>ERZ825137.354-NODE-354-length-65740-cov-5.046038_pt1 | contig 65740 bp, 105 predicted proteins | sample MGYA00519873_ERZ825137 | MGnify/ENA primary metagenome ERZ825137 (study PRJEB31778, sample SAMEA3449190) | human gut metagenome | biome: human gut; feature: human-associated habitat; material: faeces | place: United Kingdom | collected 2010/2012 ...
TTCCGTGTGCCTATTGCACGTCTGGCTGCGGCGCAGGCTGCCATTGAAGGCTGATGTTTGGCAATATAATGTATTGATAAACAATGCTTTTTGTGGGTTTATGGCACTGAAAACGTGCTGTAGGCCCACATTTGTTTTATATGCATTCTAAGCACTTTATGTAGGGTTTTGCTTTGGAGGGTTTAGAAATATTTAGTAATTTTGCAATGCCCGGTTTAGAAAGGAGTTTAGAAGTTTAATAAACTGTAAATCAAAAATATATGGCTACATTTAAAACTTGTGTGCAGAAACAGCGTAAAGATGGATTCTATCAAGTGTATATACGTGTCACACATCTGAAAAAGAGTATGTATATAAAAACGGATAAATTCGTTAATTCAAAGGGGCTTGATGCAACTGGCAACATAAAGGATACATTTGTGCTAAAGTATTGCATCAATAAGATTTCCGATTTTGTCGAGCGTCTGAATAAGATGGATATTACGAATTGGACTGTGCATGATATTGTCTCCTATCTGGACACGGCAGATGAGGATATATGCTTTTCAGAATATGCTCGCAAATATAAGTTTGAAATGGCTCGACGTGGACAAAAGAGGAATGCAAGAAATTACGAATTGGCTTATCAGCATCTTGAACGCTATGCTGGAACCAATAAGCTGATGTTCTCTAGATTCACAACAAATTTTATAGACGGATGGATTAAGTCGCTTTCTGAAACTGCGAGGGCAAAGGAAATGTATCCTATATGTATTAGGCAGATTTTCAAGCAAGCAGTATTGGATTATAATGATTATGACAGAGGTATCATTATAATAAAGACTAACCCGTGGCTGAAAGTGAAGATTCCGGCAGCGGATAAGCCGGAAAAACGTGCAATTACACCGGAAGAATGCCGGGTCTTCTTTTCGTCACCACTCCCCGAAAGCAAGATGAAGGATTCTCTTCCAGAACTTGGGCGAGATGTAGCCATGATGGTACTATGTCTTGCCGGAATAAATACCGTTGATTTGTATGAGATGAGAAAGGAAAATTATGAAGACGGAATATTGAAGTACCAGAGGGCAAAGACAAAAAAGTCACGTACAGACGGAGCCTATATGGAGATGAGAGTTCCAGCTATTCTGAAACCCGTTATAAACAAATATCTTGCTGAAGAAGGTGATGAGCATTTATTCTCATTCTACAAGAGGCATACTACTTCTGACAGTTTTAGTGCTAATGTCAATATTGGGATAAAAAAAATATGTGAGAATATGAATATATCTAAGCCTAATCAGTATTGCGTGTACACCTTCCGGCATACCTGGGGTACGATTGCGCAGAATGATTGCGGTGCGTCCATATCCGATGTGGCTTTTGCCATGAATCATAGTAATGGACATAACATAACACGTGGATATATCAAGATTGATTTTTCTCCAGCATGGGAATTGAATGAAAAGGTAATAGACCTTATTTTCTTTTCCACCCAAAAATCACATAGAGAGCAGCAGGCAGAGGATAGCGGATTGCGTATATCCCCTAAGTATCTTGTTCGAGGAAGCTTGTTCTTTAGGGGAAAGATGCTGCATGAAATAGAAGACATTGGATTCGACAATAAAGAAGAGGTCATCTCCCGACTGTATGAGTATGTGCCGGAAGACATTCCGGAGCGTTCCATGTTGCAGTTCAAGATAGAGAATAGGGATAGGGCTCAAGTGGCAGTATATGAGAGAATGAAGATAAAAACAAAATGATTTTTAATAGAATGTTAAATATCAACTTTTTGCAAAAAACATGTGCGCATATTTGCGCACATCAAAATAAATGCTTATATTTGCAATATCAAAAAACAACAAGAAGTGGGGGCAACACTATAAAATCTGCAACAATGTTATGAAGACTTACGATATTTATTTCAACGACTCATCTGATTCTAATAACAAGGGATTTGCATCAACGTTAGATTATTGCATGGACTACATCAATACCTATAACGGTACTGACGAAAGTTTTTTCGCCGATTACAAAGGCGGCACAGTGTCTATCGTATGCAATGAGACAGGTGAGACAGTTTATGAAGTTTGCGTAAAATAATCGATTGCAAATCCTTATCGCTGCGCTATCGGCATGACGGGCGATGAATATGGAGAAACTTGTGAACCTTACACTTCCCGAATTTGCCTTTGTGGATGGGTCAGAGCACGAAAAGAATAATATACTGTCTGGTCGGACAGTAATACTGCATATACGTTCTGCAAGTGTGGTAGAGATACTTGATAGAGATGACGCCTTTATCACCGAGGGCACTTTGATATACAATTTCGCTTTTGTTAACAGCTTTGGCGTTAAAGAGCCAATGGTTGCCACATTACACTATAGTGCCACACTTGATAAGAATGCAGACCGTGAAATGATTATCAAGAAAATTATGAAACCTGCCGCACAGTGGTACTGTGAATATGCCAAGTGGGAGGATGAAAATATAAGAAAGGAAGGGTGGAAATGAATGAGCGTGAACGGATAGGTGCATTACTTGCTCAAAAAAGAAATGAAGCCGGGTTGTCGGTCCGTGCGCTGGCTGAAATTGCCGGAGTCAGCTATCAGAACGTCACCAAGATTGAGAATGGCAAGTATAATGTCAGCATTGACATCTTGTCTAAGATAACAGAGGCTCTTAATTGTAAATTGACTATTATAGATAAGTGAATATTACCAGAATTTTATTTTGTTTATCATCAACTTGTAATGGAATCAAACTCGATAAGATTAGGCAACTATATAAGGCTGTCTGAGGATTTTAAGTTTGTAAATACAAAGGCTCCTGCCGGAACAGTATGCAAGGTGGAAGCCATAAAGCGCAATTCCTTTTATCTGGAATGCAAGGCCGGTGACGGAGTTTGCTACAGTGAAGTTCCGGTTGCTATGGTAGAGCCTATCCCACTGACAGAAGAATTACTCCAGAAAAGCGGATTTACAAAGGAATATGACACTTTTTGTTGCGGTATTGAATTATCATACGGGCGTTACCTATATGACGATGGGGCAAATGGCGATAAACTATTTGTATCTATAAACTGTGCCGAATATCCTTTATCCCATATTCCCATTGAATATCTGCACCAGCTACAGAACGTGTATTTCGATTTGGTGGGCAGCGAATTGGAGATAAAGATGTAGGCCCTTGAACTTATATCCTATTCGTGTGGTAATTGATTGTTTTTTATCGGGAATTGATTAAATTTGCAGTCCCCGAAACAATAGAAGCAACATGAATCCTCTATGAAGGAGTGTAACCCGTAGTCAGTCGGGTTCCGGTATCTATGCCGGTGGGGACACTTCTTTATAGAGGATTCGCCATTTTTTTAATTAATACTATGAGAAAGAATTTAGCTATTGCAATATGTGGAATTTTCGCCATAATCTGCGTAGGTAGTGCTATTGGAATGTATTATGTTAAGACAGTTCCAATGGAAATTGATTTGATGGCTGCATTGGTTGGAGTATTGGCTGTTCTAGTAACAGTGCTTGCTTTATTTTTAGCCGTAAATTACATTGTACTTGAAAAAAGAATACAAAGTAATATGAATAAGGAAATATCAGAAATGAAGAGGAACTTTGAAAAAGAAATAGCCTTGGTAAAATCGGAGTTAAACGAACAGATCAATGATATGAATTGTGCTGTAAGGGCATATTTTACTTATGCAAATAGTGGAAATTTCATAGTAAGCTCTCGACACGGTAGATTAATGGGATGTCTGGATGGATTAAAAGAGGAGGCAAAATCTAAGCAAAAACATTCCCTAAATACAATAATCAGCCAATTCATGTCACTCATACCTATTTTGGAAGACAAAGAAAAATATTTGCCAGATGACACTAAAAAAGAATATCTGAAAATTATAAAATGGACAGAACATCCTGATATTGACACGATATATGACTTTGTATATAATTTACCTGAAGAAAAAGATTTAAAAGGAAATACAGAGAAAGATATCACTCCTTCCAATGCCACCCCAACGGAGTAATGTCATTATCTATACACCATTTTACTCCTAACCATACAATTAAAGCAAAAAGTGCGAATATAACGATTAGTAAAATTAGAAAGCCCGTAACAGAAATCATATAACTTTTTCTTTTTCACAAAGATAGCGATTTTTTTCTTATTCTACACGAGTTGAGGAGAAAAGTATTCGGTATAATCATTACCTTTACCGCAAAAATACCAAACCATGGCACAGGAAAGTAAATACTCATACGACGAGGAATCCGTCAAGGCAATAATCGAATGGGCACAAACAGCCCAATTACCCAAAGAGGTGACATTAAGCGAATCGGAACACATCATCGATACGTCCATGTACGTCCACGCCAACATCTGCGACATCAACCAGCACTATCCGGACCCGTTCTACAATCCGGCGATTGATCGGTTATATCGGTTGAAGGAACATATTGGCGAATAATTAGTGAAATCAGCAAGAGAGAAGCGTTAATGAGCGTTTCTCTTTTTCATTTACCATATTTTTTGTAACTTTGTAATGCGTATGATGTTGTACGTTACCAATCCTGACGAAAAGACATGGGAAAATCCTTAACTGTTAAGCAAGAAAACTTCTGCAATTATTACATTGAAAGCGGTAATGCTTCCGAGTCCTATCGTCGTGCTTATTCGTGTGAGAACATGAAAGATGAGACGGTCAATAGAAAAGCTATAGAACTGATGAACAACGGCATGGTTACGGCAAGGGTTAAGGTATTGCAAGAGGAACAAAAAGAGAAGTCTGACATAACTAAAGAGCGTATTTTGCAAGAATTATCTGGCATCGCATTCTCTACCATAGCTGATATGCACAATACTTGGATTGAACGCAAGGAATTTGACCTGCTTTCCAAGAAAGAAAAATCCGCAATAAAAAGTATATCAACTAAGACTCTTAAAAAGAATATTGGTACAAGAGATGAACCAGAAATAGTGGACGTTGAATATGTGAAGATAGAACTATACGATAAGATTAAGGCTATTGAACGAATTTGTAAAATGCTTGGGTTCGATGCCGCCTCGGAGATAAATGTCAATACTCCCAAACCCATGAGTGTGGAGGAAGCCAAACTACTTATTAAAGGATTATGATTGATGGTAACACATATCTCAGGGCATTCTGCCTATCCGGTACACTCAATTATACAAGGTTCTTTTTCAAGAGTAAAACCGGAAGAAGATTTGTTGTGAACAGGCACCATGAGGTAATATGCAATGCGCTTGACAATGTTATTGCTGGAAAGATAAAGAAACTGATAATCAATATAGCTCCGCGTTATGGGAAGACTGAACTTGCTGTAAAGAACTTCATATCTGAGGGGCTTGCCATAAACCCGGCTTCCAAATTCATACATCTTTCATATTCTGATGACCTTGCTCATGACAATTCCGAAGAGATAAGGGATATTGTCAAATCCGAGGACTACCGCAAATTGTTTCCTTACGTCCAGATAAAGGATGGTTCCGATAGTAAAAAGAAATGGGTAACCACATCCGGAGGAGGAGTATATGCAGTATCTACCGGTGGACAGATAACCGGATTTGGTGCCGGAGAGGTTGATGATATAGGAGACGAAATAGAAGGAATTTCCGTTACTGGGAAATTTGCCGGTGCCGTGGTCATTGATGACCCTATAAAACCGGAAGACGCTCTTTCCGACTTGAAAAGGGAGAAGGTTAACCAGCGTTTTGAAACTACCATCCGTAACCGTGTGAACAGTAGGAATACGCCTATTATTATTATAATGCAGCGTCTTCATGAGAATGATTTGTGCGGCTATCTAATGAAGACCGAACCGGGAGAGTGGACTGTAGTTTCTTTGCCGGTCATTGAATATGATAAGGATGGAAGAGAGATACCTCTCTGGAAATTTAAGCATGAATTAAATGAACTGAATAACCTTCGTAGAATAAATCCTTTCGTGTTCGAAACACAATACATGCAGAACCCTAAGCCGATGGAGGGGCTTATGTATGGCAAGTTTAAAACATACAAGGAAATTCCATATACCAATAGGGCTATACGCAAGAACTATACAGATACCGCTGACACTGGGGAGGATAATCTGTGCTCCATAAACTATATAGACACGGAAATAGGGAACTTTATATTGGATATTGCTTACACCAGCGCTTCTATGGAAGTGACAGAGCCTATGGTAGCTACTATGTTGGCGAAAGATAATATAACCATATCCAACATTGAAAGCAATAATGGCGGCAGGGGATTTGCCCGGAATGTGGAATCACAGTCCCGGATAATGGGAAACAACACTACGGAGATAAGATGGTTCCATCAGTCGGGAAACAAGGAAGTGCGTATATTCACACGCGCGGCAGAAGTCATGAACCTTACTTACATGCCGGAAGGATGGGAGACCTTGTACCCTGAGTTTTATGCGGAGATAAGCGGTTTCAGAAAAAAGGGGAAGAATGCTCACGATGACGGTGCGGACTGTCTTACCGGCTGCGTTGAGAAGCGTGGAGAATTTGATTATGAAAGTTATGATGATATAGATATATACGGGATGAACAGCATTGTGGAGATACACCCTATGATAAACGGGAAATTCGCCTATGTGAAAGCGTATGTTGTGGATGGAACGGTTTATATAGCGGAGGCATATATCGGAAATGCTCTGCCATTGGATGATGTTTCCGCTGTGGTAAAGAATTCAGAAGTGAACATCGAGGCTCCCAATACGATGCTGCATTATGTCAGGGATTATCGCGCTTCCATCGGGGAAGTGTGGGCAAGGCAGGAAAGGGGAAGCAAGTTTCCGTATATTGAATCTTTCAAGGCTTTGGTTGCGAAATTCAAGTTTAAACGTTCTGCGGACATGGAAGGCTTTATGCGGAATCTTATGGACTATGACGGCAAGGACGTGTATGAGTCAATGTATGTCCTTTGCTGTGTTGCGGATAGAGTAAAAAGGAAGGGATTATTAAAAATAGAACATTGATTTCTGTATTACCCCCGTGATTTTTTTGTATAATATTTGAAAGGTATTAAAAATGGAGTATTCATTGCCAGTAATGCGGATAGTGAAGAATATTAATTAACCTTGAAGCCTTTTTTATATTTTATTTGGAATATTATTTGGAATAATTCTAAATAATATGTATATTTGCATCCGTAGGGTCACTTACAAGCGTATGAAGTTGTACGCAACCGTATCATAGGACTAAATCACTAATATATATGGGAGTGGCCGCATTTATGTGCTGTCACTCCTGCTTTGTATATGGGCATATTTAATCAATTCTGGAAGCCAAAGGAAAGAAAAGCAATTCCAATGCGAGAGAATGTAAACCGCGTGGAAAGGGATGCTGAAGGAAATTACCGGTTCCTTTCAGACTTGTTCGGCCATCGTACCAAATGGAAGGCCTATTATGACATGACCAAAGACAAGGAAAAAGCAGAGGCGCTTTCTGCTTGTACGCCATTCTTCACTGTAGTGGACAAGATAGGTTCCATGATGTCAAGAGGCGTTCCTTATGTGGTGGATAAGAATGGCAATGAGAAAAGGTCCTATGCTGACATCCGCAATATATTGGATACCCCTAATCCATTACAAACATTCTCCTCATTTGTAAAGCAGATAGAAATCTGCCTTAAGGTGTTCGGGTATTGTCCTATAGTCCTTGTAAGAACCGGAAAGGGAAGTGTGCCAAAGGCTATGTGGATTGTTCCTCCTGAACTGTTCCATATTGTCGGTACCGGAAAGGTATTCCGGCAGTTTGAACTTTCGGAAATTGTTTCAGAGGTTTATATTGATTGGGGAGGGAAACGTCTGAAATTAGAGGATTACGAATATCTTATCATATATGACAGTAATATTCGTATATCCGATGGAATATCTGATATCTTATTCGATTCCGTCTCAGACAGCTTATCCCAACCTATATCCAATTGGGTGGCTTCCATGTCGGCAAGCCATACGCTTCTGGTCAACGGGGGGCCAAAAGGGGTATTGTATAATGACTATACAGACCAGATGGGCAATATGGCTCTTACTTCAGAGGACGAGAAGGACATAAAGGATAGGTTCAAGAGGGACTACGGTCTTGTAAACAAGGAATATCCGATATTGGTCACCCGCCATAAGCTCGGATGGCTTCCTCTTGATTTCAACGCCGACCAGTTGAAGCTTCACGAAGAGGACAAGCGGTGTACAGATAAGATAGCCAATGCCATGGGAATCAACGCCAACCTATTTACAGATGCCAAATACGACAATCTGGAAAGTGCCGGTAAGAAGGCATACCAGGATGTGATAATTCCCGACAGCATAAAGATAGCTAGATGTCTTACGGGAGCGATATGCCCCGAGGGTGTATTCATAAAGATAGACTTTACGGATGTCGAATGTCTTCAGAACAACAAGGAGACGGAAGCCAATACTCTTGTCAAGGTTGCCGACGCATTACAGAGGTTGCTTGAAAAGTCCTTGATTACTCATGACGAGGCGCGTATTGAAGTGGCTAGATATATAGAAATTGACCCAGAAAACCCGAAAGGAGAATTTTCAAGTCCTTCTGCTGTACCGAATGGAGAAAACAATAGTTAATGAAAATGAATATGGGAACGGAGATTAATAAATACAAAGGCAGGATGGGAATGCAACATAAGGTGTTCTCCATCAATTCAAAGGAAGCCCAATATGATTCTGAAAGCCGTACAATCAGCGGATATGCTGCAGTGTTTGGTAATAGGGATAAGGTTGGAGACGTTTTGCTGAAAGGGTGTTTTTCCAAGAGCATACAGGAACGTGGTCCACAAAGCAGTGCCAACGATAAGATATTGCTCTTATGGATGCACGACATGAGTGAGCCTATCGGGGAGATTACTGAACTCCGCGAAGACGAAAAAGGGCTTTATTTTGAAGCCCGTGTAGATGAAATAGATATTGGCGATAGGGCTATCAAACAACTGGAATCAGGTACTCTCAACCAATTTTCTATAGGTTACAGCTATGTTTGGGAAAAGTGCGGATACAATGAGACTGGTACAGACTTTCTTGTAGGCGAAGTAAAGCTGTATGAAGTTTCCGTAGTATCTATCGGATGTAACGGAGAGACAGAATATCTTGGCCTTAAATCTATGGAAGAGTACGACAATGTCTATAAGAGCCTCAATGAAGAAATTGCATTGCTATGCAAAAACATGAGCGTTCTCAAGCAACAACGTTTTCAAAATATAATATCCAAAGCAATGTCACTTGCTTCTTTCAGGCCGGAGCATGCCTTTGATGCTCCACCTGCAGGAAAGGGAGCCGACAATGACGGAGGTAGTGAGGAAAAAGAATTGTATAAACTGTTAAAATTAAAATCGGTATGAAATTAGGATTTATGGAGCTTCTGGATACGTCCGGTTTGCCTGAAGAAAGCAAAAAATTCTTCGAGACTATGGACGAAAAAATGGGAACTGCTCTCGAGGAGCAAGTGAAAGGTTTCCTTATGAATGAAGTGAAATTGGATGAGTTGCGCAAATCCATCAAGGATGCTGCAGATTCTATCAATGAAATCAAGGGCAAGGAATTTCCTGGTATTGACAAAAAGACTTTTGATGAAAAGGTCAATGAGTTGGAGAATGCCATTCTACGTGTAAAGGCGGCTACTGAAATCAGTGGAAATGGAGAAATAAAGGTTAAATCCGTTTATGACCAGCTCTACGAGCAGTTGAAGGGGTATATTACGACGGACAAGAAAGGGATTTCAACCCTTGACCTCAAAGAGGCATGTAAGGCCGCTCCTGGGAACAAACTGGAGGTCAATCTTGTGTTGGATAAAAAAGGGACTGCTGCAACTATTACATCCGGTACCTTGGCTCCTCACTATGGGGTTGAAATTGACCCAAATTTGTCGGTCAATCCCAGAGCGCAGACAGTCATAAGGAATTATGCAAACGTGTCCAGCACGAATAGCCGTTCCCTGATTTACGCTGAATATGTGAGCAAGGACGGTGATGCCGCATGGGTTCAGGAAGGAGGACTTAAGCCTCTTATGGATGCTACATTGGCAGAAAAGACTGTGACCGCTGCAAAAATAGCCATTGCCGCAAAATTCACAGAAGAAACATTGACGGATTTCCCCAGCTTCGTTAATGAAGTTCAAAGCGAAATGATAAACAAGCTTGGAATCAAGGAGGAGCAAGGTATTCTGGACGGAAAAGGGTCTGACGGAGAAATCAAGGGTGTAGCCGCAGACATGCCGGCATTCTCATTGACAGGTTTCAATGTAGAGAAAGCAAACATGTTTGATGCCCTCGTTGCCTCATATTCACAGATTGTTTCTGCAAGCGAAATGGCTTATCGCCCGAACCTTGTGTTGATGAACCCGTTGGATTATGCGGCAATGCAGTTGACCAAGGACACAAACGGCCAGTATCTCCGTCCTTTCCGATATGGAGATGAACTGATTCAAGGGTTGCGTATAGAGACTACTACTGCTGTAGAGCAGGGAGACTTTATTATGGGAGACTTTTCGTATCTGAATATACGTGACCTTTGGGCATTGTCAATGTCCGTCGGTTGGGAAAATGACGATTTCCGTAAGAATATCGTTACCGTATTGGCTGAGAAACGATTGATGTGTTACATCAAGTCACAGTATAAGACTGCATTCGTGAAAGATAAGTTTGCTACGGTAATTGAAGGGATAACTCCGGCTGAACCGGGTGTAGGTGGATAAACGATAAATATAATATGACTATGGGAAAAGAATATAAAATGAATTTGACCAAGCGTTACGAAGTGACGTTTGTAAAGGATGGGACGCAATACAAGTCCGGCGATAAAGTATCAGTAGGAATGCCTCTTGCAAGCAGATTTTATGCAGAAGGAAAGATTGAGGTATCAAGTGAACTGCTGAATGACGCCAAGGCATTAGGTTGCGAAGAACTTTTCACCAAACGTAAAAGGAAAGAGACTGTATGATAATTGACTGCACATATTTCACTGGGTTATTGAGTGTCGGGATAGGTCCCGACACTGGAGCTCCTTCTGTAACCAGAGAAGCGGAAAAGGACCGGATAAACACTTATATTGATATATATGAGATTGAATATCTGAATAATATTCTTGGTGATGATGTGTGCAGTGAATTTGTCTCCTATATTGAATCTCGTGAAGATAGTGTTGAAAAATGGGAAAAGCTGTATGCATTGTTATCAGAGAAGTATAGCCCTATAGCGTGCTATGTGTTCTTTAAATACATATCAGAAGGAAACTATAGTGTGACAAGTGTAGGGACGGTGACTTCTTCGGATGAGGATGCAGTTTCCCCTATAGTGTTGCAGATAAGAGCTTGGAATGATATGGTGAATATGAACAAAAGGGTCTATGAGCTGCTTCAATCCGTAGAATACAAAGGTGTTTGCTTTAATCCTTGCATGTTACGTAAGATAAACATTATGGGAATATGAAATCAGTAAACAAGATTTTTGAAGATGTGGTTAGGCGTGTTGCCGTCAAATACGGAAAGAATGTTTCGTACTTGTTTGGAGATTGGTCATACATAAGCAACCAGCTTACAGTCTGGAACCAGTCGCCCAAAACCAGTCCATTGAAATTCCCTATAGTTTGTCTGTATTCTCCTTTTGTGGAGGATAGGACAGAAGCAGAGACAAGGGCATCCCTTGATTTTATCATTATGGTAAACACCCTGAAAACCTACACGAATGAAGAGAGGGAAAAGACTTCGTTTGAGCAGGTGCTTCGCCCTATTTATCAACTTTTCATTGATGAAATAAGGAAGGATTCTTCCATTAAAAGCAATTATAATGGGATAATTCCTCATTCTTATTCAGAAAACTACCGGTATGGGCGTGTTGGTGTGATAGGGGAAGACGGAAAGCCTTTCCATGATTTTATCGACGCTATCGAAATTAAAGAAATGAATCTAACTTTTAAAGAAACAAAGTGCTATGGCAACAGATTATAGAAAATGTCCGGGACTTGCAACGTTTAATACGGGTAATTCCGTTTGTGTGCTTGACCCGGGAAAGATAAAGGCCATTATATTGACCATTCACGGTCATAAATTGCCGAAAGAGAAGACTGCGGAAGCTATTGAGGCCGCTTGTCATGCCGACAGACCGGACCGGATATTCCCTATCAAGACGATTGTGGAATATGCGCCTTCCGGTGGAGAGGCTCAAACGTCAGCAACCGGTTATGGACCGACGAAGGTGACAAGTTATTCAGCTAAAAATGACGTATGGACTTTGCAGGATTATGATGCCAGTTTGAAAGCCAATCTGATGGCTGCAAAGAATGTGGCATTCGATGCCTATTTTGTGGACGAGAACAATATTGTCTATGGAATGAACGATGGTACTGATGAACTTGCCGGAATACCATTGTCCGGTGTATATCCCGGAGGCCAGGATTGGGACTCTTCTGGAACGGAAGCAAATCTTACGGTTGCCACGATGTTCAAGGATTACGAGAAGTATATCAAAAATGCCGATGTTTCAGCCTATGACTTTGATGTGGTTGAAGCATTAAAGGGACTTGTATATGTGGACTTGAAATCTGCGGAATCAGGGAAATATAAGCTGGTTGAACATTTTGGCAAGCTTGACATTACGGAATATTACGGAGCTCTGTTACAGACAAATGCGGAAACTGCCCTTCCGGACGCTACCGGTGTATCTTATGCTGACGGGGTAATATCTGCTACGGGTACGGTAAAGCTTGCAAAGCCTTCTGTTTTGCAGGGTGTGGGTATAACTGGAATTGAGTCCTGGTCATGAAAGTGGAAGGCGTTACTTTTAATGAAAGGCTTGTACGTAAGATGAAAAAGAAGGAGTTTGTTGATATACATAAAAAGGTCTTTTTCCTTGACCGTACTGCCGAGAATAGGGAAAGTCTGCTTTCTGATATATATGACAGGATATGTGATGCCACCCCTCGCAGCAGGAATGTGGATTCTGTTTTGTAATATGTTTGTTAGGGGCGTTCATTCGCCCCTAAATTATTATTAGGTATGGCTAGTATAATAGAGGCTGAGAGAAACTTTGATGAGCTTGTGGCAGGATTTGAGCCCATGATACGTGATATAATGGCTGCCCAGAAAAAAGAGGTGCAGGTATATATCACGGAGCAATTGTATTCCGGTATAAACGGCAATGACAAGCCTTTGCGCCCGACTTACCTGAATGACCCTTATTTCAAAAACAAGGAATCCGGTAGTTGGTATAAGAATGCCCGTGGCTATATGATATGGAAAAAGGGGATAACACCTCCGTATGCCTCTTCGTGGCTTGGAATTCCCAGACGCTCTCCGGAAACTCCGAATCTGATAATCAGAGGTGATTTTCATGATTCTATCACAGCGGTACCATTTGATAAAGGTCTTAGGATAGAAAGCATAGGGATTAGCTTCAGCGGAGACATAGAGCGCAAGTACGGGCAGGCGATATATAAGGTAGGGTCTTATGCTAGGAAGCATTTTATCGAGAAATATGTGAAAAAAGGCATTGCCAATTATTTCAGAAAGTTCGGTGTGGAATGAGCTGTATGTGTGAAAACCGGAAGAGGATGGAGGACATTGGGCGAATGAGGTCTCTTGCGAAAAAAGCCGCCATGATGGAGGGAAAGGTTTACGTTCTCTATGAGAATGACGGTATATTCGGCTTTGTTCCGGAAGGAGTTGAATATAAAGGTGCATTTATTGAATATGTGTGGTATATATAAAAAATCATTTGCATTTAATCTATTTGCAATTTAGAACGTTTCTAAATAATAATTATCTTTGTAATAGCGTGTAAAGTTGCACGCAACCCAAATCAGTACGTTATGGCGAATGAATTTAAGATTACCGATGTAGTAGATGACAAAGCATTTACTCAACTTGGAAAATTGAAAACGGAATTAAAGGAAACTACTACCCTTTATTCAAGTCTTGTAGTGAACATTGCAAGAGCATCTAAATCCAATCCAAAGACTTTTGATGAATTATCCGACAAGGCAAATAACTTTAAATCGTCGGTAGATAAATTAAATTCTACTCAAGAGAAGATGAATTTAATTCAAGCAAGGCAATTGGCAATACTGCGCCAAGTGTCCCAGCAGCTTAATTCCATGTCTTCCTTGTCTAAATTGAATGTCCTCTTTGAACAGTTTGCCAAGAATGTGAAGAATGCGAGCGATATGCTGCAATCTCTTTCTTCCACCTCCAACAATGTTGCCGTATCGCAGGATAATGCGGCAAAAAGCACCCAGAATGCGAGCAATACTATAAATCAAGCCTCAGTGCAGTTGCAGGCTGCGAATGTCAATTATTCAACTATTATTGATACTATACAAGGGTACGATAGTGTTGTAACCAAATTGACGGCAGACACTATTGCCAATAAGGAGGAGATGAATAAGATAATCTCCGACATTAATAAGCTGGCTAAAGAATATCGCCAGGGTAAAATGTCTCTTACTGAATACACAGAACAAGCGGCTTTACTAAAACAACGCCATATTGAACTTATGGCACAAAACCAGCAGAACACAGCTTTGATAAAAAATCATTCTAATGCAATTATCAGTGCATCCGGCAGTTATTATGAGATGAATGCTGCCATGTTGGAGCTACAGAAGCGGTATAAGGCATTGTCTGAGGAACAAAGAAACAGCCCGATGGGAGAGAGCTTGATAAAACAAGCCAATGCTTTGAATGACAAGTTGAAGGAGATAGATGCCAAATTTGGAAATTACCAGCGCAATGTGGGTAATTATGCGTCTTCGTGGAACGGGTTAAATGTGCAGACCCAACAGCTTATTCGCGAGCTCCCTTCATTAACAATGAGTTTTAATCAGTTTTTCTTAGCCATCTCCAACAACTTGCCCATGTTTGCGGACGAACTTAAGCGTGCCACTGATGAATTTAAGCGCATGAAAGCTGAAGGACAAACAGCGGTGCCGGTTTGGAAGCAATTGCTTGGAAGTCTATTCTCATGGCAATCAGCATTAGTAATTGGTATTACACTATTGTCTGCCTATGGTGATGAAATCATTGATTGGGTTACAAGTCTGTTTAAAGGTGAAGAGGAGGTGAAGAATCTTGTAAATCAGGAAAAGCAATTGGCTGATGCGAGAAATAAAGGGATGTCTAATAGTGTAAAGGAAAGGACTGAATTGGCATTACTTTACAAAGCTACTCAAGATGTATCCCGCTCAATGAAGGAGAGAAATGTTGCAGCGGATGAATTGCAAAGTAAATATCCTGCTTACTTTGAAAATATGTCAAACGAGGAGATTCTTGCGGGAAAGGGGGCAAAGGCATATAAAGAGTTGACCAATTCACTTATCGCTTCTGCACAAGCAAGAGCCATAGAGGATAAGATGGTGGAAAATAGCAGTAAGATGTTAGAATTGGACAATCAAAGAATAGGAGCGTTAGTCAAGCAGGTACAAGAACAACGAATTTTAGATGCTGCAATAGAAGCCCGTGAAAAGGGATATGATTATACTGTTAATGGAGTAGCTATATCTATTGCCGCACAAGAAAAACGTGTTTCAGATGCCGCCAAATCTGCGGCATCTTATGCTGAACAAATTGAAAATTTGAACAAGGCTAATGAAAGTCTTGTAAGTAAAATAAATGTAAATGCTCTTTTGGATAATGACAAGAAAACGTATGAAGAGACCAAAAAGAAAACGGAAGAGCATGCTGAATATATCAAGAAAATTACGGAAGACTTGGAAAAGTCCCGTATAGATATTATTGCTGATGGGAGAAAGAGGGAGATAGCTGAGGTTGAGAAAGAATACAATGACCGTATCAAGGCAATAAAGGGAAATTCCGAAAAGGAGATAGAGCTTCGGACAAATCTTGAGGCCCTTAAAGGGAAAGCCATAGCAGAAATAAATGATAAATATGATAAAGAACTGATTGAGATAGAGAAAAACAATCTTGAAAATCGTTTGGAATCTTTTGGGGAAAAATCGGAAAGAGAGTTGAATGAGCGTCTGAACATACAACTGAAACTTAACGATATGATGCGTGATGCAGAAATTAAGGATGCGGAAAAGAATGGCGAGGATGTGTCTGCTATAATTGACAAGTATGGGAAGCGCCATAATGATATTGTTATGCGGAATCTTGAGAGCAGATTCGGGTTGATAGAGGATTATACAGACAAAATGATTGACAGACAAGAAACTGCTTCAATAGAGGAATATAATGCCCTTAAAAAGCAGTATTCGAAAGGGGAGATAAGCCGTGAAGATTACGAAAAAAAGGCTTATGAGATAGGTGTCAAATATGCAAAGGCTCGCCTACAGACGATGATAAAGGAGGTTCAGGCAGAAATGGCTCTCCTCGACCCCGATAGTGATAAGTACGCGGATTTGGAGGACCGGCTGGCTAACCTTCAGTCCCAGATTGATGAAATAGACCTTGATACGGCGATAGATAAAAGCGAGAAGGCAAAAGGCAAGTTTAAGGAAGCGTTATCTGACATGAATAGCGCTGCGAGGGATGCATTAGGAGATACTGCCGGTATATTCGAGGGGCTATCAGACATTATAGAAGATGTGGCAAAAGATGGTAAACTCAGTTTTGAGAATCTGGCAAAAAGTGTCATGAAAATAATGGATGGTATAACATCTCTTATGTCTGATGTGTATGATGCGAAAATAGAAAAGATAGAGGAGGAGCAGGATGCCAATGATGAAGCCTACAATAGGGAGATAGAGCGTATTGAATCATTGCAGGAAAGAGGAGCCATCTCTACAGAGGTCGCGGAAGCCCGAAAACGCGCAGCCGAGGATAAGACAAGGTTGAAAGAGGAGGAGCTGGCAAAGAAAAAAGCTGCCCTTCAGGAGAAACAAGCTAAGTGGGATAAGGCTAATTCAATAATACAAGCGGGAATAGCTACCGCATTGGCTGTTACTAAAGCGTTGCCGAATTTGATTTTAGCGGCAATTGTTGGGGCAATGGGAGCGGCGCAGATTGCCATTATAGCATCTCAGCAAATCCCTAAATATGCAAAAGGTATAAAGGACCATCCCGGCGGTCTTGCCATAGTCGGTGACGGTGGGAAGAAGGAAGGTATCATTACAGATAATGGATTATTTGTCACTCCCGACAAGCCTACTCTTGTTGATTTGCCGAGACATTCCCAGGTAATTCCCGACCTTTCGTTCATATATGATAGGAAAGGGCTTGGTTCTGATTTCCTATTGCTTGAGCAGCAAAAGAAAAACATGGCAGATAGAGGCATTGTGGTTAATGTTGACAATGATTATAGCCGACTGGAGAAGAAGATGGAAGGTAATACCAGACAGTTGCAGAATATCAATAAACTGATGAAAAAGGCCAATAGGAATGCTGAATATAATTGGATTTTAAAAAGAGTGTAATGCTATGATGTATACAGAGCTTGATAAGATGCCCTTATCCCGGTTCATAGATGTTTTCTTGGGAGATATGGATAAGGTTGTGATAAGGGGCAGGTACAGTCAAGAGGAGAAAGTAAAAGCCTCCGAAAAGCTGTGCAATGAGTATTTGTCTATAATAGGGGGGAAGTCTGTTGTTTCGCATATAAACAAGCGTAATGAGGTACTGAAGATACACATGCGTATGTGCTGTCTTGAAAGCGCTTCCCGGTTTATTGTGATGGGAGAGTGGGATGAGGTTCGAAATATAATGGCTGCTTTGGGATATTCGTTCAAAAGTGGTGAACACGACAGAATGCGTACCCGTATTGAAAGCGTTATGGCTTCTGACAAATACCGCATTGCCAAGTTGCAGGAGCTTTCCGATAACTCAATGAGTGCTAAAATGGACCGTGAATATTTTACTCGTGAAAGGGTTTCGGTAATGTCTCATGTAAAAATGCACATTGACGAGAATACTTTTTCGGCAAAGGAATATGCATATCTGGTGAGAAATATGTGCGAGGAGATAGACGCAATGATACGTTCAACTAAAAAGAAGTAGCTATGTATTACAAGTGTGAACTGGTGGTAGGAGGGTACTCTTACAATGTGACAGACAATCTGGTGAACTGGGATGATGTGGAAATGTCATTCAAGCGAAATGATTATGATGGAGTGGTAAGAAGTTTTTCTACCAAGTTCCAGTTTTCCAATGGGGCTTATTCTCTTCTTGTGAGCGAGTATCTTAGGAACTATCTAAATTCGTCCGCTTCCGTTATCTTTTATACCCGCAACAATTCATGGTTATGGAACGAGAGATTCAGGTGTGCGCTTGATTTTTCCACTTTTACGGACAACGGCACTACTTGCGAGATTAATGCGGTCGATGACAGTCTTGCAAGCATCATAAAGGCAAAGAAGGGAACGCAATATGAATATCCGGTATCGGAAATAAAGGAAACAGAACCTCTGAACTATGATAGGATAATAATGAATAGTGAGATAAAGTGGACGATGCCAAGTGAAAGTGAAGACAGTTCTATATCTCATGAGATAATAATGGAAAAGGCTAATTTTTATTATACTATTCCATTTTACATCTTATCATCAGAAATTGCAACCAAAGATATTGTGGGAGTTTTTGATGTAACTGAAAATTCTTATAATAAAGCAGAATCTTTATATGAAAATTATTTTATAAAAAACATTCATGGTAAGACAATCAACATACATTTAAAATTTAAGATTCATTTCAATATAAGCGATACCAAAGGACACATATCGTTCTTTTTGGATAAATTCAGTGAATTTGCTAATGGAGCTACTACAATATATTCTATAGAAAAATTAAATCATAGTACACTATACACAATTGATATAGATAAGGATATTGTTCTAAATCCAACAGAAAGTCTTATAATGTATATACATTATCCTTATTTAACCGTTAATGTTCCGGTTACTGCAAATTTTTACGATATGGATATACCGCTTACTATAGATTTTGCAGAAAAAGACCGGTCAGTAGACATCGACGTTGTTCGTCCCTCTACTGTCCTTAACCGCCTATTGTCTTCCATGACCGGCAGTGCGGATGTGGTAGGAGAAATAGCTTCCGGAGTTGATGAGCGTCTTGACAATACAATCATTTTGCCGGCAGAAAGTATACGTGGGCTTGAAAATGCAAAATTGTATACTTCATATACGAAATTTTCCAACTGGATGAAAGCTGAATTCGGTTTTGTACCGGTAATTGGGGGGAACAAGGTTTCATTTGTCCACCGTGATAGTCTGTTCCAGGACAAGGGAATAAAGAATCTGGGTTCCCGGTCTACGGACTTTGAATATTCGGTGAACTCATCATTGATTTACTCCAGATTGAAAGTCGGTTATGACAAGCAGGACTACGACAGTGTAAACGGTCGTGATGAATTCCGTTTTGGCGTTGAATATACTACTGGAACGACACTTACCGACAACACTATGGAGCTTGTCAGTCCATATCGTGCAGATGTATATGGAATTGAGTTTCTTGCGGCTAAACGAGGAGAAGATACAACGGACAGCGACAGTGACAATGATGTATTCATGGTGGGTGCTTCCCTTGACGGTTCTTCGCAGAGGTTTGTTCTTATTCGTGGGGGAAAATATGCCATTTCCGGGGTAATATCCTCTGAAACAATGTTCAATGTGATGTACGCGCAAAAGTACATGATAGAGGCGAACAGAAAGTTTATAGGCTCTTTTTCCTCATTGCTTGATTTCGCTTCTTCTGAGGGAAACAGTAATGTGGTGATAGAGGGCATGAAAGGGACTGATGACATTGAAATTCCGGAGAGATACTTTACGGTGGGGGAATTGTCTGTTAAGACAAGTGATTTGGATGTTCCCGAAGACTTGACTGGATATATAGCCCTGCAAAAGAACGGTAGAACATACAAGGGGTATATAAAGAGTTCGAGCTATAATTATGGAAAGCCTGAAGCTGTCAAGTATTCATTGATTGTAAAAAACATAGAATAAAACTGTTTGTTATTTGGAATAATTCTAAATAATATATATATTTGCATACCGCAAGTGATGTTGCTTGCCACTCATTAAAGGACGAAAAGACATGGTGAAGATAGGAGACGTATGCCCTCTGTTCTTTAATCCTATAAAGGACAAATTTGGGATTGATATTGATTACATCCAGAAATTCCATTCTTCTGACAAGATTCATATTCAGGTATTTTCTACCGGTTCTGAATCCGTGTCTGCAAATCTCAACAACCTTTCTAAAAGCACTTCTTCTGAAATAGTTCTTTCCATTTACGAGCATAACGATTCTGTAACAATGCACTATGCCGTAATTACTAGTCTTGAAGATTCTGTCTATTCTGTTACGATAAATGGAACCACATCGGAGCCGTTTATCGTATGCTCTTCTGATTCTCTTCTTGAGGAAACAACTTTGATACGCTATTCCCATAAGGACAATAATTCTGCATTTGACAATATATTTTGGATTGATGACCAGCAACAAGTATTTGAATTTAGAGTAGAGGCCGGCTTTAAGCCCAACGGATACAATGCCCATGTCGAAAATGAGCAATACCGTAATCAAATGCAAGAGATAGAGGAGTTGTATTCCATTCCTTATGACAGCTTTATACTGACGGTAGGAAACTCCGTGGGAGTTCCTTATTGGTTTGGAAGGCATCTCAACCGGATACTCTGCCTTTCTATGGTTGAAATTGATGGAGCCAAATATGTCCGTTCCGAAGACTCTGTCCCCGAATTGTCACAAATTATGGAAGATAGCCAGCTATTTCAGATAAACATGACACTGGAATTGCAGGAAAATGATATTGCAGGAGTAGGGGGAGCTCCGGAAACTGCGTCTTCATCTTCTGTTGTCGGATTCTTCATTGAAAATCCGAAAGATGGTCAGACGCTTCAATATAAAGCTCCAAAATCTGCTTTTGTCAACGTAACTACATTGGAGGCATGACAGGGAAGAAATTAAATATATCATTATGGCATGGCAATGACCTGAATGAAGACGGGTCTGCAAAAGCACCGTCTGTTGCATCTTATGCAGGCGCTCTTGATGGGCTTAATCCTGGTGAACTGTATATATGTGATGCGGATGGGGCTCCTACTTTATTTATGGTAACGGACGGTGGAAGGGTTGTACCCATTGGAGGGGTAAATTCAGAAGAGTTGAAAAAGCTTTTCATCCGCAAGGATACCAACGACCGCACCCCCTTCAAGCTGGAAGTTGGCGACAAGCTGACCGCGGAGAAGGGGTTGCAGATAAGCAAGAACTTCGTTTCCGGCATTATCGGAGGAAGCGGCGGCTACATCTATCTGGACGAGAACGGGAAGGTTGTCATCGAGACGGACAAGGCTGTATTCCGTGAGGAGCTTATTGTACCTCAGATTACCTTCAACTGCATAGACGTTATATCGGGAGACAAGGCAAACACGTTCGCCTACGGAACGATAAAGACTGTGGATACAGAGAACCGCATCGCCACCCTTGACCTTCTGGAAGGCCAATACGGTACGCTTCATGTGAGTGACATATGCAGGGGTATCTTCCATAACATAGGTGGGGGAAACACCGACAAGGATACGATTGGCGCAAACGGTTTCATTGAGTATTCCGGTTTCGCCACATCCTACTTTACTCCGACCAATATATTGGAGAACGAAGCGGGAAACATGAAATTCGAGTATGAGCTGCAGGTGGGTACGAATATTCATCCGATGCCGGGCATGAACTTCTTCGCATACGGTAATTTCAAAGACAAGGACCGCCAGGCTATCACCTACGAAAACCGTTACTATACACGCCGTCTGGCTCACGTCAACACTTGGGTGATAGACCCCGAGGTTAACGTCATGATGCAGACCGGTGACCTTAGTGGCCTTTCCATCGGCGGCATGGACTTCTCCGGTTATTCGTTCTACGGCAAGAATGTGTACATCTCCGGCACGATAGAGCGCCTGAAGCCCAACGGCACCCCAGCCAAGGACTTGAGCTATGAGGGCGTTTGGGAATCCGGCAGAAAGTATGACTACTACGACAGCGTGACCCATGACGGAAGCACATGGGCCTGCATGAACAAGGACGGTTCGTCAGCCGAGCCGGGCACGAACAATGACTGGCAGAAGATTGCCTCCAAGGGCGACAAGGGTGACCCCGGAGAATCGGCAGTGTTCGCAGACCTCACCAACGAGATGGACAACGTCACCCTTACCAATGACGGCAAGGTTTACCAGGACACGTCGATAAGCACGGTTGTATGGATGAGCTACGGCACCAAGAAGATGACCCTTACCGGCATAACCTGCACGCTCCCTGCCAACGTCACCGAGACGCACGACGTTTCCACCGGGGAGATAACTTTCAGTGTCAAGCAGGGCGTGGCTCTGGACGGCAGGAACCCAATACCCGTCGCGTTGACCGCCACCTACAACGGCAAAGCCTACACCGGGCAGCTCACGTTTACCCTGGCAGGTGTCAAGGGTGGTGCCGATGCCGTTCTGTACCGGCTTGTCCCGAGCGTGTCTGCCGTGATAAAGGATGCCAATGGTAATCTCAATGTAACTTCCGTATCGTGTACACGGTTGAAGTCTTCGGTTTCCGGAGGCACGGCCGAGACCGGGACGGGCGAACTTAAATACTCCCTTGACGGTGGAGCCGAAGTCTCAATCGGGAACAATGCCGGAGTACCGGTATCAAGCTTCCAGAAGAGTATCAAGTTCATATTCTACGTGGACGGTACAGTAGTGGACGTGGAGACAATACCTCTTGTGGTGGACGGTAAGGATGGTGCTCAAGGCCCTCAAGGTGTTCCCGGTCCTGCCGGAGCTGACGGGAAAACCCTATACACATGGATAAAATATGCCGACGACGCGCAAGGTGGAGGTATAAGCAACAATCCTACCGGAAAAGCGTATATAGGCTTCGCCTACAACAAGGAGACCGCTACGGAAAGTAATGACCCCTCCGACTATACATGGAGCGATATAAAGGGAGAAGACGGTATACCGGGTGCTGCCGGTGCCGACGGAAAGACCTATTACACATGGGTTGCCTATTCGGACAATGCGGACGGAACGGGCATGTATCAACAGCCTAAAGACACGACTAAATATATCGGTATAGCCGTCAACAAGGAGACCGCTACGGAAAGTAACAATCCTTCTGACTATACATGGTCAAAATTTAAGGGGGAAGACGGACAGAGCGTGTCTTCGCTCGGCAGATGGCATACGGGGCTTATCGTGCCCAAACTGGGAATCGTCACTATGGGAGGAAGCACCTTCTGCGCGAAGAAGGAGACCGCCAACCCACCGTTATGGACCACTACGACAAATGACGGCAGGCGCATTACCCAGACGCAGGACGGAGGAAGGACTTACGGATACATACTTTCTGGTGAATCAAATACGGAGGAATACGACTTGCTTGTCCAGAGCGGAAAGGACGGAAGCGACGGTACCGATTACGAAAGAGTGTTTATCCATACCACGGAGGAAAACCGCCCTTCCACTCCGGCAACCTCACAGACGGATGATTATATCCCTTCCGGCTGGCATGATGACCCTATTGGCGTTTCCGAATCCCTGCCTTTTGAATGGGTGAGCGAGAGGGAGAAGAAGAACGGTGTATGGGGTAATTTCAGCACTCCTGCCCTCTGGGCCAAATACGGGTTTGACGGCAAGGGAGTGAAGTATGTGGATGTGCTTTATGCAATATCCACAAGCAATACCACCGCTCCGACAACCGGCTGGCAGACAGATGCCCCGGCATGGGAAAACGGCAAGTATATATGGAGCAAGACCGTCACCACGTATTCGGACGATTCCGTGGAGGAGACTTCTCCGGTATGCATAACCGGTGGGGCAGGCGCTACCGGAAAGGGCGTCAAGACTATAACGGAATACTACTACATGTCAACGTCTGCCACAACCCTCACCGGAGGAAGCTGGAGCACTACCCGTCCTACGTGGGAGAACGGCAAGTACATATGGACGAAAAGCATCATCACCTATACGGACAACACGACTTCCGAGACACCGGGTATATGCGTTACCGGAGAGAAGGGCGAGAGCATAACAGCCATGGGCAGATGGCATACCGGGCTTATCGTGCCGAAGCAGGGTGTAGTTACCATGGGCGGCTCTTCATACATAGCCAAGAAGGAGACGACCAATCCTCCACTGTGGACTGTTACAACAAGTTCCGGTCAGCGAATCAAGCAGACCCAAGACGGTGGCAAGACATACGGGTACATACTTTCCGGAGAGATGAATTCCGCGGAGTATGATTTGCTGGCTTCAAAGGGAGAAGACGGAAAACCTGGTGCTGACGGGAAACCCGGAGCTGATGGCAAGCCTGGGGAAAAAGGAGAGCAGGGTATACAAGGGTGCATCATAAGGCATTCCGAATGGGCTGTGGGCGTGACTTACCGCAACGACGAAGCTCTGACAAGCGGAACCCGTTATGTGGATATTGCGATGATAAGGAACAATGCCGCAATCGACGGATGGGATGTCTACAAATGCAACACTACCCATACAAGCTCGGAAAGCAACAAGCCGGGAGTGTCATCGTCCACATGGACCAAGTTAAGCGGTGTAGGTCCTATCTACACGTCTCTCATCATCGCGAAAAACGCCAGTATTGACTTCATGCAGGGCAACCAGCTGCTTATCAAGAAGGATGACGGTACCGTGACAGCAGGTCTTTCCGGTTCCATAGCGGGGAGCAAGGTGCGTATCTGGGCAGGCTCCGCGACACCGGACGACGCCCCGTTCCGGGTATTGGAAAGTGGCAAGATGATAGGTACGGATGTGGAGCTGACTGGGACTATCAATGCTATAAGCGGTACTATTGCAGGTTTCAAAATTTCCGGTACCAGCATTTCAAGTACAGATGGCGCATACGATGGCGGTGCCGGAAACAACTCTTATTCCAATTCCAAGTTTTTCTTGCATGCGGATGGTTCCAGCTCTGCGTTCTTGGGTTTCAGTGCCACTAACAAATGGGTGGGCATCGGGCTGAACTGTATGCCTGCAACTTCCAATATGCAGGTGTTGGGACGTTTTGAAGATACCGGCACATCATCCTATACCTATAATAAGGCAGGGCTGTACATCTCAATAGCAGGGGCTACAACCTATGATGACAGCAACGTTCATGGCAATAGCGCGCTATATATTCCCAAAGGGCATATTACCGGATTCCGTAGAAGATTCAGAAGGGTTTCTACTTCCACGACATTGACCAATATGGACAGTATCGTGAGACTGGTGAATACCGCTGAAATAACGGTTACTCTTCCGGCAGGATGCGAGGACGGTCAGGAGATATGGTTGTGTTCGGGAAACGAGAAAAAGGTTAATGTAGCAGCTGCATCAGGAGATACCATAACCGGCAGTGGAGGAAGTTTCGCTTCTAACCGGTGGCACATCTACATATATGATGCGCACAACAGAGATTGGGTTTACGGATATACAAATTATAATTAATATGAAAACAATCAATTTTGAAAGATTTGAGATTTACACTTCCATCAATCATAAGGAAGTGATTGCGCAGGATTGCAGGGAAGGCTTTGCCAACATCATCTACTTGAACGGCAGCGGTGTGGCTTGTCATGCTCTGGCGATGAAGGTTTACAAGTCGGAAGGGGCGACGGAGTATTCTGACGAGGAGATTACCTTGATGAAGCAATTCGCGGAAAACTTCGGCAATCTGTCACTGCTTGATTCATTCGACATGAATGTTAAGGAGGATACAAATAATAATGAAACAAGAAAGGAGGAACAGCAATGATTTTGCAGGCAGACGGAGGGCACTACCTTACACAGAGTGAGGATGTGCCAATAGATGAAAGGGTGTTCGGGAATACCGCGTATATCAGCGACCCTTCGGAGGCTTCCAAATATCGCCAGGTGTCCGAAGCCGAGAAGGAGCGTATGCTCAATGCCAGGACGATATTGGACCCGTCCGACTTGTCGGATGAGTATCTGGACAAGGTGGACACGTTACATGAGATTATCAAGGAGAACATCAACACCGCAGGTCTGACGGTTGAGGAGAGCCTTAAGCATAAGGAGTATTTCCCCAAGTGGGATGAATTAATTGGCAAGACTGAGCCAATCGGATTCATGTTCTCCTACGAAGACACTTTATATGAGGTAATTCAAGAGCATGAATTTGCCAGCCAGTGGGTGCCGGGTGTGGGTACGGAATCCCTCTACAAGGTTGTCCAGATTGAAGCCTCCGGCACGAAGGAGGACCCGATAGCGTGGAAGCAGGGAATGGAGCTGTTCAACGGCAAGTATTACACGGACAAGGATGTGCTTTACTTGTGCATCCGTGACAGCGGTATGGGAATGTCTTTTGACGTTGCCGACCTGGTGTCCGGTGGTTTTGTGGAAGTGGTCGAGGAATCTTCCGAAGACACTGTTCTATAAAAGGAAACTTGTTCTTTTTTCGGCTTTCCCGATGCCGTTAATTTGGGAATTTATTTAAACAAAAACGAGTTAATTATTTAAATGTTAAATTAGGGTATCATGTTTTTAAAGCGGATGCCCCTTAAATGTGAGAATATTATGGCAGATGATATTAGAGAGAATGCAATGAGTGGCGGTACTCCGAAACGGTTGCGTGGGCTGGATGCAAATGGTAATAGTATATCACCGACATTGACAGAAGTAATAAGTGCAATGCCGGTGGCAACAGAGACAAACAATGGGCTTATGCAAGCTAATGGATTTGAACAAGGTAAGAACATATTAAGTGAAGGATACAATAATAAAATCAGTGCTGGTGTATATTCATCTACTGATAATTTAGATAATATGGGGACTGGGATTTTATTAGTGCTAAGAGGGTTTCAATACACGGGCCATTTATACATTACCAACTCTGCAAGAATATATATTAAAACCATCCGTAGCAATGGAGAGATTTTAAAAGATTGGACGTTGATAAATAATACCTAAATATAAGAGAGCTTTTGAGCCTTCATTTCTCTGCCGTGTTCTTTGCCCCTTAAATATGCAATGAGTATGGCAGAACAAGATATTAGGGAAGACCAGATGACTATAACTAATATAGTGGATTATCTGAGAGGGCTAAAGGGCAAGGATAGCGTACTGATAAAACCTGATGACCTTCCTCATCCGAACACGGGCGGTGGATATACGAAAGCAAATTTATCTAATGGGAAGTGGTATAGAATCGCCAGAGGTGTAAGCGGTGATAGCCCTTCTTCTGGAATATTTAATGTTGCAAATCAGTTTGCCTATGAGAACTCAGAAGCGATACTATTCTATGCGTTTACCGATGCATATAGCACCGGTGCTTTTATTTCTAAAATAGCATCCTCAATTGTAGTTCCCATTTCAAAAGCTCGTGTATTGTCCATTAAGGCAAATTCGGGAGCATCTTACTTAGATGTATTTGTTCGCTTAAATGGCACAAATGTAGTACATATAGCTGCATCATCCATGATTGGTTTTACGTTGCAGAGACCGGAAGAGGTTAGCGAAGCCATTCCTGAAGGCTATTCTGTAAAGGAAGTTTCCTTTTGATAGTGGCTCTGCAAGCCATGTGGATTTTCATTCTGGTTATGCCCGTTCTGACCGAGATGGCCGGAACGGGTAATACTATTATCAGATTAGGTAAGTGAAATTGACTTCCATTCGCTCCAATTTCCATTCCAGCATCGTCTTACATACATTCCTATCATATTTTCTGTGACAGCTATTTGATACAAAAACACTCCTCCTGTTATATATTTTGCTCTATGATTTGAGTATATGCCAAAAATAGTATCTGATGGAATGGGTGGATGATTAATAGTATCAGCGTTAAACATGCCAGAAATTCCATAATCTGTTTCGTTATTCAAATCTGCAGCATATCCTTTACCGAAAGTTTCTGCCACCTCTTCTAATGTTGGTGATATACTATTACCATTTGCATCCAACCCACGCAACCGTTTCGGAGTACCGCCACCCATTGCATTCTCTTTAATATCCTCTGCCATACCTTGTACGTTTAAGGGGCAAAGAACACGGCAACATAAAGGTTATGCAATTTCCAAAGCTTTATTCAGTAAAAGATATAGATTTCCAAGATGTCCAAAGACTGTCTCTATAATTATATACTCTAAATTTTATAGAATTTCCAGTATATGATACTTTGAGTTGAAAATAATATCCCACTACTTCTATTGATAAGAACATGCCATTAATGCCTGAACCGTCACTTGTTCCGAAGGAATACCCGAAACATATTCCAATGTTTTTCAAATCATTATCGCCTACACTACCTACACTTTTTATAGTCTTCGATAGTAATGTGGACAATGCTATTAATACACTTGTTTTACCACTTAATCCTCGTACATAATCTACGCTATTGGCTACAGTCATCTCATTTTCCTTAATATCTTGTTCTGCCATACTTCTGTACATTTAAGGGGCAGAAGATAAGGTATATATACAATAGGCAGAATATAGACATCAATTTAGGTAAACGTTATAGATAATTATCCAACTTGAGAACTATATATTTTAGCCCAATCATCCATATTGCTTGATGAGTAAAAGTAGAAATTTCCATTGGTCCCTAAAAATATCCTCACTGTTCCTCCCACAGAATCCAATACAATTAATAGACCATCATCGCGAATTCCGACTCCAGAACCTTGTACCGGATAAATCCCTTGTGTTGAAATTGTCTTTAGGTCTGTATTAGCGGAATAAATTTTATTTTTTAATGGGATGAAAAAACTACCCAAATTTGCCATTATCTCTCCAACAATATTAGCCAAATCCTCTTTCTTAATCTTCCCCTGGCTATTTCCTTTTTCTACATACACATAATCCGCATCAGTGACTATCTGAAACGCATTCATTGCTATATCATCACCTGCCATACTTAACATATTTAAGGGGCATCACCTATACACCACTTCCACCCCCATTCTCTTCAAGTGTGCATCCAGTGTTTTTATATTACAATTAAAATATCGGGAGATAAAGACCTTGCTTTTCCCTTGCTTTAGCAATTTTATGATTTCTTTTTCGTGGGGGAAAAGCAAATGATGATGGTGTCGAATAGACTTGAGCTTCTCCTTGTTCTCCTCAAGTATGGCAGGCTTGTCTACATCAACAACAATTCCTTTTTCTCGAAGTGTGTCTGCCTCCATCAATTGGTGGCGATATTGGTAAGCGGCTGCTTGGTATTCAACGTGTGGCGCGCGGTCGGTGGGGATTCTTTTCTTGATGATGACTTTTCGCTTCTTTCTTCTCTGGGGAACGATTCTTTTTTCTGTGGTAATGTCTTTAGGTTTCCGTGGGCGTGGAGTATAGTTCCTCACTATCAGTCCTTCTCTTTCGAGATGCTTGTCAAGGGTGCTGTACTGGCACTTGACTTTCCGGCAGATGGCTGCTTTGCTGTATCCGTATTCGACCATAGTACGTATAAGTTCTTTGTGTTTGTCGAGCTTGTGCCGGGAGTTTGTCCCTCCGGTTTTTCTTCCGAGTTTCATTCCAAGCGATTTTTTCCTTGCCAACGCTTCCTTCGTTCGCTGTGAGATAAGGCTGCGTTCTATTTCACTCGCCAACGAGAATGCAAATGCTATGACGTGGCTCTGTAGATTATCGCAAAGTTCAAAGCCTTCCTTCACGGTGATTACTCGAATTTTCTTTTTCATCAGGTTGTCGAGAATGGACATAACCTCCAGCAACCGTCTGCCCAGTCTGGATATTTCCGAGGCTATAAGGGTATCGTCCTTCTTCATCTTCTTTAGTAATATACCGAGCTTTCTCTTGTCCACATCTTTCATCCCGCTTATCGTTTCCTCGATGTATTGGTCTACATCTATCTGCCTTTTCCTGCAATAATTCTCTATCTCGAACCGCTGGTTTTCTACTGTCTGCTTGTCTGTGCTTACCCTAATGTATGCGTAAATCATTTTTGTTATAAAGATAATGATTTTCCAGAAATATTAGTATATTTGCAGTACCCGTATGAAGATGTACGGCACCGTAACTATGCACTTGGAATATCCGACATATATCAAAGCCTCTGAGCTGATGTTTTTTGCATCCGGCTCGGGGGCTTTTGTCGTTTTTGACAGACAATTTTTTGGTTACTGAGTAAAACGATTTCAGATGGAACAATTGAATGAAATAATAGGGCTGATAGGGAGTATAGTTGCTACAATATTTCTTCCAATTCTCGGAGTGTTCATGTTTTATGACGCAAAAAAAAGAAAGGAAAATGCAGCGGCTCGAAAAGCAGAGGCCGAAAGTAAGAATGCGGAAGCTGACAGTATAACTCATTATGCTGCTGAGTGGAAGGAACTTTATGAGAAGAAGGAAGCGAAAGTCATAGAGCTGGAGTCAAAGATTGAAACGCTGTTCAAAGAAAAAGCTCAGGACAGAGAGCGCATTCGCGGTTTACTTGAGGAAAATTCTTCTTTGAAACTCAAAAATCAGGCATTGGAATTCCTAAAATGCAACAACTCGCTCAAATGTATAGACCGTGACCCGCCGAACGAATTTATAAAGAAGGCTACCAACAATAAAAATGATAAGGAGGAAAAGAAATGAGTTTACCAAGAGGTTTGAGAAACAATAATCCAGGAAATATCCGTAACAGTTCTACCGTATGGGTCGGAGAGATAACACCGAGTAAAGACAAGTCGTTCAAGCAGTTCAAGTCAATGGCATACGGTTATCGTGCCTTGATAAAGCTTTTGCAGAACTACCGTAAACTGCACAACTGTAGAACTATCAGTGATTTCATTAATCGTTGGGCACCGCCTTGCGAGAATAATACTTCCGGTTATATCAATCGTGTATGCAGTGAGATGCAGGTGCCTAACACTTATATACCGGATATTGAGGATAAGGCTACGATGTGTGCTTTTGCAGCCGCTATTTCGCAGGTAGAGAACGGTGTTCCGGCTGTAATGTCTGATGTGGAAAACGGGTGGAACTTATTGTAAACGGCAATGTACTTCACAGCGGAAAGCCGTCGCACATACAAACAGTTTATCATTAAACAGAATAGCTATGAAAAGGTTCATTGAGAAATCGGATTGGCCGGAATTTTGGAGATTATTGTTTTGGCTTGCCGTCGGCTTGTCCGCTATGTTGTGGAGCATATTGCTTTCATCGTGCGGAAACATAAGATATGTCCCGGTGGAGACGGTGCGTACAGACAGCGTGTATAATACCGTTTACCGGCGTGACAGCATATATATGCGTGACAGCGTATATGTACTTGACAAGGGGGATACCGTCTATCAATTCAGGTATAAGTATCTGTTTGTGGATAAAGTCAAGCATGACACTCTCTATATCGAAAGGACAGACAGTGTTCAGGTCCCTTACCCGGTGGAGAAGGAATTGACCCGATGGCAGTCCTTCAAGCAGGAAGCGGGAGGTTTCGCTATTGCCACTATAGTAGTGGTACTACTGATAGTTTTTGGAAAAATGGTTTATAAGTTGAAGAAAGGAGGCTGACATGACTTAGCATTACTATCCGGGCGTGTAGAAGCGACCATAGGAAAACTTATCGTAAAATGCGCTCTTTTCGGGGCTTAGAGTAAAAAGAAAGCCCCCAACGCTCAAATAATTATTGCCACATAAAAATTTGAAAAGCATAAGACACCGTACGTTGGAGGCTTAATATCTTCAACACGGTATCTTGTGCTTTGTTCATGTATATATCAAGTTTTATGTGGCAGGGCAAAGATAAGCATAAAAATTAGAAAAAGCTATGTGCAAATCAGAAATCTTTGCCGAAACACTTAATCTCGTCTCGCAGGAGACGGAAATTCCAGTCAATCGAATACTATCCTCGGATAAAGATACGGAGACTGTGGATGCCCGTTATCTCCTTGTATCCCTCCTTGCCGATAGGGGCATGTACCCTTCACAGATAGCAGTTCATATCCACAAGACCAAACGTGCGGTGAACTACATGATTTCCAATTTCCGTGAGCGCATGGAAGGTGGGAAAATGTTGAGAATATATTGGGAAAACATTAGGAAATCGTTGGGAAACAACTGATTTACATACCGGTATTAAGTATATACTTTTGTATTGCGGTTGATATTGACCGTAATTGACTAAACTATTCTATTATGGAAATAATTGAAAAGAAAGTGTACGAGGAGGGTTCGGGCGACCGAAACCGTGGTACAAGAGAGCGTGCTAACGCAGGGCTTACACTGGGTATTATTGGTACTGTACTTGGCGCAGCCGCCTTATGGGGCCGTGGAAACGGTATCGGTTCCATTTTGGGAGGCGGTGCATCCGGTGGTGCAGGTTCTCCTGCAAATGTAAACATCAATGCTTATGGTACTGGCGGTACTGGATGTGTTGCTCCTACTTCCTTCCAAGCATTTGAAAAAGAATGTGGCGATGTTTTAGCACTGACCAACGAGATGTGGGGGCTGAAAGTAGGTACCATGCAGGCTGCTACTGCTGCACGCGAGGTGGACGTTGCAGAGAAATTCGGTCTGTACAAGGCCATGACCGATGCGGATTTCGGTCTGTACAAGAACAACCGGGACAACATCGATGCAGTGAACAACCGTCTTAACTCTGAAATCTTCGGGCTGTACAAATACACCCGTGATAAGGATGACGAAACGCGCAAGGAATTGTGTGAATTGAAGGCCCAGGTTGCAATAGCCAATGCCATCCGTCCGTATCAGGACAAGTTGATTCAGTGCGAAATTGAGAAGGCTTTCACTGCCGGAATCAATTACACGGACAGAAAGACTTGTAAGATGGTGGAAGGTGTAGTGGTAATTCCGAACGAGCCTACCATTACCGGATATGGCAGCTACTGTTGCTTTCGCAACAACACGGCCGCAGGCGGTGGAGGCGCAGCCTAAATCCGTAGTCCGGGTAAAAAACACAAGACGTAGAAAATCCAACAAGTAAAAACTGGAATATGCAAGGAAACAACTTTTTCTTTAATTCAGACCCGTTATTGGGCTCAACCAGCTATGATGCCCAATATCAAGAAATCGAACGTTTGCAGCAAGCATTGGAAAACAAGAAGCGCATGATGCTGCAGGCCAAGGAACAGATGTCCCAATCTATCGATTCAAACCAGAGCCGTACTCCGGTATGGGATGAAATAGAAGGAATCATATCCAACATGACCGACAAGGAATTCGAGATTGTGACAAGCAATGAAGAATTCATTGAAAGCCAGAATGTGGTGATGTCTATCCTCCAGTCCAAGTACATGCAGATGATGCGGCCGGTCGTAGAGGGTTCCCAAGAGGGAAAGGATGCTCTTGAAAAGCACCTTACCTTGGTAAAGAGGCTCCGTAAGTCCGCAGCTTCGGAGGTGGACAAGGAGATTAGCGATTTTCAGGAATATAAGGAAAGGTATTCCGATATGACGTATTCCGAATACCAGAAAATGAAACGTGAAAAAAACAAGAAAAAATGACCATTGAAGATTTGAACAAATTCAAGGGTTCCATCAAAAATGCATTTCAAGATTGGGGAAATGCCAAGATAGAAGAGATGGTTCCGAAAAGGGTAAAGACAAAAGCGTTCCTGAAAAACGGGTTGAATAACCTGCTGTCAAGGCATGACGCCAATCTGAACAAGTGGATAGACGGTATTTTCCTGTTTGTCGCGGATGAAGAAGGTACTATAGACAGCGATGTCATGATTGACACTTTAGCGGACATGTTCAAGGAGATGCCCAAGAAAGGATACAGTTTTGGCTCACTGGACATTGTTGCCGGAGACGGTGAATTCGTGATAAGTTTCCCGCGTAATTTTCTGGTAGACATGCTTGTCGGTGATATGGGCAGTGTAAAGTTTACCACAGAGGATATTCTTGATTTCAAGAATTATCTGATTGTTTAACCTATTAATAATTAAAGTTATGAATGAAGAGATGAAATATTTTGCAGAGGAGTTTGAAGAATTTCTCCGCAAGGGTCACAAGTTGCTCAACAAGATGGGGCAGAACATGGGACAACGCCGTGGCGTCGGCCAAGGTTATGGCAATAGAGGCAGTCAGGGCTATGGAAACCGTGAAGACGGTGGACAGTGGGGTGGAGACATGGGAGAGCGTAACAACTGGTACGACCCCCGTTTCATGTGATTGTTGAATTTGCAGGGGTGGCGGCAAGCCGTCCCTGCCATTAACGTATAATGTTATGTGCAGACCGGCATTGAGTAGTTATAATTATATTCCGCAGGAGATGCGTGCCTATTTGCGGAATTTCGGGTATTCGTTTTCGAAGAGGGCGTGCGAGTACGCCGTCAGTCAAATGTGCCGCAAGAACCCGGCTACGGGGAAAAAGGAGAAGATAGAGCCTTTTACCAAGGACAAGGCAGAGGAAATGATGACCAAACACGGGATAGTCCTTGAAAACAATGTGGGCTATAACTTCGTCTACGTGATGAACATGGTGTACGCAGACCGCTGGAAGTCGAGCGTGGAGGACGAGCAGCACCTATGCAAGGCAGTGAAGGACGAGATTGACGATGTGGATGGTGTACCTGAGAGCATTTTCCGTTGCTGGATGACTAAGATGGAGGACAAGGGTATACCGATTCCGTGGGAAGAACTAATCTGACATGATTCGCCAGCGTGTAAGCATAATGGTAAAAGGGAAGCCGTGGAATATCACGGCATTCTACCCTTTGACAAGGTATCATGTGAAGGAAATCATTGATACCTTGTATTCCATTCATTGTAATAGGGAGGATTTGCGCAAGGCTTACAAGAATCTCACCGGCGGTCAGATGAACAACGGTCTTACCTTCAGCAACTACGCGCTTAGGGAGACCGTGACCGTTTTCGCAAAGTCCACCTGTCCGGAACAGTATTTCAATCTGATTGTGCATGAACTTCATCATCTGTCCGTGCACATCGCTCTGGCAAACGGGCTTGACCTTACGGGCGAAGAAGTGTGTTACATTAACGGTGACATAGCGCAGGCCATGCACCCGGTATGCAAACAGTTGATTGTATGATTTGCATAAGCGCTCTTTGACTTGTTGGAATTACCGCTAAGTTCAACTTTATCGTTGGATAATTGTTTCTTTTCTTGTGAATATGCAATAAAACAAATATATTTGCGAACAAATATTGTTTGTTTATGGTTACAAAGGAAGAAGTAGAGTCGTTCTTATCTCGATTTATCCAAAAAGTGAAAGTCTTTGGAATTGTTTTCCGTGATGACAGAGGTAAAAATATGCAAACTCTTTTAGAACTGGAAATAACCCCCAAATATAGAGAGGATGTGATAATGAATCTTGATTCTAATGATTATGTAGAAGGGCCCATTGAGGATACCTTGCACAAAAGAGGCGATATGTGGGTGTTCGGGAAAGAAGTAAACGGCAGGGATGTATATATAAAAATATCAATGGGTGCAAGCAACTCAAGTACAGTTTGTATTTCTTTTCACATAGCAGAACATCGTATTAAATATAAATTCAAATAAGTTATGAAAAGTCCATTTACGGGAGGTGAAACCGTTCTTCTTACAGAAACACGTAAAGCCGTTTTTCGTAAAGAAGAATATGAATATACATATTTGTGCTATCAATGCGTGGATACAAAGGAGACTTTTACTACCACGCAGATGGATATGTTTAATACTGCACAGATATATAACAGCTATCGTTCTGAATATGGGATTCCATATCCTGATGAAATAAAGGATATACGTAAACGTTATGGTCTGTCGGCTTCCAAGATGTCTAAAATTTTAGGTTTTGGAGACAACCAATATCGGTTGTATGAAAACGGAGAAATACCTAATATAGCTAATGGTCGTGTATTAAAAGCTATTCAATCCGCTCGGACATTTGAAACATTTGTTGATGCAGCAAGGAGCGTGTTGCAGAACGATGAGTATTTAAAGATAAAAAAACGTCTGGAAGAATATGAAGAACAATCTTGCATATATGGGTTTATGTGCAACCTTATATATGGCGGTCACGGAAGAAGCAGGTATAATGGATATGCCATGTTATCTGTGAATAAATTGAAGAATGTAATATTGTTTTTCATAGAAAAATTCAAAGGAGTGTTTGTTACTCAAATGAACAAGCTATTATTTTATACGGATTTTCTATCTTACAGAGAGAACGGGCAAGCAATAACTGGGCTTTCTTTTAGAGCTATACAGCATGGTCCAGTTCCTGACAGATGGGATAGGGTATATAGTCTCATTGATGATGTTTATCAGATAGAGGTAGAAAACAAGAACGGTAACATAGGCAACAAACTTGTATCTGAAATCTCATGCGACATTTCAAGTCTTACAAATGAACAGTTGGCTGTGCTTGAAAAAGTTTATGATGTATTTAAGAATGATACGCCGGCTTCTATTTCAAAAAAAAGCCATGATGAAATTGCATGGATTGAAAACAATGACACTCATTCTTTCATTGATTTCAAATATGCTTTTTCCTTAAAAATGATTTAATAAATACACTTTTTCTTAGAGGCGGTGATTCCAAAGTTTCACCGCCTTTTTTGTGTCCGGGCGGTATCCAAGTTCGGGCATTTACTTTGTACAGAGGATATAGAAATAATGCTAATGAGAAGCGATGATTTGGACATATTGATTGCGCAGGCCGACGACCGTTACTATTCGGATTTCTGCCGTCTTCTGCTGGTCATGCTATGGAACGCATAGAGCGCGTCCTTGACTGGCTGGTGCCTGTCGCTGTAATAGTGAGGGTGATATCGTTGTGTCTGTATGCGTGAACTTGATAGGTCCTTGAACTAATCTACCCTTTGTCTCTCAACCCGTACTTCCTTATGTAAGTGCTTATGGTGGAAGCCGCCACGCCCATCTCATAGGCAATGTCCTTGGACTTCATCCCGTCGTTTACCATCCTCCGCAGCTTGTCCATGTCCACAAGTCTTGATGCGTGTCCTTTCACTTCGACAGCAGGGGCAAGGCCTAACGTCTTGCGCTTTTTTGCGGCATATTCGGGAGTGCATTTGTCTTTGGTCACGTAGATAATGGTACGGTGGTCTATGCGTAAGGGATACAGCTCCTTTTCCACCTCTTTGTGCATCTCTGCGAAGCGTTCAGCGTCCCCGTTTACCGTTGTGTCAATCTTCTTGTATTTGTCATCAATAGGGGCATGCAGTTTTTTCAGTCTGTCTACTTTTCTCATGGCTTATCTTCATTAGAATAAACTAAATTCTGTACTTCTTCTTCCCAGACATCTCCCTCATTCCCTTCAAAGTCAAGATATACCGTATCTTTAGGGCTTGGATTGTTGAAACTGGAAAGCAGCCCTACTACCTGCATGGGGATGGAAAGTCTCTCTCCTTGTGGTGACGGCATCTTTATTCTCACCCGGTCACCGATTTTTAAGTCTGTTATAAGCATGGCTTCAGTATTTTAATCGCTTGTTCGACGTCATTTTCAGATAATCCTAAATAGGTGTCAGTCTTGATAAAGTGCTCTGCTTGTTCAAGAAGCATATCGCTATCATCGTCAAGTATCACGTAATTGAAATCAACCCCAACCTCTTTATAATTCCAGTCTTTACCGTTTTCAGAGTGAATATGGGTGTCAATCCATTGCTTTATCTCAACTCCACGAGGAATACTAAGATGGACACCTTGCATAACGTAGGCATACGCCCTTATAGTCACTCCTATAATCCTGTCTGCGTATGGAAATGGAAATGGTACTAAGGGCCTTACGGTTGTCAGTTCTTCCTTTGTATCTTCTACCGTCTTTCTCCTCCACGATGAAGATATGACAATTTTCGCATCTGTCGCATCTATAATCTTGCCAAGTAAATCACACGCATCCTTATCAAGTGCATAATGCGACTTTTGCGTGGAAATCACTCCGTCTATATCAAGAAATATAATTTTCATGCTCAATATATTATGCTAAACTTGTGATACCATTTGTCCGCGTGGCTGAACCATCCAATCATGAACGGTTTGCCGAAGAGGGTTACTTTGTATAGTTTACTCATGGTCTATCACATTTTACGAATCTAATTCCTAATATGCTTAATGTTCCTTTACAATAAGGACAAACACGTTTGCAATAGCCGGAGCCTATAACTACGGGCTGTCCGGCTACGGAAAACGTGCATAAATGTGATAGCCGCGTATCTACCTTTTCGTATCTTCTTAATTTAATCATATATACTTTTTCTTTTCAGTTTATCAAGGAATTTATCATCTCTCGAATAGTCAGCACCGATAGCTTTCTTGCTTTCGATAATCTGTTCCAAAAGGGTTATACATTCCCTCTTCACTTCTTCCGCTTCATTATAACCGCAGGCTTTGTCAACCAATATTTCTATGTTTGATTTGTGCTTGGAAAGCTGCTTATTGAGTGTTTCCAGTCGCCAGTAGCAGAAATCAATGGTAGCGATGTGTTCCAGTTTATTCATTCCTTTTCGAGTATTTCAATACATTTCTTTATTCCATCATCAAAACCCTGCTTATAGCCTCTCGCATGTTCTCCAGTAGCATATACTACCATTGACAGCCAAAAGAGAAGGATACCTGCCACCTTATACCAACCGGGCAGTGAGATAGAAAATGGCTTGAATGTTATAGTAAGTTCGCCAACCCATAATAGGCATGTTATGAATATAGCTGTAAATAAGATTGTTTTCATATCTGTTATTTCCCTATTATATTTTTCCTTGATACTCATGAATAATTCGGCTTTTGTTCCGGATTCTGGCTATGCCTGCTAAAACGTCCCTGCCAGCATTCATGAGGAACACGTTGCATGAAGGTATGGCGCATACCCAAATCCTCCCATTCCTCGCAATACTTCTCCAATATAGCCGACATCTCGTCAAGCATACGGACATAGGCTTTATTGGCTTCAAGGCCACGCTCTATAATCGGAATTGCCTTCTTCCACTCTTCATCCGTAAGCAGATTGAGGGACAAGGAAACACGGACAGCGGCTATAATTTCATCTGTAGTCCAAAAGTCGTTACCGTCCTTGACGAAATGATTTATTACTTCGTAGTCAAAGTATTTTTTCAGCCTGCTCTTGAATGCCGTAATGTTATGCTCTCTGAAGCCATAACTGTATGTTGTGTAGATAAGCCTTCGTTCGTAATATTCTGTTTCCGGGTAGTCTTCAAGCCTTTTCCCTAATAATATTATATCCATTGTCATTCCTTTTCAACAACTCAATGTTTCTTTATGTAATCAACTAATTGAGAACCTAAGTCATGAAATCGACAAAGCCCACTAAACACAAGGCTTGCACTCATTCCGCTGTGACCTTGGTCTATGAACATTTGTAAGCAGTTCTTAAAACGCTCTTCTTTAGGCTTGTCTGTATTGAGTTCGGATATAAGTTTCAACCAGCAATCGAGTTCAAACCCTTTATAGAGGTCGTTCAATCGTATAGGAACAATCTTATCCCAATATTCAAGATGTTTATCCGGAATAATGCCACGTGCTTTAGCCATATATTCTTTTATCAATTGCGGAATCTTAGCCTTGAACTCGGCTTCCCTTCGCAGGTATTCGTTATGTTCATCCTGCAAATCCTTGTCGAACTCAGCCTTCGTCTTTCTCGTGACCTTCAAATACATTTCATCAAGTGTTTCACTTGAATACAGTTCCTCATCATTAAATTTGCAGAAACAATCTTCACTAGTTTTCTGCTTGTATTTTTTCAATTGTTCGTATGCGTGGTCAATGTTTACACCTGGATATATTTCTATTTCTTTCATAATTCACAGTTTCCTATTCTTTAATTTGTTATACTCATCCTCAATACATTTATTGATTTTAGCGGCTTCCTCGTACCGTTCCTCTTCAATCAGCTTACTTTTCAGCCATTGAAGCTGATTCATATAAATAACATCATCACGGTCTGAAACTCTACGGGTGTATTCCCTTATCTCATCCAGCTTGTCCTCCATGCGCCTATGCCATCTGCTTACCATGATTAGGACAAATCCTAATGCAACGGCATTGAATAAAGTGATGGAGATTTTAATTATCAGTTCTACGGTTTCCATAAAATAATTTTAATCATTAAACAAATCAAGAGCTCTCGCAACCCAATACCATATAACGAAATAAAAAGCGTATTTGGCTAATCTTTCGCAAGCTTGCGAAGGCTCTAACCCTGCAATAAAATTCCACGTATTATATTCATATACACAAATTAGATATGATATAATGATAGAAACCGATACATATATAAATTGTCTCATAATCATATAAGTTTTAACGCTTCTTGTATTCCGGCTTCCAATGCTTCTTCGTAAGTGTTCCAATTACCTCCATCATTAGGACCTTTATAAGTAGAACTGGCTATATGAGTTCCATTGTCAGCTTTAGATATTTCGTATCCATAGCCACAAGCACAGTTATATACACATATATGTAGGTTCTTGGTTTCACGTAGCCACTTTTGAGCTATGGATTGTATTGGACAAGGATAAAATAATTTAGGTAAATCCTTACTGGTCCTAAATATGGTTTCCATTATTATACCCTTATAATTAATAATATCTTTGCAATACTCATCGAAGCCTTTCTCTTTCAACAGCTTCGCTGTCTCTAATGTTACAAATTCTTCTTTCATAACTATTTTGATTTTTATTTCTCACTCCTTTCTTTCTCCTTTTTAGCTTTATCACAAGCCGACTTTTTCATTGCATACGGACAATCGCAATTCTCGTATCTTTTGTTATACCAACAACAATAATTACACTGGTGCATTATTTATTCCTCCCATCTGTTTTTAAAATGTTTACAGTTTTTCGCTTGTTTTCTTGCCGTTATGCGTCTTTTCAATGCATGACAATACGTCTGGAAATTGGCATACATCTCATAATGTACACATATACTGCAACGCTTTTCTTCTGTATTACTCATTATTTATTCCTCCTTATCTGTCTTAATATCTGTTACTTTGCCACGATTAACAAAATACTTACAATCAATAAGCCTGCAAATCCATTCATCACAACGATTCTCTAATTCATCACATTCCTTACGAAGAGAACATATAGTACATTCATAATCATTTGGATAATTCGCAGCTTCATGAAGCACTCCGTCTATTATTATTCCGTTCTTTATTTCCATAATTAAATACAATATTGAACAATTTTATTTTTCTTACAAAATCTGATTGAATACCTCACTGCCTTCCGTATGTCCTCATACTCCTTTATACTGTACACGTTGTATGTACGGAGTTTTCGCATAATTTCCTCTTCTATAAAAGGAAGAACTTCTTTCTCAAACCTACTCATTTCCTATGTGTTTTACGGTTCTTATTCCTCTTCCTGCGTTTCGCAATTTGTTTGTTTGTACACCTATCATCTTTTAGGCGATATTTTCTCATTTTGGGTACATCACACGGTTCTAAAGGAGAAATATCACTATATGGATTATAAATCTCATAACGAGTATTTTCATTCCAAGAAATTTCATTCTGCATATTTTACCCCTCTTTCTTTTTAAGACTTATATCAATTGACAACCTATCGGTAATTTCCTCCTTAATTATCTCCCTGCACAAATTCCTTATCATAGAGTAATCACCGTTTTTCTTTATTTCGTCGGAAACCATACAACGAACCCACCTCTCTATATCAACGTCGTTTCCGTAGGTATTGCGGAAGATACGTTTGACTTCCTCTTTCACGATTGGAATCATAATTTCCTTTATATCCTCTTTAGTCAACTTTAGTTCGTTATGGATATAGTTCTTTACTTCCTTGTATCTATATTTACTCATAGCATCAAAGCAATATCTATTCTTATACACTCTTTAGGTTGAGATAAAGGTTCTGATTCTGCGTTTTCCCGATACACATAAACTATATTGGTTTTCAATCCGGTTTCTAATTCGAGATTTTCCAGAATCCGGGCTATCTCCATTTCTGCTTTCGCTTTCTTTATTTTTGCTTCTTCTATATTCATATCAATCATCATTTAAAACATACAACAACTCTCTTGCTTTCCTATAGGTGTCAAATTCCTTTACATTTACCCATTCGGATGAAATACGTTTGTCTTTTCTGACTTGTACGCAATACACAACTATCGGAATACAGCCGCTATACCTTATTTCTTTCACAATCCTATATCTTTCCATTTTAATCTCCTTTCTCCTTAATCCGTTCCAGTACATCCTTGTTGGCTTCGAGTATCTCATCGAAAGAGGGGATGGGCATCCAATGAGTAACATATCCAGTCTTGATGTAGGGATATATCCATTTATTCACTTCTCGCATTGCCATTTCATCAATACTACCATCAACATATTTCACTTGACACATGCCTTTTGCTTGTTTGTTAGGTATTGCATCTTCTACGCTTATCCATGGGAATTGCTTTGCCTGCCATTCAGCACTGGAAATATCCTTTTGCCATTCCGCACCGGCAATGAACCCTTGATAATATGCAGGGAATGAACTACCGCTGCTCCTACTTTCTGCGAAAGAATGAGCAGCTTCTTCTACTGTCTGTTTCATGTTTTATTAGTTCAATTATTTATTAATAACCACCGCCATCGTACTTATAGATGTCCCACTTCCCTTGAATTCTCCGGCGCCGATTTCAAATACTTCTCCACGTACCTCTTCCAACCATTGGCGGAAGTCGACACATTTCTTTTCCGAAGCGAATTTCCAGTGCGGGCTGGTAATGGCTGCGAGCGTTCCACCGGCTTCCAAACGTTCATACATAATCCTCACATGCTCTATATCCTGATTGTTTGAGAAAGGCGGGTTGGCAATAATCTTGGTATAGCTTCCTACGCTATCTTTCGTGAAATCTTCATCAAGCAACATCACATTATCCAACGAACTCAAAAACTCTCTGTTTTCTGGCATCAGTTCATAGCATGCTACTGTTACGGAAGGACAAGCCCTATGAATGGCTTTAATGAGAGCACCACGACCGGCACTCGGCTCCAATACCGTATCATTTTCATGTATTCCTCCGGCAAGCATGACCAGCCAGTCTGCCACCTCAGCCGGCGTTTCAAAGAACTGGTATTCCTGTTGCAGGTTGCATCGCTTACCCTCGTGAAGAATACTAAATACACGTTCCGCATTAAATGAGAAAGTAAAACCTTGCACCTTTCCACCTTGCCAGGAACCGCCGGCTTCCTCAATCCACTTCTTGGCCTCGGCATAAGACTTTTTATTAAATTGTACTTTCGGAAGTTTGAGTACGTTAGCCTCAAGTGTACAATGCTTCAGTATATCTTCCACATTCCATTTCTTACCTTCATCAGCCTGTTTTTTCTTTTCGTCCGTTGGAGCATCCGGAGCTAACAGTGAAGATATTTTTTGAACAACCGTATTGCTCGCGTCCATGAAGGCATTGACGCAGGATAGTGCTTCCATAAGAAATTTTGTATCAACATGCCCGGTGGCATCATAGATGTCTATCCCTTCGGTCATAGATGATAATTCATTGAGCTGCGCTACACTACCATGTAACGTTTCGATTAAAATCTCTTTTTTGTTCGTCATAACTCTTTTGTAAATAAATTCTTGTTGTGTCTACACTACCATGGCCGAGAAGGTCGGCCAGTTGAATGACATCCTTATTTTTCTTCAGGAACATTTTAGCGAAAAAATGCCGGAAGGCATGCGCGTGCATCTTCCTTGAATCGATACCGCAATGTTTGCCCCATGCTTTCAAATGTTGTGAAAAACCTCGTTGAGTTAGCGGGCCGAATTTCCCGACAGCGAGAAGTCCAGTTTTACCATTCTCTTTCATGTATGCCATTGCTTCCTGCCTCAAATGTTTTTGGAAAAAGAAGTGGCGGTATTTATTGCCTTTACCGCGAAGCGTAACCTCACCCGCCGCTATGTCTTCCCACGTGAATTGTTGGAATTCTGACAGACGTGCGCCCGTTGTACCCAATACCTTGATAAAAAAGTAGTAATCCTTGTTGGATTTCGTTTTCAGAAAATCCAGTAGGCGGTTATACTCCTCTTCTGTCGGAACATTGTTTACATCGAGCTTGCGCTTCATCTTAGGCCTTTTAAGTTCTATCGGTTTCTTTAGCCATTTCGAGAACTTTTCTAAAGCGGTGATACGCAAACGGATGGTTTGCGGAGATAGCGATTTCTCTTCCAAAGTACGTATAAACCTCTTGCAGTTTTCCATACTTATATCATTGGCATATTCAAAGTATTGTTTCAAAGAGGTGTGGTAAATATCTACAGTATGCGAAGAGTAATCATTGTTATCGGTAAGCCATACTATAAAATCATTCAACTGTTTCCTGTTCTTTTCTGAAATGGTATCAAGCCTTTCCAATGTCTTTATTTTCTTTTCCCGACGGTTATACCCGATTTTAAGATGAAATAATAAATCACAAATGGCTTCACTCATCAATGGATAACGTGCCCCAATATTGGCATTTTCACGCTTATAAGCCAGATAACCACGGCGATTGATTTCTTCGGCGCTTTCAAGAAAATCCGTTACATATTTGATGTATTTGCCGATGGTATCATAAGTTCTGCTTGTTGTATACAAGTAGGAGAGATAATCGGTTAAAATCTTTTGCCTGTCATTATTCATCGCTTATTTCTTTTTCTTGATTTAATCTTGATTGGATTGTTTTTTGTTCCGGTACCGAACCACTCCAAACGGTAGCCATGTATCCGGAGCCAATACTTAAAAGCAGGATAATATTCATATTTTTCATATATTTTCTTGTTATGAGCAAAAACCACCGGTTTCCGCTCGTATTAATACTTCATGTGCAGAAATGGCTTCTTTTTGCACACGTTAATCTCAATTCATTTCTCTTTTTCTATTCCGCTCGCTCTGTACCTCTGCCATACACATCTTGCACCATGACGCTTTCAGATGGTATTCCTTACCGTTACGACGGGCTATTCTATCGAAGAACCGGGATAATGGAAGTGCTCTACCGCAACGGGTGCACAGTTTACGCTCCACTCCGTCAACCACCACCCGGTTACGGGGTTTCCTCCTCACGATTTCACATGGTCCGCATTCGGACGCACCGTACCTCCTGCAATAGGCAAGTGAGTGCTTGCCGCACTTGGCGAAGGAGGTGCAATCCGAACGGGGAACTATCTGGTGAATGTTCATACGGCATCATTCATTAAGTCGAACAATGTGGGTGCGCTGACCTCCATCTCTGCCTCATACAGATATGAAAGACTATCTTTCCAGTAGTCGTAATTGAGTTCGGTTGACAGACCTTTCCTCCCCAGATTGATAGCGCAATAGGGAACGGTGCCGATACCTCCGAACGGGTCAAACACCAGTTCACCCCTGTTTGAATACCGTTCAATCAATCTTTCGACAATATCTAACTGAAGGGGACAAATATGATTCTGCCGTTTCTTCTGCGACTGCTTGGTATTGAGCGTGCGCATCCGGGTGACATCATCCCATATCCAGGGCTTCTTGCTTACCGGGTCAACAGCCATGAATGTCTTTGGCAGTTTTCCATATGCCTCCAGTTCTTCGGCAAATGACACGTGTTCCTCATAATCATAGACGTGCCCACGCTCGTAGTTCCTGAATAGGTGGCGTATCTTGTCAATGCCGGCCCCTTTCATGTCCTCGTAACTCAACAGGGAGTTACCCGATGATTTCCAACTTGCATGAGCGTCTATCTGCCAACGGGCCAACGAATATTCGCTTTTGTTTTTTGTCACCGGCAAATCAGCATAGGCCCGTGAGGTGTCGGAAGGAAGCTTGCGGAAAAGAAGGACATACTCAGGACAACCGATACCCATCTTTGAACCGTCCTTGCACATCTCCGTATATCCAAGCCGATAAGTCTGGTTGTTCTCCCTTACCACATCCGTATCCACCGTGATGCGCCCCATGTAGCGGAAACCGTGTTTCATGTAGTGGAATACAGTCATTTCACTGAACGGGTCGATGGTGGGCATACCGTCACCAGTGGCGTTGCCGAACAAAACACGGTCTTTCACATGGATGCAAGCTAACCTACCGGGTTTAAGAATACGCATAAGCTCCGGTGTAAGATAATCCATCTGCTCGAAGAACTTGCCGTTGTCCTCATTATGCCCGAAGTCGTTATAGGTCGGAGTGTACTCATAGTGGTTGGAGAACGGGATGCTTGTTACAATTAGGTCCACCGAATTACTTTCCATAGTCTGGCATTCAAGAACATTGTCATTATTGATTGCCCTCCACAGTTTACCAGACTTTTCTTCCCTGCTGGCAAACATCCACCGCATCATCTTCTCCTCTGCCTGCAAGCCGAACAAACCGTTCTCGCGGACTATATCGGTCATCTTGGCTACCATCTCGCGGTGTTGCGCCCACTTCTGCATGAAGCTCTTGTATATCTCTCCCTCACTTTCCGCATAGACCAGATAAAGGTCAACCGGATGCTGCTGCATGAAACGGTAGATACGGGCTATCGCCTGGAACTTGTCGTTAAAACGGTAGTCAATGAACATGATTGCCTTATGGCAGTGGTACTGGAAGTTCAAACCTTCACCAAGCATCTCCGGTTTGGCGGCCAAATATTTCAGACGGCCGTCTTTGAAATCCGCTATCACCTTGTCCGCTTCATCATCATCCTGCGAGCCGTACACAGCCTTACATCCGGGTATGGCATCACACAAAGCCTTCCGTTCATTCTCCAGGTCATGCCATAAAAGGAAATGGGCGTCTTTGTTTTCAGGACGGTTAATGATTTCCACCACACGGACAATCTTTTCCTGCATGTTGTCCCGACGTTCTTTCGCTGCGTCGGCAAGTCCGAGAGCAGCCTCACGGAACATCTTCACTTGTCCGTCACGGTCAGTTCCGGCTGTGGAGTTATCAACACTAACCACTTCTTCATGTACACGCAGTTCCGGCAATTCATATCCGATATCGGGATAACCGAGGTCGGACGGTTTAGTGAGGAACAACGCCCATGTACTTACCCACAACCAGAACTCCTTCTCCTTGTGCGGATAAAGGGTAAGGTTGTTCGCCTTCGTGCTGTCACGCTGAAAGAAACGGGTAAGCGCCTGCCCGGTATCCATCACACCGAGATAACCGGCATAATGTATCAGCTCCTTGTATCTGTTGGGCGATGGCGTGGCGGTGGCGACAAAGCGGTAGGGAACATCCGCAAACAAGGGAAGGAACTCCTGGTAGGTCTTGGTACCGAAACCACGTAATACGCTCGCTTCATCCAATGATGTTGCGGTGAAGGAGGAAGGTTCTATTCTTACACCATCTTCACCGTCGCGCACACGCTCGTAGTTCGTAACCATGATGTCAGTCGGGCATATCATCACATCAGCCATAGTTCGTACATAGGTCACTTTCATGTGCAGATGTTGTTCCGCTTGTGTAAGGAACTCAACCACTACACGTTTAGGACAAACTATCAGCCCTTTGCCGCCTTTGTGTTTCAGGACTACCCGAAGTATCTCCAACTGAGTAACGGTTTTCTGCATACCGAAACTGGAGAATATCGCACGGCAACCGCCGGACACCGCCCAACGAACGGTATCTTTCACATGAGGATATAACGATGGGGTTAAATCATCCTGATTGACCTCGAACCCTGTCTGATGACTGATGGCCATCTTGTCTTTCAGAAATTCTATATATTCTTTCATTATGCTATTTCTTTCAATAATTTCATTGTTTCACTTCTTTAGGTTTCCAATCAGACGGTAATTTTGCCCACTCGCGGAACTTGGCGTCGAAGTCGTCCATGTCCCTGAACATATCCATCTTCGATTTCTCTGTCTCTACGAGTGAGGAGAATTCCAGAAAGTACAAATCTGCGCTTTTGACAAAATTGTTATGAAGCCTTTCCACGTTTCCGAGTAGTAACCCTTTGGCGCTCATCAGGTCTGCTGCTTCCTCCACCAGCATGTTGGCTTCACAGTTCAGTATGTGTGCGGCTGAAAGGAGGCTGTTCAATCTGTCTATGCTGCCATCAGCCTCGGCAGCTTTAATCAAATCTTTCTTTGGTTTCATAGTTTCTGCTTTTTCTTGCAAGTTCATCAATCATTCGCTGGTACTTCTTTGCCACCAACGGGCAGCGCAGGCGCAGTGCGTTATCACGCTGCCACTCTAATAATTCTATTTTCTTTTCAAGTTCTATGTCCATAAAATTATTTCTTCTTAAATTTGTCACATATCCTGCCGTAGCGGTCACATGCGCACACCCTATGGGCCTTGGCCTTGCATAGACAAGAGTTCTCTACGAAATCTCTGGAGTATGAGCATTGGCGGCAGCGGACGGGAGAGAGGGGTAATTTCTTCTTTGCCATTACTTACGTAAACTGATATTGCTTACGCGATTTGCCGCTCTTTTCATTGCTTCTGCATCTCCGCTTTCCACAAGCTTCCTTTCACGTTCAAGATACTCGGCATAGGAAATTCTGTTGTTTCCACGTTCTTCTATCTCCTTTTGGCGTTGTATCCGGTATTGCTCACGCTCATAGCGTTCGATGTCGATACGGCGTTCCCTGATATAGTCAAGCATGGCACTTGTAATCTTCATCGGGTCTATAGCACCATAGAACCGTCCATATTTACCAGACTTAAACCGTGCAATAAAAAAGCATATCTCAGCCGCATTAAGGTAATAATACTCAGAAATAAATATCTCTGCCAACTCGTTAAGCTGCTCCCTGGCAATCTTGGTAGATACCTCTGCAAAGTCATTAAGCGTGCCGAATTGGATTTTCAACCATTCCAAAGGGGTTTCATCTCCATAAGTCGAAGCCAATAGCCCTAATGTAGGTATGGAGGAATTCATGGCTAAATCAGAGTGGGTCGCCTTGCATCTGACAATTTTGAACTGCAAATCGGGATTGTAATCAAGAATGAATTGTGCAGGGTCAGGATATTTATTCAATAACGCCCTCTGCTTCAAGTTCTTTTCTTTTTTTTGCGGCAGCTTCTCTGACGGTTGTAGCGACTGCAAGAACTGAATCACGTTTTCGCTGCTCGCTATCCTGTTGATTTTTGCTAATTCTTTCTCCATTGTAATTGCCTTCTAAAATCTTAATGAAATTTGTCGGTCTGAATATCCAGTCGAAATCACAAGACCAGTTTTGGTTGTTATGTCCCAAAAGGAATGCCGATTTGGAAACATTGTTGAAAACAGCCACGATAGCCTCTTTCCCATGTTCGGAAGCTCTTGCTTTTACGGCTTTCTTACGTTTGTCCGTCATTGTTGTCACCTTTGGGAGCTTTCCATCAAACATTCTGTTGAACGTAGCCATAAGAGCATTATAATTTATCTTATCTCCCTCATTACTTTCCGGCGGTGCAGATTCCCCTTGGGGGGAATTATAGGGGGGACATTCTTCATTTGCATTTGCATTTACATTTACATTATCATTATTAATTAGGTTATTGTTTGGTTCTTCTTTGGTTTGGTTTTGGTTATAGTTTGGTTTTTGTTTGGCTCCTTCTTGGTTGTTCTCCGGTTTTGGTCTACCACCCTTTTTACCGTTCTCAAACCTCTGATTATTAATATCTATCTGTGATTTAGCCATAGCAAGCATCGCTTTCGCAATCGGCTTTAGTTGTTCAGTAGTTTCTCCATATAAGCCATACTCAATTATGGCTGTGAGAACGTCTCCCTGAACATCTCTCGGCAGATTCTTGATTGCTTCCCACCAGCTACTGTAAAAAACAAAACTATTTCTCATTTCGTTTCCTCCATTCTAAAGATTCTTCGTATCCGTGCCATGCTTGTTCATCTTTATTCTCATACATCTTTTAAATAGTCTGTTACCACTTCTATAAACTCGTCAAGCGAACGGACTATGACGTATTTAGCACCGATACTCTCAAACTCTTTCTGATACTCTTTCTGGTTCTCTGACTGCCTGCTAGTCTTTACCTTTAATTCTATGCCACAAAATGGATAGAACTTGTTGGGGATAAGAAGTATCAAATCGGGGAATCCTGCGCGGACTCCCATTTGCTTGAACTTTGCCGCTTCAATGGCATTACGTTTTCCTCCATTAGGCGCATGAACAAGCCGTTTCTTCCATTTAGGATATTTAAAGTCCCAATATTTAATTATAGATTTTTGGAGAGAATCTTCTAAATGTCTCATATATGCTTTATTTTAAGTTCAACATTCACCGGCTTGTCTTTCATCGTGGAGAAAGCGTCAAGCAGCTTCTCCTTGATTGCCTTCAAAGGCTTTGTCAGTATCTGGCTCTCGACTATTTCGAGAGGTATCTTCCTGCCGCTATACGTGATTAGGGACATAGAGGTGATTATGTAAGGTCTCATATTACTTATTAAAATCCCAATCCCACTCCCAATCCTTTTCACTTATTCCTTGCTCGCAATAAGCACTACCCATGTGACCTTCTATGTTGCCGTACATATCCCATACACCTCTCATCTTTACTCCCTTCAGTACCATTGTGCCACTTACGGCAATCACGGTGGTTTGTGTGATGTCCCTAATAATGCGGTCTATCTTCACCGGAATTCCAGCCATGATTCCATATTGCTTGTTTCCGACCAAAGAATTGAAGTCGAACTCCTCCTGATTCAAATCAGGGAAAATCATCAGATTTTTTTCTTCCATGACATTAAAATTTATACACGTTTTTATTTATTCGCTTTTTAGGCTTCCCATTGGATAACTCTCCATAAAAAAAAATCCATATTATTGCTGCTACCACTCCCGATAAAGGGGATATAATACTCATCATTAGCACATCCAAGAAAGGACTTTTCTTAAAATCGGAAGCTTCATAAAAGGTATGACCCAGGGCAAAAGAGACAACCATTGCTATTATTACCGCTATGATTATTCCCCAAGCACCAATTTCACATTCTTCTCTTTCCTCGTCTTCTCTCATAATAACTTTTTATTATTTTATTGAACATCATTAAACGTAATGCTTGTTTTGCTCTACCTCAATCTCCATCAGTTGAATCAGACGTTCTTCTTCTGGAGTAGGAATGTATACACCTTGGGCACTTGCAAAATTCCGGAACCTTTCAATGGTAAGGCTCATTTCCGCACTGTCAAGGTCAGACGAACTGCGCAGGTATTTTATTTTTCCAAGATACTTGTCGTCCCTCTCACGGACGAAAGTGTCTTTGTTGCAGAGAATCTTGTAATAGTTCCGCTTAACGTACTCCATCGTTTCTCCAATCTGGCACCCGAAGTAAGCCAGGCAAACATGAAGGTATTTATTTGCCTGGATACTCCTTTGAGGTTTCTTCTCGGTCAGTTCAAACACTTTCCGTTCCTTTATCAGCCTCTCCAGCTTTGACCTTGCCTGCTGGGCATGGAGGGGATTGGCACCGTCGTATTTCATAGTCTAAAAGTTTTATTTACTTACTCAATCACTGCGATTTATATTTATCAACGGCTTTATATCTACATGTATCAAGCTTTCACCTATACCGTTCATGTCAAGCCATTTTCTAAAAAGCGATTTAGCCTTTTCTAATGTGTCAATAACAGCACCATCATGAGTATAGCAGAACTTATCTAAATAGTTTACTGATATATACTTGTGAATACATCTATGTGCCTTTTTGCTCAAAAGAAATACGGAGTTTGGTTTATTATAATTCCAATGGTGTGCTTCTTTCCCATTAGTGTTGTAACCTCTAACTCTAAGGTTTCTTGATATATTACTTTCTTCTTTACAAATAGACAAAGTCTTTTTAAACTTTTCCTTATAGTTTAGCCTTTTGAATTTTTCCCTTGACCTCGCACGTTCATTCTCCAACCAAGATTCATCCTTTGATTTTTCAGAGTATCTTTTAGATGCATCTTTTTTAGTACATTCTTTGCACTTGTTTAAATGGCCATCACCCATTCGTGGGTGAGAGTAAAACTCTGATAAAGGCTTCAATATTCCACACTTGAAACAAATTTTCTCCTTCATAGGCTAAAACGGTAATTGGTCATCATCACCAACATTTTGCATTGGTGGGAAGTCGCTTTGTTGTGGAGCGTCGCTCTCTGTTATGGCAGGTCTTGAGGACGAACTTTCAGACCGACCTCCCAAAACTATGTCATAAGCAAGTATGTCTGTTATATACCGCTTGATGCCGTCTTTCTCATACTCCCGGTAGCTGATAGTTCCGAACACTGTTACCTTGTCCCCTTTGTGGATATACTTTTCTGCAATATCGGCAATGCCACGCCATGCGACAATGTTATGCCAGCTCGTTTTCTCCGGCACATCTGTCCCGTCCTGCTTTTTATAACCTCCCGTAGAAGTCGCAACACTGAATGTGGAAACCTTTACGCCGTTATCAAGCGTTCTTGTTTCTGGGTCTTTGCCTACGTTGCCTATAATAAGGCACTGGTTGACACTTTTACTCATTATTTTCTCCTCCAAATATCTTTTTATCGTTGATAAGTTCTCTGTTTTCCTCCAAGAACCGGATAAACTCCTCACAATGGTTAGTGAGAATGGATATATCACGCTCCGGATTGAACACATAAGTTTCAGTATAGGTATCTACCACATAACTGCCTTTGTTGAACTCTACGATGTTGTACTCAAATGTCCGTACAACCGAACCGTTCTTCATCAAAGCGTAAGGATAAACCAAATGTTGATGATGGTCTTTGAACTTCCCCACGGTATAGCTTCCGGTTGTCTTGATGTCGTGAACACTGGTAGGCATCAGTTCGTCAATTACCCCATAAACCAAAACATTGCCGTATGCAGTAGGCAAGATGGCTTCTACTCTTTGTTGGGTCAATGCCCCTTTGTAGTAGTTGGCAAACTCGCGGCAAAGGTCAATGTGAAAAGTGAAAGTGCGATTGTTGTAAACAGCTTTTATCCCGTAAAGTGTTCCGTCATCGTGATATGCCTTACTAATTTCCATTATAGAAGATTTACGGTTCTCAATCATACAATCAATGATTTCATTGAAAGCCGTGCCATGGTCTGCCGCTTCGCTGTCAAACGATTTGCGGTTAATACGGTCTATCAGTCCTTGAAACTGCTTCTGCCGGAACTCCTCTTCCGTACATGACGGATTTTCACTCCACCCGTAATAACGCTCATATATGACATCGCTATTAAGGTAGTTGAAGTAGGCGTCAAGAATCGTAGGATATATACAATAATTAGGCTGCATCTGAGTAAGTTTTAGTTTTCTCGTCATAAATCAGCCCCAAAGCATTCACTTTATCCCTGAAAATTCTTCTCGCCATCATCAAAGAACTACCAATATGTTCAAATTCATTGATATGGGAAGCAAAATCATTGGCTGACCGAGCATCAGTAATAAATTCAATGCTCTCTTTGATTTCCTCTATCACCTTGTTGTATTTGTCAATCTCGGCTTTCTTTACTTGCAGCATTGCAAGATAGGGATTAATCACTTGTGTGGTGATAAAATCGTTCTTGGCAGTCGGATTGCCGTTTTTGTCAAGAATGGTAGGCACCTCCATAATAGACGGAAGGTTGCAGGTGTTCTTCCCGTCATTACGGCTTGTCGGGTCAAAAGTGATGGTACATTTAACTCTGCCGTTCTCATTTCTGGCTTCCATGTAACCCAGCAAGTCAAGTTCGGTAACGATGGAGTTGTAGGACTTCTCGCGCAATGCAGGAATGAATACCGTATCGTCACCTTCCTTTCTTGTATCACGGTGGGCAACGAAGATGATGTTCTTGTTCAAGTTTGACAAGTTGCGGACAAAGCCGGAAAACTCCTGGTTAATTCCACCCCAGTCCCTTATTTGCGGCTGCCGGGTACCACATTTATAGGAGATGATAAAGTCCATCATTTTACCGATGGTGTCAACCACGATAGTACGATAAGCGGACAAATCTTCTTGCAGAACTTGTTGGACATCATTCCAGGAGGTAATCTGAACAATATCCACTCCGTCCAGATGTGACATGTTTACACGCTTGACACCATTGTCGAAGTCCAATAACAAAGGACTTGGAGCACTAAGGGCGGTAGTTGTCTTTCTCATACCTGCCTGACCGTAAATCATCATCTTGATGATAGACGGTATCACTAATTCGTTTGATTTTTTAATAAGCGACATATAATTATGATTTAATAATTGGTTTGTGGGATATACGGGACTTGAACGCCGTGACCTGTGCATGAAACCTTTAAATAATACCATGACAAACTACCAATACCATGCACCGCTCTGCCTCTGAGCTAATATCCCGGATAGCCGCCCGTCTTCGCAGATTGGACGGCACGAATAAACACTAACATTATTTTCTAAGCGTAATCACTCATTGTAAGTGATGTATATCCCAAATCCCAAAAGAACTACCATCAAGGAGAGCATGAATGCAGGGAATGGCTGCCCCACATTGGCTACCATTACCGACCTCACCAACAATGCTGCCATACCCGACAGACAGAAGGCAAATAATACCGTATAGCAATTCACCTTTCTCATACAAAAATGATTTCGTCTCTGTAAACCTCGACAAAGGAATGCTTTCCAAACTCTATCGTTACCTTGTCACCGCTAATGCTGTATATGGTCCCGATTCTGTCTTCCCAGCCGGGAGCGTTGTACTTGACTTTTACTTTTTTCTTTCCCATATATTTTTAATCAATGAATTTTATATTATGATGTTATTCGTATTCCATGAGAGCGATATATCACCATTTACAAGACATTTGAACGTGTTGACCTTTCGATTTGGAATATCATTTTCACAGACTTGTTCAGCAACCCTACTTCCCAAATTCCAGTTAATGATTATCGGGCATGGGGTAGGAATTAGAAGATAACGCACAAATCCCAATGTAGCCTTGTTCTCGATTATAATGTATCTATCTTCGTATTGCTTTATCAATTTGGTAAACAAAGAGATGTATTCCTCGTCAGATAACACTAAATCACTCCCTTTATTAATGGGATTTACAGAAAAACTATCCTTTGGTATTATATTACTTACACGAACTTCGTCTGTAAATCGAATGCTGTATAGGTGGCTATTCAATGATTCAATAGTATCACAATTCCCTTTCCATATATTCGTATTGATGCGGACTTTAATACTGGGATTATATAGTTTAATCCATTTATAAACGTCATAAAGCTCATTTATAGTCATAAACTCTTGGTTATGGAAAGAGATGTTTATCCCTTGAATACCCCAATCCGGATGAACAAGTTCCTTGATGAAATCTGGATTATTCTTTAATTTGATTCCATTCGTTGTCAGTCGTACCATTTGCAGATTGGTGCTTTCTCTCAAATCTCTGATTAAATCAAGTATTTTAGGGTGCAACAGAGGTTCTCCGCCAAGAATAATCGCCTCTTTCACACCGTATCTGAAAATCAGCTTTCTTATGTTATATACAGCCTTGGCTATAGGAAGATTTAGCCGATGGTCGGTTTCTGAGTTGATGCAATAAGGACATTTGCACTGGCAGTTGTTCGTAGCCACAATGCTGAGATAAGCATTGTTTGAAACCATCCCTATATCTTTAGGGATATATTCATTCTGCTTGAATATTTCAAGCGAATCAATTTGAATTGTGTTCATTTTATATATTGTTTTTAATTGATGTATATCCAAAAATAGAATGGAATGAATAACCTCTTGATTGTCACTGTACGTGTCGAGAATCTTTTGATTGCCCCGATAATGGAGCAGAACAGTGTGATATAATACACTGATAGGACTGCAATGAATAAAATGCAGAAGAACTTTAGTATCATATATTTTTTTGTTTTAAGTTTAGTCCCCGTGGGCGTTCCGGTGGTAGCCTTACTGCCCTCCAACATCTATGAAGGACCACGGGATAATTACATAATTACTTCAATTTTCTGATTATATCACCGCCATAAGAATCTTGAGTCAACTCTATAAACTCATATACGGTGTAAGCATCCTTATCAATGTCTATACCCTTATTGATACAGAATGACAACCTTCCTTGCTTGCACGAACCGGTCAGCACATGATGCCAATGGAACAATTCTTTAGCCGATACCTTTTGGGTAAAGTCTGGAAAATGCTTTTTAAAAGCTTCTAACCTTTCCTTCTCGGTTGAATCGTCATACAATTTTTCTTGAAGTGAAGCAAAGGCCTCGTGCAATGTTTCTCCATGAGCGAATTTCCCATTCTCTTTTGCAACAAATGTCTCAGTCAATGTAAAGTCATCGTTCAGTATATATCCTTTAGCTACATTGTCATGAACATGCTTGATAATTGTAGGAATATCATCAATGATATATACTTTGTCGCCATTGAATGTTTTAATTCCATCGCCAGAACCATCGCCAGAGCCATCGCCATAGCCAGAGCCATAGCCAGAGCCAGAGCCATCGCCATAGCCATCGCCATAGCCAGAGCCAGAGCCATAGCCAGAGCCAGAGCCAGAGCCATCGCCATAGCCAGAGCCATCGCCATAGCCAGAGCCATCGCCAGAGTATATACTAAGAAACTCTCTTATCTGTTCTTCCATACGTCTACCTCCTCAATGGATTTTATTGCTTCGTCTGTACAAGGTATTATTTCAATAACCCCTAAAATTGAAATTATCGGCACGGCCAATGTGAATTTACAATCATTAGGGCGTTTTGTCCCTTCTACTGCCAATTGGCTGATAGATGCAGCCCCATACCAACACCACAATCTTCGGCAGTCTGTCAATGTAACTTCACTACCATTCTTTTCTTTCAATACTCCGTAAAATACGCCCGCTCTATCAGCGCGGATAATAACTTTTTTCCCAATCATAATTCTATATATTTAAAAGATTAATAAGTGTTGCTCGCCCTCAACGCAACAATGCGTGTTTAGCCTTTCAGCATACCCGAATTTGACGGGAGGGGAGATATATCGATAAGCGTGGTATGGTCGCCCTTCGCCGCCATTTACTTTATACCTATTGAGGACTGGATAGGACGCTTATATTGTCTTTTAATATTGTTCCTTTGCGATACGGGTGCCCAAACCGCATACTCGCCACCGTAGGACATTTCGGTGCAAAAGAACCGTCGTAAACCTTTCTGCCCATTCGCAGCATGGCTATCACTGTGTGATATTCCCTATTTTCAATACTTCGTTGTATGTTCACAAGCCAACGGGTTATAGTCTTAGCCGCCTTGTGCTTCACAATTTGCAGATTAAATCCGCTCCAAAGACCTATCAAGTGCTCCCGTCCGGTCCTCGCTACCGGAAGCCGTTCAATCCGACCACGGGAATGTTTAAAGATTCATGTCCATATGCTCGTATCGCCAGCCGAGCATCGCGTATCCTACATCATGGCTATTGCATTTCCTGCCTATAGGTTCCCTGCCGACAAGGGAAGAGGTGTATTCGTCCATCTTCATTTTAGCATCAGCCCAAGCCTCCCTCAACGCATGCCCGAAGGAATACCACCGGAGTGACTTGTTCCTTCTGGAATAGGCAAAGGCAAGCTGCATGATGGCTCTGTGGTTGTATCTGCCGTCAACTACAAGATTGTAATCCCTTGATTTCTTCATAAATAATCTTGTTGTATTCTGGATAACTCCTTTAGCTTAGCTGTTGGATACTCGACTTTACCCGGACGTTTGCAAGGCTGTATCTTCCCTTGTTTATACCATCTCCGTACATTGGCTTCTCCGAACTCGCGGAAAGCCTCTCTTTGAGAAAGGTATTCCTTGTCGTCCTTATCCTCCTTCATGAATGAAGCAAGCTTTGCAGCCACATTTGTTACGAATGTGTCGAATGTTACCGACTTGTCTATGAATTGGAGTTCCATAATCGTATTTTTTAAAATGAGAGTGAATCATAGTAATTCTGATGCTTCTTGTATTCTTTCACAATATCAGAAGCGTTATTCCCGACCTTCTCTACAATCTGGCTGTACGCCTCGTTCGGTATGCTGTTTATTACAGCTTCTTGATAGTCCATTTTTCCGGCTATTCCCAGCATCCAGAAGAATAGGATAGAACCAGCCGCGAATGCTGTAATCTGTTTGGACAGTCTGTTGATGTTCATGGCTTTACGCTTGTTTGTTATTTAGTCCATCCTTAATTTTAATTATCTGCTCCATAAGGCGGTTTGAATTATCCATGGCTGCTTTTCGGAATTCTTTTTCAACTTTGTTTTCCTCTTTTTTCAAATGTGATGAAAACAAACGAAGCGAAATGCCAAGTACAAAGAGTATTGTTACAATCAATCCAAGCCAAAAATTGATAAGAAAGCATACATAAGGAATGATGAATATCAAGGCTAACACACATATTACAATAATAAGAGCAGTAGTTACTGCCATTTTACTTCTGTCCATTTGTATTTTTTTTTAAATTCAGATATTGTATTTTCATTTACAGATGATATGTAATTAAGCATATCCAATGTTTGGTTCGGACTTAAGCCTGCGATACTGACTGAACCCATATTACCGTCAATAGCCATGCTTAAATTAATCAGTACATTAGAGTTTTTCTTAACGAGTAATTTCAATGTGCCAATATCCGCTTGTTGTTTTAACAACTCCGATAATTTTCTTAAAGATTCAATTTCCTTTAAAGTCATAATTTTCCCTCCTTATCTTAATCTTGTTACTTGATATTCATCAATCATTCCATCTTCGGTAATATCTATGATAATACCTTTCCTTTTCAGTCTGTACTTGGCAGAACGTGCCGCACTGACCTTGAAGTCTTTGGTCTTGATTATCTGGGGGCTGTTCAATGGCAATGTCGCCAAAGTGTCTGTTAAGGATTTTTTAACTATAAATTTCATACGCGTCACAATAAATTAAAATATCTTTGAAAATTACTTTTAAATTATGCTTGTGAAACATGCTTTTATTTGTTTCACGATGCAAAGATATAGGTTTTCCTATAATTGTAATAAGAAAAACTATTAAATATTATAGGTTTTCCTCTATTTAGTTTGATTCTAAATAATGAAATTATGGAAACAACTATTAATCAAAGAATTAAAATGATTGTAAATGAGAGTGGAAAGGCTGTAAATTCTTATGCTGCAATGATTGGTGTGTCTCAACCAACATTAAAAGCTTGTGTGGATGGAAATAATGCCCCAAGATTTGACACGTTGCAAAAAATACTTATAGCAAATCCTATGATTTCTGCTGAATGGCTTATGCGAGGAGAAGGTGAGATGATAAAGAGTGATGTCGCCGCCAAAGAGAAGCCTGCTTCAAATGAATTTGTGGTGTATGTGGACGAGAATGGATTTTTGAAAATGAAGTAATAGATACTATGGTAAATGTAAGTAATAGCCCAAGCACAATATTGATAATTGGTAATGGATTTGACCTTGATTTAGGATTGAATACTTCATATAAGTCATTTATTGATACCATGTATGAATGCGAACAACATCCTGAGTCTAAGAACATCTTGATTGATGACATGATTAAGAAGTATCGAAAGTGTGCAAATTGGATTGATATAGAATTGTTTTTGAGGGATTATGCTATTTCATATTCAAATAAGGATATTGAAGAAAATAAGGATATTGAAAAAAATAGAAATATTGAGCTTGAATATAGGAAATTGTGTAATGATTTAAACACATTTATGGTACAGTATAAATATTTAGATGATAAAAAGAATTATCTAGGTGAATACATATACAACATTGGAAGTGTATCATCTAGGCTATTGGAGTGGATTTCCAACCAACCCAATAGTAGGGTGTATTCGTTTAATTATACCAATATGAATGATGTGGCTCGTTCATTAAATAAGCAGCAGAATCTTAATATAAAAGACTTTGATATAAGATATATTCACGGAGAAACTTGTTCTTCATACAATGGAAGAATCGCGCCTATTATATTAGGTATTGATGATGTTAAAGTAAAAGACGAATTTAAGTGCATGATAAAATCAACTCATTCTTCATACAATAGTGGAATTATGTCTGATTTACCTAAAGCTACTCATGTGGTATTCTTTGGATTTGGGATGGGACAAACAGACCACCCTTATTTTAGGGATTTCTTCAAGATGATAGAAAATGGGAAATTGAATACCAGGATAAGCGTCTTTAATATCAGTGACTCGTCTGCATTTTATGGGCAATTAGTTAATATGAAAATAGATGTTGCTAAAATTAGGGAATGTAGCAATATACATTTTTATTGTGTAAATGATAATGGGTTAAATGATTTCTACAATGAAACCAGTAGAATACGATAGTAAAGAAGGTGTAGGATTAGTGATATGAATAAAGTATAGACTATGGAATTGAAAGAAGCAAAAATACTTGATTGTATAATAAAGGAGTTGTATCATGATAACCATGATGTCGTTTCTATATGCAGAAGTTTGGGAATCATGGATATTAATAGGATGAAGACTATAAGAATGAAACTTATTGAAGATAGGGTAGCCTATAATGCCGCAAATATGTTTGGTGATTATAGCCTTGTAATTTCATCACAAGGAAGATTGCTTTTTGAAAATGGAGGTTATAGGAGAAAGGCGAGGTTTGAATATGTTCCCCCTATAACCTCTGTTATTGGATGTGTAACGGGAGTGATAAGTCTGTTATGGCTTATTGTTTCTTCCTTCTTTTTTTAAGATTTCTGATGTATTTAAATTCCTTCCAATGAAAAAGGAGATATATGTACCATAAAAGCTTCATTATAGGCGTTTCTTTTTTACCTCTGTAATAATAAAGGAAACTGTCTATTGAGCATACTATTGATATGACTGATAGTGCTAATACTATGAAGAAAGATATAATTTTCATAATTCAGATTTTTGTGTAAATATACAAAAAATATAATATCCTTGCGGAAGAATTGGAATTTTTGCGTATATTTGCAGTGCATGGGTTTTATAGAATTAGAATTAATCAGAGGATTAAGATATAGAAAGCTGTGTAGGTCACAACCCCCTGCATGGCTTTCGCCTTTTTATAGCTATGTTTCACGAGCATACTAATGGCGTTGAATTACGTCTCTTGTTTTTTAGGTCGTTAATATCAATGAGTAATTGACATCTAATATCCCGGCAGCCGTATTGCTGCCGGGGTGTCAAACATGAGCGTTGGTCGAAACCTCAACGTGCGCCTATGCTACATGTGGCAATATTCTCTTAATCTCCTACAAAGCAAGAACCGAAACGTCCTCTGCTGTTGCTTGTATAGTAAGCGGAAGCCGGAGCGTGGAAGCTATCGTATGCACTTCTTTTAGCTGGTTGTGCCAAAGCTGCTTTCATGGCTTCCTTCTCTGCGTTTCTTGCTTCTTCATCCGCTACACGTTTCTTTTCATCAGCCCAAGCAAGTTTCAAGCAATCTGCCCATGTCTTTATTCCGTGGGTAAGAGAATACAGTTTCATGTACTTCTTTATCTGGTGGGCGGCTTTCATTATCTTGCTTAAATCGTAGCGTTTCATAAGGCTTTGTTTTTATTGGTTTAACTTTGATGATGCAAATGTAAGGTATATATATCACGTGTCAAAACGAAATGTGATATTTATTGTTGCGTTTAACATTGTTTAGTGATAGATATGTATCACGCATATATAATAAGCGTATTTTTGCAAAATAAATGCCTATCGTTATGAATAGAATTAAAGAAGTAATCAAGGAAAAAGGTTTAACCATAACAAGCCTTGCTGACAAATTGGGTATTGCACGTGAGAGCCTTTCACGTATGATAGTGTCACCATCGTATCCAACTCTTGAAAAAATAGCTACCGCTCTCAATGTTCCTATGTGGCAGCTCTTCGCATCCCCAGAAGAAGTGACCAAAGAAACCAAAAGTGAATTATGTCCACATTGCGGTCAGCCCATAGCAATTAAAACGACAATAGAAAAGATTGACTGACTATTTAGAAAATGTCTAAATTACGAAGAAATCTGTCTCTTGTTTTGGTTACATGTTTATTTCTGCTTTAATTTGCATAAGAAAGACTGTATTATGAGGCAAATACTGTAATTGTAATGTCGCTGGCAATGCTTATAGCATTGTTTAGGTGGTGTTATGTTTAGACTGTGTCGTTCTTTCTATAATATAATAATCAAAACAATATGGGAAGTGTAATAGAAAGTAAGAAAGCAAAGTGTTCTTCAAAGCATCCACATCGTATAAAGCCTAAAGGTGATAGACTGGGATGGACGTTGCGAAGCGAAGTCAAGTACCCTCCCCTGCGTGAAATTGTTGGAGAGGGGAGAATTGTTAGCGACTCGTGCTGCTTCATTTCAACTACCACAAAAATGATTATGTAAATGTTGGACCGAATTCAACCGTTTAGATTAAAATTCATACAAAAAGCGTCTCCAAAAGAAAGGGACGCTTTTGATTTTTCATTGATATACAAATTTTATACTGACAGGACGGAACTATGCCAAAGACTAAAGTATATAATTAGAGTGGAAGCGTATGAAGATGTTTTCGCTATTAAGTTCTATGCTGCAAGGGACAAGAAATTGGATAACAAATATAATAGAATTATAAAGGCTCACAATTACAAAAGCGCACTAAAGATATTTGTGACATGTGCGTCGATAATTCCTTCCTTGATAAAAGAATATCCACAAGCATCCTTTGCAGTAAATGGGGCAGAAAGCATGGATATGGAGAGTGACAAGGTTGAAAAGAGGGCAAACAACCAAAGGTTCAGAATATATAGAACGCTGGCATTAAATCTATTTGGGAGGGAAACATTTGAACACGTTGAATATAGCAATGTAAGCTCCTATATTCTTGTTAACAGAAAGGGTTGTGAAAATATAGAAAAGAAAACAGATAATATTAAAGATATGTTCTTAAAAAGAGGGTTTGACGTATAGAGAGAGTTTTATTGAGTAACAATGCAAGTAATGGGAGTTGATTATATTCCCTATACAATCTATTGGAATATGCTTTGAGAAGTATAGAATTGGCTTAGAAATATATATTAATTAATTGTGTGATAATGCTATATTGCTGCGGCGCAGGCTGCCATCGAAGATTGATTCAAATCCATTTGATTGCAATAATTAAAGAAATAGACTGCGCATCCATTGCACAGGTCTATTTCTTTATGTATGTTCATAAGGGAATCGGTCGTTTTTTGTCGTTATTATCTGAAAACAATCTCTACCTTAGGGGCAAAACTCATACCTACCGCATCAGTTTGATGCGGACAACTTATGAACAATTTTTCTATATGACGCTATTTCTTGTAATTTTAATGGACTGGCGTTTGCCCGTAGAAGTAGCGTATAATCCGATACATATCCCTTTGTTCCGAAAGAGGAGACGTATATGGTTGTCACCCATTTCGCAGGTTTCCGTTTGCAGAAGCACGCCGGATAACGAGTAAATACGTAATATTCCGGCTTCTTTGCTCTTCAAGTACAACTCTTGCCCGTGGCAGGAATAGCTGACGATGGGATTTACGGTATACTCTGTTTCGTTCCGACAGTTTTTGATGCCGTCAGGGCCGTCCGGTTGTACTTTCCGGATTATGACGAAAGGAAATTCCGAAAACACGCTTCCTTTAGTTACGCTTAAGGCTGGATCGTCGGCATCGGTTTCGAGAAAACCTGAGCCTGCGGTCGAAGAAAGACCGATGGCATACAGGTCTTCATCCGAATATTTGCGGAAGAGATTGAAGGAATGTTTGGAATAATCATTCTTTGTAGTCAGTGTCCCCTCGTCAGACAAATGTTTATTGTTATCCGTTTGGCTGACAAACATGTAACGGTCGCCATAAAGTGGCATGGGACGTATCCTCCACAAAAAAGACTGGTCGTCGGTTTCGTTCAGACCGGTGAACGTGGCATCCGTATTCCTCAAGTACCGGCCGGTTTGCGGGTCTTTAATATAAAAACTGTCTTTGGCTTGCGGTTCGAGCGTATTGGTCTCATATACCGGCAGGTTGAAATGCAAAACAGTTTCGGCTTTCGAGCCTGTTTGTGAAACGCGGTGGAACATCAACGTGTATTTCATGCAGGTGTCCAACACTCCGACACACAAAGTATCGTTCAAATCGGCCACTTTTCCGCCCAAATCGTTCAGGTGGAAAGTCAATGTGTCGGCTTGTATGGTGTCTTTGTCGAGTATCCACTTGTAAACGCGCGTGGAGTTGGCTGATTGGGCGAGCAGGGAGTTCGGCGAGGCGTACAAAGACACGGCTGTGTGGCGTGGCACGGCCAAGGTCGTCCCGCTATAGTTTTTACCGTCGCCATACGCAATGAACGGGTCTATTTCCGACACCTCCACGCGGAACGTTTGTTGTAATCGGGCACCGGCCTGATTGGTCATTGTCACCCGGTAATAAGCATTCGATGAAACGCTCGGCAGCGTCATCAGATTTTCGTTGTGGCTCAGTGCATTCCAATTCTGCCCATTGGTACTTTTTTCCCACTTCCATTCACGCACAGGAGTATCAATATACTCCATCCCAAATGTCAGTTCATCATATTTCTTCACGTAAATCAACGTGTCTGTTCCCGTGGTACCGTTCATTTTATAATAAGGAGTAAAGTTACCGGTCCATCCCTCCCCTTCCACATGAAGGGCGAACAACTGCGTGTTGCTCACGCCTTTTTCATTGGTATAATGCACACGGAAGGTACGCGAAGTATCCAACACGATGTCACGTGTGGAAGAAGTGCATGCCGGGTCATCGTCCCATGCCCATTTACCGGTATCCGTTTCTCCGTCCGGCAATAGGGCCGTCAGGGTCACGGTCGCCCCTTTGGGGATACAGTTCACGTCAGGTCGGTTGATTTCACGGCCTTCATACGCGATTTTTCCACTCAGGACCGTGGGGACTTTAGTCTTGTCCTCCAACGGGTCGAGCGTACACATCAGGGTACTGAAACCCAAATGGTCGTATCCGCCGCTGTTCCCTCCGCCGAATCCGCCTCCTGCGTCTATGCCGTTTTCGTTCATTTCGAGCATCTTTCTGGAGTAAGGCACCTCTATGCCTCGTATGTTTTCATAGTAATTCACGATACGGGCTTGAGCCGGACGGTTGGTTCCCCGTCCTCCGTCTCCCATTCTCATGAAAGTCCCGTCGCAATTCGTATAAGGACTGTTCGGCAAGTCGTCCACTCCGGAATTATAGGCGTTGACGTATTCAAACCCACATACGATACAGTCGTCCTTCAGGGCATAAAAGTCATCGCCTTGGTTTCGCCCCGTGCCGCAAAGGTCTGCGGCCAATGCAAGCGCCATGGCGGCATGCCCTTGGTCGCGGTTGGATTCCTGCATCTGCCCGAAATAGCCGAAGGGGCCGCGTTCGTCCGGATGAAGTTTCCAGACCAAATGATGCAGCGACTCGCCATAACGGTGGTCTTCCATATACTTATAATACTCCATACCGGCATTATACACATAAATGTCGTCGCACAAAATACCCACACTGATTTCGCACAACACATTACACAACCCCCAATTCGACCAGTAATGGTCATCTGCACAGCCATGACGCTCCTGTAGGAAACCGAAACTCTGATCGCTGAACACCCTCAACATCCACTGCTGGTAACGTTTGAAATCCTCACGGTTCCACCCTTCATAGTCGCGCATTAATTCTCCAGCGTTGGCAAACTCGTATCCATAAAGCCCAGAGGCAAGACTGCCGTTGGAATTACCGGACACTTTCTTGCAGGTCCTGGCCCACGCATTCATGATTTCAACAGACTTTTCCGCATAGCGCTCATCTCCGGTAATCCTCCAAACCAATGCACACTGGTAAGCCGTAGCCGCATCATTCATGGCGGCTCCATAATTGTCACCTTCCGGTTCCCAGACATTCCATCCTCCACGGATAATCTTGACTGTGGGATTGGGTTTCCAATTCAAATCCACATGCTTGCTGGTCATCAACTTGTTGTAGGCCGCCG
>ERZ825137.358-NODE-358-length-65362-cov-4.491724_pt1 | contig 65362 bp, 48 predicted proteins | sample MGYA00519873_ERZ825137 | MGnify/ENA primary metagenome ERZ825137 (study PRJEB31778, sample SAMEA3449190) | human gut metagenome | biome: human gut; feature: human-associated habitat; material: faeces | place: United Kingdom | collected 2010/2012 ...
TCCAGCATTCAGCTACTACTCCTCTTCCTTGCATTTGCTTTCTTATTCAATTTTCTAAATAGTAACATAGATTTCGAGTGACTACAAGGTGCAATTTTAATCAATTTGATTGATTTATTTTATGCTGTAATATTACTATCTTATAAGCAATAAAGTATTACGATGGATTCTAATAATAAGCGTATTGCGAAAAATACAATGATGTTGTATGTTCGTATGCTGTTTATAATGGTGGTAACGTTATATACTTCACGAATTATTTTAAATATTCTTGGAGTAGAAGACTATGGTATTTATACGGTAATTGGAGGAATTGTTGCGCTTTTTTCAGTCTTTTCTAGTTCACTATCTGCGGCTATTAGCCGCTTTATAACATACGAATTAGGTAAGGGGGATGAAGGAGATCTAAAGAAAATATTTTCAACAGCTGTTATTATTCAAATAGCTCTAGCTATTTTCATTTGTTTGTTAATGGAAATTGGCGGAGTTTGGTTTCTAAATAATAGAATGAATATTCCTGTAGAACGTATTGGAGCAGCTAATTGGGTTTTACAATCTTCTATTTTTACATTTATGGTTAATCTTGTCAGTGTACCATATAATGCTGCTATTATTGCACATGAAAGAATGAAAGCCTTTGCATTTATCAGTATTTTAGATGTAATCTTAAAACTTCTTGCTGTTTTTACATTATATTTTGGAGAAGTTGATAAATTAATTATTTATGCATTACAATTATCGGTGATTGCTTTGATAACCCGTTTGGTTTATGGTTTTTATTGTAATAAAAAATTTAAAGAATGTCGCTTTGTTTTTATTTATGATAGAAAAATATTTAAGCAAATGGTACAGTTTGCTGGTTGGAATATTATAGGTGCTTCTTCTGGTATTCTTCGCGATCAAGGTGTGAATGTATTATTGAATATTTTTGGCAGTCCGGTTATTAATGCAGCCCGTGGTATTGCTATGCAGGTTTATGCGGCTGCTTCAAGTTTTGCGGGAAGTTTTATTACAGCTTTAAATCCACAGATAACAAAGTCTTTTGCTTCTAATGATCGTGCTTATTCTATGAAATTAGTATTTCAAGGTGCACGTTTTTCTTTTTATTTAATGTTGATTCTTTCGTTACCAATTTTAATGGAAACACATTCTGTGCTTTCTCTTTGGCTTGGAGTTATTCCTGAGAATTCTGTGACATTTGTTCGGTTAATGCTTATATGTGTTATGACAGAGTCTATATCATTTACAATGGTAACATTGATGCTTGCGACAGGCAAAATTCGTAATTATCAAATTATAGTTGGAGGGTGCCAAATGTTAAATTTTCCATTATCTTATATTGCGTTGAAATTGGGTTATCCTCCGGAAGTAACCTTAATTATAGCTATTGTGATAGCTTTTTGTTGTTTATTGTTGCGTCTTTATATGTTGCATAATATGGTTGGCTTATCAGTAATATCTTTTTTTCGGAATGTTTTTCTGAATATATTTTCTGTGGGGGTGTTTTCTTTTTTATTACCTTTTTTTCTTCTACAGATAATGGAAGATAGCTGGGGGCGCTTTTGGATAATCAGTTTTATATGTTTACTGTCTACACTTTGTTCTATTTTTTTTGTAGGTTGTTCTCAAAATGAACGAATTTTTATTTTGGAAAAAGTACAGAAATTTAAATTTAAAATATTTTTTAATGAGGATAAATAAAAATAAGACAAATTGCTGTGGTTGTACTGCTTGTGAAAGTGTCTGTTCACATAATGCCATCAGAATGACCCCGGATTCGCTTGGCTTTCTTTACCCCAAAATAGATAATGATTTGTGTATAGATTGTGGTTTATGTGAACAAGTTTGTATGTTTCATGAGGATTATGATAAAACTCAAAATTTATCTGCTCCGATGGCTTATGCTATTCGTCATAAAGACATGCATGAAGTAGAAACATCACAAAGTGGAGCTGCTTTCATTGCTTTTTCTGATTGGGTTTTAGATCAAGGAGGTGCTGTTTATGGTGTAGGGTATGCTGAACATTTTAAGGTTATTCATAAAAGAGCCATAACTAAAGAAGAACGTAATGAATTTAAGGGTAGTAAATATGTACAAAGTGATGTAAATACAACCTTTAGGCAAGTAAAGAAGGACTTGAAGAATGGTTTAGTGGTTCTTTTTTCTGGCACTCCTTGTCAAACAGCGGGATTATCGTCATATGTTGGTGAAAAGTTGCGTAAAAATTTATATTTGATAGATATTGTTTGTCATGGTGTGCCTGCTCCGTTTCTTTGGGATGACTATTTGACGTATTTAGAAAAAAAAGAGAATATGCCTTTGGAGGATGTAAATTTTAGAGATAAGAGATTTGGATGGGCGTCTCATGTTGAGTCTTTTCGATTTAAAAATTCTCAATTTTATAAGTATATGCGTACATATGCATATACATTTTATACACACATCATGTTGCGTTATTGTTGTGGTTCATGTCCTTACACTAATTTGCAGCACCCTTCTGATATAACTATAGCTGATTTTTGGGGATACCAAAAAACGAATGCGGCATTTTTAGCTGAAGATAATAAGGGGTGTTCACTCGTTTTAGTTAATACGGAAAAAGGTAAGGAATGGTTGGGTAAAATAAAAGAATTTTTAATTTATATTCCTATAGAACTTAGAGATTGTATGCAACCTAATTTGCAAAATCCTACTACTTTACATTCCAGGCGGGCTAATTTTGAAGAAGATTATGCAAAACATGGTTTTGATTACGTTATGAGAAAGTACGGGTATATAGGGTGGAGATATCATACAAAATGTTTTATAAAACGATTTATACCTTATTCAATTAAATATAGACTTAAGAGATTGATTAAACTATTAAACTGATGCAATTTAAAGAGAAGGAAAAATCAAAAACTCAATGTTTTAATAAAAAAGTAGCTCTTCTTACTTTTCATCACTCCTTTAATTATGGTGCTGTATGTCAAACTTATGCAACTTGTCGTGCTTTGCAAAGATTAGGGTATGATGTTGAAATAATAGATCTGCGTATTGTGGAAAAATACTCTTTGGTACAGCGTTTGTTTGGAATAGGGAGAATGTTTAAATTCTGGTATTTTAGATATCGTTATTATCCTCAATTTACTAAACGTTATTATAATACGATAGAGTTGAAGAAATCTCCACCCCAAGCAGATATTTATATGGTGGGGAGTGATCAAACATGGAATCCGCTTATTACAAAAGATTTATTAGATGCTTTTTTACTAAAATTTGGAGGTGCCCATATAGTGCGAATTGCTTTTTCTGTGAGTTTTGGTGAATATTCATGGATTTATAGGGATGAAGAAGCACTTAATAATATAAAAAATAGTGTTGGCGAGTTTTCGCAAATATCTGTAAGAGAGGAGGATATGGTGTCTTTGTGTGATAATTTATTTAATTTAAAAGTGGATAAGACATTGGACCCTACTCTTTTAGGTACAGATTTTTTAGAACTAACCGGACCCATTGTAGGTAAACATACTTTAGTTAGCTATAAATTTTTTATGGATACTTCTTATTGTGATTGTTTAAAGACAATAGCTAATATGTATGGTAAGAAGATTGAATTGTTAGGGAAGCTAAGACCTGTACAGAAAATGCCATATACCTACCCTCAAGGAGTAATTGGCTGGATTAGAGAAATTGCTGCTGCGGATATTGTTTTTACGGATTCTTTTCATGGAGTTGCATTAAGTATTTTATATAAAAAGAATTTTATAGCTTTTATTGGTAATCCCTTGAGAAGCGGAAGGATTAAAAACTTGTTGAGAGACCTTGAACTGGAAGATAGATTGTATGAAAAATCTACCTATGAGTTGGAAGATATAGTGAAATTATGTGAACTGCCGATTAATTATGAAAAAGTAGATTTGAAATTGAATGATTTGCGTACGAAATCATTAGATATTTTGGCACGGATAGGTTTTTATAATAAATAGACTTTGAAAGAAAAAGAGCAATTGATATTTTTATCTTATTTGAAAGAAAGTATAATATTTCTTTTGTTAATCATCTCTATTCCATTAGGAGTGTTGACACAAGGAGGAGTTGATACATATTGGGTAATTATTCCACTTGTATTTTTAATGCAAGGATATTTGATATTTTGTTTTAAAAATACCCAAATGCTTATTATTCTTACATTATATGTTTTTATTTATTTCCTTTATTTATTGCCTTATTTTTATGGGGGGATACAATTGTCGCAGTATTCACAATTTCAGAATAGATTGTATTTTAGTAATATTTTATTTCTGTTTTATTTATTTTACGCAGGTTTACTTCTTGCTTCAAAAAAAAAGGTTGAATTATCAGGGATTAAATTGATAGATAAAATACATATAAAGACTTCTACTATAGGGAAATCTTTTTATCTTTTAATGTTGTTCTTTTTACTTGTTCTGACTCTTCGCCAAGGTGAAAATGTTTTGGCTAATACATCTAATTCATATGAAATTTATAAACAAAACTTGGATAATACTAATAGTTTACCATTATTTATGGTGTTGTTGCTATTATTTTTCCCATCAATTATTAATAGAAACAAAATAGGGAAGTTATGTTTTATGGTTGTGAATATATGTATGGCGTATTTTTGTATTACTAGAGGTATGCGGATGATTTTAGCTCCTTTAGGTATGTTGATTTTTTCTTTCTATTTTGATAATAAGATAAAAATACGTTCTCTTCTATTGCTTTTTATAGCAGGCTTTCTTGTTTTAGTGTTCATCAATGCTTTAAAAATGAATATGAATTTTCAAGCACAAAATATTCTATCAGAAGGAGGAGATAATGATTTTATTATCTCCCATCATGCGGATAACTTATATGTTGCTTCGGCTGGAATAGGGCTAGTGAAACAGGATATTATAACATTTTGGGATCGTGTGATGTTAAATATTGGTTTTGTAGCAGAAACATTAGTTCCTCCAAGCTGGTTATCTAATAATTTTAAATATCCTCATATTATTACAAATTTTTTGTCAACAGGTGGAGGTGGATTATGTATTGTGGGTGCATATTTAATGTGGGGGTATGTTGGAGTAATATGTTTTGGATATCTGTTAGGGTGTTTCATTTGTTCGTCATATAAAAAGAATTCTTCTTTACAGGCATTGATTTGTTCTGTTTTATTGGTTTTTTTTCCTCGGTGGATTTCTTATGATTTTCATATTATTTTGCGTTTTTCATTTTTAGCATTAGTTCTCTATTTTGTATTATCATGGCCAATAAAGAAAAAGTACTTGTAGTCAGCACTACACCTTTTTTTGGTGGAGGAGAGGCTTTTATTGTGAATACATTGAGTAGAATAAATAGAGATATTTATTATTTGGTTAGATGTAAAGAATTATTTGATTATCTGCCTTCTTCCAAGATGAAATTTTTGGCTAGTGATTCTTTGGTTGGGCAGATTAAGGAAGTTAATAACTATACTAAAGAGATTAAAGCAGACTGTGTGCTATTGAATGGGGGGAGTTCTATCTATTTTACTCCATTTATAAATTGTGGTTTGAAGATTATTTATAGACATACAACAAATTATAGTGTGTCTAATATTCTTAAAAGATGTCTTTATGTTTTTTTGTTGCATATTTGTTATGCATTTGCGAATCGTATTGTACATGTATCGTCATTTTCATTAAATGAGCAAAAGCTTTTTCTTCGTAAGGCTTGCTGTATTCATCATGGAGTGAAGATGAATATTCCATATCATAAAAAGCCGGGAGAAGGACCAATTCGTTTTCTATTTGTTGGACGGACAGAAGCAGCAAAAGGTATACATCTTATAGTAAATGCTTTTAAGAAACTTCCAGAAGGAATGGCTGTTCTTGATATTGTTGGTAGAGGAGAACTCGATGATTTCTTATTGAAAAATGTTTCTTCTTCTATCACTTATCATGGATTTCGTACAGATGTAGATAAATATTATAAGAATTCAGACGTTTTTATTAGTTTACCTGTTCATGAAGCATTTGGGTTGACTTTTATTGAAGCGATGCGTCATAGTCTTCCTATAATATCATGTGACACTGGAGGTATTTCTGAGATTGTGCAAAATGAAGTAAACGGTTTATTAATATCACGTGATTTGGAATCTATATATAAAGCAATGCTTCAAATGTGTACTAATAGACATCTTATTACAATATTGGGAGAAAAAGGATATCAGATTGGGTGCACAAAGTTTGATATTGATAAAGTTGTTTCCTCTATAGAAGAAATTTTGTAATATGCTTATTGGAATAGATTTTAGTTTGGCAACTAGTACATGTCGCGGTATGGGACGTTATGTTCGGGAAATAGTTAGTTGCTTAATGAAGTTAGATACAAATAATATATATTATTTATATACACATAATCCAATTTCCTTTCATTTGCCTTGTAATTTTATTGAAAGGCGTATTTTGTGTTGTAATACAATTATTGCTGAGCAACTATATTTACCAATAGTTGCATACCGAGATCATTTAGATGTATTGTGGTGTCCTGGGAATACTTTTCCATTATTTCTTTCTTCAAAAATTAAACTAGTCGTCACAATACATGATCTAATTTTCTATTTAAAGTTTAATGATCCATCTTCAATTCGTCAGAAAATTGGACGATTTTATCGCAGTTTGGTAACTTCTTGCGGGAAAATGAAAATAAATAGTTGTGTTACTGTTTCTAGATATTCAGCTGAAGAAATTAAATTAAAATTAGGTTTGCAAGATATATATATAACATATAATAAAATAGATGCTTTTTATCAGTTGGTACAAAATATAGATAGACCTATCAAAAGAGAAAATTTTTATTTCACGGTATCAGGTGATGCTCCAAGTAAAAATTTATCGATGTTAATAGATATATTTCAAGGAGAATTATCTGATGAGAAATTAATTATTGCAGGCATTCCTAATGGTTCTATATTGAGATCTAAACAAAAAAGTAATATCATATTTTTACCACAAGGGATAGAGGATAAAGAACTAATACGATATTACTTAACATGTAAAATGTTTGTTTTTCTTTCGAAATGTGAGGGCTTTGGTATTCCCGCATTGGAAGCGATTGTTTGTAGAACCCCTATGGTTTGTTCTAATACAACTTCTTTGCCTGAAGTTGTAGGGCATTTGGGGATATTGGTAAATCCTAACAATAAGAGTGAGGTAATAGATGCTTTGCTTAATTCGAGTTATAAACTGAAAAATGATGAAGTAGAAATGCATATACAAAAATATTTAAAATGGTCTGAGTCAGCAGAGATAATACTGAAAGTTTTAACTAAATAGAGTAATTACAATTTTATGAAAAAAGTGCTTTTTATATCTTCACGTCCTATATATCCCGTTATAGGAGGTGATCAAATACGCACATCTCAACAATTAGAATATTTAGTGCAAAGGTATATTGTTGATGTTATTTATTTGAGTGAGCATGTCCTTGAAGATCAAACAAAGAAGTATTTACCATCTGTTAGAAATGTAAAATACTTTCGTATTTCTAAGGCTAGAAGCTATTTTCAAACATTATGTTTCTTGTTTAATAAATTGCCTTTGCAAGTGAATTATTATTATAATAAAAAGGCTTATAAATATATTGCTACACATTTGTGTGATTATGATATTGTATTTTGCAATAATATAAGAACTGCAGAGTATGTTAGAAATGCTCAGAATATAATTAAGTATATAGATTTTGTTGATGCTATATCCATGAACTATGATAAAGCAAAGCAGTTATCACATGGATTGAAAAGGTTAATATATATGATTGATAGTAAGCGATGTCTTGAATATGAACAATTGATTATAGAAACATTTGATAGTTGTGCTATTATATCTGATATAGATAAAAAATATATAATAAAAAATGTTAGCAAAAATTCATGTCGTCGGAAATAAAGTAAACGTTCCTGATAGTTCACGCATATCAAAACATGAACATTCTAATGTGATTGTATTTATTGGAAAAATGAGTTATGATCCAAATGTTATAGCTGTTCTTTATTTTGTAAATAATATTTTTCCAAGTCTTTGTGTTGAATTTCCTAATTTGCAGTTTATAATTGTTGGTGCTCATCCTGATAAGCGAATCCAAAAATTAGCAAGCTATGATAATATAACTGTTACTGGATATGTGGATTCAATTGAGCCATTTTATCAAAAAGCTGCTATTGTAATAGCTCCAATGCTTACTGGGGCTGGAATTCAAAATAAAATAATTCAAGCAATGTCATATGGTTGTTGTGTGATGACTACTTCTATTGGGGCAGAGGGGCTGAACATCAAGAACAATGAGATTGCAGTATTTGACGGAGATCAGCAGATGAAAGAAGGACTTTTGTATCTTTTGAATAATCCTGAATTACGTCGAAAGATGGGGATAAATGCTAGGCAGTATGTTATTGACAATCTGTCAAATGACATTATTGCTCATCAGTTTTGGGCATTTATGGATGATCCTTTGAATAAATAGTAGAAGAATAACACTTTGTTGGTAAGCACTCAAAAAAGGGCAGATAATTAAAGATTATACCTTCGTTACGGACAAAAATTAAAATTATGTATAGCAGCGAAAATTTAGAGCGATTTTATTTTCAGTATCAAAACGAGGTATTGTCAAAGGGTGAGTGTTTTCAGTCCTTTCATAAAAGGAATAAAGTACCCTATAATATCTTTCAAAAGTGGTATAAGGATACTCGTAATAAAATAGTCGAGGTAAAGGTTGACGGTAGGCCGGAGGAGCCGTCTTCTAGTTATGCTCTCCACTCCCTTCAAATTCCATCAGATACTGGTAATAAAGAAAGGGAGTTCGCGTCTGGTTTGAAGTTCTCATGAGTAACGGATTGCACTTGTCTCAAAAGAATTTAAACTATAGTGATCTGGTTAGTCTGATAGAGAAACTGGAGGGTTTATGCTAAGCGTAACCGGTTTGAATTATCTCTATTATGTTCGTATGATTTTTCCGATTTTTTTTAATGCTATAAATCAAAGGTTTATCGATAGTTGGAATGCAGCATTATATTCGCAATGAAAGAGGTGTTGTTGAGTTGGGAAACCTTCTTCCATAAATTTGTCAAGGCGTAAATCAGGGAGGCGAGAGGAATGTGGAACGACTTGAAAGAGTTATACGCCAATGAACGGCGTTATGACGAGGCGGGTCTTACCTCAGAGGAACGGTTGCGGGAAAGACAAGGTTTGATGACCAAAGAGATCCTTATAAGAATCTGCGGCAGACTGGACTGTGAAATGTCCAAGGATTCAGATTTTCGAAGTCCTTATTATAAGGAGATGTTTGACTATCTGAATCATTTTGGGAAAGAGATTTTTGCTTATTTGGAAGACGGGGAATTTCCGATACACAATAATTTGGCTGAACGAACTATCCGAAAGTTTAGCGAAACAATGCTTTACATTATGGAAGCGATGGTGGAGCGGAAATGGCAGCCATGTATGATAGTATGATAGGAACCATGAAATTTCAAGGTAGTCCAGTCTGAGAATTCATTGGGACATTTTTTTATTTTTAATAGTGTAAAGATTATCTGAATTTAATCTCCGATAAAATCTTATTGGCCACTGGCTAATGGTAAAATCAAAATTAATTTTTAACAAAACTCGGTTTAGGACCCTGTCTTTGTCTTGTGCCTTAATTAAGCGGGAGGCCCTAAATTGAGTGCTTACAATAGGTTGTATATTCTCAAAACAATTTCTAGCGTTTTATGATGTTGTAAGTGTACTTTTAAACTATTCAATCGAAAAATATGAATATCGTATTTGTTTTATTAGCTTTTAGTATTTCTGCTTACATTGCTAGGCTTATTATTCCATGTATCCTGTTAATATCATTTCGCAAAAAACTGTTTGACATGCCGGATGAGAGAAAAGTGCATAAACGAGCAATACCACGTCTTGGTGGGGTCTCTTTTTTTCCGACGATCTTGCTTTCCTGTTGTGCAGTCCTTGTGATTCGAACTTTGACAGGATATGAAATCTCTACTTTGCTGGCGTCCTATATTTTGCCGGAATTCTTGGTATTAATATGTGGCATGGTGCTTTTATATTTAACCGGTATTACAGATGATTTGGTAGGTGTGCGCTATCGTCAGAAATTTATTGTTCAAATTCTTTGTGCTAGCTTATTCCCTGCAGTGGGACTTTGGATTAATGATTTATATGGTTTGTTTGGCATTGACTTTATTTCTCCATACATTGGAATTCCTTTGACTATACTGACTATTGTCTTTATAACAAATGCAATAAATTTAATTGATGGGATTGATGGTCTTGCCTCCGGGTTAAGTAGCGTCGCATTGTTAGTCTTCGGATTTATTTATGGAAAAAGGATTGTGGATCTATAGTATGCTTGCTTTTAGTACCTTTGGAGTGCTCGTACCCTTCTTTTATTACAATGTTTTCGGTAGTGCGGAACATGCCCGAAAGATCTTTATGGGGGATACAGGGAGCCTGACTTTAGGATATATACTGAGCTTTTTAGCAATAAAATATAGTCAGAATACAGAATCTATTCCTGTTACACAAGGGGCTTTTGTTATAGCCTTTAGTACTCTTATTGTCCCTGCATTTGATGTGGTTCGTGTTGTTATAGTTCGTATTTATAATGGTAAAAGCCCATTTGAACCGGACAAAAACCATATTCATCATCAATTTTTGGCAATGGGTTTTACAGTCCGTCAGGCTATGCTTTTGATACTTTTAGTTTCTTGCGTTTTTAGTGGAATAAATATTTTACTGATGCCTTATGTTGATAATACATTGATGTTGATAGGAGATATTGTCGTATGGATAGGGCTAAACCTGTGGTGGAGTAATGTGAGAAGGAAAAAGATAACTGTCTAGTGTAAATCTGATATTTTTTCGTTGTTTTGTGAAAAAGATAATTGATATGGAGGATTTTGAATCGTCCGCGTCGTTTCGGGGAATCACGTTTTGTGTGGATTGCCAATAGTGAAGGTAGCGGTCAACTTTGATAGTGAGAGTTGTACATTGGGAGATTGGAAGATTGAAAAAGTATAAAAATGTAGAATGCAAAAAAACGCAGATGGTAAAATAATAAAAGATTTGTCCCGGCAGTTTGTGGTCGGGACAAATCATTGAAGAGCTTGATAGTTGTGATTGATTTTACTAACCTACAATTCCCTGTATTCTTCTACGCAAGGGTAACACGGACATTTCTTTATCGGATTTAAATCATGATGTCCTACAATCAACGCTTTTGGAAACCTCTTTCGTAACTCACGAATTAAGGCTAACAACGATCCCCGTTGCTCTAGCGTACGTGTGTCTTTCGCTTGTCCTTCTGCATTCAGTCCTCCTTCGTAACAGATTCCTATGGAATGTGCGTTATGATTCCGGCAATGTGCTCCGATCTTCTCTAACGGTCGTCCCGGATGTATTTCCCCATCACGTGTGATGTAGAAATGGTAATCGATGTCACGGAATCCCCGATGTCGGATATGATCCTGTCGGCAAGCCTCCGCCGAGAGGGATTTTCCCTCCGGCGTGGCACTGCAATGAATGATAATCAGTGTGATGGTCCGCATAAGTTTACATACAGCTTTGTACTCCTATCAAACCACCTACAGCAGTAGCGACAGTGATGATTACTTTGATAATGAAACTCCATACGGATCGTGATGATGAATTACTCATAGCTTTTGGTTTTAAATGAAAAAAATATTGATTTTTAATGAGTCTTTAGCCATGATAAGCTAAAGACTTTGCGGGGTTCAGGGTATGACTTAAACAGTCGGGTCCGGTGCTTCTTCGTCTCCTTCGTCCGGATTAGGTTTCGGATCGGGAGTGTTGCCTGACCCGGAACCTCCTCCGGGCGTTGTCGGTTTCTGATACTCCGCCTGTTGTTTCAGTTGGCTGTCGAGCTTCAGATTGGTCGTTGATAAGTTTCCAGTGGCACGTGCTTTGAGCCGCATACCTGTGATGTTCTTCTCCAATGAGAATTCTTCCAGTGTTTCGGCAGCCTTGCTGCGGATTCCTACACCGAAGATGGCTAGATCATCAATTTTCACACTTTTGCCGTCGAGCAGCAGTTCCTTGATGCAGTCCACCATATCAGTGAGCACGCCTTTGATCACCCCACTGGAATACGGTGAATTGTGTTTCGACATGTGTTCGGCAAGTTTGGCAAGGTCGAATGTCTCGTCGCTTACCGCCCGGGCGAACCATTTGCCCGCATTCAAGCCTTTCTTCTGTTGGTTCTGATAAATTTTGTAACGAATCATAAAATAATAATTTTAAAGAGTTAAACATACTTTCGTGAGGATTTCTCCCTTTCGATGACACAAAGATAGTATGCTGTAACTCGGAAGAATCGGTTGTGTACAGTGAGAGTCGGTAATGTGCAATTGTTGTCAGTTATAGTCTGTTATTCCCTGATAAAACGTAGGTAATGTGAATATATTTTGTTACTTTTGTGACAGTAAAACAGAAACTTATTTGTCATGATAGAATTCAAAATACGTGCTTATGGTCGTATGGAACTGGCACAGCTTTATTCTCCCGAACTTACTGGCATTGCCGCTTACCGCAAAATGAATAAATGGATTGTCCGCTGTCCCGGTCTTCAGGAACGCCTGTCCGATTTAGGTTATCAGCCGCAGCACCGTTCTTACACTCCGCTGGAGGTAAGGGTGATTGTGGATGCATTGGGAGAACCATGAGCAGGTAATAAGTATTAGGTAACAGGTAATAAGTGTTGTAGACTGCGAGGGGCGTTTTGTATTAGCTAAAGCTAAGCTTTAGAGGCCATAAAGCACCGCTTTAGAAGTCGTAAAGCATAGCTTTAGCCAATACAAAACGCTATACTCTGATTTTCATAAAGAAACGATAAAAGACGATGTTATCAACAGGTACAGTAGGTACACTTTTCCGGCCCTTCCCTAACACACGCACACGCGTGCGTGCGCGTAAGTACCTTTACCGTCAAGATTGACAATCAGTCCCTGTTTTACCAGTCGTTTCAGCCAGGTGAGGGCAGTGTTGGGCTTGATTCCCATAGTCGTAGCCTGCTCCAACAACTGTGCACGGGTAAATTGGATACCCAGTGCCTCAAAGAATGCGTCACGGTCGGCATTGGCCCTATGGCTGACTTCTGAAGGAGGAAGGAAAGACAAGATATGCGTGGCATGCTGATAGAGTGGTTTCACAAGGTTCAACACAGCCTTAAAATCTTCGGGAGTGATCGTCATATCCCAACGGGTAATGATACCGTCTTTGATATTATCAGTGGCGATTTCCTTGTCCGGTGTAAGCAGGGGATGAGAAGATGCCTGGTATTGATACGGCTGAGGATTTTCAAAAGCACGAAGCATGGCCACTACTGACATGATACGGCAGATGTTGACAGCCATTCGGGCGATGGAACTGTTCATTTCTCTGCCATTGGCAATCGTTGACCGGGTGAACAGTTCGGAAAAGAGATCATTGAACTCCTGTTTCTGTTCATCTGTGAGCCGGAGTGTGTGGAGACCATGTTCCTTGAGTAAGTTCAAGAGCTTTTTCCATTCCAGACCAATGGAGGTGAAGATGGCTTCCAAGTCCGTTTCGTTCTCGTCAAACTGATTGATCCATTGATAGATGCCGTGCATATAATAGAACAGCTGGCGTGAAAAAAGTCCGTTCTCTACTGAAGGAATGAGTGGTTTCACCTGTGCGGGTGTCCCCGAAAGCAGGAGAGAGAGGTAACTTTTCTTGTTTTCCCGGTACTCCTGATTGGTACGTCGGTTGTATGCTAACCAGTCATGGTCGAATGCTCTGCGAAGCGTCTCACTCCAGTGACCGTATTCCGAACCGATGGCGGTAGAGATCGTATCCGCCTCGGTTTCGCAGATGAGGCCTGTTCCGTTGTTATCCATAATATTTTGAAGGATACCGGTACCGGTATTGTTGCCGGAGATGAGGAACATTCTGTTTAAAGGTATTTCGGGGATTTCCGCTTTGGCACGCTCTTTGCCCATCATTTCGTAGGCGACTTTTGCCTTTTTGTAGACATTCATCTCTTTTTCAACTTGTTGGCGGATATCATCGTGGATAGGCATAACGAGCAGGCGGATGAGTGATAGTACTCCCTTGCCCGAGGCTGCCGGAGCTACAATGAAGGATTGCATACAGGGCGATTGGTATTTGCCGGCATAATGACATCTCACGTATCGTTCCATGGTGGCACCCAGGGCAGTCAATGCTCCGAGCAAGAGTACGTCTTTTTGAGTGGCGGTAGTGCCATAACTTATGATACGTAGCAGTAGCTTCGGCCAGTCTTCTAAGGTGAAAGTGGGTAATGGGTGATGCGGGTCGCTGCCTTCCAGCAGCTCTTCTGATTCACTCTTTTCTTCTTCTACTTTATTATATACATGCGCGTGTGTGGAAAAATTGTGCGGTGAACTTTCTGTACCTACTGTACCCGTCCGGTTGTTCATAACTTCCTTCCGGTCTTCCCTGCAGATTTTTACTCCTGTCGATTCAGCGAGGTGAAATGCCGTTCCGAGATGTATTGCTCCCTGCTGTTTCGTGAGTGCATTGGAAAACATTCGTTCGGCATGGGCGGATTGATACTTGGCGGAAATCCGGCACAGGCGATGAAAAAACTCCCGTCCTGCTTCACCACAGTCCGTTGCGATGGCGAATGCTAATTGTACGTACTCGGCGTAAGTGGGTGCAATGTCGGCACCTGCTGTTTCGACTGCTTCGGTGAGGAGGCGTAAAGATTCAATATCGGTCATTTTTTGATAATTGACAATTGACAAATGATAATTGACAATTGAAGTTTGATCATTCGTGATTATAATTTAATATTCTCTGAATAGTGCTTGTGGGTCATGGCTGAGGAAGCAGGCTCTTACGATGTCTTTGCCGGAGGTGTCTACGGCTTTTTGAACTGTTTCGATGGAGTTGTTCATTTCTGATCCGTAGGTCATTTCTACGTATTCCATTGCCCAGCTCATACTCTCTCTTACATTACGGCTCTGATCGTCTGTGTACAGGTTGCTGTAAGGTACGAATGTTTTCACACCCCGGTTGCTGGGACTGATAAATGCGAGTACAGGGTGGAGAAAAGGATCGTCGAACAGTGTACGACGCATTTCTACGGCTTTCTGATAGGAGTCGAGGTTATCTATATCTACCACTACGAGCCCGGAAGGCGATGCGAAGAATTTACTACTCCGGCGGATGAATATGCCGCATGGGGTTACGTAGGGGAGTAAAGAGGCTTTTGCCATTCGCAGGTCTCCGGCACTTCGCACTTGTTCGGTCAGTGCTTTGAGGTTTTCGTTGCAGGTGATCATCTGATATACCTGTTCGACCGAAACTTCGCAGAAGGGAGTGAGTGTGGCGGGTGTAACGGTTTGTCCTTGTTCGTTCCTGATGGGAGCAATCGGGGGCATGAAATAAGACATTCTGAAATTGTTTGTCATAACATTTATCGTTAATTCTTTTAATAATGCGGTTCTGTTTTTGAAACGCAGCGCAAAATTAGGACAAAGTGATATAACGGCAGTTCGGACATATCCGAACTAATGTGAATATTTTTATAACAACTAAATTATTATTAACGTTTAAAACAAGAAAAAATGAAAAAAGAGTATCATCATTTTGCATTCGGCCTTTTTATCGAAGAGGTACTTAAATGTGAGAAAGTGGTTGTTTCAGCCATGTGTCAAGCTATAGGCATGAGTAAGGAAACTTACGAAATGCTAAAAAAAGGGATGATAAGTGTTTGAACTATTACGAGCGTATATTTAATTTTTACTATGATACGCTCACAGAAGAGGAGTTTCTGGAGAAAATGCATGAGTGGTCACTGCGGTATATCCGGTATAGGAAGAGACGGGAGGAAGAAAAAGAATCCGCACGGAAACTCTCGGATCAATAGCGGATTATTCGGCTATTGATAACAGTCAGGCACGGATTTCGCGGAACTACACGTTTTTTAATTACTCAACTCTGAAAACCGTGTAATCCGCGAAATCTGTGCCTAAATGATAAACTTTTGTTACCTTATTTCTTCTCCGGTAGTGTAACGGAGAAGTGAGGGTTAGGCGTGTGCTGTGCAAAGATAACGGCCTTCATCTTTTCTACAATCTCCGGATGCTGGTCGGCCACATTGTTGTCTTCATGAATGTCCGTTGCCAGATTATAAAGGAAAGGTATCCCTTTCTTTACCACCATCTTCCAGTCTCCCATGCGTACGCCAATCTGATTTGTTTCATTAAATTCCCAGTAAAGGAAGTCATGTTCCTTCTGCTTTTTCTTTCCCAGTAATGTCGGGGCGAAGGAAATGCCGTCGAAGTAATCTACTTCTTTGTCTTTGTTCGCATATTTCTTTACGTAATTCTTTTCGCCGATGATCTCGCAGAAAGTAGGCATCAGGTCGTAGAAAGCGCAGATGTGGTCGTTCACTGTACCTGCAGGTACACGTCCCGGCCAGCGGGCGATAAATGGGATACGGATACCTCCTTCATAGCATTGGCGTTTCAAGCCACGCAGTTTACCGTCTCTGCCGAAGAATGTAGGATCAGCTCCGCCTTCTTCGTGAGGGCCGTTGTCGCTGGAGAAAATGACCAGTGTATTCTCGTCCAGTCCTTTCTCTTTCAGCTTTTTCAGTACTTCTCCGACGTAGTAGTCCAGTCGCGTAATCATTCCTGCAAATTGTGCGTGTACATGCGTGATCGCGTTGTATCGCGATCCTTCGCTGCCTTTGTAGCTCTTGTCAGGATTGAATTTCTCTTTATATTCATTTAAGATAGAGTCTTCCGGCTGAACCAGTTCCGCATGGGGCAGGGTATAAGTCAGCACTCCGAAGAACGGTTGTTTGCCGTCCTGCTCATCCAGCCATTCCATTGCTTTCTGGTGAATCATATCCGCCGAATATTGCGGGCGTTTTTGATAATCGGCACCATACATCGGATACTTGATGTTCTCGTCCATGATGACACGTACTACGCCTGTGTCGCCTAATGCCTTGCTGTAGCGATTGAGGAAATTAGGATAGTAAAGGTGGGCCTGGAACTGACAGATGTAGCCGAAATATTCGTCTATCCCGCGTTTGTCCGGAGTGGAGCAGGAACCTTCATAACCTCCCGCCCATTTGCCGAACATACCGGTGGTATATCCGTTCTCTTTCATTATCTCGGGCAGGATAACGTGATCGGGGTCATAAGGATGCTGACCGACTACTGCATACTCCTTGTTGTTGCCATACATTACTGTGGGAGCGTTCGTCCAATATTCCTTGTTGCCCCGTACTTCGCAATGTCCTGTATGCTGCCCTGTCATAAATGAAGCTCGGGAAGGAGCACTGACGGGACTTCCTGCGTATGCCTGTGTGAAGCGCATACCCTCGCTTGCCATCGCATCCAGATGGGGGGTGCGGATGAATGGCTGACCGTAGCATCCCAGATCGCCATATCCCATGTCATCGCAGAGGATGAAGAGGATATTCGGCTTTGTGTTGTTTTTCTGTCCGCTGGCAGACAGACTGGAAAGAATAAGCGTACCGCTTACTAAAGAAAATAATTTGTAGTTCATAAAAATAATGTGTTAAGAAATTTATATATTAGGGGTTTTATTGATTAATTGTTTTTGATGTCTCTCTCTTATGTTTCTCTTTATATTGAGTCGGTGTTTCGCCCGTGTACTGCTTGAAAGTCGTGCTGAAATAACGGGAAGTAGTGAATCCCACTTTCTCCGCAATTTCCGTAAATGACATTTCCGTGCCGGTGATCAGTAGAATTGCCTGCTCCATCCGGAACTTATTGATATAGTCATTGGCTCCCATCTCCGTCAGTGCCTTCAGTTTGTTGTAAAGAGAGGCCCGGCTCATGCCGATTTCTTTGCAGATAAAAGGAATATCCAATCGGCTACTGTCCAAATTCTCTTGAATGATCTTGTTCAGTTTGAGCAAGAACGTTTCATCTGCCTGGCTGAAGGTGCTTTCTTCCGGAGCGGGGATCAGTCCTGCGTTCAGATATCTCTTCTTGGTATGTTCACGGTTTTTTAGTCGGTTACGGATCAGTTCCATCAGCATTTCCACTTCGAACGGTTTGGTCAGATAGGCGTCCGCACCGTTTTTGTAGCCGCTCATCTGACTTTGTTTGTCGTCTCTTGCCGTCAGCAGGATAACGGGGATGTGACTGATCGCAATGTCTTCCTTTATGTTTTTGCAAAGCTCATATCCGTTCATGCGGGGCATCATGACGTCACTTACGATGATGTCGGGAGTATGGCTTTTGATAAGCTGAAGTGCCTCTACACCATCAGAGGCAGTCAATATACGTTTGAAGTATTCTCCCAGTGCTTTCTTTAAGAAGTCCGTCAGGTCGGGATTGTCGTCTACCACCAGAATGCTGTAGGGAGCGGTGGCGAAGCTGTCTTCCTCTTGTGACTGCTTGCCGCTGTCGTCGCTCATCAATTCATTCAGATATGCTTTGGGCTGGCAGATGATCTCTTCCGATTCCAGTTTCAGCGGTAGTTCGAAGAAGAAGGTGGCTCCCGATTCCGAATTGTCCCGTGCGCCGATGGAGCCGCCGTGCAGTTCCACCAGAATCTTGGAGTAAGACAAGCCGATGCCCGTTCCGCTCTGTTCGCCCATGCCCTGATAAAAACGGGTGAAGAGCTTCTGTGTGTCTACCTGCTGCAATCCGCAACCTTGGTCGGTAATGGAGATGCGTACTCTTTTTTCTTCGGGCAGCAGTTCTGAAGTGATGGTGATTTCCGTGTCTTGCGGGCTGTGTTTCAGTGCATTGATCAGCAGATTACTCAGAATGATTTCACATTTGTCCTTATCGAAACTCACTATTTTGATGCGTGGATCGAGCCGGTAATGAATCTGTATATTCTTTGCTTCCCCTTCGCTGACGAAATCTTGCGATACATGTTCGATCCATTCGTTGAGCGGGTGAGGCTGTATGAGCAGTTTGCTTTCTCCCACTTCCATCTTGCGCACATCGAGCACCATGTTGATCAGATTCTTCATTCGTTGAGACTGCCGGTAAATCGCTTTCAGCGGCAGGTATTGGGTATCTGCCGGGGATAAGGACTTCAATATGCGGCTGAGCGGAGCGTGGATCAGTGTCAGTGGAGTACGCAGTTCGTGGCTGATATTGATCAGGAAACGTACTTTTTCTTCGTACACCTGTTGCTCGTGCTCCTTCATGGCCCATTTCAACTTATCTTCTTTTCGTTTCAGTGTTCTCCGGAAAGTTTCGACAATCATTCCGGTTACTAACAAGGCACAGCCCAGCGTGAACCACCATGTGCGGTACCAGGGAGGGAGTACGGTCAGTTCCAGTATCTGCTGACTGGGAATCCAGCTGCCGTCCTTTGCTGTGCAGGAAGCCATAATCTGATAATCGCCGGGCGGAAGCGAGCGGATGACCAGTTCCGGGTTGTACGATTCGATCTGCTGGTCGTTCAGCCCTTCTATCTGATACCGATACACTTTCTGCCGGAAGATATCCTCTTCTTTGGACATGATACGGATACTTATATTACTGTTCCAGGGAACGGAAATTCCGGTCGGGTCACCGCACAGTTCATTGTTGACGGATTCTCCGTTGACGATGACATCCGATAATTGCAGTTTGGGCAGCTCGGAAGTAGCCGGCGGCAGATTGCTGTTGATATGCAGCAGTCCTTTGACGCCGCCCATGTAGACATCTCCGTGGCTGCTCAGCAGACGGGGTTTGGAAAGATATTCGTTTTGAATGGCACCATCCGATTCGCCGAACAGTACGAATTTCTTTTCTTTGATGAGCCATGCGAAAAGCATGTCATTCGTTCCGAACCATACTTTTCCCTGCTGGTCGCACACGATGAGCGTTACTTCCGTGAATAGCGTGGTGGTAAAGGGAGTACGTACTTTGGTAGCGGGATTATAGTGGATCAGTCCGTAGTTGCTCCCTATCCAGAAGTCTCCGTATTCGTCACGCGCAACGGAATTGATGACCGTATCGTTGAAGCAACGGAACAGAGACGTCAGGCGGTTGTTCCGTTTGTCCAGTTGGTAGATACGTTTCGTATCGTTGAGATAGGTATAGTTTTCGTGATTGGTGATGGGCAGAAGAGCGCCGATGATGTCCTGTCCCTCCTGTTCGGTGGCAATCCGGAAAGTGCGTTTGTTCAGGTCGTATTGATAGACGTGGTCGCCGAGCAGCAGCACGTTGTCGGGGCTGTTTTGATACAGGTTGACCGCTTTTCCCCGATTGCAGAGGCGGGTGGTCGTTTCGTCGTCAATGATTGTGAACGGTTGTTTCTCTCCGGTAGACGGATTGAAGACGAACACTCCCTGTGAGAAGAGCGAGATCAGTAGTTTGTCGGGAGTGAACTGACAGATAGATGCCACTTTGTCTTCCCACGTAGAGAGATAATGGGTGAACTTCTCCGTGAGAGGATTGAAAAGGTTGACTCCGCCTCCGTCTGTTCCGATCCATATTTTATCGTCGGACTGCTGATAGAGGCTGAGGATGGTGTTGTTGCTCAGTCCACGGTCGTTGCCGGGCACTACGTCCGTGTAGGTCACCATTGACACTTCGCGGATGCTGATCAGTCCGTTCCGGATACTTCCTGCCCATATATTGTTGTTACGGTCGTTGTAGAGGCTGAGGATGGAGTTGGCGGGGAGCGAATAGTTGTCTCTGCCGGGGATGTGTTCCAGCAGGGAAAGCTGTCCGGTTTCCGGTTCGAGGATGTTGATACCGCCTCCGTCCGTTCCGATCCATAGTTTGTTCTCCCGTTCGGCAAGGCTGAGTATGACATTGTTGCTCAGCGAGGAGTTGCGGGTGGTGTATGATGCCAGTTGTTTTCCGTTCCGGTCGAAACAGTAGAGCCCGTTATTGTAGGGGGCAATCCATATCCGGTTCTTCGAGTCGATGATCATGCTCATAATCTCCTTTCCGCAGTCGAAAGGCGGGCGGCTGTATGCTCCGGTTTTCAGGTTGAGCAGGAGTAGCCCTTGCCAGCGGCTGCAACAGAGTACAGTTTCTTCATCCCAAAGGCTGAGTATCGTGATATTGAAGTTTCTGAAATCCGGTGTCTGGTCGAATTCCTGCAGCAGGCGGAAAGAACCGTCCCGGTAGCTGTAAAAGTAAATTTTGTTTTTGGCTCCGAATAATAACCCCTCTGGGGTAGGGCAGGTGGAATATGCGGTGATGTTCTTTCCTTTTTCGTCGGTTGGCAGGTAGAAGTCGTCACTTTGCCGTTGGTAGCGTGCCACCCCTTTATCAGTCAAGATCCAGATATTGTATTGTTCGTCTTCTGCAATCTGAAGGACGAGGTCGTGAGGCAACGAATGCGGATCGTCTGCATGATGGATGTATTTCTTCAGTTCGTGGCCGTCAAACCGTCCCAGACCGGAGCGGGTGCCTATCCACACGAATCCCTGTTCATCCGTAAGGATACACCGGACGGTGGAAGGTAGTCCTTCTTTCAGAGAAATCTGCTTGTAATAGTAATGCCCCGCCTGTAAAGGAAGGACACCGGCCATTTGTGTGATAAATGCGATGCATAGGACGATATAGAGTCTTGCTTTCATTGAATTAGGTCGAGTAAACAGAAGCAAAGATAATACATTCGGATGAATATTGAATAAAATGATATAGAGTTTTGAGCAAAGATGATATTAATTTATCTATAATCTTTATCTTTGCTCGAAAATGTACGACTATGATTACCGAAGAACTACAGAAACTATATCAGGAATATACGGGAGTTCCCGTAGAGAATATAACAGAATTACCATCTTCCGGTTCCAACCGCCGCTACTTCCGGCTGACAGGTGCGAAAACCCTGATCGGCGTATGTGGCACGTCTGTCGAGGAGAATGATGCTTTCCTTTATATGGCAGCCCATTTCCGCAAGTCCGGCCTGCCTGTACCCGAAGTTCATATCGTTTCCGAAAATAAGAGTTACTATCTTCAGGAGGATTTGGGAGATACCCTTTTGTTTCATGCAATCGAGAAAGGACGTGCTACCAGCGTATTTTCCGAAGAGGAAAAAGAGTTGCTCCGCAAGACGGTCCGTTTGCTTCCTGCCATACAGTTTGCCGGAGCCGACGGCTTCGACTTTTCCCGTTGTTATCCGCAGCCGGAGTTCAATCAGCGTTCTATCCTTTGGGATTTGAATTACTTCAAATATTGTTTCCTTAAGGCTACCGGCATGGAATTTCAGGAAGATAAACTGGAGGACGACTTTCAGAAGATGAGTGATGTGCTGCTGCGCAGTTCTTCCGCTACTTTTATGTACCGCGATTTTCAGAGCCGCAATGTGATGATCAAAGACGGTGAGCCGTGGTTTATCGACTTTCAGGGCGGACGAAAAGGGCCGTTCTATTATGATGTCGCTTCTTTCCTGTGGCAGGCAAAGGCGAAGTATCCCGATAGTCTCCGTCAGGAATTGCTGAAGGAGTATATCGATGCCCTGCGCAAATATCAGCCTATCGACGAGCCCTATTTCTATAGTCAGCTTCGTCATTTTGTTCTTTTCCGCACGTTGCAAGTGCTCGGAGCTTACGGTTTCAGGGGGTATTTTGAGAAGAAACCTCATTTTATCCAGAGTGTTCCTTTTGCTATCCAGAACCTGCGTGACTTGCTCAAAGAGGCGTACCCTGAATACCCGTATCTTTGCAATGTGCTACGCGAACTTACCGAACTCAAGCAATTCACCGACGATCTCAAGAAACGGCAGCTTACCGTCAAAGTGATGAGTTTTGCTTATAAGAAAGGGATTCCCGATGATCCTACCGGTAATGGCGGCGGTTATGTCTTTGACTGCCGTGCCGTGAACAATCCCGGTAAGTACGAACGCTACAAACCTTTCACGGGACTGGACGAACCGGTGATCAGTTTTCTTGAAGAAGATGGTGAAATTCTCCGTTTCCTCGACTCTGTCTATGCGTTGGTAGATGCTTCGGTGAAGCGATATATGGAACGTGGCTTCAGTAATTTGTCCGTTTGCTTCGGCTGTACCGGAGGGCAACATCGTTCGGTTTATTCGGCGCAGCATCTGGCAGAGCACCTGAACCGCAAATTTGGCGTGAAAGTGGAGCTGGTGCACCGCGAACAGAATATAGAACGTACTTTTGAGGCAACTGTGTAATGAAAGCAATGATATTTGCAGCCGGGTTGGGTAGCCGGCTGAAACCACTGACCGATACGATGCCCAAAGCCCTTGTTCCCGTGGCCGGACGTCCAATGCTGGAGCATGTGATTTTGAAACTGAAAGCTTCCGGTTTTACCGAAATAGTGATTAATATCCATCATTTCGGTGAGCAGATTATTGATTTTCTGAAAGCTAACAATGATTTCGGACTGACGTTGCATATTTCCGACGAACGGGACCTGCTGCTCGATACGGGGGGAGGAATCAGAAAAGCCCGTCGATTCTTTGAAAATTCCGATGAACCCTTCCTTGTGCATAATGTGGATATTCTTTCGGATATGAATCTGAAAGAACTGTATGACTTTCATTTGCGGAACGGAAGTGTAGCTACCTTGCTCGCCAGTCGCCGTAAAACTTCCCGTTATCTGCTTTTTGATGCGGAACAAAGATTGCGCGGATGGATCAACAAAGATACGGGACAGGTGAGGCCCGAAGGTTTCCTATATGATGAGTCGCTGTATAGAGAGTATGCCTTTAGCGGTATCCATGTTTTTTCGCCTGCTGTCTTCCAGTTGATGGAAGTGCCGTGCTGGGAAGGCAAGTTCTCTATTATGGACTTTTATCTGGCTACCTGCGGGCAAACGGATTATTACGGTTATCTTACGGAAAAGCTGGAACTGATTGATATCGGCAAGCCGGAGACGTTGGCACGGGCGGAAGAGTTTTTAAGAGAGAATATAGTATCATGAGTATATTCGGGTAATTAGAGTTAATGAAAGGCGGAGATATTCGGAAACGGATATTGCCGCCTTTCTTTTTTTGTCTCGAAAGTTGTCTGATAATGTCTGTTGACCTCGAAAAATGCGATAAAATGGACTATTTTAGACATTTTTGGAAGAATCATAGCCAAAATCGAACATCTTAAATCTTAGATATAACCTAAATTTGTGGCAGTGAATGTCAGGAAAGACTTCGCTACTTATATAAAAGGTAATCTTAATTAATAAACTTATGAGAAGCAAATTCCTATTTCTTTGTCTCTTCCTTTTTGGAATGTTGACAGCTTGCAAAGACACAAAATGGGTAGATGTTCCTACCGGTACTCCTCCCGAAGGTTCAGTTACGGGAAAACCGGGCGAAACAGAAGAACCCGATGATCCTGATCCTACAGATAAAACATTTATCAACTGTTCTTATATCCGTGGTGATTTTTTTGAAACGAATCGAATTTCGGGAGCAAGTATGGGTGCTTGCAACGATTTGATTTATCTGACGGCACGTCCTTATGCTGACGGTGATTTGACTTTTGACTTACCCGTGAATGATGCAACACTTACAGGGGCAGCAACGTATGCTGCTTCTTATAATGGACGCAACGGAGTACTCAAATTGGATGGTACCGGCAAGATGAACGCCGGCGACGGTCTGTTGCATTCACCGGACGGAGCATTCAAGAAATTCACATTCGGTACTTATATATATGTCAGCGAGTGGGTGGACGGAGCTTGCTTGTTTAAAAAGGTAGACAGCGGTTCTGTTGTCATCGCTTTCCAGTTGGGAGCAACGGAAGGTAATTTGAAACTGACTGTCGGAAGTGCTACGGCCACAGTGACGAATAGCGCATTGAAATCAGGAGCATGGCATTATGTAGCGGTGACTTATGATGGTGGCGCTGCCAAGTTATATATAGATACGAACAATACTGCCACTGACTTTACAGGCTCTCTGCCTGCTTCGGTTCCTAATACCCGTGCTGACTTTGTGATGGGAGAGAACCTGAAAGGTTATCTGGATGAAACATTTGTGAACAGTCTGCTGATGGGTACATTAGGAAGAAATCCCATCTCTTTTGATAATTGGAATAACACGAAAACACTTGCTTACTGGAAATATGATGACGCTGCAAAACCTGGTAAGGACTCGCATACATGGGCTATTCGTCTGGAGCAGATTCGTACTGCCTTGAATGGACAGGCAGGTGACCGGAAGATACGTTTGGGTATTGCTGGCGGCGAATGGTTGAAAATGGTCGGCAACGCAACTGCCCGTACTAACTTTGCCAATAACGTAAAGAAGGTGATCGAGCAATATAATCTGGATGGTGCGGACCTCGACTTTGAATGGGCTTATTCAGGTACTGATTTATCCAATTACAGTAAAGCCATCGTACAATTGCGTGAAGTATTGGGGAAAGATGTATTTTTGACCGTATCCCTACATCCTGTTTCTTACAAAATAAGTGCGGAAGCTATTGCAGCAGTCGATTTTATCTCGTTGCAATGCTATGGACCTTCAGTAGAACTTTTCTCTATGGAACGTTTCAAATCGGATGGTAAAGCTGCAGTCGATTATGGAATACCTCAGGATAAACTGGTCATGGGAGTACCTTTCTACGGGACTACGGGTACTGCCGGCGAGCAGGCTGCTTATTTTGATCTTGTCGGTAAGGGTAACCTGACTAATACTTCTGCAGACACATGGAGTTATGAAGGAAAGAACTATACGCTCAACAGCCAGAATACGATTCGCCAGAAGACACAATATGTGTGCGAGAATGGTTTTGGAGGAATCATGAGCTGGGACTTGGCTACAGACGTAGACGTGACGCATGAGATGTCTTTGTTGAAAGCAGTGAAAGAAGAGCTTGATTACTATGCCAATCCTACTGTAGAATAAAATAGAATCTTAATTAGTAAATATAATATTATGGAAAAAAAGAAGTTCGTGAGAAAACAAGAACGCTTTGTTCTGTTTCTGATGCTCCTGTTATTATTTCCTCTGGGTGCGTTGGCACAACAAAAATTGATAAAGGGACAGGTGGTAGACGAAATGGGAGAACCTATTATCGGTGCTACAGTCATGGTAAAAGGTGTAACCGGAGGAACGATTACAGATATTGACGGTAATTTCTCTATTCAAGGAAAAGTAGGAAGCACTCTTTCTGTTACATATGTGGGATATGCCCCATTGCAGGTAAAAGTCACTAAACAGGAAGGTAACAGACTGGTGATGAAGGAAGATGCTAAGGTGCTGGATGAAGTTGTGGTGGTAGGTATGGATACACAAAAAAGAAATACCATTACGGCAGCTGTCGCTACATTGAAAGATGACGCGATTGTGAATCGTCCTGTGACGGATGTTACCAGTGCTTTGCAAGGTAATATAGCCGGTTTGAACTTTGCTTCGGATGCAGTAGGCGGTGGTGTCGGTGGTGAAATCGGTGCCGATATTAAATTCAGTATTCGCGGTATCGGTTCTATTAACGGTGGCGAGCCTTATGTATTGGTGGATGGAGTGGAGCAGAGCATGCAGAATGTGAACCCGGCCGATATTGCCAGTATCAGTGTACTGAAAGATGCTTCTGCTTCTGCTGTATATGGTGCGCGTGCTGCTTATGGTGTGGTTCTAGTAACAACGAAGAGCGGTAAAAAAGAAAGAGCCAGTGTTACTTATCGTGGCACGGTAGGTTTCAGTGCACCTATCAATATGCCTAAAATGATGAATGCGTTGGAATACGCTGCGTATAATAACCAACAGTATGATAATGGAGGAGCTTCATCCGGTTTGCAAAAGATTTCGGATAAGACAATTGAGAAGATTAAGGGATTTATGCAGAATCCTTATTCGGCTGAGTTCCCGGGGATTGAAGCGAATACCACCGGTGATGACTGGGCAGGTGCTTATTATAATCAATACGGTAATACAGACTGGTTTGAATATTATTTCAAAGACAAATCTGTCCGCCATTCTCACAATTTGAGCGTGCAGGGAGGTTCTGATAAAGTAAACTATTATATTGGTATGGGATATACCTATCAGGAAGGTTTGCTGGATAAGGTACAGGATGATCTGAGTAAATATAACCTGAATACCAAGTTACAGTTTAAGACAAGTGACTGGCTGCGCTTCAACCTGAATAACAATATTACTTTGCAGATGATCAAACGCCCAATGGCTAATCAGATGATTCTGTATAATAAGATCGGTAGCCACCGTCCGACTCAGGTGACTGAACTACCAGTTGAATCAGAATATAATATACCTAGCTGGAATGAAATGTTGTATCTGAAAAATTCCAATTATCAGAGAAACCGTATTTCGGATGCCTTGTCGTTTTCGGCTACCGTAACTCCTTTGGAAGGTTGGGATATCACCGGAGAAATGAAAATACGTTTTGATGTTGAAAATAATAACCTGAAAATGAAAGATGACCAGAAGTACGAAACTCCTGCAGGCACTTTCAAACCGGGCGATGCCACTAATCAGAGACAAGGATTTGCTTATCCGGGCATTAGCTGGAAAAACATGTATTTCGGCTCTTACACACGTGGTAGCATGTTTAATTATTATCTGTCGCCTAATCTGTCAAGTTCTTATACTCACCAGTGGGGAGATCATTTCTTTAAGGCAATGGCGGGTTACCAGATGGAATTGCAGGAGTATTCGGAAGAATATATGTATAAAGACGGTATGTTGAGTAACGATATTTATTCATTTGATAATGCCAGCGGAAATGTGATAGCAGGTGAAGCCCGTTCACACTGGGCTACGATGGGATTCTATACTCGTCTGAACTGGAACTACAATAATATTTATTTTCTGGAGTTCAGCGGACGTTATGATGGTTCTTCCCGTTTTGCTCCAGGCCACCGTTGGGGATTCTTCCCGTCATTCTCTGCCGGTTATGATATTGCACGCACTCCTTATTTCCAGCAATTGGCACTTCCTGTGTCTCAGTTGAAAGTACGTGTATCTTATGGTCGTCTGGGAAATCAGAATGGTGCAGGTCTATATGATTACATTGCTCAAATGCCGTTGGATGCACAAGGGACCAACGCTTGGCTGCTGCCTGGAATTTCGTCTTCCACGGCGTCCAAAGGAACAATTGCCAAGACTCCGAAAATGATCAGCCCATACATCACCTGGGAGAAAGTGGATAATGCCAACTTAGGTTTTGACTTAATGTTATTAAAAAACCGCTTGTCACTAACTGCCGACTTCTACCAACGTACGACACGTGACATGATTGGTCCGGCAGAGTCTATCCCAAGCATCAGTGGCATTGCTTCGGATGACCGTGCTAAAGTGAACAATGCCACTTTGCGTAACCGTGGTTGGGAACTTTCTGTAAGTTGGAATGATAAACTGAAATGTGGTTTTAGCTATGGAGTCGGTTTCAATGTATTTAACTACAAGGCTGTCGTGACCAAGTATAATAATCCTGAAGGTATCATTTACAATAATCATACAGGTCTGGCTGCCAATAAAGGTTATTATGAAGGTATGGATATTGGTGAAATATGGGGATATCGCGCAGACGATCTTTTCCTGTCGAACCGTGAAATTGATGATTACCTGAGAAATGTAAATCTGACAGCGTTCAAGTCGAATGACCTTTGGCGTCGCGGTGACTTAAAATATATCGATTCCAATGGGGATGGTAGAGTAGACGGTGGTAAAGGTACTTTGGCTGATCACGGAGATTTGCAGATTATTGGTAATACGACTCCCAAATATTCGTTCGGTATCAACTTGAATCTGGGATATAAAGGTTTTGAAGTATCTACATTGTTGCAAGGTGTGGCTAAGAGAGATTTTCCGATTTCCGGAAGTAACTATATGTTTGGTGGAAACAACTACAATTTCAAAGAACATCTCGATTATTTCAGCACAGAGAATCCGAATGGATACTTGCCGCGTCTGACCGGCTGGAAGGATGACAAAGACTTTTTGGTGAATACCGGATATAACACCACACGTTATCTGTTGAACGCTGCTTACATGCGTATGAAGAATCTGACGGTTGCTTATACCTTCAACAAAAAACAACTGAAACATATTGGTATCAGCAATCTGAAAGTATATGTGACTTGCGATAACTTATTCACCGTAACGAAACTGCCGAAACAATTTGATCCGGAAACACTGAATCAGGTGAATATGTCGGCTGGCGGTGATGCTCAAAATACGGCTCCGGGTCTGACTTCTCCTATGAAGCAGAATGGTAACGGTATGGTATACCCGATGAACCGTAACTTCGTATTCGGACTTGATTTCACCTTTTAATTAGAGAATGACGATGAAAAAAATATATATATTATTAGTGGTTGGGGCAAGTTTCATGATGTCGGCATGTTCGGACTTCCTGGACAGAGAGCCTTTGACAACACCCAATAGTGAGACATTCCTTTCCAATGCAAGTGCCGTGAACAACTATATCAACGGTTTGTATATAGCACTTCCTTCTTTCGGGACTTACGATATGGGAGTTCGTGGAGAAGAGAAGAACAGTGATAATATCGTTGCGGAGGTTTATGACAAACGTCTGAACGGAGAATTGCAGGAAAACGGAGGAGGTACTACGGAATGGCAGAAAGGATATCAGAACCTGCGTAATGTGAATTATTTCTTTGAATACTATAAAGTGCCGGAAACAGAAGAGACGAAAGATGTACTTTCAATGAAAGGTGAGGCTTATTTTTTCCGTGCATACTGGCATTTTTATTTGCTGACCAGATTTGGAAGTATTCCTGTGATGGATAGATTCTGGGACGGCAATGCAACTGTCGGCGGTTTGCAGATTCCTCCGCGTGACCGTTCCGCAGTGGCGCAGTTTATTCTTGACGATCTGAATACAGCTAAGGGATTACTTCACTCGCGTAGCCAGTATAAAGGTTTGAGAGTGTGTAAGGAGGCCGCTATTATTATGGCTATGAGAGTGGCCCTTTATGAAGGTACCTGGGAGAAATATCACAAAGGAACAGACTTTGCCGCTGCTGAAGATAAATCGGCAGACTTACTGGGACAGGTGCTGACACTGGGCGATGAACTGTTTGGTATGGGACTTGCTTTGAACACAAAAGCTACCGATAAGAATGCAGTGAATATAGAAGATGCTTATGCGCATGTATTCAACTCGAAAGACCTGTCGGATATGACAGAGGTTGTATTTTGGAAGAAATATTCGATAGCAGATGGTGTGATTCATAATCTGAGCAGTAATCTGGGAGCGGGTTATGTAGATAACAGCGGACCGGCAGGTTTATCTCAGTCGTTGGTTGATAATTACTTGAATGCTGACGGAACACCTATCAATCCTGCTGACGGCATTTTTAAAGATTTCAATTTGACTTTTAAAGGCCGTGACGGACGTTTGCTGGCGACGGTTATGCATTCAAATTGTAAGTTTAAGTCAACCTCACCGGAATCAAAATCGAAAGCGATGCTGGTAGAGGAATATTCGGAAGAAAACAAACAGATAGTTCGCCCCCCTTATCTGACTGAAGGCGGTCCTGCGCGTAATGCTACCGGTTATCACATCCGTATGAGTATCGATACTACATATGTAAGCGGTCAGGGCGAGACGTCTCTTCCGGTGATCCGTTATGCGGAAGCTCTGCTGGCTTATGCGGAAGCTGCGGAAGAATTGGGAAAATGTACTCCTGCTGTTTTGGAAAAAACTTTAAAACCATTGCGAGAGCGCGCTGGGGTGACGTACAAAGACCCGTCTGAAATCGATCCTAATTTCACCGATTTTGGTTATACCATTTCTGCCAATTTGCAGGAAATCCGTCGGGAAAGACGTGCAGAACTGGCTTTGCAAGGTTTTCGTCTTGATGATTTGATGCGTTGGAGAGCTCATAAACTGATTCAGGGAAAACGTGGAACCGGTGCTTATTTTGGTACAGACGGTGTATTGTACAAAGCATTCGATCCTAAAAACGCAGCGGACTTGAAAACGATTCTGACTACAGACGGCTGGCTCGACCCACAGAAGGAACTTCTTCCGAGAGGCTATCAGTTTGATGCTAACCGCGATTACCTGTTGCCGGTACCTCCGAGTGAGATATCGTTGAATCATGAGTTGAAACAGAATCCGGGCTGGCAACGGAAATAGGAGAATGGAACAAGATTCATTTATGATAATTAGATAGATAAAGATATGAAGAACATATTATATAAAATACTTCCGGTATGTTTGTTGACCATCGGTTTGACAGGATGTGAGGATGAGACCAAGTATCGTCCTCTGCCGGAAGCTGTACCTTTGACAATGAGCATCAATGAAAAGGCGTTTGTGATGGGAGAACACTTGAAAGTAGATATTAAAGTGGAACCAGATGCTGATGGTAATGAGGTGGTAGCTAACGAAGATTTCGATATTTACTTTACGGCAAAAGCCGGAACGGAAGATGTAGCGAATGTGTTCGAACCATTTAGTAGTATTGTTACTTTCCCGAAAGGAGAGAAGCAGATTCAGGTGGATTTTCCGGTTAAGACTTCCGGATTAGTTGGTACTACTACGATGGAGTTTGTTGCTTTCGCACGTGGTTATAAGATGGCTAATTCCAGTCAGGGAATCAAGGTATCTGATTATTATCGGATATCCATGTCTCTGGAAAATAATACAGAAAATGTGGTGACAGAAGGCGGTAAGTTTGTATTGGTTGCCAAAGTAGACAAACCGAGTTCTGTGCCACTCGAAGTCACTATTACTCCGAAGGAAGGGGAAGAGGGCAGGTATGACAATCTACCTTCTACTTTAACTATTCCTGCAGGAAGAACTTCGGTCAAAAGTGCTGCTGTGACTATCAAACAGGACTATGAAATGACAGGCGACTTGCAGTTGGTATTGAATCTGAAAAGTAATTCTTCTTCCAATCCGATGACTGCTCCTGCATTGACTATTACCATGACAGACCTGGAATCAATGGCTGATCCTGATTTGTATGATATGACTACTGTATATGAGAATCCGAACATCATGTTTGTTTCTTATGATGATGACTGGTTTACGGGTAAAGAAACAGCTAAGATGGACGAAGGAACAGCACATCCGAATGCCGAATTGGGCAGTCAGTGGAAGTTTGATTATGCTATTGAGTTCCATAAAAATTCAACATCGGGAGATTATCAAAAATTAGGTAATGCAACGGATGCCAATAGAGGAAATGTTTTAAAGATTGATTGGACCAAATACGCAAAAGTTACTGATGAAGGTGAATTGAATATTTGTGTAGGTGTAGAAGGTACTAATTATGGAACAGCAGGAATACATTGCTGTAAGTCTTTAGGGCAGATGTGGGCACAAAATGTTACACGTATATATCCGGGTATGCGTATTGAAATGAAAGTTCGTTTAGGAGGTAATAGAACAGGATTTGTACCGATGATAGAGGTGAAGAATCCAGCAACTGCTACTACATGTAAAGAAGCTAAGCAATCAATCTGTATACTTAAGAATGTTTCCGGCTCTGCAATCACCCAATCGGTGAGGGGAGAGGTTGTCAGTGATGCGAAGAGCGTAGTATCTGCTATTCCTAAAGTAGAAGATTATAATATTTATTGGGTCGAACTAGTCGATGAAAATACAATAAAGTTAGGTATTAATGGTTCTACAACCTTGGAAGTCACAAGGGATATGTTGGATTCATGGCCTTTTACCAAAGCTTCTACGGGAACATCAGTTGGAGCGAAAGGTCTTTATTTAGTAATGCGAATGGACTTGTTCGGAGAAGGTAATAGTGTTTCTTCTGAACTTCCGGCAGGTTGGGATACTGAACTGAAGTCAATTAATCCTGCAAATTATGCAACAGAAGGACCAAGAATGATAATAGACTGGATTCGTTTCTATGTAAATGATAACTATAAACGGGAAGCGAATGAACTTGTGAATAGAGACTATAAAGTCTCAATTCCTGGTAAGTTCTACCAGTTCTATTAATCTGTCATATTGACGAACCGTTTTCAATAGTATGAAATAAGTTCAATGCCGGAAGGCCATCGTGCAACAGCGATTTACTTCCGGCATTTACTGCTAATTCGGGTGGAAATAGAGAATATTGTAAATACATTAGCTATTTGTAGACATACTTTTTACATATCTTCCCTATCTTTGCCATGTAATCTAAATAAATTAATCATTATGGAAAACCTGCAATCAAACTTGTTCTATTCTTTGGCAGGAGTAGCCGCCGTTGCCTCCCTTGCATCTTGTACAAACAAGCAGAAAACGACAGAACAAAAGCCGCTGAACATCGTCTATATTATGACAGACGACCATACAGCCCAGATGATGAGCTGCTATGACACCCGCTACATGGAAACTCCGAATCTTGACCGCATTGCGGCGGATGGTGTACGTTTTACTCAAAGCTTTGTTGCCAATTCATTAAGCGGTCCCAGCCGTGCCTGTATGATTACGGGTAAGCATAGCTGTGCCAATAAATTCTACGATAATACGACTTGCGTATTCGACAGTTCTCAACAGACATTCCCGAAGCTGCTGCAAAAGGTAGGTTATCAGACTGCGCTGGTCGGCAAATGGCATCTGGAAAGTTTGCCATCCGGATTTAATTACTGGCAGATAGTACCCGGACAGGGGGATTACTATAATCCTGCCTTTATTACACAAGATAATGATACCATCCAGAAACACGGATATATCACGAATCTAATTACCGATGATGCTATCGACTGGATGGAAAACAAGCGAGATCCGGAGAAACCGTTCTGCCTGCTGATTCATCACAAGGCGATTCACCGTAACTGGATGGCGGATACATGTAACCTTGCTCTCTACGAGGACAAGACATTCCCGTTGCCGGATAATTTCTTTGACGACTATGAAGGTCGCCCTGCTGCGGCTGCTCAGGAAATGAGTATCGTGAAGGACATGGATATGATTTACGACCTGAAGATGCTTCGTCCGAATGAGAAATCACGCCTGAGATCACTTTATGAAAGATTCCTCGGACGCATGGACGAAGGACAGCGTGCCGCATGGGACAAGTTCTATGCTCCGATTATCGATGATTTCTACAAACAGAATCTGACAGGAAAAGAACTGGCCAACTGGAAGTTCCAGCGTTATATGCGCGACTACATGAAAACCGTGAAGTCTCTTGATGATAACGTAGGACGTGTGCTCGACTATCTGAAGGAAAAAGGGTTGCTGGACAATACACTGGTAGTTTATACTTCCGATCAGGGTTTCTACATGGGCGAACACGGCTGGTTCGACAAGCGTTTCATGTATGAAGAATCTATGCGCACACCACTTATCATGCGTCTGCCGAAAGGTTTCGACCGCAGGGGAGATATCACCGAAATGGTACAGAACATCGACTATGCACCTACTTTCCTTGAACTGGCAGGAGCGGAAATTCCCGCAGATATCCACGGAGTATCACTGCTGCCTCTGTTAAAGGGTGAGCATCCGAAGGACTGGAGAAAGTCTCTGTATTACCACTTCTATGAATATCCTGCCGAACACATGGTGAAACGTCACTATGGTGTACGTACGGAACGCTATAAACTGATTCATTTCTATAATGATATCAACTGGTGGGAACTGTATGATATGCAGGCAGACCCGTCGGAAATGCACAACCTCTACGGTGAGGCTGAGTATGAACCGGTAGTAAAGGAACTGAAAGACGAATTGCTGAAACTACAGGAACAATATAATGATCCCGTCCGCTTTTCTCCGGAAAGGGACAAGGAATAACCCCCGAATAATACAATGACAAGAACGATTTTAATATTACTGATAGGCTTTCTATCTTCGATAGTAGCCGGATGTAGCGATACTAACTTGACACATGACATACCCTTGGTTCCACGCCCGGCGCAAATAGTGCCGGGCAGCGGGAACTACCTTTTCTCCGGTAAAACGGTATTTGCCGTAGAGAACGAGGAGCAGGCGGAAGTGGCACGCAGCTTTATAGCTTTGTTTACCCGTGCGGCAGGCTTTACTCCGAAGTTGACGGTAGGCGATGCGGAAAAGGGAAATGTTCGTTTCCAGACGGATGCAACCTTGAAAAGTGAGGCATATACGCTGCAAGTGTCTCCGAAAGAAATCATTATCGAAGCATCGGATGCAAAAGGATTCTTTTATGCTTTGCAGACCATTCGCCAGTTACTTCCGGCATCCATCGAAAAAGAGGAAGTGTCGGATAAAAAAGTAAAATGGAGTATTCCGGCAGTGAGTATTCAGGACGAACCGCGTTTTGGTTACCGTGCGTTATTGCTGGATGCGTCACGCTTCTTTATTCCCAAAGAGAATGTATTGCGCATTATCGATTGTATGGCAATGCTCAAAATAAACACGCTTCACTTTCATCTGACAGATGATAACGGCTGGCGTGTGGAAATCAAGAAATATCCCCGTTTAACGGAAGTAGGTGCATGGAGAGTGGCTCGTACGGACCTGCCTTTTCCTGCCCGGCGGAATCCGGAACCCGGAGAACCCACTCCGGTAGGAGGTTTCTATACTCAGGAAGAAATAAAGGAAATGGTGGCTTATGCGGCTGAACGTCAGATTGAAGTGGTACCGGAAATCGATATGCCGGCACACAGTAATTCGGCATTGGCAGCTTATCCTCATTTAGCTTGTCCGGTAGTGAAGGAATATATCGGAGTGCTCCCCGGTTTGGGAGGACGAAATTCCGAGATCATCTATTGTGCCGGAAATGACAGTGTCTATGCCTTTCTTCAGGATGTGATGGATGAGATTCTGGAATTGTTCCCTTCCCGATATATCCATATCGGTGGCGATGAAGCCCGTAAAACTTATTGGGAGAAATGCCCGCTGTGTCAGGCACGGATGAAAAAGGAGAAGATTGCCAATGAAGAGGATTTGCAAGGTTATTTCATGAATCGGATGAGCGAATATGTACGTAGCAAAGGGCGCGAGGTGATAGGCTGGGATGAGCTGACGAACAGTAGCTTTTTGCCGGACGATGCCATTATTCTGGGTTGGCAGGGATACGGACAGGCTGCACTGAAGGCTGCCGAGAAGGGACATCGCTTCATCATGACTCCCGCACGCATCATGTACCTGATTCGTTATCAAGGACCGCAGTGGTTTGAGCCGCTGACGTATTTCGGCAATAATACGCTGAAAGATGTGTATGACTATGAGCCGGTTCAGAAAGACTGGAAACCGGAATATGCGGATTTGCTGATGGGCGTACAGGCTTGTATGTGGACAGAGTTCTGTAATAAGCCGGAGGATGTGGATTATCTGGTATTCCCACGCCTGGCGGCATTGGCGGAAGTGGCATGGACACAACCGGAAAAGAAAGACTGGACTTCGTTCCTGGAAGGCATGGATTCGTTTAATGAACATCTCGCAGCCAAAGGGATAGTGTATGCCCGTTCGATGTACAATATACAGCATACCGTGAGACCGGAAGACGGAGCACTGAAAGTAAAACTGGAATGTGTCCGTCCGGATGTGGAAATCCGTTATACAATGGATGGAAGCGAGCCGACCGCCGCTTCACCGCTCTATGAACAACCATTGTTGGTAAAAGAAGCTCAAACAGTCAATGCCGCAACGTTTGCCGATGGACAGCAGATGGGGAAAACACTGACGCTTCCGGTACACTGGAACAAGGCTACGGCAAAACCGTTGCTGGGTAATAAAGTGAATGAAGCCGTCCTGAACAACGGAGTCAGAGGAAGTCTGAAGCAAACGGACTTTGAATGGTGCAGTTGGGGAAGTAGCGACCGTATTTCCTTCACCGTCGATCTGTTGCAAAAGGAGAAAATGAATACGCTGACAATCGGTTGTATCACTAACTATGGAATGGGAGTGCACAAACCGAAATCAATCCGGGTAGCCGTGTCGGACGATAATGCGACTTATCGGGATATCAACGAATTGGAATATACTCCCGAGGAGATATTCCGTGAAGGAACTTTCATCGAAGACCTGTCGATAGATATGAGAGGAACCGTTGCCCGTTATGTGCGGGTTACAACGGAAGGAGCGGGAGAATGTCCGGCAAATCATGTACGTCCCGGACAAGAATCAAGAGTATGTTTCGATGAACTGATCATTGAATAACCAGTCACCAAAAAACAATATAATAATGATGAAATTAAAGAAACGAACGTTTTTAATCTTGATGGCAGCACTGACTGCTACCTTCGCTTCGGCTCAGAAACAGCCTTTGCCGGAGTGGCAGAGCCAGTATGCGGTAGGACTGAATAAACTCGCTCCTCATACCTATGTATGGCCTTACGCCGACGCTTCCGATATTGGAAAGCCGGGAGGATATGAACAGTCTCCTTATTATATGAGTCTGAACGGGAAGTGGAAATTTAACTGGGTGAAGAACCCGGACAACCGTCCGAAGGACTTTTACCAGCCCTCTTATTATACCGGAGGGTGGGCGGATATTAATGTTCCCGGCAACTGGGAACGGCAAGGCTACGGAACAGCTATCTATGTCAACGAAACTTATGAGTTTGACGACAAGATGTTCAACTTCAAGAAGAATCCGCCATTGGTTCCATCTGCTGAGAATGAAGTAGGTTCCTATCGTCGCACGTTTAAGGTGCCTGCCGACTGGAAAGGACGTCGGGTAGTGCTTTGCTGCGAAGGAGTGATCTCTTTCTATTATGTATGGGTGAACGGAAAGTTGCTTGGCTATAATCAGGGATCGAAGACGGCTGCCGAATGGGACATTACCGATGTACTGAGTGAAGGAGAGAATGTGATAGCTCTGGAAGTATATCGCTGGAGTTCGGGTGCTTATCTGGAATGTCAGGATATGTGGCGTCTGAGTGGCATCGAACGGGATGTTTATCTGTATAGCACTCCCAAACAGTATATTGCTGACTATAAAGTAAGTGCTTCCCTTGATAAAGAGAAATACAAAGAAGGTATCTTCAATCTGGAAGTGACGGTGGAAGGCCCTTCTGCTACTGCCAGCTCTATCGCTTATACACTGAAGGATGCTTCCGGAAAGGCAGTATTGCAGGATGCCATTAACATCAAGTCCCGTGGACTGAGTAACTTTATCGCTTTCGATGAGAAGAAGATTGCAGAAGTAAAAGCATGGAATGCGGAGCATCCTAACCTTTATACCTTGGTACTCGAATTAAAAGATGCGCAAGGAAAAGTAACCGAACTGACCGGTTGTGAAGTCGGTTTCCGTACTTCGGAAATCAAGGACGGACGTTTCTGTATTAACGGTGTTCCGGTGCTGGTGAAAGGGACGAACCGTCACGAACATTCGCAACTGGGACGTACCGTAAGCAAAGAACTGATGGAACAGGATATCCGCCTGATGAAACAGCATAATATCAACATGGTGCGTAACTCACATTATCCGACTCATCCGTACTGGTATCAGCTTTGCGACCGCTACGGGCTGTATATGATTGATGAGGCGAATATCGAATCGCATGGCATGGGATACGGGCCTGCCTCCCTTGCCAAAGACAGTACTTGGCTGACCGCTCACATGGACCGTACACACCGTATGTACGAACGTTCCAAGAATCATCCGGCTATCGTGATCTGGTCACAGGGCAATGAAGCCGGTAACGGCATCAACTTCGAACGTACTTACGACTGGCTGAAATCGGTAGAGAAAGGCCGTCCCGTGCAATATGAACGTGCCGAACTGAATTACAACACGGACATCTACTGCCGTATGTACCGCAGTGTGGACGAAATTAAGGCATACGTGGGTAAGAAGGATATTTACCGTCCTTTCATACTCTGCGAATATCTGCACGCAATGGGCAATAGTTGCGGTGGAATGAAAGAATACTGGGATGTCTTTGAAAATGAACCGATGGCACAAGGTGGCTGCATTTGGGACTGGGTGGATCAGAACTTCCGTGAAATAGACAAAAACGGAAAATGGTACTGGACTTATGGAGGCGATTACGGACCGGAAGGAATCCCCAGCTTCGGTAATTTCTGTGGCAACGGTCTGGTGAATGCTGTTCGTGAACCGCATCCTCATCTACTCGAAGTGAAGAAAATATATCAGAACATCAAAGCGACTTTGTCAGACCGGAAGAATCTGAAAGTCTGCATAAAGAACTGGTATGACTTTTCTAATCTGAATGAATATATCCTGCGTTGGAATGTGAAAGGGGAGGATGGAACCGTACTTGCCGAAGGCACGAAGGAAGTAGACTGCGAGCCGCACGCTACGGTAGATGTCACTTTGGGTGCCGTCAAACTTCCGAATACTGTTCGGGAAGCCTATCTGAATCTAAGCTGGAGCCGCAAAGAGGCCGCTCCGCTAGTGGATACCGACTGGGAAGTGGCATACGACCAGTTTGTACTTGCCGGTAATAAGAATACGACGGCTTATCGTCCGCAGAAGGCGGGAGAAACAGCTTTCGTTGTGGACAAGAATACCGGGGCACTTTCTTCCCTGACTTTGGATGGAAAGGAATTGCTGGCTGCACCAATCACTTTGAGCCTGTTCCGTCCGGCTACGGATAATGATAACCGGGATAGGAACGGAGCCCGTCTGTGGCGCAAGGCCGGTTTGAATAACCTGACACAGAAAGTGGTATCACTGAAAGAAGAAAAGACATCGGCAACGGTCCGTGCTGAGATTCTTAATGGGAAAGGACAGAAAGTAGGAATGGCGGATTTTGTTTATGCACTCGACAAGAACGGGGCATTGAAGGTTCGCACCACCTTCCAGCCGGATACGGCGATTGTGAAGTCGATGGCTCGTCTGGGGCTGACCTTCCGCATGGCAGATGCTTATAATCAAGTATCTTATCTGGGACGTGGCGATCATGAAACGTATATCGATCGCAACCAGTCCGGTAGGATAGGACTGTATGATACGACGGTAGAACGGATGTTCCACTATTACGCTACCCCACAATCTACAGCTAACCGGACAGATGTACGCTGGGCGAAACTGACGGATCAGGCAGGCGAAGGTGTCTTTATGGAATCGAATCGTCCTTTCCAGTTTAGTATCATTCCTTTCTCGGATGTATTATTAGAGAAGGCGCACCACATTAATGAACTGGAGCGTGACGGAATGATAACCATACATCTGGATGCCGAACAGGCAGGAGTAGGTACGGCTACCTGCGGACCGGGTGTATTGCCGCAATATCTGGTACCGGTGAAAAAGCAGAGTTTTGAATTTATGCTTTATCCGGTAAAATAGCCTGAAACTGATTGCATTTGGATAGAAATATTGCATTGAGATAGAATATAGGGGAGCGAATGGCATGGATTTAGCGAAGTTTAATGAAAAGCGCTTCGGGAAAGCCATGAAATTTGCTCCTTTATATTTATCTTTGTCTCATTAGCATTAAATCAATATTTATTATGATGAACAAACTACTTACTTCTCTCTTTTTATCTTCTGTGATAACGTTGGGCGGATGTGGACTGACGAAAGAAAACTACTATGTGAAGCATGTTGAATTTCCACAGGATGCAACCCTCGAACAAAAAATCGATATGGCAGCAAGGCTGGTTCCTACCCCCCAGCAGGCTGCGTGGCAACAAATGGAGCTGACTGCTTTCCTGCATTTCGGTATCAACACATTCACCGGACGCGAATGGGGCGATGGTCAGGAAGACCCTGCTATCTTTAACCCTACAGAGCTGGATGCAGAACAATGGGTGCGCACCTTGAAAGACGCCGGATTTAAAATGGTACTTCTCACGGCAAAGCATCATGACGGCTTTTGTCTGTGGCCTACAGCTACCACGAAACATTCGGTAGCCTCTTCCCCTTGGAAAAACGGTCAGGGCGACGTAGTGAAAGAACTGCGTAACGCTTGCGATAAATATGATATGAAATTCGGAGTCTACCTCTCTCCGTGGGACCGGAATGCGGAATGCTACGGAGATTCTCCTAAATACAACGAATTCTTTATTCGGCAATTAACGGAATTACTTACTAATTACGGCGAAGTGCACGAAGTGTGGTTTGACGGCGCAAACGGAGAAGGACCGAACGGAAAGAAACAAATCTATGACTGGGATGCGTTCTACAAGACTATCCAACAGTTGCAGCCGAAAGCGGTGATGGCAATTATGGGCGATGATGTCCGTTGGGTAGGTAATGAAAAAGGATTGGGACGCGAAACGGAATGGAGTGCAACGGTGCTGACTCCGGGCATTTATGCTCGTTCCGAAGAAAACAACAAACGACTGGGCGTCTTTAGCAAAGCCGAAGATTTAGGAAGCCGTGCGATGCTGGAAAAGGCAACGGAGTTATTCTGGTATCCTTCGGAAGTAGACGTGTCTATCCGTCCGGGATGGTTTTATCATGCGGAAGAAGACAGCAAAGTGAAATCCTTAAAACATCTGGCTGATATCTATTTCCAGTCGGTAGGCTATAACTCGGTGCTCTTGCTGAATATTCCTCCCGACCGCAGAGGATTGATTAATGAAGCGGATGTGCAGCGGTTGAACGAATTTGCTGCTTATCGGGAGAAGATATTTACGAACAACCGGATAGAGAAAGGAAGAAAAGACTGGGAGGCTGTTTCCGGCAGTGAAACTGTTTATTCCTTGAAACCGGAGTCGGAAATCAACGTTGTGATGTTGCAGGAAGATATCACGAAAGGGCAACGGGTGGAGTCTTTCACCGTAGAGGCATTGACGGAACAAGGCTGGCAGGAAGTGGCGAAAGGAACGACTGTAGGCTATAAGCGTATGGTTCGTTTTCCGGCAGTAAAGGCTACCCAGCTTCGGGTGAAGATCAACGAATGTCGTCTGACGGCTCACATCAGTCAGGTGGCAGCCTACTATGCAGACCCTCTGGAAGAAGAGAACCGGACGGAAAACTGGAACAATCTGCCTCGTGCTTCATGGAAACAGGTGGCTGCTTCTCCGTTGACCATTGATCTGGGCAAAGAAGTCGAACTCTCCGCATTTACTTATGCACCTCTGAAAGCGGAAGCGAAACCGACGATGGCTTTCCGTTACAAATTCTACGTGAGCGCAGATGGCAAGAACTGGAAGGAAGTGCCTGCCAACGGTGAGTTCAGCAATATCATGCATAATCCGTTGCCGCAGACTGTCACTTTCGATCAGAAGGAAAAGGCACGCTTTATCAAGCTGGAAGCTACCACCCCTACGGCTACAACGGCGCAAGTAGAAATGAATGAAATCGGAGTGACCGTTGCTCCTTGAAGAAACATTGAATTTTAACTTAATAAGTACATCACTTTGAGAATAGATACTTATTCATTCTAACCTAATAATTATCAAAAGACAAAATGAGAAAAGAATTTTATGGTATATTACCTTTAGCGTTAACTTCCTGTCTGGCTTCTCAGGCCACTGCTCAGGAGAAACAGACCCAGCGTCCGAATGTTGTTTTTATCTATGCAGACGATATCGGTTACGGCGATTTGAGTTGTAACGGAGCCAAGACTATTCATACTCCTAATGTGGAACGTCTTGCCAAAATGGGAGTACGTTTTACCAATGCGCACAGTGCGGCTGCCACCAGTACGCCTTCCCGTTATGCGATGCTGACCGGCGAATATGCATGGCGCAAAGCCGGAACAGGTATTGCTGCCGGAGACGCTGCGGCTATCATCCGTCCGGAACGCTATACAATGGCGAACCTGTTCAAGGATGCCGGATACAACACCGGAGTCGTAGGCAAATGGCATTTGGGACTGGGCGACAAGGGCGGAGAACAAGACTGGAACAAGCCTTTGCAGCCGGGAACGAATGATATCGGCTTCGAATATTCCTTTATCATGGCAGCTACGGGCGACCGCGTGCCTTGTGTATTTGTAGAGAATGATCAGGTGATCAACCTTGATCCGAATGATCCGATTCAGGTAAGTTACAAAGCGAACTTCCCGGGAGAACCCACCGGAAAGGATAATCCGGAGTTGCTGAAGATGCATCCTTCTCACGGACACGACCAGAGTATCGTGAACGGTATTTCCCGTATCGGATATATGAAGGGCGGAAAGTCGGCTCTCTGGCAGGATGAGAAGATTGCGGAGACGCTGACAGGAAAAGCTGTTTCCTTTATTGAAGGACACAAGTCTGCTCCTTTCTTCCTGTATTTTGCCACGCAGGATGCGCATGTTCCCCGTGTTCCGTCTCCACAGTTCGCAGGAAAGAGCGGCATGGGACCTCGCGGCGATTGTCTGCTCGAATTTGACTGGTCGGTAGGCGAGATTCTGAATGCACTCGAACGACTGGGATTGGATAAGAATACACTGGTGATTCTTTCCAGTGATAACGGTCCGGTAGTGGACGACGGATATAAGGATCAGGCAGTGGAATTGCTAGGCGATCATACTCCGGGCGGCATTTATCGCGGAGGAAAGTACAGTTCGTTCGAAGCGGGTACACGTATTCCTTGTATCTGGAGCTGGCAGGGTGTGATCCGTCCGGGAACAGTTTCGGATGCATTGCTCTGTCAGATAGACTGGTTTGCTACTTTTGCTGAAATGCTGAATGTCCGCTTGCCGGAAGGTGCGGCACCGGATAGTGAACCGATGCTGAAAGCGTGGACAGGCAAGCAAAAGAAGGGACGCGAATGGCTGGTACTTCAGAATGCACAGAATAACCTGTCGGTGACAGACGGAAGATGGAAATATCTCCGTCCGGGAAATGGACCGGCATATCTGAAAGCAGTGAATATCGAGTTGGGAAACAGTAAGGAACCGCAGCTTTACGATCTGAAGAAAGATCCGAAAGAAAAGAATAATGTGGCGGGTCAGAATCCGGAACTGGTAAAGAAGATGGCAGCACAGTTGGAGAAAATTGTAGATGGACGCTACGGTCTGCCACTATAAAAGAAATGCTTAGAGAGTAGCAGTGGGACTGGCGGTCTTGATTTGTAGTAAATCGGACGCCAGTCTTTTTTTTAAACCAAACGTGGGTTTTCACTGTTATCTTTCTATATAAATGATATATAAAGAAAGAACTTATGTTAGTAGTCGATTTAGGAAAATGGATGAACAAAATCCTGATAGATTGGGGGATAGATGCGAAGGTTGCCGATCGTTTTGATGAAACAATTATTGCTATACTGATGATAGCCATTGCTGTAGGGGTGGACTATCTTTGTCAGGCAATTCTAGTGGGAGGAATGAGGCAGTATACCCGCAGAAAACCGCATCTTTGGAATACATTGCTGATGAAACGTAAAGTGTTTCATAATCTGATTCATACGATTCCCGCCATCCTTGTCTATGCCCTGTTGCCGATGGCTTTCATGCGTGGCAAGGAACTGCTGGTTATTTCGCAGAAGGCTTGTGCCATTTATATCATCTTTTCTTTGCTGCTGGCTATCAATGGGATTCTGCTGATGATCATGGATATTTACGATGGAAAGGAGACAATGAAGAACCGACCGATGAAAGGATTCATTCAAGTACTTCAGGTACTTTTGTTTTTTATCGGGGGGATTGTGATTATCTCTATCCTTGTAAATAAATCGCCTGCTAGTCTGTTTGCGGGACTGGGTGCTTCGGCAGCCATCCTGATGCTGGTATTCAAGGATTCCATTTTGGGATTTGTGGCAGGTATTCAGCTTTCTGCCAATGATATGGTGCGTCCGGGAGACTGGATCACGCTTCCTTCCGGTGCCGCGAATGGTACGGTGCAGGAGATTACGCTTAACACGGTCAAGATTCAGAACTTTGATAATACGATTTCTACGGTTCCGCCTTATACGCTGGTCAGCAGTCCTTTTCAGAACTGGCGTGGCATGAAGGATTCCGGTGGGCGGCGGGTGATGAAGAATATTACACTGGACCTGACGACACTCCAGTTTTGTACGCCGGAGATGCTCGACCGTTATCGGAAAGAGATTCCACTGATGGCGGATTATCAGCCGGAGGAAGGAGTGGTGCCCACCAATTCACAGGTTTATCGGGTGTATATCGAGCGGTATCTTTGCAGTCTGCCGGTGGTGAATCAGGATTTGGATTTGATTATCAGTCAGAAAGAGGCTACCATGTACGGAGTACCTATTCAGGTTTATTTCTTTTCCCGCAATAAGGTGTGGAAAGAGTACGAGCGGATTCAGTCGGATATCTTCGACCATTTGCTGGCGATGGTGCCGAAGTTCGACTTGAAGGTATACCAGTATTCTGACTAACTCCCTAGGGGACATCTTTGCCAACGGCTTGGCACAACTGTGCCACGCCTGTGGCACGGCCGTGCCAAGCTGTTGGCATAGTTGTGCCAAAGCGTTGGCACAAGTCTTTCGCAGGGATGTTACGGATGATGCTCCGGTATGTCCCGTTAGTTAGCAAGGAAGGTCGTTAAAAGTCCGGACCGTTTCTAGCTTCTTTCATCAGTCGTTCGAAGCGTTTTACGATATCGGGATGTTGCGCAGCCACATCGTGTTCTTCTCTGATGTCCGTTTCCAGATTATAAAGCTGCATTTGCGTATTGCCTTTCCGGATGTCCGTGATGATTCCTTTCCATTTTCCCATGCGGATTGCTTTGTTGCCAATCTTTGGGTCAGGATATTCCCAATATAAATAAGTGTGTTCTTTTTGTTTCCCTTTTTTGCCGAGCAATGTGGGCAGAAAGCTGATTCCGTCCGTTGGCGGACAAGTGATGCCTGCCAGTTCTGCCAGCGTAGGCATAACGTCCTGAAAAGCGCAGATGTGGTCACTTTGCGTACCGGGTTTTATTTTGCCGGGCCATGTGATAATGGCGGGGACACGGATACCTCCTTCATGCAAGAAACATTTGCCCCATCCGTATGCTGAATTGAAAGGTCCCCCGCTGTTGAACCAGGGAGAATCGCTGCCTCCGTTGAACGTAGGACCATTATCTGAAGTAAACACAATCAAGGTATTTTCGTACAGATGTTCCGCTTTCAGTTTTTCGATCAGTTGGCCGATCTGCTCGTCGAAATAACTGATCATAGCCGCATAGGTAGCATGCGGATACCGGCAGGGCAGATATCCCGCTTGTCCGGTGTAAGGCTTTTCGTCCCCGAATTTCTCTACATAATGCTGTACCCAGCGTTCGGGTGCCTGAAGCGAGACGTGCGGCAGGGGAGTGGTCCACATCAGGAAAAACGGTTTGCGTTTATTGGCATCGACAAATCCCATCAGTTCATCAAAGATCAGATCGTTGGCATATTCCTTTTGCGTATATTTAGCGTAGCTGGCTAGATCGTTCGGATCGGCACCTTTATCCAGAGGGCTTCGGTGAGGGTCTGTCACTTTGTTGGACAGGTAGACACGTTCTTCGTCATTATACAGAAAAGGAGGATAGTATGTGTGCGACTGGCGCTGGCAATTGTATCCGTAGAACCGGTCGAACCCCTGTTTGTTGGGAGTTCCTTCGGAACCCGGATACCCCAGTCCCCACTTGCCGAAACATCCGGTGGTATATCCCGCTTGTTGCATCATTCGCCCGATAGTCATCGTGTTCGCCTGTAGGGGGAATTGCCCTTCCAGCTCTTTATGAACGTACACCGAGTCGTAGTTGTTTACTGCTCCGCGTTCGGCTAACTCATTGTTGAAGCGGATTTGCGCATGACCGGAGTGCATACCTGTCATCAGTACGCAGCGTGCCGGAGCTGATACGGGGGAACCGGAATAATGTTGTGTCAGTTTGATGCCTTCGCTGCATAAACGGTCGATATGGGGTGTTTCTATTTTGTCTTGTCCGAAGCAACCGATATCTCCATATCCCAGATCGTCCATTAAAATATAGATAACGTTGGGAGATGCGGGTTGGGTTTGTCCGTGCAGGTAACCGCTGCACAGGGCGGGTATTGCGATCAATAAATTTCTTTTGTTCATGATGTTCTTTTTTTTAATCCCATTTATAATCTTTCGTTACATCTTCTTTCAGAGCCGGTCCGAATTCGAATCCAGCTTCTTCGAACCATGCTTTGCGGTGAAGGATGTTCCGGTAGAACCGGTCGAAGTCAAGCGCTTCCCCCTCGTGCCACATCTGTTCGGACAGAGCGAGGATGCGGGGGAAAAGTCGTCGGTCTATCATTCGTTCCGTGACTCCGTCGTCGGTCCATAATGCGCAGCTCATGCCAAGTATCAGCGGATTTTTCTCGCTGATGGCTTTGTCGGAAGGGTTGTTCAGATAGACATCTTTCAAGTCGAACGTACGTGCTTCCGTATATCCTTTCCACGGGGTGACGGGGAAGTTCAGATACGTATAGTAGTTGGAACTGCAAATGACCGGATAATGGTGTTTGACGGCGTTTCTGAGCGCGAGGTCTTTGTGTCCCCGATAGTTCCACCACTGGATAACGGTATTGTCCGGCAACGGGTAGCCGTCATGATAGACTACGTCGCCCCAGAAGATGGCTTTCCGTCCTTTCGACTTCAGATAGTTTGCCATTTGCGCAGAGAACCATAGCTGGAGGTCGTGACTGTCTTTGAGTCCTTCTGTGGTAATCCTTTTCCGGCAATCCGGGCATTGATCCCAGTTGCCTTTCGGGGCTTCGTCTCCGCCCAGATGTATGTAGGGAGAAGGAAAGAGGGCGCATACTTCATCCAGTACGTTTTTCAGGAAACGGAGAGTTCCGTCTTTTCCTGCACAAAATATGTTCTGGGTAAATCCGCTTTGCGGTATCTCTACCGGCAATCCGAAACAACCGAGCTCCGGATAGGCAGAGAGAGCAGCTTCGGCATGGCCCGGCATATCTATTTCGGGGACGATGGTGATATTCCGTTGACGGGCATATTCGATGATGTCCCGTATTTCTTCCTGTGTATAGAATCCCTGCTGTTCTTCTCCTTTGCCTACCGAACCGCCAGTCCGGGTGAGGTGCGGATATTGCTTGATTTCGATGCGCCATCCCAGTCCTTCTGTCAGATGCCAGTGGAAGTAGTTCATTTTGAGCAGTGAAGCCATGTCGATATACTTTCTGATGGTGGCAATCTTCTGGAACTGACGTCCGGAGTCCAGTAAGAAGCAGCGCCACTGTGTGCGGGGATAGTCCGTCACGCTTGCGCAGGCAAAGGTGATAGATCCTGCTGAACCGGCTGCCCATTGGCGTAGCGTTTGTACGGCATAGGTGAATCCTCCTTTGTCGGAGGCGCTGATTACCATCTGTTGCGGATGAATCTTGATCCGGTAACCTTCGGGGGGCAGGGATGAGTCGGTTATCCAGCAGATATCGGCTTTGGATTCTTTTTTTTGCCATTTGATGGGAGTGCGGGAGAGTACTTCTTCTCGAAAAAGGTTTAGATAAAAAGCGGTAGTGTCTTCGGCGTACATAGAAACCTTTTTCCCTAAAATCAGGTTGCCTGTCTGCATTTCCACTTGATTGGGGGTAGGAAATACGATTTGGGCGCGGACGGCGACTGTGTACGATAGAAGAAAGAGAGCTGTAAAAATTAGGTGCTTCATGGGGTACAGTGTGTTTATTTAGATTTTGTAAGAGTCGGCAAAAGGATTACCCGTATTAGTCTGATGTCTCAAAAATACGAATAAATTTCAAATACTCAATTATTCTTTTGAGTAAACTTACGAAATCAATACAGTTAAAAAGGGAAGAGGCAGTGTCAAATATCAAGGTCTTTCAGCCACGCTAATGACGAAATGCTTGTCCTGTCATTGGGATGACTGTCAAGAAGAGCCAATATTTGCCACAGCCTCTTCCGGTTAGTTCCGGATTATCCGGTTGGTGATGGATTACCGGTTAATTTCCTTCCTCCCATCCCGGATTCTGTTCGAGTTGGGGATTCAGTACCCGTTCGTTGCGTGGAATAGGGTTGAGGTAATAGTAATCCGGCCATAGATGATTCTGTTTCGGATGGAATTCGAGATATCCTTCGGAGCCGCCGCCGTCGATAGTCACATTGGTTCCTGCCGTGAAGTCGGATGCACGTACGTATTGTCCGAGTTTCTTCTTCAGTGCATAGTGGCATTTCTTCCATCTTCTCAGGTCGTCGAAACGGAATCCTTCGGAGAACAGTTCGATGCGTCGTTCCCGTCGTATTTCCCATAATAGCGGACTCACTTCGTAGTCGTTGGGATAATCCGGATTTCCGAGATCACGTTTCGGGTCGAAGGCTGAGTTTATTTCCGAGACTTTCATGAGTTTTACATTGGCACGCGGGCGCAGTTTGTTGATTGTGACGTCGGCAACTGTCTGGTCAAACTCGCCGAGTTCGCACATGGCTTCCGCGTAGTTCAGCATGACTTCTTCGATGCGGAAAATAGGCATATCCGTCTCTTCATTTCGTTGGCTGCCCATGCTCAGGTAGCAGCAATAGTATTTCCAGTTGTTATATCCGAAGGCAGACTTGTACCACGGCTGGTTCTCCAGATAGAAGTCAAAGTGAGGCGATGCACCCAAAATACCACCGTCATATCCTTGACGGAATGGCAATAACTTCTGTCGTTCTTTGCTGGTGCCGTACCCGATTCCCATGCGGACGGTGAGGCTGTCGATAAAACTGCGGTCTTTGGAGTTATCCGTAAATTTCCATTTATTGTCCCAGGCTGTGCTGGAAGCCGAACGGTCTACCCGGTAAGGAGGAGTGACGTGCAGCCACAAACGATGGTCACGGTTGCTGAACTCGTCGTATATATCCTTGTCACCCAGATAGGCGTCACTCGTCCAGCGTGGCTTTCCGTCCGTGCACAGGTAACTGTCCACTAAGTCGCGGGTCGGATTGTAAAAGGAGGTGGCGGTCGTTCCCCCGATGCTGACAGCGTGCACTACACCGACAGCATCCGAATATTCTCTGTACAGAATGACGCCGGTAACATCTTTCAGTTCCAGTGAACAGAACAGATCGTCGTAGCAGTCCGCCACGTTCGGATAAGTCTGTATCAGTTCAGCGGATACCCGTTTGCATTCCCGCAGATAAGTTTCGGCGTTGTTGAGTCCGTGATATTTACGCCAGGTACCTTCGAAAAGGCAGAAACGGGAGAGTAAAGCCTGTACACAAGCCTTGTTGATGGTGTTTCTGCCTTCTCCGTTCACGTTGATATTCTTTTCGGCAAATTGCAGGTCTTCCAGAATGTGACCGGCTATTTCATCTCTGGAGGCACGAGGGCCTTTGATCAGTTCTGTTTCGTCGTCGCTCAGCACATGATCAATCCAGGGTACGCCACCGTAAGCCGACAGGAGAGACAGGTAGCGGTAACTACGGAAAAAGTAACCGACGGAACGCCAGTTCGCCTTTTCTACATCCGTCATTTTCGAACCGTCAATGCGGTCGAGCATCAGGTTGACCCTCCGGATATAGCTGTAATAGTTCCAGGAAGTATTGTCTTTCTTGTCGGGGATGGTCACCAGTTTTCTGATCCAGTTGCTTTCGCTGGTTCCTCTTGTCTGGTTGTACGAGATGTCGTCCGTAGAATTTTCCGAGCCATAGCCCAATGAAGGCAGGGTTTCATACAATCCCCAGGCGTATGCCTTGAAATTGTCGTATGTTTCAAAAGCCGTTTCGGCAGTCGGGTCTCCCAAAGGATACCTTTCCAGGAAATCGTTATTGAGACAGCTTGCTAACAAAACTGTACATATAAAGATTAAATATTTTCTCATAATACATTGGTTATTAGAATGTAACATTGATACCGAAAGAGAATTTTCTCATGAACGGATATTCCCAGGCACCTTTTGACAGCATATCGGTTTCCAGTCCTTCCGGCAGGTGATCCCACGTGTAGAGGTTCTCTCCGCTGAAGAATACTTTCACATCGTCGAAGTAGAGACGCTGGGACCATACTTTGGGCAAGGTATAGGAAAGCGTGATGTTTTGCAGTTTCAGGTAAGAGGCGTTGGCGAGATACTTCGACTGTTTCCAGTGGTTGTAGCTTGTGTTTACCCCGTCGTTGGAATACACACGCGGATAATAGGCATTGGTGTTAGTCGGAGTCCAGAAGTCGAGAGTTTCTTTGAACAGGCTTCCCCAGCCTCCGGTAGGCCATGCGATCTGGTCGGTGCGCCAATAATCCCGTTTGCCTACGCCTCGGAGGAAGATAGAGAGGTCGAGTCCTTTCCAGCTGATTCCTGCGGTGATGCCGTAGTGGAAACGCGGAGTCGAGTTACCGATGATACGCTGGTCGCCGGGATTGTCGGCGGTTCCTTCGCCGCTCCAGATGGTTTCGGTATCGTCATCGAAGTTCTTATACAGCACGTCTCCCGGAAAAACTTTTCCTGCTCCTTTCGGAATGGGGATTCCCGGTTTTAGTGTACCGTCTGCGTTGAAGTCGTCTTCCGTGTAGAAGCGGTCGGTGACATATCCCCAGATTTCTCCCATTTTCATACCCTTGCGGTAAATCTTGTCGCCTAGCAGGTTGGTCTCATTATTGTATTTCGTGATTTCACTTTGTGAGTCGTACAGGTTGAATCCGATCCGGTAGCTCCAGTCCTTGTTGATGCGGTCTCTCCAGTTCAGTTCCAGTTCCCAGCCGTACGTTTTCAGGTCGGCGGCGTTCTGTTTGGCGGCGGTGGCTCCCACTACCCACGGTAGGTCCATACCGGGTGCCAGCATCCCTTTGGTGTCGCGGCGATACCAGTCGAAAGTTCCGTTAAAGCGGTTGTCGAAGAATCCGAAATCGACTCCGAAGTCTAGTGTATATACCTTTTCCCACGAGAAACTGCTGCTGACCATTGCCGGTGCATTCAGTGTAGTCGTCTTTTGTCCGTCCACCAGCCATTCCGTCAAGTAAGGTGACATGGAAGGGATGTAGGGATAGTTTTCCGGAGTGTTGTCCGGCTTCAGTATGATCTGGTTGCCGATAGAGCCCCATGAGGCACGTAGTTTCAAGTTAGACAGGAAGCTTTTGGTATTCTTCATGAATGCTTCTTCCGAAATGCGCCATCCGGCGGAGAAGGAAGGGAAGAAACCGAAACGGCTGTCTTTGGGGAAACGGGAAGTACCGTCGTAGCGTCCGTTGGCTTCGAACATATATTTACCGTCGTAAGTGTAATTGACACGGTAGAACAACCCTCTGATGGCATATTCATCGAAACTGTCGGTGACGGATGCCGTTCCGGTAGAACCGGAGAGCGACGGCAGATTTTCCAGTAATACATCCGTGCGCTGCGACCATTGCGATTCCTTATGGCTCTCTTCCTGATTGTAACCACCCATAATAGCGATATCATGTTTACCTATTGAAAAGTCATAATTGGCGAATGCGTTAATAGCGTTGTAATTGGTGAATCCTTGCGTCAGGGCATAACGTGAGTTCTCTACATTGTTGAGCAGCCCTGTAAAGTTGAATCCTATATACTTGTATTTGTTGACGTACATCCGGTTGTACTCGGTGATCCGGTTGTAAGTATATTCACCTGTTATTTTCAGTCCTTTCAGCGGAGAGATGATAACACGTCCTAAAGTACGCAGATTGGTCTTCTTGATCACCCTCGGTTCTCCGTAGCGTACGAAAGTAGCGGACGTTTCGGCAGGATATTCGATGCCGTCTTGTTCGTATGGCAGGATGTTGTGGTAGGACGGCAAGTACATGGCACTTCCCCAGACACCGTTTCGTCCGCCTTGTTCCACTTTGTTCTGGGTAGAGTTCGCGTATCTGATATCCAGTTGGGTGGTCAGCCACTTGTTTACGTCGACACTCAGGAAGCTGGACATATTGATACGGTCGAATTTGTCTTTGTCCGTTACCAGAATGCCGTCCTCACCGGTATATCCCAGGCTCAGTCGGTAGCTGGTCCGCTGGCTGCCTCCCGATACGGAGAAACTGTGGTTCTGCATGAATCCGAAGTTATCCATCATATCGGCAAACATATCATTCTCCCGCATCAGGAACAGGTTGCCTTGATCATCGAAAATATATCCGTTCGGATAATTGGAAGGATTCGCCTGATAGTCTCGTATGTAACCTTCCCATTGGGTGATGTTTTTCCCGTCTACATAGGTATCGTTTGCCCATCCCATTTCCTTGTACGCCAGTACCGATTCCAACGGACTTGCTTTCTGCGGAAGCTCCGATGCTTTCGAGAAAGAGAAGTTGTTGTTGTAATTGAATCTGGGAGCCATGTCCTTTTTACCCTGCTTCGTAGTAATCAGAATCACACCGAAAGCTGCGCGGGCACCGTAGATAGCTGCGGAAGCGGCATCCTTCAAAATAGAGACAGATTCAATATCCTGCGGATCAATCATGTTGATATCCATCGGTACGTTGTTGACCAATACGAGAGGCTCACCACCATTGATGGAGGTTGTTCCACGGATATTGTACGTCATGTCGTCTCCCGGAGTTCCCGTTGTCGATTCAATTTTTAGTCCCGGCACGACTCCTTGTAGGGCAGCCGAAACGTTGGTAATCGGGCGGTCGCCCAACGACTCTTTGATATTTACAGAGGCTACAGCGCCGGTCATATTCACTTTTTTCTGTGTACCGAATCCGATGACTACCACTTCATCCATAGTCTGGGTATCTTCCTGTAGCTGTATGTTGAAAAGTGTCTTGTTTTTGACTGTTACTTCTTGTGTGACGTAACCGATATAAGTAACCCGTAACTTGCTGTTGGCAGGCACTTCCAGTGAGAATTCCCCGTTCATGTCGGTAATGGTCGCCTGTTTGCTGCCGTCGACCAGAACGTTTGCTCCAATTAGAGGTTCACCTTGCGCATCTGTTACGGTTCCCCGTATTTTTATGGACTGCTGGGTAGAAGTAGTGTTGTTGGGGGCTGCTTCTGCCTTTGCCGGGACAGGAATGATAATAATATGCTTACCTTCTTGCCTGTAAGTGAATCCTGTTCCTTTGAGTACGGAGTTCAGAACGGAAGAGACTGCTTCCCTGACAAAATTGGCGCTGACCTTTTGTTTCACGTCCAGTTTCGTCTGATTATAAGCGATACTAAAATCGGTCTGATCTTCAATGATTTCGAATACTTTTAATAGAGGTTGGTTTTTCATAGATACTGTTATTGGCTGATTTTGCCCATAGGCTATGTTATAAAAACATAAAGCGAATAACAATATATAAAATTTATGAATTTTTACGGGATAACCTATGCCCGACAATTTATAAAATTTCATACTTTTGTGAGTTAATCATTAATACTAATTTAAGTGTACACAACTAATTTAAATGAAGTAATTTTGATTTGGGGGAGTTGGTATCCGCGAAATATCGACTCCCTTTTTTCTGTCTATCGGCCTCCTTTCTTATTTAGGGGTGAATAAATTAAGAGAATGTTCTCGTCTTCGACTTTATAGTCTATGTTTCCTATGGTTTTGGTCACGATATTCATGATCTCCTTGATAGGAGCTTTTTGTTTGAACTTGATGGTATATACATCGGTGGTAGCCAGATGCGGAGGGACGATGATGTGTATGTCGTATATTCTCTCTATCGTAATGAAAATATCGCTGAGAGTCATTGCCGCAAAGTTCAGCTCGCCTCTGGTCCAGCCGGAATAGACAGAGGCGTCGATAATCTTTTTATTAAATTCTCCGGACGGATTATCATATTCCAGTTGCTCGTTCGGTGTGAGGGTGATGATATCCTCATTGTTTGCTTTCTGAACGACTACGGAACCCGATTCCAAAGTAGTGGTTGTCTTCTCGTCTTCTGCATAAGCGTGTACGTTGAATTTAGTTCCCAATACTTTTACTTTCAGATGGTTGGTCTTGACGATAAATGGATGTTGCTTGTCTTTCTTTACGTCAAAATTAGCTTCTCCTATCAGGTATACCGAACGGATATCCCCGGTGAACTTTTGCGGATATACCAGTAAAGTTCCTGAATTGAGGTATGCTGTGGTGCCGTCGGGCAAGGTAACCTGTTTTTGTTCGCCTCTGGGCACATAGTACTCGACAAGTTCTGTATGCTCTTCATTCGATTGTATATATAGGTAGGATGCCACCATAGAGAGCAGGGGAACCAGTAATACAGCCGCCACCTGCCGCCATTTGCGCAAGGTATACCTTGCAGTTGCCTTCCGCTGTTGGGGCGCAATTTTCCTGCGGAAGTTCTGATAGGAACGTTCAGTACTTGCATCGGCTTTGAAATTCTGATCTTCCCATAATTCCATCAATGCTTCATCTTTCTCCGCCTGTTCACTGGAGTCGACAAGCCATTTCCATAACTTCTCTTTAAGTTCCGGACTGAACTTATCGGAAGTAAAGTTTTTAATTATTTTATGAGCGTTCGACATATTAGCGCATTTTAGGTGTGGTTACATATATAAGATACGTAACAGATTAATAACGCACAGCCTCTATTCTACTTTTTTTTAGAAAAATAGAATAAAGGTTATGAATAATGCTTTTCGGATGTCGGTAAGTGCTTGTGAAAGGTGGTTCTCTACTGTTCGTTTGTTGATGCTTAGTTCGCGGGCTATTTCTTCGTTGTTCATTCCTGATTCCCGGCTCATCTTATATATTTTCTGTCGTTGCGGAGGCATTTTTTCTACAACCATTGTCACCAATAGTTCGAGTTCTTTGAGGTGGATGTTGTCATCGGTTTCGTTGCTTTCCAGTGGCGGGATATACTTTTCGGTTTCTTTCTGCTGATAGTTCCTGAACAGTAGTGTGCGTTCGATGTGCCGATACACCGCATTTTTGGAAATGCGGAAAAGATAAGGTTTAAGGTTATTGATGGTATGGAGGGATGAGCGGTTGTTCCATAACGTAAGAAAGATGTCCTGCGATAAATCTTTGGCCTCTTCTTGCGATTGCAGTAGTCCGTTGATAAACCCTTTGATGCGGGGATAGTAGTATAGGAAGAAAGTTTTAAAGGCTTTCTCATCTCCTTCGCTAATAGCCTTCAGAAGTTGTTTTTCGTCAAAGGTTTCCATTGGGGGTATTTTTTGTAAATGCTGTAAACCCTGCAAAAATAAGTAAATTTTGTATCGAACCCCGTTTATTAACATAAAAAACTCTTTTTTTTCTTTCCGGCTATGTCCGGCGGAGTGGTTGACAGTGGATTTATAACCTCCTTGTATTTCGGCTAGTATAAAATGAGTTCAAAATCTGCGTAAACAGGAAGATGGTCACTGATTCCTCCCTGATATTTCATTCCTTTATAGGTACGGAAAGGTTCATCATCACCGTATTTCTTGTCTTCTGTCAATAGAAAGGGGAGGCGGGCAACAGTTGCTTTGTCTTCACCGGTGAAGAATTTAGAGGAAGTATCGAGTAAATTGCCGGATACGATCAAATGGTCGAGCAATCCCCATTTTCCGTGGTATTTATAGGAGCCAAAATGGCGGGATGTTGCTTTTCGGGCAAGCAGATGGTAGAGTTTCCGGGGATTGGGGAAGGTGACTGACTGTTGGGGATCAGTAGCTTCTAATATCTCTTTGATGGATTTATTGGTTGGGTAGTCATTAAAATCTCCCATGATGACCAGTTGTGGATGAAGGCGGATATTTAGCAGACTGTCGGCTTCTGTGCGTAGTATTCGGGCAGCGTGTAGCCGGTAAGGTTCGGATTCCTTGGCTCCACCGGACCGGGAAGGCAGATGGCAGACGATTACATCAAGTGTATCTCCGGTTAATAATAGTCCGCTGACGTGCAGTAAATCTCTTGTGGGGCGATGATGCTTGAATGAGGGGATGGGGATAGACCGGAAAGATAATAATTTGAATAGGTCACGTTGATATAATAAAGCAACATCAATCCCTCTCAGATCGGGAGAACTTGTCATAACATACCGGTAACTCAGTTCCTTTAAAGGAGAACGTCGTGTGAGATCACGTAGTACACTGTCGTTTTCTACTTCACAAAGACCTACAAGGGCGGGTGGATTCCATTCACCGACGGCAGTGATGACACGGGCCATATCAGCCAGTTTCTTCTTGTACTTGGTGTAGTTCCAGTGACGGATAGCGTCGGGGAGAAATTCATTATCGTTCTTTAGTGTATCGTGGTGAGTGTCAAAGAGGTTTTCTACATTCCAGCTCATGACACGAAAGGGAATTCGTTCTTCGGCGGAAGACTTCTTCTGGGAAACAGATTGTTTATTGCTGAACGATTCTTTTTCGGTAAGGGAAGTTTGCTTTGCAAAAGAAGTTTGCCCTATGATATAAGAGGGCACGAAAAAGAGCATTATAATAAAGATGACGGTCATAGCAAATCTTTTTCTGCTATCACCATCATCTTTTCTATGATGTCTTACCTGACTGTTATTTCTTGGCAGGAACATGTGCCAGAATATCCAACAGGTGCTTCCAGAACTTCTCAACGGAAGGGATGTGCATCCGTTCGTCGGGAGAGTGTACTCCGGTGAGAGTAGGTCCGAAAGAGATCATATCTAAAGTCGGATACTTGTCGAGGAACAGACCGCATTCCAGTCCTGCGTGAATTGCTTTCACTTTCGCCTCTACACCGAAAAGTCGTTTGTAAGATTCTGCTGCCACTTCGAGGATAGCTGAATGAGGATTCGGCTTCCATCCCGGATAACCTTCACCGAAGGTCACATCAGCGCCTGCCAGCTGGAAGACGGCACGCACCGTATTCGCCATGTCATTGCGTGCAGATAAGATAGAGCTGCGTTGGCTGGTTTCGATGCGGATAATATGATTCGGTTTCATTTTGACAGAAGCAAGGTTGGTTGAAGTCTCTACCAGTCCGGGGATATCCTGACTCATGGCATATACACCGTGAGGAGCAGCATACAATGCTTTCAGCAAGCGGGTAGTAGTATCCTGGTCGATAGCCATTTTGCGGGGAGTTTCCGATTCAAGAACCAGTTTCAGGTCCGGTTCGGTGACGGCCAGTTCGTTTTCTACTTCACTGGTGAAGATATTCAGTTCCGTGCGGACGTCATGTTTGGCATCTTCGGGAACTGCACAGATGGCGTATGCTTCGCGGGGGATGGCATTGCGCAGGTTACCTCCGTTGATTTCGCAGAGATACAGGTCCTGTCGGTTAGCCATTCGGGACAGGAATCGGTTCAGTATCTTGTTTGCATTGCCCCGTCCCAAGTGAATATCACCACCGGAGTGACCGCCTTTCAGTCCTTTTACTTCTACTTTAAAGAAAAAGTATCCTGCGGGGACTTCTACTTCTTTATAACTAAACTCTGCAACGGAGTCGATACCTCCGGCACATCCGATAAAGATTTCTCCTTCATCTTCGGAGTCGAGGTTCAGCAGAATATCACCGCTCATGAAACCTTCTTTCAGCTCGAAAGCTCCGGTCAGACCGGTTTCTTCATCTACGGTAAACAGGCATTCCAGCGGGCCGTGCTCGATGTTGTCATCCGCCAGGATAGCCAGTTCGGTAGCTACACCGATACCGTTATCAGCTCCGAGGGTAGTTCCTTTGGCTTTCAGCCATTCTCCGTCTATTTCTGTTTCGATAGGGTCGGTAAGGAAGTCATGCTGTACATCATTGTTCTTTTCGCACACCATGTCGATGTGCGATTGCAATATGACAGTCTGAAGGTTTTCTTTGCCCGGAGTGGCGGGCTTTTTGATCAGTACGTTTCCTGCTTCATCTACATTGGTCTCCAGGTTATGTTTTACTCCGAATGCCTTTAGGTAGGCAATTATTTTCTCTTCCTTCTTGGAAGGACGCGGCACTTGGCAGATTTCCTCAAAATACTTGAATACGCCAGCCGGCTTAAGGTCTTTTTTTTCCATGCTTTTTTCTTTTATAATAGGAATAGGAGGTTCATTTTGGTTCCTCTTATTGCTAAATATGGTTAATTTGCTTGACTTATCTGAACTCATTTCTCATTAAAGCCTATCTTTGCACTCACAAAATTAATAGAAATGGTTGAGACTATACTGATAACTTTGTTAATAGTTGCTATTTCCCTGCTATTATTAGGGGTGAAAGTATTCTTTACGAAGGGGGGGAAGTTCCCTAATGGTCATGTGAGCGGTAATAAAGAGTTGCGTAAGAAAGGAATCGGTTGTGCGCAGTCGCAGGATCGTGAAGCACAAAAGAAATCACGTTTTTCTATTGATGAGTTGGAAAAAGCCTTGAACGATAGTATGAACTAATTAATTAAAAACAATATTTTAGAGTTATGAATAGAATAAACTACCTCATGAACGGTTTAGCTGCACTTGCGTTTATCGTTTTATTCTCACAATGCGCCGGCAAAGCTGATAATCAAGTTGCAACTACTCCGGCTTCGGCTAATGCAGAATTGTCTGGAATGAAAATAGCTTATGTTGAAATAGATACCTTGTTGGCTAAATACAATTTCTGTATTGACTTGAATGAGGCTATGGTAAAGAAGAGCGAAAATGTTCGCATGACGCTGAACCAGAAGATGACAGCTTTGAACAAAGAAAAACAGGAATTCCAAAAGAAATATGAAAGCAATGCTTTCCTGTCACCGGAAAGAGCTCAGCAGGAATACAATCGTTTGGCTAAAATGGAACAGGATTTGCAGGAATTGAGCAACAAACTTCAAAATGGTCTGATGGAAGACAATAATGCTAACAGTTTGCTTTTCCGTGATTCTATCAACGCTTTCCTGAAAGAATATAATAAGACTCGTGGATATAGCCTGATCTTCAGCAACACAGGTTTCGATAATCTGCTTTATGCTGATAGTGCATATAATATCACAAAAGAAATTGTAGATGGATTGAATGCCAGATATTCATCTGCTAAGAAATAAAAAACGTCTTTTTTAGGCCCTTGGGTTTCCTAAGGGCATTCATGATTTTAATAAATTGATGCCTGTTCAAGACTGAGAAGCTTTGAACAGGTTTTTTTATTTCTCTTCTTTTGCTTCTTCCTGTGGAATGCGGAAAGCGGTGTAAAGTTCAAGTACGGCAGCGATAGTCAGACAGGCAATCCATTCATTTCCATGGGTGGTAAACATGAAAGCTCCCGTCAGTATCAGCGCAAGTGCTCCGAATATCTGCTGGATGCGCAGACGCTTTAATATTTTGCTTTTTCCTTTAACCGGTGTGTTTACTTGTGCCAGAGCAATGAATCCGGCTCCGATGGTATAAATATAAGGAGCATAGTTCCATCCGGTGATATATACAGCAGCCCCTGTGAGAGCCATGATTGCGCCTACGGCGAAAAGTGCGGGTACTAATTGTTTCATTTATTATCTTCAAAAACGTAAATATCTTCGTTGGGCTTCTTCATCAGATACTTTTCACGTGCCACCTGTTCGATAGCATCCGGATTGCTGTTCAACTCGTTGAGACGTTTGGTGTTCTCTTCGTAGTCCGCCCGGTATTTTTCTATCTCTTCTTTCAGCTGGCTGATTTCGCGTTCGTATCCCAGACGGCGGAACAGGCTGTTCTCGTCCAGAAAACCAATGATAACAGCAAATGCAACGACGGTGATAAGATACTTACGTCGGCATATGAAACTCCAGATAGTGATCAGTTTATCCATAACTTCTCTTTTTTATATCCGCAAAGATAAAACTAATAACTTAAAAACTTACCGCTTTAGGTTCAAAACTTCTTTCTCTATCCTTTATTACTTATCACTTTTTTGTGTACATTTGCACTGAAAGCGAAAAATCAAAAAAAACAGAGAGAATCCCGGATATGGAGAACTATATTGTATCAGCTCGTAAGTACCGTCCGTCCACATTCGAATCGGTGGTGGGACAACGAGCGCTGACTACTACATTAAAGAATGCAATCGCTACCCAGAAATTGGCTCATGCTTATTTGTTTTGCGGACCGCGCGGGGTGGGAAAGACTACTTGTGCACGTATCTTCGCCAAAACCATCAACTGTATGACGCCTACTGCCGATGGTGAAGCCTGTAACGAATGCGAATCGTGTGTGGCTTTCAACGAACAGCGGTCGTATAATATCCATGAACTTGATGCCGCTTCCAACAATTCGGTGGATGATATCCGTCAATTGGTGGAACAGGTGCGCATCCCGCCACAGATCGGTAAATATAAGGTATATATTATCGATGAGGTGCATATGCTCTCGGCTTCCGCTTTCAACGCATTCCTGAAAACATTGGAAGAACCTCCCCGCCACGCTATCTTTATTCTGGCTACAACGGAGAAGCATAAGATTCTTCCGACTATCCTTTCCCGTTGCCAGATTTATGATTTTAACCGGATCAGTGTCGAAGATACGGTGAATCATTTGTCGTACGTTGCTGCAAAAGAAAATATTACGGCAGAACCCGAAGCGCTGAATGTCATTGCAATGAAAGCGGATGGAGGTATGCGTGACGCATTGTCTATCTTCGATCAGGTAGTGAGTTTTACGGGAGGGAATATTACTTATAAGAGTGTTATTGAGAACTTGAACGTTCTCGATTACGAATATTATTTCCGTCTGACGGATTGTTTTCTTGAAAACAGGGTGAGTGACGCCTTGTTGCTTTTCAATGATGTACTGAATAAAGGATTTGACGGTAGTCACTTCATCACCGGATTATCTTCTCATTGCCGGGATTTGCTGGTCAGTAAGGATGCAGCTACCTTGCCATTACTGGAAGTAGGGGCGAGCATACGTCAGCGTTATCAGGAACAGGCGCAGAAATGCCCGTTGCAGTTTCTTTACCGTGCGATGAAGCTTTGCAATGATTGTGATTTGAATTACCGTGCCAGCAAGAACAAGCGCTTACTGGTGGAACTGACCTTGATACAGGTTGCCCAGCTTACCACCGAGGGGGATGACGTAAGTGGTGGGCGTGGCCCTAAGCAGATCATAAAACCCGTATTCACCCAACCTGCCGCAGCTCAGCAGCCGCAGGTCGCTTCTGCACCGTCTGCTCAACAGACTACTGTTCATACTGCTCCGTCTCCGGCTATTGCGCCGTCTGCCGCTAATACTGCTGTGCGTCAACCGCAGGTATCTGTTGCTTCGGGGGCTGCTGCTCCGGCAAATACTGCTTCCGCGCCGTCACAGAGTGTTGGAATCTCTTCGATTTCCAAAGAGGAACGGAAGATTCCTGTGATGAAGATGTCTAGTTTGGGAGTATCTATCAAAAATCCGCAACGTGATCAGGCTGCTCAGAATACAGCCAAAACCAATGTTGCTCAGGTGCAAACACAGCCGGAAGAAGACTTTATTTTCAATGACAGAGATTTGAATTATTACTGGCAGGAATATGCGGGACAGTTACCCAAAGAACAGGTGGCCATTGCAAAGCGTATGCAAGTGATACGTCCGGTATTGTTGAATAATTCGACTACTTTTGAAGTAGTGGTCGATAATGAGATTGCTGCTAAAGATTTTACAGCTTTGATTCCGGAATTACAGACTTATCTTCGTGGAAGATTGAAGAACAGCAAAGTGGCGATGACAGTGCGGGTAAGTGAACCTGCAGAAACTGTTCGGGCGGTTGGTCGTGTCGAGAAGTTCCAGATGATGGCACAGAAGAATCAGGCGCTGATGCAACTGAAAGATGAGTTCGGACTCGAATTATATTAATGTACTGATTTCTATAAGATTTCCATCCGGATCTTTAAAGTAAATGCTCCGGATGGCTATGAAAGCAATACTAATGCAAACGTTGATTCATTCTGTCACCGTATCCGTCGCTATACCTTTCTTCCGGCATAATGATCCATAGAATAAGATAAATAATAATTCCTGCAAAAGCAGTGAAGATGGTGGCTAGTGCATAGACTATTCTTACTAAAGTAGGGTCCCATCCGAAGTATTCGGCTAAACCTCCGCATACTCCGGCTATCATTCGTTCCTTTCTGGAACGAGTCAGTTTTTTGTTGTTTTCCATAAAGCGATTGTATTAATAAAAAATAAGTCCTGTAAATCTTTCGCTTTACAGGACTTGTCTTTTAAAATTTTTTGGGGGTGGAAGACCGGACTCGAACCGGCGACATTCAGAACCACAATCTGACGCTCTAACCAACTGAACTACATCCACCATGTCTGCGTTTCTCTAACGCGGTGCAAAGATAGATATTATCTTTAAATCTCCAAAAGATTCTGCTACTTTTTTTTATAAAAAAGATATTCTTTTATTCCCCGATTATGCTTGCTGAAGAGGGATCGCGCATCATTTGCAAAGATTCTCAGAGAGTTACGTGCATTTACGGAAATGGAGTCAGTGGGGAAATTAATTGGTAGTAATTGATGATTCTTTTTTCCTGATTGAGCGGGACGGGCTGTCCATACCAGGCTATATTCGCAATGGTTGAGTCGGGTGGTACTATCTTTTACTAATTCCATTTTTACCATCAGGCCGCCATCCGTGCGACGGGCGGACATATTGGAAATATAATTCCCCAGTGAATATACTACCAGATGCTTCCCGTTTGTCAGACTGTCTTCGCGAACTTCGATAGGCTGCACAACATGAGGATGACAACCGATTATGTGATTTACTCCTTTTCGAAGCAGCCAATCGGTCAGAAACTTCTGTTCTTTGTCAGGGAGTGACTGGTATTCGATTCCCCAATGCATACAAGCAATAATTGCATCGGGGTTCATTGTTTTACTTGCTTCGATATCTTTGGATATAATGGTCGTATCAGTATAATTAACGATGTTGGGCGGAGTGACAGGGATTCCGTTTGTTCCGTATGTATAGTTGAGTATGGCAATGCGGAAGCCTTTTTTTTCTAATAAAAGAGGGTATTTATTTTCACGCTCTTCAGCGTTGAGGTACGTTCCGGCGTGTGGAATTTTTAAGGAGTCTATTAATTGTATAGTGCGTTCCAAGCCTTTTCTGCCACGGTCGAGACTATGGTTATTGGCGGTTATCAGTACATTGAATCCGGCATTATGGATAGCGGTCAGATATTCATCGGGAGCGCTGAAAGCGGGATAGCCTTTGTACGGTTTTCCTCCGAGAGTAACTTCCAGATTAGCTATGGCAAAGTCAGCACTTTGGATTTCGTCTTTGACATATTCAAAATAGCTGGAATAATCGTAGCCTCCTGTCGCAGTACGTGCAGCGTTAATTTGTCCTTGATGCTGCATAAGATCCCCTGCAAAAAGAAGCGAAAGGGTGTCTGTTTGCAGGCTGTCAGTTGTCAGTATCTGTGTGGTAGTATCATTTTCTTGCGCTTTGCTGATACAAGAGAATTGTGTAACCAGAAGAAGGGATACTAATAGTTCTTTCATACGTTCAAGAGGATTATAATGTCTTTTCGAGAATGATTGTTACTTAGGCAGGAAACGGACATAATAAGAGAGGGAGAGTCGTAATTGTTTTCATAACTGTCAGATTAAGGGAAGGAAAAGGACAGTGAAACACATTTCACTGTCCTTCAATATTCTACTTGTAAATAGCTTTTTTACCGGCTAAAAGTGTATTTTTCATTAATGATACAATCGTCATCGGACCCACGCCGCCCGGTACGGGAGTGATGAATGAGCACTTAGGCGCTACCTCATCAAACTTCACATCGCCTGTCAGCTTGAAGCCGGATTTTTTGCTGGCGTCCGGAACACGGGTAGTACCTACGTCGATTACTACTGCACCTTCTTTTACCATTTCTTCTTTCACGAAGTTGGGTTGTCCCAAAGCAGCGATAATAATATCTGCTTCCTGACATTCTTTTACCAGGTCTTTGCTGCGGCTATGGCATACAGTGACGGTTGCATCTCCCGGGTACGCTTTCTGCATCATCAGTGAAGCCATCGGTTTGCCGACAATATTGCTGCGGCCGAGTACAACACATTTCTTTCCCGACGTCTCTATCTCATAGCGTTTCAGCAGTTCAAGAATACCGTTCGGGGTGGCGGATACATAGCAGGGAAGTCCGATAGACATGCGTCCCACGTTGATAGGGTGGAATCCGTCTACATCTTTACGATAGTCGATCGTTTCGATAACTTTCTGTTCGGAGATATGTTTCGGTAACGGGAGCTGTACGATAAATCCATCTACGTCGTCGTCATTGTTTAGTTCGCGTACTTTGGCGAGTAGTTCTTCTTCGGTCACGTCACTTTCGTAACGGATGAGGGAGGATTTGAATCCACATACTTCGCAGGCTTTTACTTTGGCGGCTACATACGTTTCGCTGCCACCATCATGTCCTACAAGGATTGCTGCCAGATGCGGGCGTTTGCCGCCACGAGCAACAATTTCGGCTACTTCGGCTGCAATCTCTTGTTTCACTTGTTCGGAAATTGCTTTTCCATCTATCAGTGTCATATTTTCAAGGTATTTATTGGTGGGTTATCTTTTCATCTTCGGCATCATTTTGCCCATCTTGCTACCCGTTACCATTTTCATCATCTTGCGGGTTTGGTCAAATTGTTTCAACAGACGGTTTACTTCTTGAATATTCGTACCACTACCTTTGGCAATGCGTTGACGACGCGAACCGTTCAGAAGAGCCGGATTACTGCGTTCTGCCGGAGTCATCGAATAGATGATAGCCTCAATACTTTTAAATGCATTATCATCAATATCAATGTCCTTAATAGCTTTACCTACACCCGGTATCATAGAAGCCAAGTCTTTCAGGTTGCCCATCTTTTTGATCTGTGCAATCTGACTCAAGAAATCGTTGAAATCGAATTGATTCTTGGCAATCTTCTTTTGCAGGCGTTTTGCTTCTTCTTCATCGTACTGCTCCTGGGCACGTTCCACCAATGAAACGATGTCACCCATACCAAGGATACGGTCTGAC
>ERZ825137.359-NODE-359-length-65301-cov-10.123349_pt1 | contig 65301 bp, 58 predicted proteins | sample MGYA00519873_ERZ825137 | MGnify/ENA primary metagenome ERZ825137 (study PRJEB31778, sample SAMEA3449190) | human gut metagenome | biome: human gut; feature: human-associated habitat; material: faeces | place: United Kingdom | collected 2010/2012 ...
CAGTAGCTATACGACGCTATTAGGTATCGATTCTATGATTTATGCGTTGAAACAGTCACAAACATTACGATGAAATCTGTTTTGCAGGTTTAATGATTGAACAGAATAACATCCATTCTGCCCGCTGACTATGCCGTATGTGTGAAAGTCAGCGGGTTATTTGGTATCGCAGCAGATAAGCACACATGGCGCGAAGAACGATGTTCTCCGCGCCATGCGTGTGCTTGGGCTTTGGGTGAATGACACGTCATCAGTGGGTGTTGACGATTCCCTTCCTTGTTCACCGAGCGCCGCAGGTCGGCGTATAGGTCACGAGGCTTGCGCAATCGCTGACCCCGTCCCACAGGATGGCGCGAATCGACTTTTCGTCGCGAGGGTTAAGAAATTGTTGATATCCATTCGGGATGCTGGTCTGGAAATTCGCATGCGTTCCGTCCCATTTCAACAGCGTGAAATACAACTGATGCTGTTCGCCATCGTGCTGCGCGAAGACGATACCATCCTGAATGATGGCCGCGGCTGCGGAATACCAGACCAAATCGTGATTGAGCGGAATTTCCGTCCATTCCAGCGTATTATTGTCCCAATCAATGGAGCAGAGAAGCCATTGCACGCCGTCGTCTTCGCGGGTAAAAAGGCTGTACACCTTCTGATCCCGGATTCCGGCGAAGCACTTCAATTCCAGACCGTTGCCTGCGTTGCCCTCGATGAAGCGCAGAGTGCCCTGCTGATCCATCGCTTGGAACGCCACAAGATCATCCTCAACTTTTGCGCAGATCAGGTGATCGCCTATCTGCGCGAAGACGGGAAATCCGTTTGGGATATCGACCATTGTAGATTTGCCGGTCTGTTTACAGAGAATCTGCGCCTGAGCGTTCGTGTAGAATTCCCTCACGGTATACAGCGGAAAATCGTGGATGCGCTGACGCATATCGTCCGCGACGCGGACGGTCTTCCTCCTGCGCACCGTTCCGTCCCAGGTTAAGATCGCCTCGCAATACGCCGTCTGTTCTCTGGTTTCATAGGTGTCGAGCGTTATTTCTGAGTCGCTGACAAAAAGATCGACAGCCGAACCGTATCCGGAATCCGGTGCGTATTCGCTGACAACGTATTGCCACGTTTCATTCCCGGATGGCGAAAAGAGCGAAAGCCGGCATTGCCATGCATCGGTTCCCTCTGTGTTGTAGAGAACCAGCAGGGAACCGTCGGGCGCGTCGATCACCTGAGAGATGGAGCTGGGCGCACATTGAAACCGGAGCGTGACGGCGCTTTGCGCCACCGAAAACCCGTCGGAAAGAGAAGCGGAGACATCCTTTGGAGAATCGCTCGGGGCTTCCGCAGACGCGCAGACCACAGGACAGAGCAGAACGACGAGCAGCGTCAGGTATTTTCGAAATTTTAGGAAGCATCTTTTTTCCATGGCGTGTTGATCGCTCGTTGTCTTTTTCAAGCGATTCCTCCTCAAAGGCTCACATGGCGATTCCTGTGTTCAGGTCGATGGTGATAAGCTGATCGTTCTCCAAATCCCGCAGAGGCAGCGTATGGCTTGTCCAATCAATTTCAGCGGTCGGGAGCGACAGCGCATAGCAGCATAGCTGCGCCTGCTCGTCGTATGCCGTATGGAGAACGAAGGCATCCGGATGGGCGGCCCAGACGAAATCCAGCGGAAGAGCCGGTTCGTAACCGGTTCGGTCATAATAGACATAGACGTTGGTGGTCGCGCCGATTTGTGTCAGCAGAACTTCGCGGATGCGGTCGGTCTTCACCTGTTCCGTATTGACGGAGACGTGCGCTACGGTTGTTGCGTTCGGGGCGGGGATGTCCAAAACGTATAGATCCTCGGTGGCGAGCTGACCGGGCGTTTCCATGATGCCGCAAAACAGATGAATGGAGCGAGCCCGAGCGGTTTCGTCAGGGGCGAGCAGCCAGCGGATTTGCTGCACGGCGCTGCTCCCATCGCGCCAGCTCGAACCGATGGAAAGGATGGGATCGGTGGGCGAATCCGTTTCGACGTCGGCCTCGCAGTAATAGCCAAGGGGGATCAATCCGTTTGCGCGGACATCATCGGCCTGCGCAAAATCCTCGTAATCGCCCAAAACATCGTTGCAGGCTGCATATCGCGTGTCGCTGGGGGTGGTGCGCACGTCCAGCGCGAGCAGTTGGCCGTCAAAGCACAGGTTTTCGATTGTCCACGTCAGGCTCACGCCCTGCGTGCCGCTTTGGGTGTATGCAGCGGGAGAAGCGTCGGCTTGCGCCGATGCGCCGCCGCATGAGCTGAGCAGAAAGGCCAGCGATAGGGCGGCAAGGCGTGTCGAATGAATCCAATGGTTATGCATAAAACACACTCCTGTTCGTACCCGGATGGGCGAATTTGCGGCGGTGCGCCGCTTTTTGGAACCGTTCCGATATATAGAACGATAACAGGTGTTCATTTCTTCCCGAAATTGGGAAAATAGAGGGGAAAACGTGCAGATTGGGACATATTGCATTCCGTTCAGATACGAGTTATAATATAATCAAAAAATAAAGAACGGACGGAATGAAAATGGAAACGAAGAATGTGCAAAAACAAAAGGAAAAGTATTTTTCGGGAAAAATCAACCGAAATCTGTTCCTAATCTGCTTGGTCATCATTTTAATCTGCATTACGATCATTGCAGGCATGCTTGTTCAAACGAAAAAGAATAAGATGGAGAGCCGAACGGTTGCCTTTGGGCTTAGAGATATCGGAGAGCTGGTTACGCAGGCAGGGTATTTTACGAATGTGCAAAAGCAAAATGAAGATCAAAAACTCTTTGGCATGAGCGTTCCGTTTACGACGAGCCAATATATTTTCAGTTATGACGGCGTTGTAAAAGCCGGATTGGACTTTTCGAAGATAGAAGTTCAGATCGACGATGCAAATAAACTTGCTACGGTCAAACTGCCGAAAATAGAAATTTTCGATATCGGCATTGACAACGAAAGCCTCAAAATCTATGATGAAAGCCAAAGCATCTTTACGCCGCTCCATATTACGGATCTCAATGACGCTCAAAAACAGCTCAAAGAAGAGGTGCGGCAGACGGCTATTGACAACGGAATCCTGGAGGGGGCTGCTCGAAACGCTAAAGTGCTGATTAGCAGCTTTTTATCCGGAACGCTTGAATTGAAAAATTATACGATTGAATTTGAAGAACTGGAAGGAGAATGACCCCAATGAAACGATTTTTGATGGTTCTGGCGGTTATTGCGTGTGCAATAGCGCTTTTCTATTTGGTTCTCTTAATCAAGGCATGGCTCTAAAATTTCCCAAATCGGCATGAAAACCGACGCGCGTTTCGTCTAATCACCGCAAGGAGTGATGAGAATGAAACGCGCGCTTTTTTGTGTGTGGATGGTTCTGGCTTTGGGCTGGTGTGCGGCATGGGCGGAGACGGATTGGCCGCCGATGACGGCGGAGGTCACGGAGGACGAGCGCTTCTCCATCGTGGAGGAGGGCGAAACCCGTCTTTTGCGCTATGAAAGGAAGCAGGGAGACACATGGGCGACGATTTGGGAGAACGACGCGATTTTGCCGGACGGGGAACTGGGGTGGATTTACATCGACAGTTCTCCCGGCGGCGGCGAATGGGTGACGAAATGGTTTATTCGAAAGGTGGGGCCGCAGGTTTCCGTTTACGCCAGTTGGAGGCGAGAGGCGGAATATGAGGATTTCGCTGTGGGCTTGGAAAAACAGCAAAGCGGAGCATGGGATGTTGAGTTCTATGAAAACCGACAGATGGAGCTGTGTGCGTGGCTGTTTGAGGATAAAGTGCTCTTCTGTTTTCCGAGCGATATCGCAAAGGGCGTTTGCGAAGAAGCGCCGAACCGCGACGCGGCGACGTTTGATCCGGAGGTGATGAGGACGATGGAGGCGCGGATTGTTCCCTATATCGAGCCGGAGGATATTGGAGGGCCGAGCGAAGAGGTCGGCCCCTGACGCAGGCTTGACGTGCGCGGCTGACAGCGCTATGATAGGAGTATTCTGATACGGGAGGCACACCGATGATTAGCAAAACCTATCCACTGGGCAGCTTTGAACGGTATAAATACGTCGTCATCATGTCCCGCATGGACGGCGGGTTTCTGCTCAGCCGCCATAAGCAGCGAACGACATGGGAGTTTCAGGGCGGCCATATCGAGCCGGGCGAAACGCCGATGCAGGCCGCGCGGCGCGAGCTCTTTGAGGAATCGGGCGCGGCGGCGTTTGACATCGCTCCGCTTTGCGATTACTGGGCGGGCAGCGAGGACGGGCAGAGCGGCGCGTGCGGCGTCGTCTTTACTGTGGACATCCACAGGCTCGGCGCTCTGCCGGAGAGCGAAATGGCCGAAACCAGACGCTTTGAGCGTCTGCCGGAGAACATGACATATCCCGAAATCACCGCGGCGATTATGGCGCATTGGGCAAAAAGATAAGGCTGTCGGCGGGAAGCGGCGCATGCGTCGTCTTCCGGCCGGACAGCCTTTTTGAATTATAAGCCGCTCTCGAACGCCTCGAAAAACTCCGGGCAGCTCCAGCCGCCGCAGGCGCTGACGGTATCGCCGGAAACGCCGAGCTGCAGCTTGAGGCCGTTGGTAAGCGTGGCGGTCAGCGTCTGCTTCTTTGCGGACATATCCGCCGATTTGAGCGTCGCGTGGTCGAGCAGCGTGGCGACGGCGTCGTTCGCCGCTTCGCCGGTCAGCGTGCCGACGCCGGAAAGCGTCAGCTCGGCGACCTGCCCGCGGACGGAGAAGGTATCCTCCAACCCCAGACCGCCCGGCCCCTTGCCCGCGTAGCTTACCCGCTGGAACAAGCGCATGTTTCCGCCGACCTCGCAGGCGACCGCCGTGTTCGCGTCCAAGCCGGATACGGCGTAGATCGTCTGCCCCGTCTCGGCGACGTTGGAGAGGCCGCCCGCCATCGCGTCGTCATCCGCAAGGGAGGGCTCGTCGGTCTCCGTGTTGACCGTGCCGATCGCGCTGCCCAGCAGGTCGCCGCGCACGCTTGCGGGCGCGCTGAGCATGCGATAGACCGCGCCGTTGACGGCGACCAGCGGAATATCGCCGCTCGCCGAGGCGAAGAGCGATTCGCTGCCGCCGCCGGCGGCGCGCACGCGCGCCGTGCCGCTCACATCCGCCATGCGCGTCATGGGCGCGGCCTGCTCGCCGCCCGCCGCAATGCTGTGAATCGAAACGGGCATGGGCGTTGCGGCCGCATTGACCGCCGTGCCGCTCAGGCGCGGGGCAAAGGCGCTCACACAGGCAATCGCCAGCGCCGCGCAGCAGAGCGCGGGCACGAGGCGCGGCATTGGGGCGCGCCGTTTGGTTTTTTCGTTTGCGGCGAATAAGATGCGCCGCTTCATCGCTTCATCCGCATGCAGACCGGAGAGCATCTCGTTCGCCATCGGCGCGAGGTGCTCAAGCTCTTTGATGTCAATCACCGGTTGCTTCCTCCTTCAAAAGGCTTTCCAGTTTTTTTCTCGCTCTGGAAAGGCGGCTGGAAATCGTCCCTTCCGGCAGACCCAGCATCTGCGCAATCTCCGCTATGCCCAGTCCCTGATAATAGTGCAGCAGGATCGTTTCACGGAACTGCCTCGGCAGCTTGTGAATGGCGCGCATCAGCTCGGCCTTTTCCTCGCGCTGCTCGAACGTCTCTTCCTGCGCCGGAATGATATCCAGCGTCGGCGCGCCGAGCACCACGCGCTTGAGCCATGCGCTGCGCCACAAATCGCGGCAGCAATTCACCGTCACGCGAAGAAGCCATGCCTTTTCGCAGCCGGGGGCAATCGCCTCGCCGCGCGTATAGAGCTTGACGAACACATCCTGACAGACGTCTTCGGCCTTTTGTTTATCCGCCAGATAAAAATACGCCATGCGCAGCACGTCGTCCGCGTATTGCGCATACAGCTCTTCGAATTGAGCCTGACGATCCGGCGCTTTCACGCTGCTTTCCAACCGTTTCACTTCCTACCCTCAGACATTAAGACGAATGAACCCGCCGTTTTCATCCGTTAAAAATGAAAAAATCATAAAAAGATTATAACATGATGCGCCGCGCTTCCGCAAGGCTTGACATTATGGGAAGATATAACACAAAAGGGATTGGCAGGGCGCGTTCCAAAAGGCAAAAAGGACGCGGGAAGGCGCTGCCTTCTCACGTCCTTTTATATGGCAAATGGGCAGAATCGGAATTTTACATCAATTCCGATAACGGGCTCAGCCCGCCTGCCGCTTACTTCTGAACGAGGTGGATGGCGAAGCCCGCGATCTCGTCCTTGAGGTAGATGGCCTTGAGCTGGCCGTCCTTCACGTTGGCGCTGCTCTCGTCAAACTCGAAGCCCTGACGCTCGAGATACGCCTTGGCGCGCACGATGAAGTTGGTCTTGATGCCGATGTGGCCCTTCGCGCCGCGGAACGGGCTCTTCATGACCTCGATGCCCGTGCCCGCGAAGATGGAGCTGTTGCCGACCTTCATCGTCCAGCCCAGCAGCTTGCACAGCTTGGTCGCGGTATCCATGGCCTCGGCCTCGTCGGCGCTGTTGATGCCCACGTGCGCGATCTCCAGCCCCAGCATGAGCTGAACGGCGGAGGCAGTCAGGGCGCGGACGCGATCCCAATCCTTGGCTTTCACGGCGTCGCCCGGAACCATCCAGCTTCCGCCGCAGCAGATGATCTTGTTGAAGGAGAGGTAATCCAGCAGGTTCTTCTCGTTCACGCCGCCGGTGGGCATAAACTTCATATCGACATACGGCGCGGCGATGGACTTGATGTACTTCAGGCCGCCAGCCGCCTCAGCCGGGAAGAACTTCACGGTCTTCAGACCCAAAGAAAGCGCGACCTCGATATCGCTCGGGTTCGCCGTGCCGGGGCAGACCGGGATGCCGATCTCCTGGCAGTGCTTGACGGTGGTCGGGTTCAGACCCGGGGAGACGATGAACTTCGCGCCGGCGGCCACCGCGCGATCCACCTGCTCGCAGGTGAGCACGGTGCCCGCGCCGACGACCATATCCGGGAACGCTTCGGTCATGTTCTTGATCGCGTCTGCCGCGGCGGCGGTGCGGAAGGTGACCTCCGCGCACGGCAGACCGCCGTCAATCAGCGCCTGCGCAAGCGGCACGGCGTCCGCCGCGTCGTTGATGGCGATAACCGGCACGATGCCGATTCGGGAAAGCTGCTCCATCATATCCATATTGTGTTTCCTCCTTCAGAGTATTCTGAATGTATTTATGCGATTTGCCGCCCGAAGGCGGCAAAGGGCTGCGTGATTAGCGAACGAAATCCTCGCGCATCGGGGTGAAGATATCCAGCAGCGTGCCTGCTTTGACGCAGGCGCAGCCGTGCACCTTGCCGCCCTCCACGGCGATGGAATCGCCCTTCTTCATCGAGCGGGTGACCCCCTCGACGGTATAGGTGAATTCGCCGTCCAGCACGTAGGAAATCTGCGTGTGCGGATGGCTGTGCGCCGCGCCGACCGCGCCGGTATCAAAACCGACCTCGACGAGCATCACATTTTCGTTATAGGCGCGGATTTTGCGGCGCTGGCCGCCGCCCAGCTCAATCCACTGGGGCTCTTCGTTGGCGATAAGCGTATTCATCCGAAACATCTCCCAACTCTATGCTCTGTTTCGCCCGCGTCCGCCGAAAACCGGTCGGCAGACGCGGGGAAAGCGGAGGCCTTAGACCTCCATGCCAAAGTACTCGACCGCGTTGTTGTAGCAGATGCCGCGCACCAGCTCGCCCAGCGTGTCGTAATCCTCCGGGTATTCGCCGTTCTCGACCCACTTGCCGATCATGTTGCACAGGATGCGGCGGAAATACTCGTGGCGCGGGTAGGAGATGAAGGAGCGGGAATCCGTCAGCATGCCGACGAAGCGCCCCAGCAGACCCAGCGACGCGAGCGCGTGCATCTGGTCTTCCATGCCGTACTTCTGATCGCAGAACCACCAGCCGGAGCCGAACTGAATCTTGCCCGGAATGCCGTCGCCCTGGAAGTTGCCCAGCATGGTGCCGATGACGTAGTTATCCTTCGGGTTGAGGCAGTAGAGGATGGTCTTGGGCAGGTTTCCGGCGCGCTCCTCCTCGGCCAGCAGCTTGGAGAGGTTCTCCGCGATGCAGGTATCGTCGATGGAGTCAAAGCCCACGTCCGCGCCGTACTTCTCGAACATGCGCGGGTTGTTGTTGCGCATCGCGCCGATGTGATACTGCTGCGCCCAGCCGCGCGCCTTGTACATGCGCGCCAGCTCGACGAGCACATAGGTCTTGTAGGAGGCGATTTCCGCCTCGGTCAGCGGCGCGCCGCTCATGGCCTTGCGGAAGGCCTCGCCCGCGATGTGCGTACTCGGCACGCCGTAGGGCACGGTATCCAGCGCGTGATCGGACAGGCGCGCGCCGTGCGCGTGGAAGAAATCCAGACGGGCTTCCAGCGCCTGCATCATGCTTTCCAGATTCAGGCAGTGGATGCCGGAGACGCGGGACAGACGGTTCATGTAATCCACAAAGCCGCCGCGCTCGATGTTGAGCACCTTGTCCGGGCGCCACGCCGGATAGACCTTGAAATTGCAGGTGGCGTCCTGCTCGATCAGGGTGTGATGCTCCAGATCGTCCACCGGGTCGTCGGTGGTGCAGATGACCTTCACGCCGAATTTCTCGATCAAGCCGCGGCAGCGGTATTCCTCCGTCGCCAGCAGCGCGTTCGCGCGGTTCCAGATATCCTCGGCGGTCTTTTCGCTCAGGATATCCTCGATGCCGAACACGCGGCGCAGCTCCAGATGCGTCCAGTGGAACATCGGGTTGCCGATGCAGTATTTGAGGCTCGCGGCAAAGGCCAGCCACTTGTCATGCCAGCTCGCGTCGCCGCGGATGAACTTCTCGTCCACGCCGTTGGAGAGCATCACGCGCCACTTGTAGTGGTCGCCGCCGAGCATCAGCTCGCCGATGTTTTCGAACTGATGGTTTTCATAGATCATGCGCGGGGAGATGTGGCAATGATAGTCATAAATCGGCATGTTTTCCGCGTACTCGTGATACAGCTTTTTAGCCACGTCATTTTCAAGCAGAAAATCCTGATCCATAAACGGTTTCATGGGGTTCTCCTCCTTTGCTTTTGATTCCTTCCGTCCTCCCCGAAGCTGGAGAAAACGGGAGGAAATATCGGGGGTTACGACTCCTTCCGTCGGATGCCAACCTTCGGCATTTTTCATCGTCTGAATCCGCCACAGGCGGCGACGATTTCAAATGTTCCTCGAAGAGGGAGGCAACGGGCGGAAAAGTCGAAGGGTTACAGCGGGAAAAGAGCTCCCTCTTCGAGGGAGCTGTCACGGCAACGCCGTGACTGAGGGAGTATTACAGCGTTACGCCGTCCTTGAAAATCGCGATTTCGCGATAATCGTGCGTTTCGCTCTGCGTACGTTCGCCGGAGGCGATGGCCAGCAGCTTTTTGAAAAAGACCTCGGTTGTCTCCTGCATGTCCGCGCCCTGCGCGAGAATACCGGCGTTGAAATCAATCCAATCGCGCTTCTTTTCGGCGAGCGGGGTGTTGGTGGAAACCTTCACCGTCGGAATCGGCGCGCCGACCGGCGTTCCGCGCCCCGTGGTGAAGAGCACCATCTGCGCTCCGGCAGCCATCAGCGCCGTGATCGCGCAGAGGTCGTTGCCCGGCCCCTGCACGAGGTTCAGCCCCTTCTCAGTCACGGGCTCGCAATAGCGGAGCACATCGCGCACCTCGGCCGTGCCGCCCTTCTGGGTGCAGCCGAGGGATTTGTCTTCCAGCGTGGTGATGCCGCCCGCCTTGTTGCCGGGGGAGGGATTTTCGTAGACCTCCTGCCCGTGGCGGATGAAGTATTCCTTGAAATTGTTGATGAGATCGACCGCCTTGCGGAAGGTCGCCTCGTCCTTGCAGCGATCCATCAGGATGGTCTCCGCGCCGAACATCTCCGGCACCTCGGTCAGCAGCGTCGTGCCGCCGTGGCGCGCCAGCAGATCGGACGTGCAGCCCAGCAGCGGGTTGGCGGTGATGCCGGACAGGCCGTCGCTGCCGCCGCATTTGAGGCCGATGACCAGCTCGGAAGCGTCCACCGTCTGCCGCTTGAAGGCGGAGGCGTAGGCGGTCAGCTCGTCGAGGAGCCGCATGCCCGCCTCGATTTCATCCTCCACGTCCTGCGTGACGAGGAATTTCACGCGCTCGGGGTTGTAATCGCCGAGCACCTTCTTGAATTCGTTTACGTTGTTGTTTTCACAGCCGAGGCTCAGCACGAGCACCGCGCCCGCGTTCGGATGGCGCACCATCGAGGCGAGCAGCTTCTGGGTGTTCCTGTGATCCTCGCCGAGCTGGCTGCATCCGTAGGGGTGGACGAAGCAGTGAATGCCGTCCACGCGGTCGCCGTAGGCCGCCTGCGCCATGCGCTCAAGCGTCTTGGCCGTGCCGTTGACGCAGCCGACGGTGTTCACAATCCAGACCTCGTTGCGGATGCCCACGCGGCCGTCCTCGCGCACATAGCCCTCGAACGCGGCCTTGCGATCCACGGGCATGGCGCAGGGATGCGGGTGATAGCCGTATTCCAGCAGGCCGGAGAGGTTGGTCTTGACGTTGTGGGTGTGCACCCAGCTTCCCGCCGAAATGGGCTGCGTCGCGTGGCCGATGGGGAAGCCGTATTTGACGACGTTCTCGTTTTCGGCGATGTCGCAGAGCGCAAACTTGTGCCCGGCGGGGATATCCTCGCGCAGCGTCACGCCGAGCGCTTCTTCACCGGCCTTGAGCGGCTGGAGCGCCACGGCGACGTTGTCGCGCGGATTGATGCGGATCAATCTGCTCATGCTTTTGCCACAACCTCTTCAATCGCCTTCGCGGCGCCCTTGGTGAAGATCGCGTCCAGAGAAGCGGCGACGGAGGCCTCGAAGCCCGGAAGCTCGGCGGTCAGGTCGCTGCCCCAGAAATCGACGTTGGTCAGCACGGCGCGCGCGATTTCCGCGGCCGGCTTGCCGGTCATGCCCGCGAAGAAATCGAGCACGAACTGATCGTCGGCAATCGGGTATTCGTTGCCCGCGGCGCGAACGCCGACGAAGGAGCCGTCCTCCTTTTTCTTGCCGCAGTAGAAGGCGATGAACGCCGCCATCGAGAAGGTCAGGATCTTCGGCAGCCTGCCCGTGCGCTTCACGTATTCCTTGATGGTCGGCAGCACGCGCGCGCGGAACTTGCTCTGGCTGTTGAGCGCGATGGAGAGCAGCAGGTGGCGGTTGAACGGGTTGGAGAAGCGCTCAAAAATCGCGGATGCGAACGCCTCGAGGTCGTCCTTGGGCAGGTCGAGGGTCGGCATGATCTCGTTGAACAGCGCCTGAGACATATAGGTGCGCATGGTGTCGTCCGCCATGCAGTCGCCGACGATCTCGTGCCCCGCCAGATACGCGCCGAGCACCATGGAGGTGTGCGCGCCGTTGAGCATGCGCACCTTGCGCAGCTTATACGGGGAGACGTCCTGCGTGAAGACGACGTTGCAGCCCGCCTTCTTGAAGGGCAGCTCGTCCTCGATCCAGGCCGGGCCTTCGATAACCCACAGGCCGAACGGCTCGGCGGTGTCGAGCATGTTGTCGCGGTAGCCGAATTCCTCGTAGAGCGTCTCGGCCTCGCCGCGCGGATAGCCGGTGACGATGCGGTCCACCAGCGTGGAGCAGAAGACGTTTTCCTCCTTCAGCCAGGTCTTGAACGCCTCGGAAAGCCCCCACTGCTCGGCGGTCTTCAGGCAGCACTCTTCGAGGTTGCGGCCGTTGTAGTCGATCAGCTCGCAGGGCAGCAGGATGAAGCCGGTGCCCTTCTTGCCGCCGAAGGCGGTGAAGCGCTCGTAGAGCAGGCGGGTCAGCTTGCCGGGGTAGGAGGCCTGCGGCTTGTCGTCAAAGCTGTCCTTGCCGGTGTAGACGATGCCCGCCTCGGTGGTGTTGGAGATGATGATGCGCATATCCGGGTTGTGCGCCAGCGCCAGATAGCCCTCGAAATCTTCATACGGGGAGAGGCCGCGCTTGACGCTCTGGATGATGCGCTCGTCCTTGCTGGGCTTGCCGTCCACCTGACCGCGCAGGATCAGGGTATACAGGCCGTCCTGCTCGTTGAGCATGGAAACCATGCCGCGCTCGATGGGCTGCACAATCACCACGCCGGCGTCCATACCGGCTTTTTCGTTGGCCATATCAATCATCCAGTCGCAGAAGGCGCGCAGGAAACCGCCCTCGCCGAACTGAATGACGCGCTCCGTCTTGGGCGCGACGCCGCGCGCCATCTTGACGGAAGGAAGGGTGGATGCGTTAAGCTGAACCATGGATAATAACCTCCCAAAAGATGAAAGTCGTGAAAACCTGCCGGAGGGCATGAGAAGACCCTCGTTTAGCTAGATACAGTATAGCACCGTTTCCCAAATCGCGTCAAGATTTCTGGCAAAAGGAACCGTGAGGATTTGGTCAATGTGAATAGATTGTCAGACGACCAGGCGAAAGGACGGAAGAATCGAATTTGCGGCGTTCTGCTTGAGCGCTGAACGTGATAAAAAAGCGGCAGAAAAAAAGAAATTCGCCGCTGGAGGTATTTTTTTGCGGCTCCGCTCCGCAAGGGGCGCGGCGGCGAAGTTTTCCCCCGCGCGCCATTTTCGCCATGAAAAGGTTGATAAACCCCCGCAAAGATGCTACAATAATAAACTGAGCGGCAATGTGGAGTTTTTCGTTCGGCGAAAGGCCAAATCCCGGCCGCGCATTGGAGGATAGCATGAGCTTTTTCAGCAAATTATTCGACCCGTCCGCCGGGGAGATCAAACGCCTGAACAAAATTGTCGATAAGATTGATTCGTTTGAAGAAGAACACAAGGCGCTGACCGACGAGCAGCTTCGCGGCAAGACCGTGGAGTTCCGCGAGCGCCTCAAAAACGGCGAAACGCTGGATGATCTGCTGCCGGAGGCATATTCCGTCGTGCGCGAGGCGACCTGCCGTGTGACCGGCAAGCGCCAATTCCGCGTGCAGATGCTCGGCGGCATCGTGCTCCATCAGGGGCGCATCGCCGAGATGAAGACCGGCGAGGGCAAGACCCTGACGGCGACCATGCCGGCGTACCTCAACGCGCTTTCGGGCGAGGGCGTGCACGTCGTGACCGTCAACGACTATCTGGCCAAGTTCCAGGGCGAAGACGTCGGCCGCATCTTCCGCTTCCTCGGCATGACCGTGGGCGTGATCGTGCACGATCTGACGCAGGAGGAGCGCAAGGCGGCGTATGCCTGCGACGTGACCTACGGCACGAACAACGAGATGGGCTTTGATTACCTGCGCGACAACATGGTGATCTACCAGAAGAACATGGTGCAGCGCGGCCACCACTTCGCCATCGTGGACGAGGTGGACTCCATCCTCATCGACGAGGCGCGCACCCCGCTGATTATCTCCGGCGCGGGCGACAAATCCACCGACCTGTATGAAAAGGCGGATCGCTTCGTCTGCACCCTGCAAAGGGGCGAAGAGCCGGAGCAGGACCGCTGGGAGGAAAACCCGCTCTCCGACGAGGAGCTGGCGGCGATGCGCAAGGATTACGTCATCGACGAGAAAAAGAAGACTTGCAACCTGTCCGAGGCGGGCGTGCGCAAGGCGGAGCGCTGGTTCGGCGTGGAGAACCTTTCCGATATCGCCAACAACGAGCTGCTGCACCACATCAACGCCGCGCTGCGCGCCCACGCGCTGATGAAGCGCGACGTGGACTACGTGGTGCAGAACGACGAGGTCGTTATCGTCGATGAATTCACCGGCCGCCTGATGGTCGGCCGCCGCTACAGCGACGGTCTGCATCAGGCCATCGAGGCGAAGGAGCACGTGAAGGTGCAGCGCGAGAGCAAGACGCTGGCGACCGTCACGTTCCAGAATTATTTCCGCATGTACAGCAAGCTCTCCGGCATGACCGGCACGGCCAAGACGGAGGAGGAAGAATTCAAGGGCATTTACAAGCTCGACGTGGTGCAGATTCCGACCAACCGCCCGATGATCCGCAAGGACATGAACGATCTGGTCTATCGCACCCAGAAGGGCAAGTTCAGTCAGGTGATCGAGGAGATCGAGCGCCGTCACAAGACGGGTCAGCCGATTCTGGTCGGCACGGTTTCCGTCGAGGTCAGCGAAATGCTCTCCAAAATGCTGCGCATGCGCGGCATCGAGCACGTCGTGCTGAACGCGAAATACCACGCCCGCGAGGCGGAGATCGTCGCGCAGGCCGGTCACTACGGCGCGGTGACGATTGCCACGAACATGGCCGGCCGCGGCACGGACATCCTGCTGGGCGGCAACCCGGAATTCCTCGCCCGCCGCGCGATGAAGCAGAAGGGATACGAGGACAACGTGATCGACGAAGCCACCGGCTTCAACGAGAACGTCAGCGAAGAGGTGCTCGCCGCGCGCGTGATCTATAAGCAGCTCTATGCCGATTTCAAGAAGCAGACGGACGCCGAGCACGACCGCGTGATCGCCGTCGGCGGCCTGCATATCATCGGCACGGAGCGCCACGAATCCCGCCGCATCGACAACCAGCTCCGCGGCCGCGCGGGTCGTCAGGGCGACCCCGGCTCCTCCCAGTTCTTCCTCTCCATGCAGGATGACCTGATGCGGCTGTTCGGCAGCGAGCGCGTCAGCGGCCTGATTGAAAAGATGGGTCTGGCCGAGGACGAGCCGATCGAGGCGAAGATGCTCACCGGGCAGATTGAAAACGCCCAGAAGCGCATCGAGGCGCGCAACTACGAAATCCGCAAGAACGTGCTGCAGTATGACGACGTGATGAACGAGCAGCGCAAGGAGATCTACGAGCAGCGCAAGCAGGTGCTCGAGGGGCGCGATATGCACGAAACCATCGTCAAGATGGCGGACAAGCTCATCGAGGAAGCCGTCGCGACCTATTGCGGCAACGGCGACGAATACGCCGATTGGGACATGGAGGGGCTGACGCAGTACCTGGAGCGCCTGTGCATCCGCATCGGCTTCTTCAAGGCGCATGAGGAAGCCTTCAAGACGGTCGATAAGGAAGAGCTGATCGCCAAGCTCAAGCAGGAGGCGCGCGATTTCTACGCCCTGCGCGAGAAGGGCTTCGAGCTGATCCACATCGACCCGCGCGAGCTGGAGCGCGTCGTGCTGCTCTCCTGCGTGGATCGCCGCTGGATGGATCACATCGACGCGATGGATCAGCTCCGCGACGGCATCGGCCTGCGCGCCTACGGCAACAAGAACCCCATCACCGAATACCAGATCGAGGGCTACGACATGTTCGACGAGATGGTGCACTTCATCCGCGAAGACACCGTCCGCCGCATGTATCAGGCGCGCATCAACATTCCGCAGCAGCGCAAGGAAGTCGCCGAGCCGAAGGAAACCAACCTCGAACAGGCCAAGGCGGCGGGCGGCCCTTCCGGCCCGAAGCGCGTGCAGAAGCAGGTCGGCCGAAACGATCCCTGCCCCTGCGGAAGCGGCAAGAAGTATAAGAACTGCTGCGGGAGGGACAACGGCTGAGGCGGCGTGTTGCCCATGTCGGGGACAAAAGCCCCGCAGGGGCGCGCATTGCGCCCGCGTTTTACGCAGAATCCGCTTTTTGCTCTATGATTCTTTTGAACTAAACCAACGCATAAAAGGATGTGAATCAACGTGATCGAACTGGATCTTTATCGCCAGCAGATGGCACAAATCCGCGAAAGCATTGTTGAGGCAGGTGAGTCACTTTAACGTCGCCGGCTTAAAGGAGCAGCTTCTCGAGCTGCACGAGACGATGAACGAGCCGGATTTCTGGAACGACCTCAAGCGCTCGACCGAGGTCAGCCGGAAGGTGCGCATCACGGAAAACAAGGTGGAGCATTACGAAAAGCTCTGCCAGCGAGCCGACGATGTGGACGCGACCATGGAGCTTGCCGAGGAAATGCAGGATACCGACCTGCTGGCCGAGGCGGGCGACGAAATCAAAAAGCTGCAAAGCGACCTCGAAGAGCTGCGGCTGGAAAGCCTGCTGCGCGGCGACTACGACAGCAACAACTGCTATCTCTCGCTGCACGCGGGCGCGGGCGGAACCGAGGCGCAGGATTGGACGCTCATGCTCTATCGCATGTATACCCGTTACTGCGAGCGCCACGGCTTTACCGTCAAGCTCATCGACATGCTCGACGGCGACGAGGCGGGGCTCAAGTCCGTGACCTTCGAGGTGGACGGCGAAAACGCCTATGGCTTCCTGCGCAGTGAAAAGGGCGTGCACCGGCTGGTGCGCATCAGCCCGTTCGACTCCAACGCGCGCCGCCAGACGAGCTTCTCCTCGCTGGATGTTTCGCCGATCATCGACGACGACGACAACGAGATCGAGATCGACATGAAGGACGTCCGCGTGGACACCTACCACGCCAGCGGCGCAGGCGGACAGAACGTCAACAAGACCAGCTCCGCCGTGCGCATGACGCACTTCCCGACGGGCATCGTCGTCTCCTCCCAGACGAGCCGCGATCAGGTGCACAACCGCGAGAATTGTATGCGCATGCTGCGCGCAAAGCTCGTCGAAATGCGCGAGCGCGAGCGCGAGGAAAAGATGGCCGACATCAAGGGCGAGATGAAGAAGATCGAATGGGGCAGCCAGATCCGCTCCTACGTCTTCCATCCGTATTCGCTGGTGAAGGACCATCGCACCGGGTATGAGACGAGCAATGTTGACGCCGTGATGGACGGCGAGCTGGACGGCTTCATCACCGCGTATCTGCAAATGCAGTAATACTAATTCTTGTTAAAATGGCTTAATCCGCGCACCATCTTTTTCGCTCTGACTTTGCCTCGTTCCGTTCAACGTACCTCCAGTACGCCTCACTTCACTTGGCTTCGTCAGAACAAAAAATCTGATGCGCTCTGTTAAGCATTTTAACTGCGAATTAGTATAAGTGCGTATTCCTGTCAAACCAAAACGAACCGGGGCGGGCGTTTTCGCCCGCCCTTTCTGATAAGATGGCGTTATGAAAAAACAAAAATGGATCGTCGGTCTGATGGCGGCGCTGTCCGTCATGCTCGCCGCCGTCGGCTCTCTCTGCGGCGCAATCGAGCGGGAAGCGGTTGATCCGGCGCTCTACGGGGAAAAATCCCGCGCGGCGGTCGCGCAGGCGCACGGCATGCGCGACGACGACGCGGTGACCGCCTATATCGGCATGAACGCGGCGCGTCAGCACGACGTAGCGCAGACCATCGCGCTGTATATGGCGCTGGGCGGCGAGGATGCGCCGCTGGCCGTGGACGAGCTGAACGAGAAGGAAATCAGCCACATGAACGACGTGCGGCGGCTGATTGCGCTTTGCAGAACGATGCGCACAGGCTGTATCTCGCTGGCGGCGGGGCTGGCCGTGGCGATGGCGTGGGTCGGCGCGACGATGGAAAAGCGCCATCGCCCGGTGATGATCGGCGCGGTCTGCGGGGCGCTCGTGCCGGCTGCCGCCGCGGGCGTTGTCGGCGGCATGATGAACGCGGCCGGGTTCGGGGCGGTGTTCGTCGGCCTGCATCGGCTGATTTTCACCAACTCAAACTGGCTGCTCAACCCGGCGACGGATATTCTGATTCGGATGATGCCGCAGGCGCTGTTTGAAACGGCGCTGCGCGACGTGCTCGGGCAGTTCGCGCTGGCGTTTGCGCTGGCCGTGCTGCTGCTGGCGGCGGCGTATGCCGTCGTTTCCGGCATGGTGAAGCGGCAGTTGACACAGACGGAGGAAAGACCATGAACTACGAACAGAGTGCCAAAGCGCAGACCGAACGCCTGATGGCGGACGGCCATGCGACGATTTTGGCGATTGAATCGAGCTGCGACGAAACGGCCGCCGCGATTGTGCGCGACGGGCGGCAGGTGATCTCCTCCGTGATTTCCTCGCAGATTCCGCTGCACGCGATGTATGGCGGCGTTGTGCCGGAAATCGCGTCGCGCGCGCACGTGGAGAGCGTCGATCCCGTGGTGGACGAGGCGCTCAAAAAGGCGGGCATGACGCTTTCCGACGTGGACGCGGTGGCCGTGACCTACGGCCCCGGTCTGGTCGGCGCGCTGCTCATCGGCGTTTCGGCGGCCAAGGCGCTGGCCTACGCAGCCGGTAAGCCGCTCGTCCCGGTGAACCACATCGAGGGGCACGTCAGCGCGAACTATGTGGCGCACCCCGATCTGGAGCCGCCGTTCGTCTGTCTGGTGGCCTCAGGCGGCCACAGCCATATCGTCCGCGTGGAGGATTACGGCGTGTATACCCTGCTCGGGCAGACGATGGACGACGCGGCGGGTGAGGCGTTTGACAAAGCGGCGCGCGTGCTCGGCCTGCCGTATCCGGGCGGGCCGCTGCTGGACAAGCTCAGCCGCGAGGGCAACCCGCATGCGCTGAAGCTGCCGCATGTGCAGACGCCGGGGCGCTATGATTACAGCTTCTCCGGCCTGAAAACGGCGCTGATCAACACGGTGCACAAGCTGCGCCAGAACGGGCAGGACGTGCCCGCCGCCGACATCGCCGCCAGCTTCCAGCACGCGGCGGTGGAGCTGCTGAGCGACAAGGCGATGCTGGCCGCCGTCGAAACGGGCGCGAAGACCGTCGCGCTGGCGGGCGGCGTGGCGAGCAACAGCGGCCTGCGCAACACGATGAATGACAAATGCCAAAAGGCGGGGCTTCGCCTGGTGATGCCGCCGCCGATCCTCTGCACGGACAACGCGGCGATGATCGGCAGCGCGGCGTTCTATCGGCTCATGCGCGGAGAAATCGCGGGGCTGGATTTGAACGCCTGCCCGTCGCTGAGGCTGGTATAACGCGGGCTGAGCCCGCTTGCTCCTCCGCCAAAGTCTGCAAAGCATCAAAGTTCTGCTCACGCGAGCGATTCTACGCAATTTCCCATTATCCAAAAAAACGGGGCGCTGTCCCCAAACCCATCGAAATGCTCGGCGGGTTTGGAGGCAGCGCCCTGTTGGTTTAGATCACCTTTTTCAGCCCCGGAATCCGGCTCATGGCAACCGAAATCGCGAGCGACGCGAGGAACACCAGCAGCGACACGCCCACGATGCTCAGCAGCAGCGCCCCGGCGGCGACGGGATAGGCGATATCAAGCCGCTCCAGCACGAGGGCATGAACCAGATAGATGCCGAACGTGCATTTGGAAACGAGCAGCAGCGCGCGCTGCGCCTTCGCGCCGGGGGTCAGGCGCAGCTCCTTGAAGAAGACGAAGAGCGCCGCCGTCATCGTCAGCACACCCAGCGACGCGCCGGAGGTGAAGACGGAGCTGGTGGCCTGAAGCACGGCGGAGTGCCAGCGCGTCAGCAAAATCGTCATCAGGCAGGAAAGGCAGCCCGCCGCGTAGAGCAGGCGGCGCGCCGTTTTGGGGAGCGGATAGGCCATCAGGTAATGACCCAGCACAAAGGCATACAGCGCGGTCAGGCCGCGATAGGGGTTGAGCTGCGCATAGGCGGATTGAAGGGACTGGAGAACGTCCTTGTGCGGCAGTTCAAACAGCAGCGCAAAATTCAGCGCGCGGCCGATGAGGTAGGTGAACAAAAAGCCGATGAGCAGGAAATACTCGGTCGCCTTTTTGGATTCGGTGATTTTGCGGAGCAGCGGCACGACGGCGTACAGGCTGATGAGCGTGAAGACGAACCACATGTGATAATGGCCGCGGAGCAGCTCGTTGAGGAACGTCCACTTGCCCTTGCCGCGCAGCAGGCAGTACGTGAGCGCATAGACCGCCGACCAGAACACGAAGGCGGCGGCCAGACGCGCGATGTTTTTCCGATACAGCGTTCGGGTGCTTATCGCCTTCTGCGGGGCGAGGAGGAACGCGCCGCTGAGCATGAAGAACGCCGAAACATTCCAGCAGCAAAGGCCGGTGATCGCGTTCATCACGTTCCAGGGGGCGGAGGCGATTTCCACGTCGAGATACGCCTGCGGGCTGACGTGCAGCATGACCACCGTGAACGCGGCCAGAATACGGAGCAGATCCAAGCCCCAGTTTCTTTCAACGGTTTTGGTTTCCATAGATGTGCGCACTCTCTTTCTGGTGAAGTCGCCTTTTGGGGCGTGTTATCCGACGGAATCCTCGAATGGCACGAACAGCGCCGGGTCGGGCGTCGGGGTGAAGGTGGGCAGCGGCGTGGACGTGGGCGCGGGGGTATCGGTCGGGCGCGGCGTTTCGGGCACTGGCGTCTCAGGCATTGGCGTCTCGGGCGCCGACGTCCCCTCGGGCTGCGCGGCGGTCAGATTGACGGCGGCGGAGAAGAGCAGCGCCTGCGTCTGCTTGCCCGCTGCGCCGTCCACGGTCAGGCCGTAATCGCTCTGAAAATCCTTGACAGCCTGAATGGTGCCGCCGTAATAGCCGCCGGTGATCGAGCCGTGGTAATAGCCCAGCTCGGTCAGCCGCATTTGCAGCATGTACACGTCCTCGCCCTTCTTCCCGCGGGAGAGCGTCCGGTATTGGGTCGGCCAGTTTTCCGGGGCATATGCCGGCGTGGCCGTCGGGGCGGGCAGCGGGTTTTCGCGCAGGGTGGAGGCGTTGAGCGTGGGCTTGAGCGTCATCGTGTATTCCGGGTCGTAGTCGCCCTCGTAGACGGTGATGATCGTGCCCTCCTTGCAGTTTTCGTAAATCCATTTCGCGTCGGAGACGAGCAGACGGACGCAGCCGTGGGAGGCGGGCGTGCCCAGCGCGTCGAAGGATTTGACGGAGAGGGTGTTTTCGTTCGGCTCGGAATAGAGCACGGAGTGGAAGGCGTTGGCCGCGTCGATGCGCGTCAGATATTGCGCGTGGGAGCCCCATGTCGGGAAATAGCCCCAGCGGGCGCGCTTTTTCGGCATGACGGTCGTTTTGCAGGGCGTGGGGTATTTGCTCGTGCCGGTGGAGCAGATCATTTCGCGCACGAGCACGGTATATTGGCCGTCCTCGTCGTATGTATAGGCGCGGGTGATCTGGTTGACGACATCCACCATCAGGGTGTATTTTGCCGGTTCGGGCGTGGGGGACGGTCGGGGCGTGGCCTCGGCGGGGACGGCGGCGGCGGAAAAGAGCAGCTCCTGCGTGTCGCGCCCCGCGATGCCGTCGGCGCTCAGGCCGTTGTGCGCCTGAAAGGCCTTGACGGCGGCCTTGGTCACCTTATAATAGCCGCCGGAGACCTTCGCGTTGTAAAAGCCCAGTTCGGACAGGCGGGTTTGGAGCTGCGCGACCCGCTCGCCGGAATCGCCGTATTTGAGCGTCCGCTTGAAGGTGAAGTCAATCGGCTCGATTGGAGCGGGCGCTTCGATTGGAGCGGGCGTTTCGGAGGGAACCGCCGTGGGCACGAAGAAATTTTCATCGGCCGCCTCGCCGTCGGGGGAGATGAACTGAACGTTGCCGTCGTCGCCCAAGATGACCTGCCCCGCCTCGTCCTCCCAGAGGATTGTTTCGCACAGACCGCAAACGGGAACGAGCCAGAGCAGACAGAGGAAAAGCGCGAGATGTTTCATGGAAACCTCCGAAAGATGAGCTTGCTGGATTCGGAAAATGAGTAGATTTCGATAACGGGCGCGTTTGCGCGCCTATCTGACTCCATCAGTCACACCCATCATAGCACAAGCATGAAATAAAAACAACCGGGGCCGCTTTTCCGATGGGAAAAGCGGCCCCGGCTGTTACAAAGGAGAATGGAGAATAGAGAATGTGTATCTGTATGAATGGAAGCTATGCGCTTACTTGCTGCTGGAGGTATCCACATCGGTCGGCTGCGGCACGACCAGATCAAGCGTCAGGGTCTTGCCGTTGCGGTCGATCTTGACGGAAACGGTGTCGCCGGAAGTCTGCTTGGCCTTGATGGCGTTCAGGTCATCCGCGGAGGTCACGGTCTCGCCCGCAAACTCGGTGATGATGTCGCCCTTTTGCAGACCGGCGCGCTCAGCGGCGCTCATGCTGGAAACCTCGGTGATATACACGCCGACCGGCATGGAATACTGCTTGCTCATTTCCTCGGTGATATCGCGGATGGTGATGCCCAGCATGATCTGGCTACCCTTGGTCTGATCCTTGACGGAATCCGGGTCGTTAATCATCTGCGCGACGAGATCCTTGATGTTGTTGACCGGGATGGCGTAGCCGATGCCCTCGATGCTCACGGAAGAGCTCTTGGCGTAGACGATGCCGATGACGTTGCCGTAGGAATCAAACAGCGCGCCGCCGGAATTGCCGGGGTTGATGGCCGCATCCGTCTGAATGGCGTTGATGGTCACGTCGTCGATGGTCAGCTCCTGCTCGACGGCGGAGATGATGCCCGCAGTCACAGAGCCGTGCACCTGACCCATCGGGTTGCCGATGGCCACGGCCAGCTCGCCGACCTCAAGCTGATCGCTGTCGCCGAAGGCCGCGGCGTTCAGGCCGGTCGCGTCGATCTTGAGCACCGCGATGTCGTTGCTCTCGGAGGAACCGATGAGCGTGGCCTCGTAGCTCTTCTCTTCGCTGCCGTCGCCGGGGTTGACGTAAACGGTGATCTTGTCCGCGCCGGAGATGACGTGGTTGTTGGTCAGCACGTAGCCGTCCTCAGAGATGATGACGCCGGAACCGGCGGCCTTCTGGGTGTATTCCTGCGTGCCGCCGCGGCCGCCGCGGTTGCCGTAGCCATAGCCGAAGCCATAGCCGAACATGCCGCCGAACGGGTTGTAATAGTCGTTGTCGTAGGTGTTATAGACCACCTTGGTCTCCGTCTCGATGGCCACGACGGAGGTGCCGCACTTCTTGGCGATCTCCGGGATGGTGAGGGAATCCTCATTCGAGGCGGCCTCGATTACGCTGAAATGTTTTTCGTTGTTATCGGCCTGAGCCAGCGCGCTCATGCCGGCCGTAACCGTCAGCGCCAGCGCGGCGGTCAGGGCAATCAGGGGACGAATGGATTTACGCATAAGAATGATCTCCTTTCGGGGTTAAATCGCGGATGGTCTCGCCGGAAGGGGCGGTGCTTTCCTGCCCGCTTTCCTTCAGGCGATGGCTGTATTATAGGAGGACTGTATGAAGAAAAAATGGTAGACTTAAGGAAAAAACATTAAAACATTGTGACAACATTGTGTCAGGGTCAATCCGCGCCGTGAGCGCGCCAAAGCCCGTTGGCGCTTATGCGTTTCTGAGCGCGGCAAAGCCGAGCGACAGCAGGTCAAACCCGACCCGCATCAGCGGCGGCGTGCTCCGCTCGAGGGAAACGCCGTTTGTCATAATCCCCACGCCCGCGCCGGTCGCGGGATCGGCGAACAGCTCGGCGCACATGCCGTAGGCCACCCCCTGATGGCCGACGGGCGAAAAGCCGGGGAACACGTCGGACAGATACGCGACGTTCAGGCCGCGCCCGACCGCGCCCACGCCGCCCAGCCCATCCTGCGGGGCGCGCATCAGGTCGAGCGACGCGCGGGAGAGAACGCCCATTTCCCCGTGCGAGGCGAGCAGCCCCAGCAGGGCGGCCATGCCCGCGCTGTCCGTAATCAGCCGCCCGGCGGCGCAGAGGTAATCGCGCTCGGGGTCGAAGGGATCGGGCTTGCGCCGGGAAAGCGCCTGCGCGTTGTATTTGCGGATGGGGACGGGGAAGCGCATGCTGTAGCCGTTGGCCAAATCCGACCGGGGCGCGATGCGGCCGGGAACATAGCTGGCGCGGATGGCAAGCGGCGCGAAGACAAGCTCCTGCATGATATCGTCAAACGGGCGGTTTGCCGCGCGCTCCATCGCCGCGCCCGCCGCGCCCGCGCCGAGGTTGGTATAATGAAAGGCCTCGCCGGGTCTGGCGGGCAGCCAGTTATCGGCGTTTTCCAACAGCTCGCGCAGGGTGCAGCCCTTCTGCATGCCGCGCGAGCCGTAATTCCCCTCGTCGCGGATGGAGGCGGTATGGGTGAGCAGCATGCGCAGGGTGACGGGTGCATCCGGAAAGCGGGGATTGCGGACGGGGTAGCCGAGACAGACGGAAAGATCGTCGTCCAGCCCGAGCACGCCGCGCTCGACCAGCGCCAGCGCGCCGAAGGTCATCACCAGCTTGCTGACGGAGGCGACGCGGAAGCAGGTTTCCTCCGTCACGGGGACGCGCCCCAGCAGGCGCGCCGTGCCGAAGCAAAACGTCTCGTGCGCCCCGGACGGGCGGCGCAGCACGACGCACGCGCCCAGCGCGCGATTCTTTTCCAGAATGGTTTCCAGGGTCAATTCGAAGCGCAGGCGCGATTCGGGTGACATGCGCCCGTCCTCGCGGCGCGGGAGAACGGGAAAGCGGGAGAACGTGCGCTCAGCGCGCTCGCGCAGAACGGCCAGCTCTTCGGCGGTCGGGTTTTTCAAGGGTCGGTTCCTCCTTTTGGACGGGGCTCGTTTATCCATCCATTGTAATGCGGCGCGGCAGGGCTGTCAACGCGAAAAAAATTGCGTCAACGCCTTGCGCGGATATCGGATTCACCGTATAATAACCCCACCGGATTTATCGGGAATTTTGCACGCGGCAGCGAATGGGAGGGAAGCTCGACATGAGGGCTTTTTTTGACGGATGGACAACGCTCGGCCAGCCGCTGAGCATGGCGGCGGTGCTGATGCGCATCTGCGTGGCGGTGGTGATCGGCGCGGTGATCGGCATCGACCGCGAAATCAAAAACCGTCCGGCGGGCATGCGCACGCACGTGCTGGTGTGCGTCGGCGCGGCGCTGGTTTCGCTGATCGAATGTCACGCGGTGGCGGACACGGTGGCGCTGGGCAGCGCGGCGGTGGGCGTGAGCCTTGGGCGCATCACCACGTCGGTGGTTTCCGGCGTGGGCTTCCTCGGCGCGGGCACGATCTTTATGAGCGACCGAAAGATTTCCGGCCTGACGACGGCGGCCTCGCTCTGGTGCACGGCCTGCATCGGGCTGGCGGTCGGCTCGGGCTACATTCTGATGGCGGTCGCCGCGGGTGCGATCGTGCTGGTGATTCTGCGGCTGATGCAGCGCATTGTGCACGTCAACACGCTCAAGCGGCTGGAGGTGCAGTTTATCCACCGCGCGCAGACGCTGGCGTTCCTCAACGAGTACTTTATGAACCTGGGCGTGAAGGTGCTGGACATGGATTTTCACGCGGAGAGCAGGCCGGAGGGCAATCTGTACACCAACCTGTACACGCTCTCCATGCCCGCTAAGATGAGCTACGTGGATGTGATCGGCACGCTGTCCGAGCATCCGAACATCCGCACCGTGCGGACGAGAAACCTCTAAGCCCCCGCGTCAGCGCGAGCGAAAAGCCGAGCGCGGCCAAATCGCTGGCGCTCTGGCAGGCGAGTAGCCCCCAAAGGCCGAAGAGGCGCGGCAAAACCGCCAGCAGGGGGAGAAAGAAGAGCGCCTGACGGCTGGTGGCGACGAGCGAGGCGCGGAGGGTGAGCCCCATGGCCTGCGTGAGCATGGTCATCAAAATGACGGCGCTCTGTGCGGGAAAGGCGACGCTTTGCAGGCGGAGCGCGCGGCGCGCGGCCTCGGCGGATTGCGCGTCCGGCGCGAAACGGGCGGCCAGCGCCGGTGCAAAGATGAAGAAGGCCAGACCGGCCGCCAGAGAAAACGCAATCGCGACGCGCTGACAGAAGCGATAGGCTTCCTGACAGCGCGCCGTTTGCTTTGCGCCGAAGGCCGCGCCGCAGACCGGCTGAAAGCCCTGACCGAAGCCGATGACGGCCGAGGTGAACGGCATGATCGCGCGGGCGCAAAGCCCCATGCCCGCCAGAACGGGGGCGCCGAACCCGGCGGACACGCGGGAAAGCAGCGCGGCGGACACGCTCGTTGCGCCCTGACGCAGCAGCGTCGGCAGGCCGGAACGCATGATCTCCGAAAAGACGGCGCGCGTCAGGCGGACGCGGCGAAGCGACGGGCGAATCAGCTCGCTGTGGCGCAGAGTGTAGACGAGCAGAACGGCCAGCGTCGTGGCCTCGCGCGCCAGCATGGCCATGCCCGCGCCGAACGCGCCCAGCCCCATGCGGCCGCAGAGAAGCAGCAGCAGCGCCGCGCCCAGCGCCGAGCCGACGAGCGCGGCGGCCATGTTCGGCAGGGTTTTCCCCTGCGCGCGCAGCAGGCTGCTCAGCACCAGCGCGCCGCACAGCGGAGGCCCGCTGACGAAGACGGCGCGCGCATAAGGCAGACCGGCGGCGACGGCGCTTTCCGGCGCGCCGAGCAGGCGCAGAACCGGCGCGGCGAAAAGAAGCCCGGCCGCCAAAAGCAGGGCGGAAAGCCCAAGCGCGGCGAAGAACGCCGTGGAGGCGGCGCGGCGGGCGGCCTCGCGCCGCCCCTGACCGATGCAGCGGCTGACAAAGCTGCCCGCGCCCATGCCGAGCGTGAAGCCGACGGTCTGCTCCAGCAGGATCAGCGCGAGGCTCGCGCCGACAGCGGCGGAGAGAGACGCATCCCGCGCGGAGAGAACGAGCGCCTCGAGAAGCGGGCAAACGGAGGCGGCAAGCATGGCCGCGACGCTGGGCGCGGCGATTTTCAGCGTCAGCACCCGCACGTCGCCGGTCAGCAGATCGGTTTTCGCCACAAAGCGCGCCCCCCTTTCAAAAGAACTTTCAGAAAAGCCTTCGGGAAATCTTTCGGGAGAAACAAGGCGTATCGCCAAAATATCATTTGACACGCGCGCGGGGTTAGCGTATGATGGATCAGTAAAAAGAGCGAGAAAGCGCGCGCGGACGCAATCAGTCTGCCCGCAAGGGGCGGGCGCGATGCGGCGCGCGGCGAAGGAGGAACATTATGCTCATTGGCGCATTGGAAGCAGGCGGAACCAAGATGGTCTGCTCGATCGGCAACCCGCAGGGCGGCGTGCTTCAGCGCGCCAGCTTTCCGACGCTCACGCCCGACGTCACCGTGCCGCAGATTGTCGATTTTATCGGGAAATTCGACGTGAAGGCGCTGGGCATCGGCTCCTTCGGCCCGCTGGACCTGAACCCGGCCTCGCCGACCTACGGCAGCATCACCAAGACCCCGAAGAAGGAATGGATTCAGTATCCGCTGATGACCGTGCTCAAGGACGCGCTGGGTGTGCCCACGGGCATCGACACGGACGTGAACGCAGCGGCGCTGGCGGAATACACCATGGGCGCGGGCAAGGGGCGCGGCAGCCTGCTGTATGTGACGGTGGGCACGGGCATCGGCGGCGGTCTGGTGATCGACGGCAAGATGGTGCACGGGCTGGTGCACCCGGAAATGGGGCACATGCTCCTCGCGCCGCAGGAGGGCGACTCCATGCCCGACGGCGTATGCCCGTATCATCGGCACTGCCTCGAAGGGCTGGCCAGCGGCCCCGCGATTGAAAAGCGCTGGGGGCTTTCCGCCAAGCTGATGACCGAGGATCACCCCGCGTGGGAGCTGGAGGCGACGTATCTGGCGCAGATGTGCGTGAACATGATCGTCACGGTATCGCCGGAGGTGATCGTGCTCGGCGGCGGCGTGATGCAGCAGATGCACCTGTTCCCCCAAATTCGCGAAAGGGTGCTTAAACTGCTGGGCGGCTACGTCTCCTCCCCAAGCATCACGCCCGAGGGAATCGACAGCTATATCGTGCCGCCCGCGCTGGGCGTCAATTCCGGCGTGATCGGCGCGCTGCTGCTGGGCGCGCAGGCGCTGGAGAAGGAAGGGGAGCGCTGAGGCTCTGCCTCAGACTCCGGCAAGAACCTGAGGTTCTTGCATTTCCCATATATAAAAAGCCGCTCGTTGAGCGGCTTTTCTGTTGTTATTGCAGCAAAAGTAATCATCTCTATTTTATCGCGAAGCGATAATAAAGAGGGAAGTCCAGAAACCTCAGGTTTCTGGCGGGGTATGGGGCGGAGCCCCATCGTTTCCTCGTTATTTGACTTCGTCCTCGGGGATGCGGTAGAGCTGGCGGTTATCCAGCCCCCAGACCTTCTCGGAGAAGCCGCCGGGGATGGCGCGGGAGAGCGCCTCGTCCATCTCATACAGGCGCGCGTCGAGGGTGTCGATGGTGTTGAGCACCTCGGCCTCCGGGAACTTCGGCGCAAGCGGACTGCCGTATTCGGGAATGCCGTGGTGGGAGAGCACCATGTGCTGAAGCAGCAGCGCTTTGCCGGGGTTCGCTTTCGTCTTTTCGGCGGCGAGCTGGATGTTGACCACGCCGCGGACGATGTGGCCGATGAGCTTGCCATCCACGCTGTAATCGGAGACGAGGCCGAGGGTGTCGGCGTCCATCTCGTCGATCTTGGCGAGGTCGTGGACGATCACGCCCGCAATCAGCAGGCTTGCGTTCAGTTGGGGATAGACGGACATGATCGCGTTGGCCGCGCGGAGCATCGTGGTGGTGTGGTGGAGCAGGCCGCTGCGCTCGGCGTGGTGCATCTGCTTGGCGGCGGGGAAGGTCAGCAGCTTGTCGCCCGCGCGGTCGAGCAGCTCGCAGGTGATCCGGCGCAGATCCGGATCGGCGATATGATCCGCCGCGCGGACGACCTCGCCGAGCATCTCGTTCGGGTCGCGCGGAGCGCAGGGGATGAGGGCGGACATATCCACCTGATCGCGGCTTTCGGCGGCGCGAATCTTTTCCACGCGAAGCTGCATGCGGCCGTTGAACTCGTTGCCCGTGGCGCGCACCTTGACGATGCTGCCTGCCAGCGGCGGCTGAACGGTGCCATCCCACATCTTCGCGTTGATCGAGCCGGATTTATCGGCCAGCGTCATATCCAGATAGTTTTTGCCGTTGGCGCTGGCGCGCTGCTCGGCGGAGCGGACGATCAGGTAGCCCTCGAAGCGGTCGTCGCGCTTGATATCAGACAAATACATATAAAAACTCCTTCCTGTGTCAATGATATTATGAACGATACGGGCGGGGTTTGCAAGGAAAAGTTTCGAATTGCGGAAAACATGGAAAAAACAGGGTATGAAATATTATACTACCCTTTTGGGCGCGGCTGGGGCGGCGGCGGATAAAACGCGGGAAAAGCCTGATATTACACTGAAATTCGATATGGTTTCCATGTAAAAAGGCATGTCATACGAGCAGAAAACTATTCAAGTCGCTTAAAAAAAGCCGTTGACATCTGGTGAAACGTTGATTATAATAAATGTACAAACGTCAAGAACGATAAAAAACAAAAAACAAAATCGTTGATTTGTTTCAAGAATTCGGCTTGATTGTTCGGCGTGGTTTCGTTACTCAGCGGGAGGATTCCCGTTGAAATAAAAAGAAGAGGTGTTTCCCATGAAAAAGTTTGTTTCCAAGGTGCTGGCTGGCGCGCTGGGTCTTTCCATGCTCTGCGGTGTCGCGGCGGCTGAAGGTGAAACCTATGTGTCTTGGTATACGTTTGGCGACGTGTATCTCTCCAGCGTGCGTACCGCTCTGGATGCCGCGATGGAAGCGAAGGGTCTGACGGTCGTTGACAAGGATTCCAACGCGAATCAGCAGACCCAGACCGACGATATCAATACCGCTCTGGTCACCGGCGCGAACGCCGTGGTTGTCAACCTCGTTGAGTCCGGCGCGATCGGCACCGCCGAAACCCTGATGAACGCCATCAAGGAAAAGGACGTTCCGGCCGTGTTCTTCAACCGTGCTGTTTCCACCGATAACGCGGAAGCTGCCGAGCTGTTCAAGGGCTACGAGAAGAGCGCCTTCATCGGCACCGACTTCACGCAGGCCGGTATCATGCAGGGCAAGATGGTCGGCCAGTATGTGCTCGACCACTATGACGAGCTGGATCTGAACAAGGACGGCAAGATTTCTTACGTCATGTTCAAGGGCGACGAAGCGAACCAGGAAGCCATCGCCCGCACCAAGTACGGTGTGGAGTGCGCTGACGAAGTGCTGACGGCGGCGGGCAAGCCGGCGCTGGAGTTCTACGATGCCGGCAACGCCAACAAGTACCTTGTTGACCTGAACGGCACCTGGTCCAACACCGCTTCCTTCGACTACATGCAGACCATCCTCGCGCAGTACAACGAGGCGAACGGCAACATGGTCGAGCTCGTGATCTGCAACAACGACGATATGGCGCTGGGCGCGATCAACGCGCTGTCCAACGCGGGCTACAACCTCGCGGGCGGCGAAGGCTGCACCGTGATTCCGGTGTTCGGCGTTGACGCGACCGATGCCGCGAAGGAACTCATCGCCAACAAGCAGATGACCGGCTCCATCAAGCAGGACGCCGAGGGCATGGCGGACGCCGTGGCCACCATCACTGCGAACCTGATCGAGGGCAAGGATAAGTTCGAAGGCCTCAACGAGAACTACGAAGTCGTTGACGGCTGGACGGTCAACATCCCGTACTCTGTCTACACCGGCGAGTAATTGCGGATCAAATTTTGAATGACTCAGTGCGGAGGGTCTCACAGCGATGAGTCCCTCCGCACGTTTCATTAGTGGGTCGGCAGAACCGGGCGCAGCGCGGTCTTCTGCCGGAAAGGAGAAGCACACACATGGAAGAGAACGTACTTCTTCGTATGGAGGGCATCTGCAAGAGTTTCCCCGGTGTAAAGGCGCTGGATAATGCGCAGCTTTCCGTGAGAGCGGGAACGGTTCACGCCCTGATGGGCGAGAACGGCGCGGGAAAATCGACGCTGATGAAGTGTCTGTTCGGCATTTATTCCAAAGACGCCGGTCACATTTACCTCGACGGTAAAGAGATCGACTTCAAATCCTCCAGAGAAGCGCTGGACAACGGCGTTGCCATGGTTCACCAAGAGCTGAATCAGGCGCTCAAGCGCACGGTCATGGATAACATTTGGCTGGGACGCTATCCGCTGGTCAAAAAGGGACTGCCGTTTGTCTCCGACAAGCAGAGCTACAACGATACGAAGAAAGTCTTTGACGATTTGGGGATCAACGTCAACCCGAGAACCGTGATGAGCACGATGCCGGTTTCGCAGCGGCAGATGGTCGAAATTGCGAAGGCGGTTTCCTTCAACTCCAAGGTCATCGTCTTTGACGAACCGACCTCCTCCCTGACGGAGACGGAGGTTGAGCACCTTTTCCGCATCATCAACATGCTCAAGCAGCGCGGCTGCGGCATCGTCTACATCTCCCACAAGATGGAAGAAATTCTGCGGATTTCCGACGACGTGACCATCATGCGCGACGGCCAGTGGGTCGCCACGCGCCCGGCGAAAGAGCTGACGATGGACGAGATCATCCGTCTGATGGTCGGCCGTCCGCTGACCAACCGCTTCCCGCCGAAGGACAACGTGGTTGGTGACGAAGACATCTTGAAGGTAGAAGGGCTGACGGCTGAATATTCCCACCTCAAGGATGCGAACATCCATGTGCGCAAGGGTGAAATCCTCGGCGTTGCCGGTCTGGACAGCTCCGGACGCACCGAACTGCTGGAGAACATCTTCGGCAGCGCGACGCGCAAATCCGGCAAGATTTACAAGAACGGTAAGCTGGTGGGCAACAAGACCCCGCGCGAATCCATCAAAAACGGCTTTGCGCTGGTCACGGAGGAACGCCGCGCGACGGGCATCCTCGGTATTCTGGATATCCGCGCGAACACGGTCATCGCGAGCCTGAAAAAGTATCTGAACGGCCCGTTCCTCAGCGATAAGAAGATGGCCGAGGCGACGGACAGCATGATTAAGGCCATGCGAATCAAAACGCCGAGCCAGCAGACCAAAATCAACACGCTCTCCGGCGGCAACCAGCAGAAGGTCATCTTCGGCCGCTGGATTCTGACGCAGCCGGATGTGCTGCTGCTGGACGAGCCGACGCGCGGCATCGACGTTGGCGCGAAATACGAAATCTATCAGCTCATTCAGGACTTGGCCAAGCAGGGTAAAGCCGTGGTCATGGTCTCTTCCGAAATGCCCGAGCTTTTGGGCGTTTGCAACAGGATCGTCGTCATGTCCGGCGGGCGCGTTGCGGGCGAAGTGGACGCTGACAACACCACACAGGAAGAAATTATGACCCTTGCCGCTAAATACGCATAAGGAGGACGACATCCCATGCCCGGAAAAATGGATTCTTTCAAAGCGCTGTCCGCTCACGACAAGCGCCACGCGGTGGTCAACTGGCTGCTTGACCATGCCATGATTATCATTATCCTGCTGCTGGCCGTGTACGTTCAGATTCAGCGCCCGCAGTTCTTCGGTGTTCCCTCGCTGGTGAACATCGTCTCTCTGACGGCGGCGCGTCTGCCGATGGCGCTTGGCGTCGCCGGTTGTATCGTTCTGGCCGGTACGGACTTGACCGGCGGCCGCGTCGCAGGCCTGACCGCGTTCGTCGCGGCGATCCTGCTGCAAAAGGCCGGCGCGAACGGCCGCTTCATCGCGGACGGTGTGCCGCAGAACCTGCTGCTGGTCGTGCTGCTGGTGATGGTCATCGGCGCCTGCATCGGCTTCGTCAACGGCTTTGTTATGGCGAAGTGGAAGCTGCACCCGTACATCATCACGCTGGCGATGCAGATGATTACCTACGGCATCTACCTGACGGTTTCCAACTCCAAGCAGGTTTCCAGCCTTGACCCGAGCTACACCACCAGCTTCGTCACCAAGTCGTTCGTGAAGTTCGGAACGACCTCCGTGCCGATGTATGTGGTGCTGGCCATCTTCGTGACGGCCATCATGTGGGTGGTATGGAACAAGACGACCTTCGGCAAGAATATGTTCGCCGTCGGCTCCAACGAGGAAGCGGCGCGCGTTTCCGGCGTGAACGTCATGGCGACGATCATCGGCGTGTTCATGCTGGCTGGCGCGCTCTACGGCTACACCGGCTTTGTCGAGGCCGCGCGCCTCGGCTCCTCCACCGCGACCCTCGGCCTGAACTACGAGGCTGACGCGATCTCGGCGGCGGTTATCGGCGGCGTTTCCTTCGTCGGCGGCACCGGTAAGATCAGCGGCGTTATCCTCGGCGTGTTTATGATGCAGTTGATTATCTCCGGCATGACCTTCCTGGGCATCTCCGGCAACATCACCTACATCATCAAGGGCGCGGTCATCCTGATTGCGTGTATCCTCGATATGCGTAAGTACATGACCCGCAAGTAATTCATTCGGAAGCAAAAGAGGCTGTCAGGAATATCTTGACAGCCTCTCTTTGTACCGACACGAAACTCCTTCCGTCACGCCTGCGGCGTGCCAACCTCCGGCGTTTTTCATCGTCTGGATTCGCCACTGGCGGCGACGATTTCAAACGTCCCTCGAAGAGGGAGGCACTTGGAGCAAATACCGCTTTATCTAAAAAATGCTTTTGAAGCGTGCACCCAAAGAGCTCCCTCGTCGAGGGAGCTGTCAGCGAAGCTGACTGAGGGAGTTAAGCAGCAAATCTAAGAACAACACTGAATCTGATAGGGGAGAAGTTTATGTCTGACGAAAACAAAAAGCCCGAAGAAGCGAAGAAGGACAGTGTGCGCCACAACTGGGTGACGGATATCTACGATAAGATGGATATTTCCGTGCGCACGCTGGATATCGCGCTGGTCGTGCTCTGCGCAATCGTCGTGTTTTGCTTTATCTATGGGGCGAAACACTGAAAACGAGAATAATTCTCAAAAACTTTTCAAAAACGCTTGACAAATAGAAGAATCGTGGCTATAATGATGATACAGATTCTCACTGAGCGAGGTGATAAGCGATGAAAGCCAAGATCAGCGCACAGGCGCAGACGGTTCTTGATATCTTGGCCGCAAAGCGCTGTCACCTCACCGCCGACGAGATTCTGGAAGGTCTGGACGGTATCGGAACGGCGACCGTCTACCGCGCGCTGGATCACCTGACGGAAATGGGGCTGATTCGCAGGCTCTCCCTCGGGAAGAAAAGCGCGGTATACGAATACATCCGCACCAATCACATGCATTTCGTGTGTGAACAGTGCGGAAGCGTGTACGATATCGAGGCCGATTTTACCGGCATGGCGGCGGAAGCCGCGAAATGCTGCGGGCACCGCGTCAACTGGTGCGAGGTAACGGCTCACGGCGTCTGCAAGGACTGCCTGAGCAGGCAAAAGGCGTCAACCGGCGAGGGCTGAGCGTTTAACGGCTCCCGGCGGCTCAACAGAGAACAAAAAATTAAGGAGGAAACAGGTATGAAAAAGTGGGTTTGCACGGTTTGTGGTTATGTTTGGGAAGGCGAGAACCCGCCGGAGAAGTGCCCGCAGTGCGGCGTTCCGGCCAGCAAGTTTGTCGAGCAGAAGGGTGAGCGCGCTTGGGCGGCCGAGCATGTGGTCGGCGTAGCCAAGGGCTGCCCGCAGGAGATCCTCGACGGTCTGCGCGCGAACTTCGCGGGCGAGTGCAGCGAGGTCGGCATGTATCTGGCGATGGCGCGCGTCGCGCACCGCGAGGGCTACCCGGAAATCGGCCTCTACTGGGAGAAGGCCGCGTATGAAGAGGCCGAGCATGCGGCGAAGTTCGCCGAGCTGCTGGGCGAGGTCGTGACCGACTCCACCAAGAAGAACCTTGAAATGCGCGTTGAGGCCGAGAACGGCGCGACCGAGGGCAAGTTTGAGCTGGCGAAGCTGGCCAAGCAGCATAACCTCGACGCGATCCACGACACCGTGCATGAGATGGCGCGTGATGAAGCCCGCCACGGCAAGGCCTTCGAGGGGCTGCTCAAGCGGTACTTTGGCAAGTAAGAAATTCAGATATTGTTTGAAAAATGAGGGTTGCATCTTGAAAGAGGTGCAGCCCTCTTTTCGCGTAGAGTGGTACAAAAGTTGTACGCTGAGTTTCAAACTGCGTGAAAAAAGGGGTGAAAACAGCCCAAAGTGGTACATCGAAGAAGTAGTACATATTTTGTGGCTACAGGATGGTGCAGAACTTATAAACGAAAGCATATGGACTGAGTTTCAAATAAATAAAGCGAAAGAATCCTTCACATTCCTTCGCTTTTGTTTTTTGTATCGAGCAGGCGGTTGATTAGACCTAAGAGCATCAGCAAATCGGCTTCGCTTAGCTGTTTCATGCCGCTGACCGCCTTTTGAATCAATTCAGGATTTTGCGTTCCCTCATCGAAGAACTGCGCGGGGGGAGGGAAAACAAAATAGATATCTGCAAGGCAGGAAGAAAACGATAATTCCTCAAAAACTTAAGATGTTATCATTGCTATGATAGAATTATAATTGGTAAGATTTTTTGTTTATATTATATAATTGGTAAGATTTTTTATTGTTGAATTTGACTGTTTTATGTGCTATAATCCAGATAAACTTCTGAATGACAATCGGTATCAGATCAATGCAACAAATCGGCTCAATTCATTTGCTTTTTAGCTTTTACACTGTCGCTCATTTTTATCCATGAATTACACATTATAGATGTGTAAAAATAAAGGAGATGGATTCATATGGCACTCATCAAATGCCCTGAATGCGGCCGCGAAATTTCTGATGCCGCAAGCGCTTGCCCTGGCTGTGGCGCACCCGTCCGAAAACCCGGTTGTTTTGTGCATTTTGAAAGACCCCACGCGATATTCGCCGGTTCGGCTGTCAATGGCGTGGTTTACATTGATGGTCAGCAGGCCGGTTCGGCAGCAAACGGTGCAAGCTTTGATGTTTATCTCACTTACGGCAGCCACAGCATCACTTTTGAAAGCAAAATCACCGGGATGCTGGCCTCTGGACGCTCCAATGCAGACACATTAAATATTCCCTATGGCGCACAAAAGGTAAACGTTACGATTAAAGTCAGGCAGGATGCACTTTCCGCATTTGGCGGCGCAACCAAACTTGGTATTGCAAACGTTGAAGTGTTTCAATCACCTCAAAATACATTGCTAGACGAAGCAAAAGAACCAGAGCAGACTGTCCCTTCAATCAATATAGATGAGACAAATAAAGATGAATCTCTACCAAAGACGATAGTTTGCCCTGTTTGCGGAAAAATTCAAGATGCTAATAACAATACATGCCAGAATTGTGGCGCAAAGTTCACGAAGTGGTCTAAAGAGCACAGAACGCAATAATTATTAAATCATAGTAGTAAAGCCTTCTTTCTGTTTTCGGAAAGAGGGCTTTCTTTATCCGACCATCTTCAAATATTTATAAACCGTCGGTCTGCTCAAATTACAAATCCGCGCGAGTTCGCTCACATTCATCTGCCCCGATACATATGCGGGATAGTGTTTGTAGAAAATCGCGGGGATATCATCTTTATTTGCGGGTCTGCGCCCGACCTGCCGCCCCTTTGCTTTGGCGTTTGCCATTCCGCTTTTTACTCTTGCTCGGATATATCGGGAACGGCGTAAAATCGCCTGCGTAAGCAGGAACTTGATGTTTTGCAGACAAAACCCCCCGCCTCCCTTATTCAGAGCGGCGGGGGTGAATCTGCGGCAGAAAACGGGCTACAGCCCCATCTTTTCGACGTATTCCTCCAAACACCAGCCGTTTTGCGTGATGACGGCGGCGGCCTCTTGGCCGACATAGCGGAAATGCCAGCTCTCGGCGACAAAGCCCGTCAGCTTCTGCTTTTCGGCGGTGAAGCGGACGATGAAGCCGTATTCCGCGCAGTGCGCGTGGAGCCACTTCTGCTGCTGTGTACCGGTGAAGCTCACGCCGGGCACGGTGATGTCAAAGGCGAGGCCGGTCTGATGTTCGCTCGTTCCGGCGGGGGCGACGGTGTTGTAGGTGGCGGACAGGCAGCGGTCGCGCGACCAATCCGGGTTATTCTTCCGGTATTTGGCGACGGAGTTGTCCACCAGCTTCTGCTGCTCGCTGTACGTGCGATAGGCAGAGGAAATCTGGAAATTGGAAACGCCGTCGGCGATGGCGGCGGAGAGCATCTGCCCCAGCGCTTCGGTGGCGGTTCGGTCGGCCTTTGTGCCGGAATACTTGACCTTCACGATGTCGGCGGAGAGCACGTTTTCAATCGTCACCAGATCGGTCGGCGCGTCGTTCTTGCCGAGCTTGTGCTGACGATTGACCAGAATCAGGAAATCGGGCTTCGGCGCTTGATCGGCGGAAAGCGCGCTGCCGCTGTAGAGCAGCTCCTGCGTCTTTGCGCCCGCCAGCCCGTCGGCGCTCAGGCCGTTGACGGCCTGAAACCGGGTGACGGCCTCCTGCGTGTTTGCGCCGAAGGTGCCGTCGGCCGCGTCGGCGAGATAGCCCAGATCAATCAGCGCCTGCTGGAGCTTTTTAACGTCCTCGCCGGTGGAATTCTTTTTCAGCGTCCGGGTCGGAACGGCGGTCGGCGCGGGGGTGTCGGTGGGCGCGGCGGTCGGCACGGGCGTGAGCGGATTCGGGGTCGGGGTATCGGGAATCAGGTTCGCGCCGCCGTAGCCGTATTGCGCGCCGAACGGGGCGTAAACCGCCGGCGTGGGCGTGATGGTCGGCTCGGGGCTGGGCGTGGGCTCGACGCTCGGCACGGCGGTAGCGTCGGCCAGCGCGTCGAGGTTGGGCGCTTGTAAAAAGGTGGTCATCAGGGCGCTGACCAGCACGACGGCCAGCAAAATGCCGCTGGCCGCAAGCAGTTTTCCGTAAGGCTGCCGCTTGTTTGGTACATTGGAAATTGCGCGGGATCGCCCGCGTGAGCGGGAGCTTGACGTTTTGCAAGCTTCGGCGGAGGTGAAGGCGGGATCAGCCCGCTTGGTGGATGGGCGCATGTGAGTCTCCTTTCCGGCGGTCAGAATATCCAGCCGCCCGCTTCAATCTGCGCGTCGGCCCACGCGCGAAGCTGCGCCGTCGCTGCGTCCAGCGTTTCGCGGTCGGCAACGACGTTTTCGCCGCGCGCGATACATTCGGTGATCGCGTCGTTGATCCACTGGCCATAGTGCAGCGCGTCCTTGTAGTTGTTCAGGTCGAGCACCCAATCCGCGCGCGTGGTGAAATCGTAAATCGTCACGTTCGCAAAGCCGCTCAGCGCGTCGTAACAGAGCGAACGCAGGGCGAGCATGCTCTCGAGCGTGCCCTTGCTTTCCATCGTCGCCCACTCGGCGGCGGAATACGGCGGGAAAAAGATATCGAACTGCGTTTCCGGGTGCGCGGCGACGTAAGGGAGCAGATGCGCGTCCAGATTGGCCTGCGCCTGCCGGATGTAAGCGTCCGCGGGCAGCGGATTTTCCGGCGCGGTGAAGCGGGCGGTATACAGCGCGACGGGGCCGTATTCATCCTGCCCCGCCCAGCAATACATGCTGTCGCGGATGGAATCGTCCTGCTTCTGCCCCCATGCGCTCAGGCAGCGCGGCAGGAACGTGGCCAGCACGCTGCGGTTGAGCCAATAGGATACGTCGTTGAGGAGGCTGTCGTCATAGAGGTACAGCGGCACGTCGCTGCCGGTCTGGTCGAGCCGGGCGATGAAGGAATAGACGTCCAGCCCGTAGACGATGCGGCGCATGTTGTGCGTGCGGAAGGCCAAATCCATCAGCAGCGCGTGGTTATAGGCCGTTCCGGCGGAGGTGCACAGCTTGATAAAGCGGCCGCCGAGCAGCGAATCCATCTGCGACGGCCGGAAATTCTCGGTCACGGATGTGCCGACGACGGCGCTGTCGTATGCGTAGCTGCGCGCAACGCCCGCGTTGGCGTAGACCTGCGTGGTTCGGTCAATCGGCGGCAGATAGCGCGTCGCCGGACGATACACCTGAAACGGATCAATGACGATCACCGTCAGGCAGATGGCGGCGATTGCGGCGAGCAGAAGCGCAAGGCTCGCAAGCGCCCAAGTTTTTCGTTTCATCAATACTTTACCGAAAACGGGGGAAAAAGGCGGCAGGGGCGCGGGACACGCGCCGGGAAAGCGTTTAGAAATTAAAGTACAGGAACACGCTCACGCTGGAAAGCGACAGGGTGCAGTAGAGAATCATCAGCACGGTGGAGAGCGCGTTGCAGACCGTCGGGCGGAAATCCATCGTCTTTTCGTAGGTGTTGCGCAGGCCGAGGCAGGCAAACAGCGAAGCGGCATACCAGATCATCATATACACCGCGTTGCCGTCCGGATGGAAGCCGCCGGGCAGGGCGAACGCGGAGGTGATGGAATCGCGCAGCGGCCCAAAGTTCATCGTCAGCATGGCCTTGACGATGGCCAGCGCGTCGGCGAGGCTCGTCGCGCGGAAGAACACCCAGGCCACGACGATGAAGCCGAAATTGATCATCCATTGCAGCGCCGGGTGCAGGCCGTCATACGGCTTGCGGAAGATGCGGTAGAGCACGCTCGCCGCCCCGTGCATCAGCCCCCAGAGCAGGAAGAGCCAGCCCGCGCCATGCCAAAGGCCGCTGAGCAGAAAGACGATCATCAGGTTGACGCAGGTGCGCGCCAGACCCTTCCGGCTGCCGCCGAGCGGGAAATAGACGTAGGTGGTCAGGAAGCGGGAGAGCGTGACATGCCACCGCTGCCAAAATTCGCGGATGTTGAGGCTCTTGTACGGCGAATTGAAGTTGATCGGAATCTCGATGTTGAACATCAGCCCAACGCCGGTCGCCATATCGCAGTAGCCGGAAAAATCGAAATAGAGCTGGAGGGTGTAGCCGATGGCGACGAACCACGCTTCCGCCGTGTTGAGTGTCAGCGCGTCGGCAAAGCCCGCCTCTACCGCGACGGCGAACGTATCGGCGATCACCACCTTTTTCACCAGACCGCGCGCGAAGGCATACAGGCCGGGGGCGAAATGATCGAAGTTGAAATGGCGGTTTTTCACATCCGCAAACTGCGGCACGATTTCGCTGTGCAGCACGATCGGCCCCGCGATGAGCTGGGGGAAGAACGTGACGAAGAGCGAGTAATCCAGAATGTTGTAGCGCGGCACGGTGCGCTTGTAGCTGTCGATGACGTAAGAAAGCTGCTGGAAGGTGAAAAACGAAATGCCCAGCGGCAGCGCCAGATGGTTGAGCGTCAGATGCAGGCCGAACGCGCCGTTCAGGTTTTCAAAGAAGAAATCGTGGTATTTGAAGTAAAACAGCACACCGAGGTTGAGGAAAAGCCCCAGCAGCATCAGCGGCAGACGGAGGGCTTTTTTCTGCTGGGTGAGCATCAACTGGCTGAGCGCGTAATTGATCAGGATGCTGCCCGCGATGATCGGCACATAGCTCGGGTTGTTGTAGCCGTAAAACAGAAACGAGGCCAGCACGAGGAAAACCTTGTTGAGCTGGATTTTTTCCGGCAGTCTGCCCAGCAGAAAATAACAAAGCAGCGTCAGCGGCAGAAAGGCCAGCATGAAGACGTAGGAATTGAACAGCATGGCGGTCGGTGCTCCTTTTCAAAAATCAAAACGGCCATTCTCCGGCGGAGACGATCTGATCGACGAGGCTGCGGATCACATCATTGTCGGCCTCAATCTGGGCGGCACCGGTGACGCGATTTTCTCCGGCGGCCATGGCCTCAGCCATCGCGTCGTTGATCGCGCCGCTGTAATGCCGCGTATCAATGTAGTTGTCAAGATCGCAGATCCAATCCGCCCGCGCCTGAAAATCGTAAACCTGCACGTTGTCATAGGCGAGCAGCACCTCGATCAGCGCCTGCTTCTGGTGCAGATCGAGCTCCAGCGTGCCGTTTTCGTAGGCTTGATACCACGAGAGAAGCGAATACGGCGGGAAAAAGAACATGAACTGCGTATCGGGGTGCTGCTCGATGTAGGGCAGGAAGTTGTGCTGCACGTTCATCTGGAATTGATAGGAAAGTGTCGGCTTTTCCCCGGCGTCGCGCTGCTCGACGCGGCGGGTGCTGAACGTATACCCCGGAAGCACGGCGTCCTTGCCATATGTGAACAGGTCGCTCCACATGTACATGGTGTCTACCTGATCCGGATCGCTTTGGCCGAGCGTCATCAGGCATTGGGGGATGTATTTGGCCAGCACGCCGGCGTTGAACCAATAGGCGACGTCGTTAAGCAGGTCGTCGTCGTAGAGGTAATTCGGCGTTTCGTGGTTGGGCGTTTTATAGAAGTAGGTCAACGCGTCCAGATCAATGCCGTACAGCACGCGGCGAACGTCGTGCGTGGAAAAGGCCAGCTCCATCATCTGTTTGTGATCGAAGGAGGAGCCGCCGTTGACGCACAGCTTGACGAACTGCCCGCCGAAAAGGCGATTCAGTTGGGAAGGACGAAAGTTTTCCGTCATCGAGGAGCCGATGACCACGCTGTCGTATGCGTAGTTTTTGGCGATGCCCGCGTTGGAATAGAGCTGCGTGCCGTTTGTAATCGGGGGGATGAACGCCGTCGCTTTGTGATACACTTCAAAGGGGTCGATGATCGAGACGGCGGCAATCGTTCCGCCGATGCCCAGCGCAAGCAGCGATAAAGTCAGAGCAGCCCATTGCTTTCGTGTCATGGCGGATTCCTTTCTGAATAAAAGAATCAAAGAGCGCGCGCAACCGCGGGCGAATCTCTGAGATTTGTTTAGAAAAATAAATGAAGAACGAATTTATCCCATCTAGAATTATACACCAAGCCCCATGGCTTTGCAAGGCCGCCGCGAGCGGGAAGAACGACAGGATAAAAGTGCCTCTCCTCCCTTCGGGAGAAGAAGCACCTTTGCGATTTTTCAGACTGCGGCAGCGAAAAAGACCCTAAAGAGCCACGCGCTCGATGCGGCCGCCGACAGCGCGCAGCTTTTCCTCAATGCCGCAATATCCGCGCTCGATGTGCCCGCCGGAGTCGTCCACCAGCGTTTCGCCCTCGGCGCAGAGCCCGGCCAAAATCAGCGCCGCGCCCGCGCGCAGGTCGGTGGCGCGAACCGGCGCGCCGGTCAGATACGGCGTACCCTCCACGACGGCGACGCGGTTTTCCACCCGGATGTGCGCGCCGAGGCGCGAAAGCTCGGCGGCGTGCATGAAGCGGTTTTCGAAAATCGTTTCGAGAAATACGCTTGTGCCGGGCGTTTTGCAGGCGACGGCCATCATCGGGGCCTGCAAATCGGTCGGGAAGCCGGGGTAGACCATCGTGCGGATTTCAAAGGGCTGCTTGGCGCGGCCGAAGACCATCAGCCCGCCCGGCGTATCCTTGATATGTATGCCCGCTTCGCTGAGCTTGAAGAGCAGCGAGCGCAGGTGCTCCGCCCGCGCGCCGGAAAGCAGCAGTTCGCCCCCGGTGATGGCGCAGGCGCAGGCCATCGTGCCCGCCTCGATGCGGTCGCTGATGGGCTGCCAACTGACGGCGTGCAGCGCCCGAACGCCCTCGATGACGATGGTGGATGTGCCCGCGCCGCAGATTCGCGCGCCCATCGCGTTCAGAAACGCCGCCAGATCGACAATCTCCGGCTCTTTGGCCGCGTTTTCGATGCGTGTCGTGCCGCTGGCGAGCGTCGCCGCCATCAGCAGGTTTTCCGTCGCGCCGACGGAAGGCATATCCAGATAGATCACCGCGCCGCGCAGGCGGCCGGAGAGCGTCACGCCGCCGTGGTCAAATTTGACCTTCGCGCCGAGCGCGCTCATGCCCTTGAGGTGCTGATCGATCGGCCGCTGGCCGATGGCGCATCCGCCGGGCAGGGGAATCCGCGCCTCCCCGAGGCGGGAAAGCAGCGGCCCGAGCACCAGCACCGAGGCGCGCATCTTGCGTACATCCTCCTCATCCTGCGGATTTTGCAGCGCGCCCGCGTTTAGAACCAGCGCGTCGCCTTCTTTTTTCACGCTGCATCCGCAGGACGCGAGCAGCGCGCAGAGCGTCTTCACATCCGTCAGCTCGGGCACGCGCTCGATGCGCACGTCCTCGCCGGTCAGCAACGCGCCGCACATGATGGGCAGCACCGCGTTCTTGGATGTGCTGATGGGTATTTCTCCCCGCAGCGGCGGGCTTTCGCGAACCGCATAATGCGCCATGAGAATCCCTCCGTTTTTTCGGCTTTGCGGCGGCGAACCCGCCTGATGGCAGATTATGCCGGGGCGGGGCGATGTGTCCGCGCTGCCGCAAGATGATTTTGCCCGCCGCCGCGCGCGTCATCCGTTTTGAAAAAACGAGACGGGCGCGGCATTTTCATTTTATGCTGGAAACGCGGCGGCCTAAACGGCCTGCGGCATAAAAAACGACGGCACAGAAAGTACCAGCGGCAAAAGCTGCCGCAAAAACCAAAGAAAAAAGGCATAAACACCGAAAAAACGAAACGATTTGGCCGAAATGCTTTTCTTAATTGCAATTTCGGGTCGAATGGTGTATTGTAATATAGTATGCATCCCTCCCGGCGCCGATGGGAGCGCGGGAGAAATACGGCCCAAGGAGAGCACGCATGAGCGAATATCTGGATATTCCGTCGCTTTACGGCAGCAGCGTTTTTTCCGATAAGGAGATGCGCGCGCGCCTGCCCAGAGAGATTTACAAACGCCTTGCCGCCAGCATAGCGACCGGCGAGGAGCTTGACCCCGCCGTGGCGGACGCGACCGCCAGCGCCATGAAGGCGTGGGCGATTGAGCAGGGCGCTACGCATTACACCCACTGGTTTCAGCCGCTGACCGGCACCACCGCTGAAAAGCACGATTCCTTCATCAGCCCGCAGAAGGACGGCAGCGTCATCATGGAGCTGCGCGGCAAGGAATTGATTCGCGGCGAGCCGGACGCTTCCTCCTTCCCCTCCGGCGGCATCCGCGCCACGTTCGAGGCGCGCGGCTACACCGTCTGGGATATCACCAGCCCCGCGTTTCTCTACGACAACGGCGACACCAAAACGCTGTGCATCCCCACGGCGTTCTGCGGCTACAACGGCGAGGCGCTCGACCAGAAAACGCCGCTGCTGCGCTCGATGGAGGCCGTCAGCCGTCAGGCCGTGCGCATCTGCCGCCTCTTCGGCGATAACCTGACCCAGCGCGTGACCACATCCGTCGGCCCGGAGCAGGAATATTTCATCGTCGATCGCGAAACCTATCTGAAGCGCAAGGATCTCATCTTCACCGGGCGGACGCTTTTCGGCGCGATGCCGCCCAAAGGGCAGGAGATGGAGGATCACTACTTCGGCGCGATCAAGGAACGTGTGAGCAACTACATGAAGGATCTGGATATCGAGCTGTGGAAGCTCGGCATCCCGGCCAAGACGGAGCACAACGAGGCCGCGCCCGCGCAGCATGAGCTTGCGCCCATCTACAACACCACCAACGTGGCGACGGATGAAAACATGCTCGTTATGAACGTCATGAAAAAGGTTGCCCTGCGCCACGGGCTGGTATGCCTGCTGCATGAAAAACCCTTCGCGGGGGTCAACGGCAGCGGCAAGCACAACAACTGGTCACTGACGACGGACACCGGCCACAACCTGCTCGAACCGGGGCGCGATCCGCAGAAAAACTGGATGTTCCTGCTCGTGCTCGCCGCGATGATGAAGGCGGTGGATGAGCACGCCGGTCTTCTGCGCATGAGCGCCGCCAACCCCGGCAACGACCATCGCCTTGGCGCGAACGAAGCGCCGCCCGCGATCATATCCATGTTCCTGGGCGACCAGCTCACCGCCGTGGTGGATCACATCATCCGCGGCAGCGAGGAAACCGTGCCCTCCGCGTCCATCATGCGCGTGGGCGTTTCGACCCTGCCGTTTATCCGCCGCGACGCGACCGACCGCAACCGCACCTCGCCCTTCGCCTTCACGGGAAACAAGTTTGAATTCCGCATGGTGCCGTCCTCCGGCTGCATCGCCGATGCGAACACCGTGCTCAACACCATCGCGGCCGAGGCCTTCGGCGCGTTTGCCGACGAGCTGGAAAAGGCGGAGGATTTTGAAGCCGCGCTGCACGCGCTCATTCGCCGCGAAATGACCGCGCACCAGCGCATCATCTTCAACGGCAACGGATATACCGACGAATGGGTGGCGGAGGCGACGCGCCGCGGCCTGCCGAACCTGCGGAGCATGGTGGACGCTGTGCCGGAGCTGGTGAAGCCCGCTTCCGTCGCGCTGTTCGCGCATCAGGGCGTGTTCACCGAGAAGGAACTGCGTGCCCGCGCGGACGTATCCTACGAGCTGTACGCCAAGACGATCAACATCGAGGCGCTGACGATGATCGACATGGCGGGGAAGGATATCGTGCCCGCCGTCGTGCGCTACACCGGCGAGCTGGCGCGCGCCGCGCGCGAGGTGGAATCGCTCGGCGTGGACGCTTCCGTGCAGAAGGAGCTGCTCACCCGCGTCAACGTGCTTCTGCGTCAGGCCGGCGATGCGCTCGCCGATCTGCGCGCCAAGCAGGAGAAGGCCGCCGCGCTCACCGGGGCGGAACAGGCGCGCTATGCGCACGACGTGATCTGCCCGGCGATGGAGGTGCTCCGCGCCCCGGTCGATCATCTGGAAATGATCGTGGACGGCAGGCTCTGGCCGATGCCGACCTATGGGGATTTGCTGTTTAACGTGTAAGGAGGAAAAACCATGTGCGGAATTGTCGGCTATGTCGGCGTCAAGCAGGCTGCCCCGATTTTGCTTTCCGGGCTGTCAAAGCTCGAATACCGCGGCTATGACTCGGCCGGTCTGGCCGTGCGCGACGAGGCCAACGAACATATCGAGGTCGTCAAGGCCAAAGGCCGCCTCAAAAACCTGATGGAGATGACCGATTCCGGCAACGCCGTGCACGGCCTCTGCGGCATCGGCCACACCCGCTGGGCGACCCACGGCGAGCCGAGCACCGTCAACGCGCATCCGCAGTATACCCGCGAAAAGCGCGTGGTGATCGTGCACAACGGCATCATCGAAAACTATCAGGAGATCAAGGAATCCCTGCTCAAAAAGGGCTACACGTTCGCCTCGCAGACGGATACCGAGGTCGCCGCCGCGCTGCTGGACAGCTATTATGCCGAGGCGGCCAAGCGGGAGAGCGATCCCCGCGCCCGCGCACTCGACGCGATTCGCAACACGATGATCCGCGTGCGCGGCAGCTACGCGCTGGGGATTCTCTTCGGCGACCAGCCCGGCGTGATTTACGCCGCCCGCAAGGACAGCCCGCTGATCCTTGGGCGCTGCGACGGCGAGTATCAGGGGCACATGATCGCCTCTGACGTGCCTGCCGTGCTGAATTACACGCGCAACGTCGTCTACATCGACAATCAGGAAATCGCCTGCCTCACCCGCGACGAGCTGCACGTCTATAACATCGACTGCGAGGAAATCGAAAAGTCGTTTGTGGAGATCAAGTGGGATGCCGCCGCCGCCGAAAAGGACGGCTACGAGCATTTTATGATGAAGGAGATCCACGAGCAGCCGCGCGCCGTGCGCGACACGCTCTCCCCGCGCATCAAGGAAAACGAGAGCGGCGAACGGTATATCGACCTGAGCGAAACCGGGCTGACGGACGAGGATTTCGCCGCCGTCTCCCGCGTGTATCTCATCGGCTGCGGTTCGGCGTATCACGTCGGCATGGCGGCGCGCTATGTCCTTGAAAAGGCGGCGCGCGTCCCCTGCGAGGTCGATCTGGCGAGCGAATTCCGCTACCGCGACCCGATTTTGGAGGAAAGCGGGCTGGTGATCATCATCAGCCAAAGCGGCGAAACGGCCGACAGTCTGGCCGCGCTGCGCCTGTGCAAGGAGCGCGGCGTGCGGACGCTGGCGGTGGTCAACGTCGTCGGTTCCTCCATCGCGCGTGAGGCGGACAGCGTGATCTACACTTGGGCGGGGCCGGAAATCGCCGTCGCGACGACCAAGGCGTATTCCACCCAGCTCGCGGCGCTGTATCTGATCGCCGTCCATATGGCCGAAGTGCGCGGGCAGATCACCCCGGCGCGCCGCGAGGCGCTGATTGACGCGATGCTCGCCCTGCCGGATCAGATTGAGCGCGTGCTCTCCGACAAGGAGCGCGTGCAGTGGTACGCCAACAAGATGGCCGCCTGCAAGGATGTGTTCTTCATCGGCCGCGGGCTGGATTACGCCATCAGCATGGAGGGCAGCCTCAAGCTGAAGGAGATCAGCTACATCCATTCGGAGGCCTACGCCGCCGGTGAATTGAAGCATGGCACGATCAGCCTGATCGAGGACGGGGTGCTCGTCGTCGCCGTCGCGACCCAGCCGGAGCTGTTTGAAAAAGAGGTTTCCAACATGGTGGAGGTGCGCAGCCGCGGCGCAAGCCTGTTCGGCCTGACGACCTACGGCCAATACGCCATCGAGGATACCGTGAATTTCACGGTCTATGTGCCGCGAACCGATCCGCTGCTGACCACCTCGCTGGCCGTCGTGCCGCTTCAGCTTCTGGCCTATTACATCAGCTGCGCTAAGGGACTCGATGTGGATAAGCCGCGTAACCTCGCCAAGAGCGTGACGGTGGAATGAAACTTTCCCTTGACGCGCCCCCCTTCAAGTGTTACAGTGGAAACAGGCGATGATAAATCGCATTTATTCCATCTTTGGCAGGAGGGACAGCGATGACGCTGCTTGAATATCGCATCTTTCACACGGTCACCCAGCAGGGCAGTTTTGCGCGCGCCGCGCAGATTCTGCACCTGACGCCCAGCGCCATCAGCCACGCCGTCAGCTCCATGGAGGAATCCTGCGGCTTTTCGCTCTTTGTCCGCGGCAAGGGCGGCGTTTCGCTCACCCGCAGCGGCGAGGCGCTCTATCCCGTGATTCGGCAGGTGCTTTCCGCCGACGAGGCGCTGACGCAGACGGTCGGCGAATTGAAGGGCGTTCAGCGCGGCAAGGTGCGCATCGGCGCGTTCAACAGCGTGTGCGTGGCGTGGCTGCCGCAGCTCGTGGCGGAATACCGCGCGAAATACCCCGGCGTGGAAATTGAAATTGATCAGGGCACCTACGACGACGTGATCGAGTGGATCAAGACCGGCGTGGTGGATCTGGGCTTCCTCTCGACGGAATCCACGCGCGATCTGGCGGTGCGGCCGCTGTATCGCGACCGGCTGATGTGCGTGGCGCCGCGCGGATTTAAGACGAGAACGCCGGGTGTGATCGTCCCTGAGGAGATGCGCGCGGAGACGTTCGTTGTGCAGGGAGACGCGACCGACGCGGACGTGCAGGCGTTTTTGGCGAAATACCGCATCACGGTGCGGGCAACCTGCCGCGTGGTGGACGATCTTTCCACCATCGCGATGGTGGAAAGCGGGTTCGGCATCTGCATCATGCCGAGCCTGACGCTCGAACGTGTGCACGGCGACGTGGAGACCTACGCGATTGAACCGATGGAATACCGCGAGTTTGGCATTGCGGTGCTCAATCCGCAGATGATGGCCCCGGCCGTGCGGCAGATGGCGATGTTCATCGAGTCCTTCGCGCGGCAGAAACGGCGCGAAGCGCCGGCGACAAACGCGGGCTTTGACCCGGAAAACACGTTCTGACGCGGCGCGTCGGCATTGAAACGGAATTTGAGACGTTAAAATCAACGGGCTGATCTTCCCCGCGCGGGGAGGGCGGCCTTTTTTTGCGCAAAAACGCCAGCGCGGGCATGCGCTTGATGTTTTGCAGACTTCGGCAAGGGCGGGGTCAGCCCGCCTGATTGTGGCAAAATTGTGAATCGCCCATGAAGCCGAAAAGACAATTTGACGAAATGATTGCCTTTTGGCCGCGCGTCGCGTATAATGAAGGACATGGTTTTGATGCCGTAACAAACCGGCGTAACGCCGGATGCATCGCCGAGAAAAAATGTAAATCCCGCGGTTTCGCGCCCGCCGCGAAACGGATGCGGAAGGATTTGCATGACAAAATGGAGGGAAAACCTGATGAAGAAGAGTTTGCTGGCTCTGATGCTGGCCGTTGCGCTGGTTTCTCTGACCGCGTGCGGCTCGAAGGTGAAAGAGCCGGAAGCGACGGCGACGCCGGTTGTGACCGAAGCGCCGACCGCCGAACCGACGGAAGAACCGACGGCCGAGCCGACCGAAGCGCCGACGGCTGTGCCGACCGAAGCGCCGACGGCTGTGCCGACGGAAGCGCCGACCGCTGAGCCGACGGAAGCGCCGACGGCTGTGCCGACCGAAGCGCCGACGGCTGTGCCGACCGAAGCGCCGACCGCTGAGCCGACGGCTGTGCCGACCGAAGCGCCGACCGCTGTGCCGACGGAAGCGCCCGCCGCGACCGAAGAACCCGTGGCCGAGGAAGCGGCGCTGACGCTTTCGGACGACGTGCTGGCCTCCGCCTACAACGGCGCGGTGACGGTGCTGAAATCCGAAATTCAGGATGAATATGACCAGATGCTCAGCCAGTATGTCGCTTACTACGCGCAGTACGGCTACAGCGTGGACGAGTACGACACGGAATTGCAGGCTTCTGTCGCGCAGGAGACGGTGCAGACCAAGCTGAGCACCTCTATCGTCCGCCACTACGCCGCGCAGAACGGCTATGAGCTGACCGAGGAAAAGAAGACCGAGCTGGCCGCGCAGGTGAAGACCGCGCTGGACAACACGCGCGAATATCTGGAAAGCTACCTCTCCGCTTCCGGCTTCACCGGCGACGAGCTGAATGCCGCCGTGGAGGAGCAGATGGCGCAGGCCGGTTATACCGAGGAGACCCTGATGGACAGCGCCGAGCTGAACGACGTGCTCAACTTCCTGTATGAGCGGGCGACGGCGGATGTGACCGTGACCGAGGACGAGGTCAAGGCGGCGTTTGACGAGAAGGTGGCCAAGCAGAAGGAAAGCTACGCCAGCGTGGATGCCTTCGTCAACGACTATGTGAATGAAAGCGAAATCCTCTACACGCCGGAAAACGTGCGCCTGATGGAGTGCATCTTTGTGGCCAGCGTGGAGGGCGAGGCGACCGAGGACGAAGCGACTGCCGACGAGGCGACTGCCGACGAGGCGACCGCTGACGAGGCGACCGTGTCCGAGGCGACGGCGGGCGAGGCGGCGGATATCGCGTCCCTGACCGGCTATGCCAAGGCGAAGGCGATTGCCGCGGCGATTGCGGGCGGCGCGGACTTCGAGGAGACCATGAAGGCCTATACGGAGGACGGCTCCACCGAAGAGCAGATGCTGCGCGGCTACCCGGTGGCCGAAAACAGCACGACCTACGGCGAAGCGTTCATGGCGGGCGCGATGGCGCTTGAGCATGTGGGCGACGTTTCCGACGTGATCGTGACCGATTACGGCTACTTCATCCTGCGCTATGCGAAGGATCTGGAATCCGGCGAGGCGGACTTTGAGGCTCGCAAGGAGACCGAGACCGAGGAAACCCTGACCAACAAGAAGAACGACGCATATTCCGCCTTTATCGACACCATTCTGGATGAAGCGGATATTCAGGTCGGCGATCTGAGCCAGATGTATCACGTCTACGTCGGCGAGGCGGTTGAAGCGACCGTCGCTTACGCCTCCGTGAACACGGATGCCAAGCTGCTGGATATGCCGGGCGGCGACGCTGTGGCCGATATGAAGGCCGGCGCGTCCGTGGACATTCTGGGCAGCATCGACGCGGACGGCAAGACCTATTCCTTCGTCGCCGTGCCGGGCACGGAGATCAAGGGCTATGTCGGCGCGGACATGCTCGACGAGATGGCGGAGGACGCGGCGCTGGCCGTGGATAACACCGCGCTGGTTACCCGCGTCGAGCAGATCGACAAGAACCCGACCTTCACCATCGCGATGAACGACGGCTCGCTGATCTACGGCGAATTGTACCCGGAGAAAGCGCCGGAGAGCGTGGGCAACTTCGTCTCCCTCGCCAACGGCAGCTTCTATGACGGCCTGACCTTCCACCGCGTGATCTCCGGCTTTATGATTCAGGGCGGCGATCCGAACGGCGACGGCACCGGCGGCCCGGGCTACGCCATCCGCGGCGAGTTCAGCAGCAACGGCGTGGAGAATGACCTGAGCCACGTGCGCGGCGTGCTGAGCATGGCGCGTTCCAGCGCGAACGATTCCGCCGGAAGCCAGTTCTTCATCATGCATGCGGACAGCGACTATTTGGATGGCAACTACGCCGCGTTCGGCATGGTGCTCGGCGGTCTGGATACCGTGGACGTCATCGCCTCCGTGCCGACCGACAGCAACGATAAGCCGCGCACCGAGCAGGTGATGCGCACCGTGTATGTCGAGACCTACGGCAAGACGTATACCTTCACCAAGCTGGAGGACTGATCCGTTTTGAGGGCGCGCGGCAGCGCGGCTGAAGAAATCAAACCAAGGAATCAAAGCGGCCTTCTTTCGAAAGAAAGAGGGTTGCTTTTTTTTGCGCCTTTTGCTATAATCGTTGAGCAACCCTTGCGGACTGTTCGAAACCATCCAGTCCTTAAACAAAACTATGGGCCGAAGGCGCGCTGCGCCTTCCAAGCGGCTCAGGCCGTTTTTTTATTGTAAAGTTTGGTCACGTGCACTGATCTGCCGCCTGATGCATACATGCGGCGGAAGTACATGCGGCCTTAGGCCGCCCCCGCCGCTTGCCCTGTCGTTTTGCCGGTTAGCAAAATGAACAAGGAGATCGTTATCCATGAGCGCTTTGAAACCCCAAGACACCCGCGCGCTGGCTCGCGGCGCCATCATCGCCGCGCTGTATACCGCGCTGACCGTTCTGCTGGCCCCGCTGAGCTACGGCGAGGTGCAGATTCGCTTCTCCGAGGCGTTTACCCTGCTGCCGATCCTGATGCCGGAGGCCGTGCCCGCGCTGCTGGTGGGCTGCCTGCTGGCCAACATCCTCGGCGGCTGCACGATTTTCGATATCGTGTTCGGTTCGCTGGCCACGCTGCTGGCCGCGCTCTGCACGCGCCGCCTGCGCGAAAAATTCTGGCTGGCCGCGCTGATGCCGGTGCTGTTTAACGGCGTGATCGTCGGCGCTGTCGTGCATTTCTGCTATTCTCCGGCGATTGCGCTGCCGCTGTGCATGCTCTCCGTCGCCGCGGGCGAGGCCGTCGCGTGTCTGGTCGTGGGCCCGCTGCTCATCGGCGTGCTGCGCCGCGTGCCCGCCTCCGTGCTGAACTAAATCCCTTTTCCTCTTGACAAAGCCGCCCGCTCGGCGGTATTGTGTATGCATCGCGGAAGAATCCTTCCCGAAAGCATATTCATTTGTCAGGAGGTTTTATTTATGCGGATTGCGCTGATCAACGAAAACAGTCAGGCGGCGAAAAACGCGGCGATCGAGGCCGCGCTCAAGAAGGTTGTCACCCCGATGGGTCATCAGGTCGATAACTACGGCATGTACGGCAAGGAAGGCGAAAGCCAGCTGACCTATGTGCAGAACGGTATTCTCGCCGCGATTTTGCTCAACTCCGGCGCGGCGGATTACGTCGTCACCGGCTGCGGCACGGGCGAGGGCGCGATGCTGGCGCTCAACAGCTTCCCGGGCGTGCTCTGCGGCCACGTGGTCGATCCCTCCGACGGCTTCATGTTCGCCCAGATCAACGACGGCAACGCGGTATCCATGCCGTTTGCAAAGGGCTTCGGCTGGGGCGCTGAATTGAACCTCGAATATACGTTTGAAAAGCTCTTCGGCTTTGGCAGCGGCAACGGCTACCCGGCGGATCGCGTCGTGCCGGAGCAGCGCAACAAGAAGATCCTCGACGCGGTGCGCGCCCATACGCTCAAGGATCTGATCACCTGCCTCAAGGGCATTGACCGGGAACTGGTGCGCGGCGCGGTTGCGGGCGAGCACTTCGCCGAGCTGTTCTTCGCCCACGCGAAGGATGAAAACATCATCGCCTACGTCCGCGAGCTGCTGGGCTGAGCGCGAAAAGGGGGTCGTTGTATGCTTCTTGATCTTTCCTATCTGAGCTATCCGCTGCCGCCGGATATCCAGCGGCTTTACGAGGCCGGCGACTTTGCGCGCATGGATCGCGTCATCCGCCTGCGGCTCGATGATCCGCGCGTGCCCGAGGCGCTGAAGGCGCGCCTGCGCGTGCAGACGGAGCTGGCATATGAGATTCTGCGCGCCTATCCGTATACGCAGGCGCAGATGCTCGAAATCCTCCAAAGCCACGTGAAGGACTTTGAGGAGGAAGAGCTGGAAACCCTGCGCGACGACGGCACGCTCGACTGGCGCTATGTGAACGGCGAGGTGCGGTTTAAGAATAACGCGCTGTCCGGACTGCTGAAAACGCGCGCGGAATACGCCGCGCGGGCGACCGATCCCGACGTGCAAAACGGCGCGAAGGAAAGCGCCCGCCAGCTCCACGAGATCATCGCCAAGATGAAAGCCAACGGCGGCGTGCACGCGCGCTTTGAGCTGCACGAGCAGCTGACGATCCGCAGCGACCGCCTCACGCCGGGCGAAACGCTGCGCGTCCACCTGCCGATGCCCATCGTCGGCGCGCAGGTGAAATCCGCCGCGCTGCTCGGCGCGTCGCATCCCGTCGCGTTCCTCGCGCCGGAGGATGAGCCGCAGCGCACGATCTACTTTGAGCTTCCGTATCAGCCGGGCATGACGGTCAGCGCCGACGTCGCTTATGAAATCGACGCGCCGTATCAGCAGCCGCACGCGCGCGACGTCTACGCCGAGCAGCCGGTGTTCGACACCGAGGAGCAGCCGCCGCACGTGGTCTTTACGCCGTATCTGCGCGCGCTGGCCAAGGAAATCGTCGGGGACGAGACGAACGCGCTGCTCAAGGCGCGCAAAATTTACGATTTCATCACCACGCAGGCGGTCTATCGTTTCATGCCGCCGTATCTGACGGTGACGAACATTCCGGAATACTTCCTGAGCGGGCTGCGCGGCGACTGCGGCGTGCAGGCCATCACGTTTGTGACGCTCTGCCGCCTGTGCGGCGTTCCGGCGCAGTGGCAGAGCGGCCTGTATACCAAGCCGGACAGCGCGGGGCACCACGACTGGGCGCGGTTCTATGTCGCGCCGTTCGGGTGGCTGTTCGCGGATTGCTCGTTCGGCGGCTCGGCCTATCGCGCGGGCGATCTGGATCGCTGGAATTTCTATTTCGGCAACCTCGAGCCGTGGCGCATGCCGACGTGCAGCGCGTTCCAGCAGGAGTTCAACCCGCCGCGCAGGTTCCTGCGGTATGATCCGTATGACAACCAGAGCGGCGACGTCGAGAGCCTGACGCGCAGGCTGTACGCGGATGAGTACGAGCACGACTGCCGCGTTCTTCGGTACGAGGAAATGGAATAAAACGACGGGGATGCGCTTGCCTTTGCGGCGGCGCATCCCCGATTTTTGTCCCAAAGCAAATCGTAGAATATATATCACAAGATAAACGATGCTCTCGAAAAAATGCTTGATTTTGAAGGAAAAAACGCGCCATTATCGCCCGTGTAAAAGGTTTCTTGCGTGACTTTTGCGCAGAATGTGGACTATGATCTTACCAAAGAGAAAAGCCGCCCGGCGGTCTGTTCCGGAGGCGGCGCATGGGGAGAGATCATCGTGAATGGCAAAAAGTATTTTCGCGAGCGCTGCGCGCGCAGGGGAATCTGCTGCGACGCATGGTTCAAACTCGGCGCGCAAAATTCCGTGAACAACGGCGGCTATGTGTATCACTGTCCGCCGGAGTTGAGGAAGGACGGACAGCGCTACGCCGTCAATTATGTGTGGGAGCGGGAGCTGTATATCGCGTGGAACGTGACGAGCCCCGACGCGCAGGGGCAGACGGTCTTCCGCCTGCTGCAAGGTGCGCTGGAGGGCGCGGAGCCGAATCGCCTGCTGGCCGTGGAGAAGGCGGAGGGGCACCGCGGCTGGGGAAAAGAGACGGTGTATGTCTTTGGCCGAGACGCGGTGGATGCGTTTTTGGATGTTGTGATGGCGGAAGAAATCGGCGGCCGCGGCCAATGAAAAAATTCGGACAGGAAAATGGACGCTTCTCTGTGCTTGGAGAAACGTCCATTGTTCATATAAACGGTTTAACCTTGGATCAGTGCCCGTAAAAAACGGAGAAGATTACTCGAACAGCTCCAGAAACTCTGCCGGGATGAGCGACAGCAGGGAGATCAGCTTCTGCTGGAGGCGCTCGGAGGCGCGGCTTTGCAGCGCGGCGAGCTCTTCGCCGGTCGCGACCTCAAACTGGGTTTTCTGAAGGGCGGCGGTTTCCGCCGCGTCGTAAGCCCACGAGGAAACGGCGGTGTCAAAGCCGAAGGTGACGGGCAGGCCGCCGGCATTGATGGTCTCGTTCATGTAAAAGCTGCCGGAGAGCGCGCCGTCGCCCGGCTCGATGAGCTGGCCGCTCTCTACGATGAAGTCGATGGGATCGTCGCCGTCGTCATAGAGATTGGCGGTCATGAAGACCGTGCTCTTTTCGCCGTCCGTGTCGGTCAGGGTGGTCAGCCCTTCGCCGTTGTAGACGATGCGCAGGCCGCCGGTTTCGTCCGGTTCACTTATCGTCATGGAGAACGTGGCCTTGTAGCCCGGCAGATTCTCCTCGAGGGTGACGGCGGTTTCCGCCATGGCGCAATACAGATTGAGCTCGGTGGACTGAACGTTGAGCTCGACGGAGAAGGCGTTGGGGTCGGCCGGGTCGAGAACGAGGGTCATATCCGCGTCCACACGGTCGGAGAGGTCGCCCTCGTCGTCCGCTTCCAGCATGGTCAGGGTGAAGACGGTGGCGTTTTCCGTTTCGCCGGGGTTGATCTGGAGATAGAGCGCGGTGGTCTCATCATCCAGCGTCTGCGCCGCGGTGAAGTAGAAGGGCAGGCCGTCGTCGTTGTAGCCCACCAGAATACCGAGCGTGGCGTCTTCAAGCATGAGCGAGTCGGCAAATTCGCGCATACCGTCGAAAAACTCCGCGGTGGTCGTGGTGCGGGTCGTTTCGCCGCTGTCGCTGGTGAAGGTCACCGTGGTGTTCGCGACGAGCTGCTCGATGTAGGGCAGAAGCGCGTCGTCCCGCTCCATCTGATCGGCCAGCGTGTGGAAGAGGCGGCCCAGATCCTCGGCGGTGCAGGTGACGGAGATCTCGTGATCGACCGCCGGATAATCGCCCTCGGCCGCCACGTTGTCGCGCTGCTGAATATCCAGCGAGGCGAGGAAGTCGGCGAACGTGGCCAGATACGGCTCAACCAGCTTGCCGATTTCCTCGGCGGCCTGCGCGACGACGGTGGAAAGCTCCTCCATGGCGTTGTCCCAATCCACGTCGCGGAGCGCCATGATCTGGTTCACCTCGTCGTCGGTCAGGCCGAACAGCCGCAGCAGGGTTTCCCAGCGGATGCTCAGGCGCTCGCCTTCGATCAGGTTGCTCTCGATGCTGACGCCGTCGAGGGTCAGGTTCGCCGCGGCGGTGACAAAGACGTTGTCGCCGGAGGGCGCGGTATACGAGCCGCCCAGCTCCACGCGATAGCCGTCTTCGAGTTTGCCGAAGCCGCCCGCAAGGCGGACGCCGCCGATGACCTCCATCAGCGCGTCAAGCTGCGCCTGGCTCTCCGTGTCGCCTGACAGCATGGAGAGAATTTCGTCGCCAAGCTGAAGGGTCAGGCGCGTTTCGCCGCCGACAACCTGCCCCGCGTCCAGCGCGGCGTCGATCAGCGCCTGCGTCCGCTGGCCGGGCACATAAGCGTCCTCCGCCAGCGCGCAGGGGAAAATCAGCGCGAGGCACAGGAACAGAACCAGAAGAAGTGTGTGGGTCTTTTTCATGGGTCAACCTCCTTATCAATCGGTCATAACGATGCCAAGCAGCGTCAGACATGGGATTCGTCAGCTTCATTATAGAAGAAATGCCGGAAACCGTCAACGATATGACGATAAATTTCATTGGACGACTGACTGCGGACGAATTTTTCAAAAAAAGTGGCCGAGATACATTGACAGGCGAGGTATATGGAGATATACTGTATCTCGTCGGAGGTGATGAAATGCTCAATTCATCGGACATCCTTCGCGGCTATACCGATACGATCATCCTCGCGCAGCTTGCCGAAGGCGACAGCTACGGCTATGTCATCAGCAAAAACGTGCAGGAGATCACCCGCGGGGAATTGCAGTTGAAAGAGGCGACCCTGTATACGACGTTCCGGCGGCTCGAAGCGGCCGGGATGATCGAATCCTATTGGGGCAACGAAAACGCAGGCGCGCGCAGGCGCTATTACCACCTGACCGAGAAAGGGCGCGCGCTCTTTGCGGAAAATCAGGCGGACTGGCGCAAATACCGCGCCGTGATATCCGAACTGTTTGGAATGGAGGACGCATCAAGATGATGAACAAGCAGATTCGCAGAATGATTGATGAAATTTTTGCCGATATGAAGATGACGGCGGATAACCTCGCCCTGCGCGACGAGATGATGGCCAACGCGCAGGCGCGCTTCGAGGATTCCGTTCGCGCGGGCAAGACGGAGGAGGAGGCTTTCGCCGAGGTGGCCGCGTCGCTGGGCGACGTGCAGAGCCTGCTGCACGACATGAACGCCGAAAAGCCAGCCGAAGACAAAGAAGATAAAAAAGATAAAGAAGAAAAGGCCGAGGAAAAGGCCGCGAAGGCCGAAGCGGACGAAGCGCCGGATTTCGAGGTCAGAACCGAAAAAACGCCGGATATCGGCGACGTGCTGGGCAAGGCATTCGGCGCGCTGGGCGACGTGGGCAAGCAGATTGTGCCGCAGGCGCAGAAGCTGGTCCGCCAGGTGGACGACCTGACGGGCGGCATGATCGGCGGCATCGGCAAGGCGGTCGGCAAGGGGCTGAGCGACGCGCAGAAGGCGGCGGGCAAGGCGATTGACAAGCTGTCCGGCGACAAGGGCGAAATCGTCGTCGATTTCGGCGAGGAAAAGCCCAAGGCTCCGGCGGCGCTGCGCAAACGCGCCCAAAGCATCCGCGCCGAGGCGGAGCTCAAGCAGGCGGCGGGCGATCAGGAGGGCGCGCGGGCGCTGCGCGCAAAGGCCTACGCGCTGGAGACCGAGGCCGACGAGGTGGAAAAGAAGCTCGCCAAGCTGGCCGAGCAGGAAAAGGCCAAAAAAGCAGAAAAACCCGAAACGGACGACGAGCTTGACGCGCTCCGGCGCGAGATGGACGCGATGCAGGAAAGCCTGAACGCCGACGCGGCGCAGGTGGAGGCGGACGCGGGCTGCCCCAACGAGCCGATTGACATCGACGACGTGGTGCGCGACGCGGAGAACGCGGCCAGACAGGCCGAGCCGCTCAGCGGTGCGCCGGGCATGGTCGTCATCAGCCGCTATCCGGCGGCGGGGCTGCGCGAGGTGAACGTGAGCCTCGATTCCGACGACGTCACCGTAAAGGCGGCGGACGGCACGGATGTGCTCGTCGAATGGGAGGCCGGGCGCGAAGGCGTGGAGCAGCCGACTGTGACGATGGAGGAGCACGCGCTGAACGTGCGCCGCGCGAACCCGGATGTGTTCAAGACGTTCTTCTCCGTCTTCCAAAAGGAGGGCGGCAAGGTGACGGTGCGCGTGCCGCGCGGTTATGCCGCCGACTACGTGCTCGGCACGACCTCCGGCGACATCCGCCTGTACGCCATCGACGTGGACAAGGTGAAGGTGAACACGACCTCCGGCGATGTGCGCGTCGAGCCGGACGCGGGCATCCGCGCAAAGGAAATCGACGTAACGACGATCTCCGGCAGCGCGACCGTCAGCGCCTGCGCGGGCGACGTGGTGGTTAACACCGTTTCGGGCAGGCAGTTCGTCTCCTGCGACGCGAACCGGGCGGATCTGAACGTCGTTTCCGGCCGGATTCACGCCGAGGGCGCGAGCGAGGAATGGGAGATCAACAGCGTTTCCGGCGACATCGAGGTGCTCTGCACCGTCGCGCCGACGCGCAAGATGCAGTTCAACTCCATGAGCGCGAACGCGCATGTGGCGCTCCCCGGCGACATCCGCGGGTTTGTGGCCGATATCAGCGGCATGAGCGGGAAGGTCGTCAACGAGTTCGGCCCGAACCGCTACGGCACCTGCGCCCTGCCGATTCACATGGATACCATGAGCGGCAAGCTGATGATTACCCGCCTGTGAGCATACGGGGTGAAGACGATGTGGGATAAAATCAAAGAGATCGTAAGCCTGATTTTCGGCAGCAGGCTCGTTGTCGAGGGCACGGGGCGAACCTTTGTCAAAGTGCCGATGTGGCTGGCCGTGCTGGCGTGCGTCGCGAGCATCCGTCTGGCGGTGCTGACGGCGCTGCTGGTCGTGCTTTTCGGCATGCGGGTTCGCGTGGTCAAGGCATGAGGAGGGATGAGCATGGATTTTGAAACCATCAAAAACAATGCGGTGAACGCTTTTCGTCAGCTATCCGTGCTGCGGGTGATCGTCACATCCCCCAATGAGAAGGTGGCGGATGTGCCCGCGCTGTATGCGCTGGCCGCCCTGCTGCTCGCGCCGTGGGTCTGCGCGGCGGCGCTCGTGCTCGGTTTTCTGTTCAAATACGGCATCCGGTTTGAAAAAGATGCGGTGAAGATGAATTGAGCAGCGAACGCCTTCCATCACGCTTATGGCGCGCCAACCTCCGGCGTTTTTCATCGTCTGAATCCGCCACAGGCGGCGACGATAGAAAACGTCCCTCAAAGAGGGAGAACTTTGAACCTGAATACATCCATATAAACACGAATCGGGACGAACCGTTCATGGTGCGCCCCGGTTTTTTTCATAAAAAATGAAATTTTCGCCCGTTTGCTTCGTCTATATCAGTAGAAGGGAGGAATTTCACGATGAAAACAATATGGGGCGCGGTTCTGCTTGCGATGATGATGCTTGCGACGGCGGCGCTGGCTGCCGACCTTGATACGCCGCGAATCGGCGCGGCGGTCTGCGCGCCGGAGGAGGAAAACGGCTCGGTCGTGCTGCATGAAGCGCCGGACGGGCGGAGCGAAACGCTGATGCGCTATTTTCAGGGCGCGCCGCTGCAGGTGCTCGACCTTGCGGACGGCTGGGCGCATGTGCGCATGGGGATGACGGGCGAATCGCTGGAGGGCTATATTCGGCAGGAACGGCTGAAATACGGCGCGGAGGCGATGCGCGAGGTGCAGCAATACGCCGAAATGCCCGCATTTGACGAGGACACGCCGGTTTATGAAGCCTGCGACGAGCAATCCGGGGTGATTGATACCCTCGCGGCGCCGGGCGGCGTGAAGCTCATGGGTTATAACGGCCGATGGGCGGCGGTCTGGGGAGAAAACGGCTTTATCCCCATGACGGGGACGATCCGGCCGCAACGATGGACTTCGTCATGGATGGTTCTGCCGCTGGCGGGCGAACTCACGCGGGACGAGGCCGTGCGGAAACTGCGCGAAATGGTGCCCCAAAAGCGGGAAGAATGGAACATTTCCGAGGTCTACACGGATGCGCGGGTGCTGGACGAGGACATGCGCTGGGATTGCAGTGGTTTGGTTTACGAGCCGCTGACGGGAGAAACGTTTTATCACGTCTATATGAATGATCCGCTTCTCATGGACGGGCGGAAATGGTCGATGGATACGCTGATGGTGGAGATGTCCGCGAAGGGCGAGGTGATGAACGTTTACAACACCCTGCCGCAAACGGGCGTTGCCGTCTGCGCGCCGGTAGAGGAGAGCGACACGGTGACGCTCTACGCCGAGCCGGACGAGAGCAGCGACATGCTGTTCCATTATTACAGCGGCACGGTGGCGGAGGTATTGGAGGTTCAGCGCGCGTGGATCCGGGTGCGCATCGGTCAAGGCGAGGCGGCGCTGGAGGGCTGGATGCCTGCGCGCGAGCTGGTTTATACCGCGAAGAAGGCGCGCGATGTGGCGCACGTCGTTCGGTGGTACACCGCCGAGGCGGGCGAACAGGCGGTTTACGCTGCGCCGGACGAAAGCGCGAAGGTGCTGCGCCAAACGCTGCCGAGCGGAATTGTGGAAGTGAACGGAATCGGCACGGACGACTGGGTGCAGCTGAGCTGGTACGACAACGAGCCTGTAACGGGTTTTACGCGGCTTGGAGAAGATGCGGAATTGGGCAAGCCGATGCGTGCGGAGGTGTATCATGTCAATCCGCTGGACGACGAATTGAGCTTCGAAGAAGCGGAGGAAAAGGCGCGGGAATACGCCTGGCAATACGGAAAGAAGCATGGAAAAGGCTGGAAGCGCTCGAAAAAAGCCGTGGACGGCGCGGCGTGCGAAATGCAGTTGATGTATGTCGAGCAGACGAGGCAGGCGGACTATCGCGTCTGGTTTTATCAGGCGGGAAACGAGGAGGACGGAATTGCCGTGGAGATGACCCCGCAGGGCGAGCTGATCGCAGCGGACGAGGGCTTCGGCTGACTTGCATCACGGGCGAAATTGTGGTAAGCTGAGAGCACGCAACAAAGGAAAGGCGGCTTGACGATGCAAAACCCGAACATTCCCGAAGACTGGAAGCAGACGATCAGGGGCTATGTCCCGAAGGACGAACGCGAGGCGGCGGAGAAGGCGGAAATACTGACCCTGATTGACCGGGAAGGCGAGCGGCTTCTGACGCGGGACTGCGCCTACGCACACGTGACGGCTTCCTCCGTCATCGTCAATCGGGCGCGCACGAAAACGCTGATGGCGTTCCACAAGATCTATCAGAGCTGGGCATGGACAGGCGGCCACGCGGACGGCGAAACCGACCTGCTGCACGTTGCGATGCGCGAGGCGCGGGAGGAGACGGGCATCGCGCGGCTCAGGCAGATCGGAAACGGCGCGGCTTCGCTGGAGATTCTGCCGGTCTGGGCGCACGTGAAGCGCGGGAAGGCGGTCGGCAGCCACCTGCACCTGAACGTATCGTATCTGTTTGAGGCGGACGATTCGCTGCCCCTGCGCGTGGCGGAGGACGAGAACAGCGCCGTCGGCTGGATCGCGATTGACCGGCTGGCCGAATCCGTTCGGGAGAAGGACATGCTGCCGACTTATGAAAAGCTGCTGAACAGGACGAACGTTTGTTAATTCCTTACAATCAATATGCGATTTGGCTTGAAGAAAGCTGACAAATTCCGTATACTATAAGCGAAGAAAGGAGAAAGAGCCGAAAAGGCCAAGCGAACATTTTAAGGCAATCCCAAGGCAAAGGAGGCCGATTTCATGGTTACACGTTTTGTGATTAAGGATGCGCATGTTCCCGCTGGGATCGTTGAAACGATGGAGCGCAGAATCCATCAGCGTATGGACGCCTATTTCAAGGATGAGGCCGAGGGCGATACGGTAATCAGCGTTCGCATTACGGAACAGAAGAACACCTACAAGGTCGAAATGACCATGCCCTACATGGGTCACACACTTCGCACGGAAAACCAGGAGCGGGAGATTTCCCTCCCCGCGCTGGATAAAGGTATAGATGTTCTGGAGCGGCAGATGAAGAAGCTCAGGACGCGCCTGGCGCGCGACCTGAGGAAGAAGCCGCCGGTCGCGGACGCTGCGGCGGACGCGGACGAGGAAGAGATCGCGGTGGTTCGCGTGAAGCGGTACGCTTCCAAGCCGATGAGCGTTGAAGACGCGATTCTGGAAATGGACATGCTCGGTCATTCCTTCTACATGTTCAACAATGTCGAAACGGGCAGAGCCGCGACGGTGTATCGCCGCAAAGATGGCGGCTGCGGCCTGATCGAACTGGAAAACCTGTAAACGACAGCGAAAACTCGCTGGCAGACAACAACGAGGCCGCCTGAAGGGCGGGAAAAGAAAGGGTGAGTCCGATGCAGCCGGGTATGAAAGCCGTGGTCGCCGTGCTGGTGGTCGCGCTGATCGCTGTGATCGGTTTGATTGTTATCTCGCAGGGGAACAGCGCGCAGAAGCCTGCACCCACGGTGACCGCGACGCCGGAAACCACCGCAGCGCTGGAACAGGAGCCGGAAGCCACCGCCGAATTGGCGCAGGGCGATGACGCCGCGCAAGATACGATGTATGAGGGCGCGTTGGCTGGGCTGACCGAAGAAGAGATCGCCAAGATGGCGCTCGCCGAAGAGGAATCCAGCGAAAGGCAAAGCGATATCGGGGCGGAGGATTCCGTTGACTGACGGAACAGGCTTCATCCTCCGCATATAAAACCCATTCGGACGTGCGCGGGTGCGCGCGTGGAGCCAAAGGAAAATCAAAGGATAGCGGCCGGGAGAGCGTCGGAAAGGGGCGCTGCCCGGCCGTTTTGACGTGCGCGGCGCAGGCGCGGGAAGGAGGGGACGGGCATGAAAGAGAGAGCCTATATCGCAATCGACCTGAAATCCTTCTTCGCCTCCGTGGAGTGCCGGGAGCGCGGCCTCGATCCGCTGGACACCAACCTCGTCGTGGCGGACGAGAGCCGGACGGACAAGACCATCTGCCTGGCCATCACGCCTACGCTCAAGCGCTGCGGGCTCTCCGGCCGGGGGCGGCTGTTTGAGGTCAGGCAGCGCGTCCGGGAGGCGAACGCGCTTCGCCGGCGCAGCGCGCCGGGGCGAAAGCTGGAAGGCACGTCGCATTTTTTCTCGGAGCTGCAAGCCAATCCGTCTCTGGCGATGGATTTCATCATCGCGCCGCCGCGAATGGCGTATTATATGGCGTACAGCAGCCGCATCTATCAGATTTACCTCAAATACGTCGCGCCGGAGGATATCGTGGTCTATTCCATCGACGAGGTGTTCATGGATGCGACGGATTATCTGAGCACATACGGGCTTTCGGCGCACGATCTCGCCATGAAGATCATCCTCGACGTGCTGGAGACGACCGGCATCACGGCCACCGCGGGAATCGGCACAAACCTGTTTCTGTGCAAGGTGGCGATGGACATTGTGGCCAAGCACATGCCCGCCGATCAAAACGGCGTCCGCATCGCGGAGCTGGACGAAATGAAATTCCGCCGCGAGCTCTGGGCGCATCAGCCCATCACGGATTTCTGGCGCGTGGGGCGGGGCATCGCCAAAAAGCTGGAGCAGAACGGGATGGTGACGATGGGCGACGTCGCCCTCTGCTCGGAGCGCAGCGAGGATCTGCTCTACCGGCTGTTCGGAAAAAACGCGGAGCTGCTCATCGACCACGCATGGGGCTGGGAGCCGACGACCATCGAGGCGATCAAGGCGTATCGGCCGAGCACGAACAGCATCAGCTCCGGGCAGGTGCTGCATTGCCCTTACGAGGCGGAGAAGGCGCGGCTCGTCATCCGCGAGATGACGGATTTGCTCGTGCTGGATTTGGTGGACAAGGGGCTTGTCACCGACCAGATGGTGCTGACCGTCGGCTATGACATTGAAAACCTGACCGATCCGGCGCGGCGGGCGAAGTATCGCGGCCGGGTTGAAACCGACCCCTATGGGCGGCAGGTGCCCAAGCAGGCGCACGGCTCGATCAACCTTGACGGCTACACCTCCTCCACGCGCCGGATCATGCGCGCGGTGACGGAGCTGTTTGACCGGATTGTGGACAAAAATCTGCTGATCCGCCGCATGTACGTCGTGGCCAATCGCGTTTTGCGGGAGGCGGACGCGCCGAAGAAGCGCGACGACGCCGTTCAGCTCGATTTCTTTACGGATTACGCTGCCGAGGCGGAGAAGCAGAAGGCCGAGGACGAGGCCTTGGCGCGGGAGCGGCGGATTCAAAACGCCACGCTCGCCATCAAAAAGAAATACGGAAAAAACGCGCTTTTCAAGGGAATGAACCTCGAAGAAGGCGCGACGGCCAAAGAACGCAACGCGCAGATCGGCGGGCACAAGGCATAAAACGATTGGCGCGCCAAAGCAAAAAACGGTTTGACGGAGAAAAGGGGGATGCGGGATGAACCCGAACGGCAAATACGACGAGATCATGGGGCTTGCGCACCACGTTTCCAAAACACGGCCGCAGATGCCGATGGCCGACCGCGCGGCGCAGTTCGCGCCCTACGCCGCCCTCACCGGCTACGACGCGGCCATCCGGGAAACCGGAAGATTGACCGACGCGCGGATCGAGCCTGACGAGGAAGCGCTGATCGCGCTGAACATGAAGTTCCGGCTGCTGATGGACGCGCTGGGCGACGCGCCGGAGATCACCCTGCTCGTCTTTCGACCGGACGCGCGAAAGGCCGGGGGCGCATACCTGACCGTGACGGGCAGGGTCAGAAAGGTGGACGAATACGAGCGCCTGATGACCCTGCAGGACGGGACGAAAATCCCGATGGACGATATTCTGGATATGACCGGGGCGCTGTTTTCGCCGCTCGAATAACGCCAAGCGACTATCCCTGCCTGCAAAAGAAAAAGAACGAAACGGGGGCGAAGCAAAAACGTTTTGAAGAAATTTCAAAAAAAGTAGAACAAGAAGAACAACAACCAGATATCATTGATATCCTTTTGGACGAAGATAACAAAGACCCAATCGTTCTTGTTGATGGACAAGGCAAAAAATTGTCTTTCGAACAAATTGCTGTTATTCCTTACAATAACAAAATTTATTGCGTTTTGAAACCAATCGACAAGATTGAAAATGTTCAAGATGACGAAGCTATTGTATTTTTCGTTGACGAACAAGAAGGCAAAGAACCTGTTTTGATGGTTGAAACAGATGAAAAAGTTGCTATGGACGTGTTTGACGAATATTACAATCTTCTTGACGAAGCAGACAAAAACAACAAATAGTTTGTTTTGTATTTAAGGCGGTTGACTTATAGTTTTTGATTGCAAAAGACATGCAATGATTTTTCTTGCATGTTTTTTCTTTTGTGGTGCATATTTTGCATAATATTTGGAAAAATAATTTTGCAAGGGAAAAACCTTGAGTAAGGGAGGGAAACTATGTTTGGTAAAAAGAAAGCATCAAAAAAATCTGATGCAAAATGCAACGTTGAGGCAGCAAAAGAATCAGCCACAAAAACAAAAGGTTGC
>ERZ825137.371-NODE-371-length-63990-cov-4.165183_pt1 | contig 63990 bp, 45 predicted proteins | sample MGYA00519873_ERZ825137 | MGnify/ENA primary metagenome ERZ825137 (study PRJEB31778, sample SAMEA3449190) | human gut metagenome | biome: human gut; feature: human-associated habitat; material: faeces | place: United Kingdom | collected 2010/2012 ...
ATAATAAAAGGGCGGCATAACAAAAAAAGAAGGTATCCTTTTCAGACACCTTCTTCTCTTAGCTTCAGTGTATTAAGGATATCTTTGTTTACATTATATATTGTTGGAAAAAACTTATATAAAGTAATGGTTTTCTGTTGTCGGATTGTTCCATTAGTTAATCTATTTGACCGATAGAATTTCCGTATTCCATTTCGCCTTGCACTACAAAAAGAATTTCTTCCGGATCATATTCGCCCATTTGGTCTTTCTTGGCTTCGGCTACAATGTAATTCACTATTTCATCTTGATCAATATTAATGTATCCGTCTTCGTCGGGTTCGACATCCAAGCAACCGCTTGTTGAGTAATAGTCCACAATTACATCCAGAAAGTAATACAATTCGTCATCTGAGAACTTTCCTTTTAAATCTTGTGGTAAATAGTTCTTGATAAATTCGATAGTCTTTTCATCGTCTTCATCTTCTATTAAGAACTCGTCTTTTTGATTCATATGCGTTTGTTTTTTAGAGATTTTTCTTTAAATAAATAACAAAGCGAAGAACCTTGTCCGTAATGTACGGATTATTACAGATTCTTCGCTTCGTAATTAAATATTAAACAAATAAAGTTAAAGTAGAGATTTGATTTTTTCTTCAAATGCAGCTTTTGGAGCGGCACCTACTTGTTTGTCTACTACTTCGCCATTTTTGATGAACAATACGGTAGGGATGTTACGAACACCATATTTGCTCGTCAGTCCGTCGTTAGAGTCTACATCACATTTTCCGATTGTTACCTGGCCTTCGTATTCTTTAGCCAAAGCTTCAATATCTGGGGCGATTTTCTTACAAGGGCCGCACCATGTAGCCCAAAAATCTACTACTACAGGCTTTCCTTCTGCTATTAAAGCCTCAAAGTTTCCATCTGTAATTTCTAATGCCATAAGTCTTCTATATTTAAAATGTTTTTCGCAAAGATATTAATTAATTTTGAATTCCAACTCTGGTCGGCTTTTAATATATGATATTAAGTCTTTTTTGACAGTCACTTTTATTTTTCTTGACATCATGTTTACGTGCATTTTCCCTTCTCCGTCTTTTATCATGAAATAGAGCTCTGTATTACCCGGATGTTCGCTTACGATGGAAGAAAAATCAGTAATGAACTCTTCATTAAGAGCTTCTAAAGGGGTAGTAATAGTAATTTTTTCTATTAAACTTTCTTTAATGTCTGGCAGCAGTTCAATAGAGTTTACTTTGATATCTAATTCGTCCGGTTTCCATTGACGAGGCACACATTTGGCCTTGATATATAAGAAGTAACCTATACGCAGGTAATTGCTCCAATTAAGCCAATCTGGTCCAAAGAATGGAATTTCGGCAGAACCCGAGTAATCTTCTATCTTGACTACGCCAAAAGGTTTGTCGGTTTTTGTACGTCCTTCCCTCAGTCCAGTGACGATACCGCCTAAGGTCAGGTCTTTATTTACTAAGGTTGTTTTATCAGCTAAATCGGCCATGTGTGTATTGCATACATTTTCGAGAATGATAGAATAGTCATCCAATGGATGAGCGGAAAGATAGATTCCTACTAAATCTCTTTCTTTGTTCAAACGTTCCAGTGTGTTCCATGATTCTGTTTTAGGAACTTCGGGTGTGGCAATATCTATCGGATTTTCGTCTCCGAACAGGGAGTTCAGTGCCGCAGCTTTATCCAATTGGTATTTTTGTCCATAGCGCAGTAATGCTTCCGTATAAGTTTCTCCTTTGCTGTTGGTGGCGAAGAATGTTTCTCTTTTCACTCCTTCAAAAGCATCAAATCCGCCTGCTAACACAATGTTTTCAACATTTTTTCTATTACAAGATATTAAATTTACCCGTTGGAAAAAATCTAATACATTTTTAAATGGACCGTTAGCTTTACGTTCTTCTACGATAGCTGCTACAGCATTTTCACCTACTCCCTTTATGGCACCAAGTCCGAATCGAATATCTCCATGCTTGTTGACAGAGAATTTCATGTTACTTTCATTTACATCCGGACCTAGTACCTGTATTCCCATTGCCTTACATTCGTCCATTAGTTTAGTGATTTCGTCAATTTTCGAAATGTTGCGACTTAAGGTAGCGGCCATATATTGTGATGGGTAGTTAGCTTTCAAATAAGCTGTTTGATAAGCTACCCATGAATAGCAAGTTGCATGAGATTTGTTGAAGGCGTATGAGGCAAATTTTTCCCAGTCAGCCCATATTTTTTCAAGGACTATAGGATCGTGTCCGTTCTTCTTTCCTCCTTCAATGAATTTAGGCTTCATGTGATCCAACTTGTCACGCAACTTTTTACCCATTGCTTTACGTAATGCATCACTTTCGCCACGAGTGAAATCGGCCAATAAACGAGATAGAAGCATCACCTGCTCCTGATAAACCGTAATACCATATGTATCTTTAAGATATTTTTCCATCACGGGAATATCGTATACAATTGGTTTGCGCCCCTGTTTTCGGTCGATAAAGTCAGGAATATAATCCATCGGTCCTGGTCGATACAGAGCATTCATGGCTATCAAGTCTTCAAAAGTTGTAGGTTGTAATTCACGTAAGTATTTCTGCATTCCGGCCGATTCGAACTGAAATGTACCGATGGTTTTTCCTTCACTATATAATTTATAAGTTGCGGGGTCATTGATGTCAATACTATCAATATCGAGTTCTTTTCCCAAACTTAAACGTATATTTTCTAAAGCTTCCTTAATAATTGATAGCGTTTTCAATCCGAGGAAGTCCATCTTAATTAATCCTGTTTCTTCAATGACGGAACCTTCGTACTGAGTGACAAGCATCTTTTCGCCGGTTTCTTTGTCATCAGCAGTACTTACCGGAACCCAATCCGTAATGTCGTCACGACAAATAATAGTTCCACAAGCATGCACGCCGGTGTTGCGCACATTACCTTCAAGCATTTTGGCATATTTAATGGTATCCCGTATCATTGGGTCAGGAGAGGCTTCGGCTTCTTGCAATTCAGGAACGTAAGCAATAGCGTTCGGCAGATTCATTTTTTTATCGGGTATCTTGTCAGGAACCAATTTACATAACTTGTCTGAAATAGGTAGCGGTACTTTCTGAACACGGGCAACATCCTTAATTGCTAACTTGGTAGCCATTGTACCATACGTAATGATATGCGCTACTTTTTCCTGACCGTATTTTTCAGTAACCCAGCGAAGTACCTCACCACGTCCATCATCATCGAAGTCTACATCAATATCAGGGAGAGAAATACGATCAGGGTTAAGAAAACGCTCAAACAGTAGGTTGTAAGCAATTGGATCTATTTTAGTGATACCTAAGCAATAAGCTACGGCTGAACCAGCAGCCGATCCACGTCCTGGTCCGACGGAAACTCCCAATTCATTTCGGGCGGCATTGATGAAATCTTGTACAATAAGAAAATATCCGGGGAAACCCATTGTCTTCATGATATGCAATTCAAAATTCAGACGCTCTTTCACTTCATCGCTTAAGATTTCCCCATATAGCTTTCGTGCACCGTCCATTGCAAGCTTTTTCAGGTAGTCGGCTTCCAATTTGATACGATACAATTTATCATATCCGCCTAATTTCTTTATTTTAGCCTTGGCTGTGTCTTCATCCATTACAACTTTGCCGTTTTCATCGCGAGTGAACTCATTGAATAGATCTTCTTCCGTAAATTTTTGTCGATATATCTCTTCTGTGCCGAAATCTTCAGGAATGGCAAATGTAGGCATAATCGGATCGTGATTAATCGAGTATACCTCAACTTGGTTGCAAATATCTACTGTATTACTTAGCGCTTCAGGAATATAAGAGAAAATTTCATTCATTTCGGCCTTGGTTTTAAACCACTCCTGCTTTGAATAAAGCATACGTTTAGGGTCATCTAAATCCTTGCCTGTACTTAAACAAATTAACCGGTCATGTGCTTCAGCATTTTCTTCATCTACGAAATGAACATCATTAGTACAAATGAGTTTAATATTGAATTTTTTGCTATACTCTATTAGTTTCTCATTTACCTTAAGCTGCATGCCATATGCTTCGTGGTTAGCACGTGTTACGGTAGCTTTATGGAGTTGTAATTCCAGATAGTAATCGTCTCCGAATATGTTTTTATACCATTGGATAGCTTCTTCTGCGTCGTCCCATTGTTCATTAGTAATGCGCTTGGGGATTTCTCCACCTAAACAGGCTGAACAAATAATAAGGCCTTCGTGATACTTTTCAAGTTCTACTCTGTCAGTTCGCGGACGCATATAATAGCCTTCGGTCCATGCTTTAGACACTAATTTAATAAGGTTGTGATATCCTTTTTCATTTTTGGCTAATACAATTAAATGGTAACCGCTTTGGTCCGGTTTTCCGTCTTTGTTAAATAATCGGCGGTGAGCGACATACATTTCGCATCCGATAATTGGTTTGAAGAACTTTGTATTCGCCTTTTCTATTTGCTCTTTTAGTGAAATTATTTTTTCTTCTTTTCCTTCAATGACTTCCGTATTTTCTTCTAATTCGGACAGTTGTTTCTTAATATTTTTTATTTCATCTTTAACTTTATCGTTTTTCTTAGTAACGTAGTTAATGAATTCTTTAATGCCGAACATATTTCCATGATCGGTTACTGCCATACCTTTCATACCATCGGCAATGGCTTTATCTACTAATTTGGCTATACTTGCCTGTCCGTCAAGAATAGAATATTGGGTATGAACGTGTAAGTGTACAAAATCTTGCATTGTGTATATATGGGCTTTATTGAAAAAGTGCTTAAAGATACATGCCTTTTTGAGAATGAACAAAAAGTTTTTGAAAAAGTTATGAACAAATAAGTATATGAAGCAAAATCGTACGGATTCGTTTAATTCTAATCTATATTTATTTGCAGAATTATTAAATATAGACTACTTTTGCCCGATATAATAGCTTTAACGGAAAAATGAACCGACTAAAGAAACTTAAGAAGATACGATTACATAGAGAAGGTACCCATATACTTGTGATTAGTTGCGTTATTTTAATATTGATAAACGCGGCGCTTTTCTATTTCATTGATTGCAAAATACCTTTTTATATTTTTGCTGTTTTAAGTTCCATCATTTATTTAGTGATGATAAACTTCTTCCGATGTCCTATTCGTCTGTTTGAAGGGGATACGGATAAGGTTGTCGTTGCACCTGCGGATGGTACGGTTGTAGTAGCAGAAGTGGTAGATGAACATGAATATTTTCATGATAAACGGGTAATGATATCTATTTTTATGAGTCTTGTCAATGTGCATGCCAATTGGTATCCGGTTGATGGCGTAGTGAAAAAGGTTGAGCATCAAAGTGGTAATTTCCATAAGGCTTATTTGCCTAAGGCTAGTATTGAAAATGAGCGTTCGATGGTAGTTATCGAGACTCCGGATGGGCATACGGTAATGGCTCGTCAGATTGCCGGAGCTATGGCTCGACGTATAGTTACCTATGCGGAAGTAGGAGAAGAATGCTATATTGACGAACATATGGGATTCATTAAATTTGGTTCTCGAGTAGATGTTTACTTGCCTTTAGGTACAGAAATCTGTGTAAAGATAGGGCAGAAAACAGTAGGTAACGAAACTGTAATAGCTAAATTAAAATAAGAATATATCGTATATGGCTAATCGTATTACCCGTCATATTCCTAATGCAACTACTTGTTGCAATCTTTTTTCAGGCTGTATAGCTTGTGTTATGGCTTATGAAATGAAATATGAGTTAGCCGTTGCGTTTATTATATTAGGTGCTATATTTGACTTTTTTGACGGGATGTTGGCTCGTTTATTAAATGTTTCGGGGCTTTTAGGTAAAGAATTGGATTCTTTAGCTGATGATATTACTTTTGGCTTGGCTCCGGCTATGATTGTTTTTTCTTTGTTTAAAGAGGTTCATTATCCTGAATTCTTAATTCCATTATCCGAATACATTCCATATACAGCCTTCATTATTGCAGTATTTTCAATACTACGTCTTGGAAAATTTAATATTGACCCTAGGCAAACCTCTTCGTTTATTGGTATGCCGACTCCTGCGAATGCGCTTTTTTGGGGATCTCTCGTAATGGGTTTACATGATTTTTTGCTTTCTGTTCACTTTAATGCCGTTTATTTGTTTCTGTTGGTCTGTCTGACATCATGGTTACTGATAGCAGAAATACCTATGTTTTCGTTAAAGTTCAAAAATTTGTCTTGGAAAGATAACAAAGTGAGATACATATTCCTGTTAATTTGTATACCCATTGTATTTCTATTAGGCATCGGTGGTTTGGCAGCTATTGTTATTTGGTATGTACTTCTTTCGGCTGTAACACAAAAGAAAGCCTAAACAATAGTCTGGCACACTTGTTGTTACTTTTATAGAAACACCAAAAAGACGTTATATTTATGCATATATTAGGTTGCTTATTCGTTTTTCTGCTATTTGCGGTTATTTTAATATTTTCTCTTGTCAGAGGTTTCTTCCGTATTTTCTTTGGCTGGGGACCTAGAGATAACGATTCTTCCCAGCAGCACTCCTATACTACAACAAATAAAGAAAAAAGGGATGACCGTACTTCTTCTACCTCTTATCCTGCTCCAAAAAAGAAAGTAATTGATGATGATGAAGGGGAATATGTCGATTTCGAAGAGGTGAATGATAACAAATAAGTTACATATTTTAGAAATTAGTTATCTTTCGCTGGAAAAAGCTGTAATTTTATACGGATGAAGTAATATTTAAAGTAATAGATTTTAGTTTGTCTATTATCATTAGTGTCCCGTTAAATCTTGAGACCCTTATTTTTCTGTTGAAGTACAATAGCAAAGTGTGAAATATACAAGCGGCATGATTATTACCTAACGAATTTCGCAGAAAATATAAGTTCAAATCCGTTTATTCAAAACAAGACTGTAATCAACAGATTATTAATTACATGCAATAGAATGTGAATCTTTTAACGGGACAGTAGTGTTCTATTATATATAGGTATATGTTTTTTGTATAGATAAATCTAAAGAAGAAATTCAGGGGAGTGTAGAAATGGTATAGTAAATGGTGTCAGTCATAAAGAAAAATCCTTCAACCGACACCATTTTGTTTTACATTAGTATGTACTTTACTTTATAAAATCAATTTCATTTAGATGGGGGTGTTTGGGAGTATATCATCATTCTCCTTATCCTCTACATCTTTAATGAGTGTTCCGTCCGGGTTATAGAAGAGTTTTCGGTCTTTTTGTCCGGCAGCTTCTATTTCAATTAAATAGAATGTTTTATCCGGACGTTCGTAAAGGTCAATATCTTCTACTCTCCAGTTTGTGGTGGTAGGGTTGTAAATACTGGAGGTGAATGTTGTTTTTACCTCATTAGGAAGCAAGGTCAGATCCTTTCCTAAATCTGTTTCAGTCATGCTCCATTCGGCTGTAGAGGTAAACCATGCGTCAACTTCTTTGCCATTATCCCAAAACTCGGCTACATGATATCCTGATTTTATTTCCCATTTTTCATTGGTAACAGAAGGAAATTTGGCTTTGAAAGCATCCACAATAGCTTCTGGTACAGTAGTCGGATCGTCATCATCGCTACAACTTTGTAAAGTTACTACGCTACAAAGAGCAAAAAGCAGTAAGTATAATTTCAGTTTCATACTATAAATTTTTAGGGGTTATTTTTATTTGTGTTATCTATCTATATCAATTACATTGAGTTTCTTGTCGAATTTTACTTCCCATCCATTGGATAGTTTAACTTCATAGCCTCTGTCATCTTTTTCTATTTTTAGAATCTTAGCATCAGGATATTGTTTGGTGATGTAATTTTTAATAGCTGTGGGAATGATAGCTACCGGAACCTGACTGTATTTGCAATCAATTTCTTTCCATTCTCCATTTTTGTCGAATTCCACTTTATTTCCGTTTGTGAAAATTACGTCATAGCTTTTGCTTAAGAATCCACTTTCCATTTTGGCTAAAGCAATAGAACTGTCGGAGAAATGTTTTTTGATAAATTGTTGAGCACGTTGTGGCATTTGTTCAACAGTGATCGGTTTATCATCATCTGCCCAAGCCACTGCTTGCATAGTGAACAAGCATACGAATAAGAGTACTAATTTTTTCATAATTCTTCTTTTTTAATGGGTTGATACTTTGCTTCGTTAATTTATATTGCAAAGATGAGTAGAGAAACTGAAAAGATTCTGAACTCTTTGAAAAAATCTCTCTTTTTTTATTTCTTCTTTGCTATGACTTAGAAACACCTTATCTATCAGGAATGTTTTTAACTTACGAAGAAACTAGTGGAGTAGAAGTATATGTTTGCTAAGAATATTTCACTATCATTTCTTGTGATGAAACAATAATAAGTAAAAAATATACCTATAGCAGGGAATATTCAGTTCTTTTTATCTATTGGGTTCACTTTTAAAAACTTGTTTTCCGCAAGAGTTCGAAGATAATGGGTTTCGTATTATCTCGTTTTAGAATAAAAGCATTAGAGATTGTCGATATTGCCAATAACGAAGAATCTTTTTAGCTATCCTAATTGATTATTTGATAAGAATAAATGGTATGTTGGTGGATTAGACAATGTCCCAACTTAATTATTTATACCATTAAAATGAGAACGGGGGTATATTATAGTGCGCAAAAACTTCTTTTTCCACCTTCTTTTTCCGATACAGAAACGATTTTACGTTTAATGCTGTCTGAATATATTTCTTTATTCTCTTTTTTAGGTGAAAACAATATCTCAATTACATGGAATAAGTTTCCTTATTCTGCTTTTCCGATGCGGAAACAATGTTCTCCATTTTCGTATATATACGAAAGAATGAGTCCGTATTGTTTGCAGATAGAATGAGCGATAGCTAGTCCAAGACCTGTAGAACCTTCTTTTTTACAACCTTGATAAAAACGTTCGAAAATTCGTTTTCCATCTAACGCTACCGGACTACCGCTGTTACGGAAAAGAATCTGATGTTTGGTTAAAAGTATATGAATATGGCCTTTCTCTATATTATGTATATAAGCATTCTTTAATAAATTTGTAATTAGTACAATAGCTAGCGATTCATTCATTTTTGCAAAGAACAAACCTTCTTCTTTAAAAGTCAATGAAATGTTCCGATATCCATATACCTCTTTATAATCTTCTATGTATTGTTTTAATATTTGGTTCAGTTCCACCTCTTTTGTATCGGAGAATTGGCTATTATCTATCTTTGAAAGTAACAGGAGTGATTTATTCAGTTTGGTAACATGGTCTAATGTTTGATGTGTTTTCAACAATTCTTCCAATTGGGCTTCAGAGAGCGATTCGTCTTCCATAAGCATTTCTATCCGGTTTTGGCAAATGGCAAGTGGAGTTTGCATTTCGTGAGACGCATTACCGATGAATTGTTTTTGTTGTTCAAACATTTCTTCGCTACGGGCAGCATAACGGATAGCCGCTTCATTTAATTTACGGAACTCAGTAATTTTTGTTTTATTTTGAAGGGGAGTATTTTGTTTACCTAGCCGATAATTGTCCATCCACTGCAAAAGAGTGTAGAGAGGCTTCATACTTTTACGAAATACCCATACGTTAATTAGAATGACTGTCAGTAATAATATAATGTAGAGAACAATGATTAAATGAAGTATAGATTCCTGTAAATCTGATTTCTCGAAAGTTGGAGTAGAAATAGTTAGCTGGTAATACGTATCGTTTTCATTTCTAAAAATAGTGGTTAGGATACGTGCCGGTTCCGTTTCATTTTTTTCAGGGATGTAAATCATAGAGTCCTGATAACATATATCTTCGTTTTGCTCGGCATATTCTTTGCTAACCTCCGTCAGAAAATATTGGTTATTCGAACCGCTGTTTTTAGACGGTAACTCTTCTCCGGCTAATGAGCGGATAATGATGAGTTCCGAGTAATCTTCCAGACTATCGTCTACTTCATCGTTTATTTCGTCAATGATAGCGATATAAAAACAAATAGCCCATCCGGTAAGGATGAGTATGATTCCTATTGACAGGCGGATGAGTATGCGGTAGAAAAGCTTCATGAGATAATTTTTGTTTTATTCGACAATCATTTTGTAGCCGAAGCCGTATACTGCTTTAATTTCTACTGTAGCTCCGGCGTCTTTAAGTTTTTTACGTAAGTTTTTTATCTGTGCATAGATAAAATCGAAATTATCCACTTGGTCGATATGGTCACCCCAAACAGATTCGGCTAATGTATTTTTATTAATCATCCGGTTGGGTCGGTTCATGAAATAGTGTAATATATCATATTCTTTTCGGTTCAATTCTAATTCTTTACCATCGATCAACACTTGAAAGGTATCTGGCAACAAGCGGATATTACCTAGTTCGATGCAAAGTTCTCCATCCCGGTGATTACGTCGGATAACGCTTTTTATCCGGGCTGTCAGTTCTACCAGGTGAAAAGGTTTGGGAAGATAATCGTCTGCACCGAGTTCCAGTCCGAGGACTTTATCTTCCAAAGAATCTTTGGCCGAAATAATGATAACATTTTCCCGTTTGTGCAATTCCTTTAAACGTTCTAATATTTTTAGTCCGTTTCCGTCTGGCAACATAATATCCAGTAAGACACAGTCGTAATCATACACTTCTATTTTCTGTAACGCTGTTTTAAAATCGTCGGCAGTTTCAGTAATATAACGTTCTTTCTCGAGCGAACGTTGAATCAATTCTCTTAAAGAAGGTTCATCTTCTACGATTAATATTTTCATAAAGTAGTCCCTTTCCATTTTTAACATACAAAGAAACTGTTTATTTCTGAAAAGAAACTGAAATTCGGTCAATTCTTTTCCTTTTGCATATGAATTTTCACAGATTGTGATTTAGCTTCCTCTCACCTTTTATCATACATTGCTAGGATGATGATTGAGTGGATAATTTATGCCTGATTATAGGTATAACAAGATTGACCGTTTATCCTTTTCGTTGGTTTTTAAGGCAGATCCATGCTGATTACCATAATTTGTTTTTTATTGCGTATGACTTAGATTAAGATGATGAGTACGGGAAACAGAAGCATAAGAATAAAAGAACATAGATTCTAATGAGAATGGAAGATAAGTTGTCTGAAAGTAATTTATTCTTTTGGTTTTCCCAGTTTCATCATATTAGGAAGCATGAACGAACAAATTCCTATTAATACGTTCATAATGCCTGCAATGACAAAGGTTTGGGTAATGCCGATATGCTCTGCAATATATCCTATCCCTAACAATCCAGTGATGGAAGGAATTACACTTAGGCCGAATGATAAAGACATGACTCTCCCCAAGATAGCCGGTTCGATATGAAGTTGTAAGGTGGTTATGTACATGGCGTTCAGGATGCTGAGGGATGCCCCACCTATTCCCGTTAGCACGCAGAAAGCAACGAAACCATTTGAAGGTAACAGGCCGGAAGAGATAAAATAAGCACCTAATATGATATACATTATATTGACAATGCTGATCCGGTTAGTGCGGTATGTGCGCAGGCCTATCAATGCACCGCCTAATAAAGCCCCTATACCCCATGAGATTTCTACTAGACTCATCTCAAATGCTTCTCCTCCGAAGTGTTGAAGTGTGATAAGCGGAAAGATGACCGCTACCGGCATGAAGAAAAACCAGGAGAGAGTAGAAAAAATGAATAACGGAACCATTCCTTTTTTGGAGGTAATAGCTGTAAATCCTTCTTTCATCTCTCTTTTCAGATTCTCTTTTTCTGCTTTTTTTTCCGGATTGGGTATTTTCACAAAAGCCAGTGCGGTACAAGCCAGCACAGCACCTACAACATCGATAACCAGTATATTGCCGATGCCGGTAAGTCCTATTAATACAGCGCCCAGCACCGGTCCGGCAATCTCGGAGGAAGAACGTATCATCTGATTCACTCCGGCAATGCGGGAAAGAGCTGATGGCGGAGCAAGTAACGGAACCGAAGCTTGCATGGCGGGTAAATGAAATGCGGAACCAACGGACCGACAGGCCTGTAGTATATAAATATGCCATATCTCCGCAATTCCCAGCCAAAAAAGTATAGCAAGTAATAGAGTACATGCGGCGATGAACGAGTCGGCTAAAATCATGACGGTTTTTCTGTCCCACCGGTCGACGTATACCCCTACGAATAAGCTCAGAATACCTTGCGGAAGCAGAGAAGCCACCACCGATATCGCTAAGACTTCAGCCGACTGTGTTTCTAGACTAAGCCAAAACATAATGGCGTATCCTACAATGGAGCTGCTTAAGATGGACATGAATTGTCCGCTCCATATAATTGCAAATGTTTTTTTCCAGTTTCCCATAAAAAGTAAATGTGGTGAAAGCAAGTCCGGCAAAAGGAACATAGGCTTTCGGAGTATATCATTGGAAATGGATCCTGTTTATTTCCCGGCAATATGGTTTAACACAACAAAAATAGGTTTGTTCTGATAAGTTTACACATCCTAGTGAGATGCTTTTAGCTTTCGTGTTGAGTTACTAAAATCTTATCGATACGAATACCGTCCATGTCTACTATTTCAAATACAAAGTTTTGCCATTTCACAATTTCTCCGGAATGAGGAATGTGCTCCAGTTCTTCCAGAATCAGTCCGCCCACCGTACTGTAGTCGGATGGCATGTAAAGGTCTTCCCGATGAAAATAAGCAAGAAAATCGTAAATCGGACATTGTCCGTCGACCAGCCAGCCCGGTTTATCTTTACGCTTTACGATGTCCGGGTCCTGATGGAGTTCATCGATGCTTCCCACCAGTCCCTCAAAGATATCGCGCAATGTAATGATGCCCTCTATACTGCCGAACTCATCGCATACGAACGCCCGGTTTATTTGAGCGGCTTTCATTTGTTCCAATACCTTATACACTGTCATATTTTCCGGAAAGTAAGTAATCGGACGTATGAGAGAGGTGAGTTGGAAATCGGGTTTCCCCAGTTTTACCGCTAGATCTTTCAGATAGACGATTCCTTTTATATTCTCCAAATCGCCATCTACTACCGGATAGGCTTCAAATGTACTCTCCTCAATGGTCTTTTCTATTTCTTCTTTCGTGGCGTGTATGTCAATTGTTTCCAACTCTTTCCGATGTGTCATGATAGAAGAAATTTTCAAGTCGCCCAATACCAGTACACGTTCCATGATGTCCTGTTCCACTTCTTGTACTTCTCCGGCATCAGTTCCTTCTTGGATAATGGACTTAATTTCCTCTTCCGTTACTTTACTCGCCGATTTGGAAAGTCCCAATATTCTTATCAGTAAAACAGTGCTTTGAGACAGTATCCATACAAACGGCATAGCAATCCAGGAGAGCACTTTCATAGGAATGGCAATGAATTTGGCTGCCGAGTCTGCCAAGTTCAGTCCGATACGTTTAGGCACTAATTCTCCTATCACGATAGATAAATAGGTTACTATGATAATGATAAGAGTCTGCGCTATGGGGTATGCATATTTTAAGGATAATCCCCAAGAATGAAGAATCTCGGAAAAATCTTTGGCTAGTACGTCTCCCGAGTAAATACCTGTAAGAATTCCGATTAAAGTGATTCCTATTTGAACGGTCGATAAGAAACGATCAGGTTCGTTAGCCAACTCTAAAGCTGCTTTAGCGGTTTTGCTTCCTTTTTTGGCTTCACTTGACAATTTCGATTTACGTGCGGAAATCAATGCAATTTCCGACATGGAGAATACTCCGTTGAGTAAAATAAGTAGCAGAATAATAATAATATCGTCCATATGCTTAATTTCTGCTTCAAAGATAGAGAGATAGGATTATGGATGAACTGAATGTCGTTCTTTTTTAATTATTTTTAGGCAAACGACAAAGAAAATGTTTCTTGTACTTAAGTGAATTTCTTCTGATGAAAGTTTCCTATTTCTTTAAAAAATAGAAAAGATTGAGTCTTTTTCTGAGGTAAGTTTTAGCTTATTGTTAATTTTGCAACTCAATTTCATGATTAAAGATTTTGCAACACACAATGAAACAACGATTATTGGTTTGTCTGTTAAGTATATTGTCGATAAACGCCTATTCCCAGTCCTCCTGTTTGCAATATAAAGTAGAAACGGGAATCTCGGCAGGCACGGGAGAACATACCCCTTTTTGGCTGGTTGCCAACAAATTCGGTCTGTCTTCTATCCAAAAGAATACAGCTTATTTGAGCGCGGGTGTGTTTCATCAGGATAATCCTCAGAAGAAATTCTCTTATGCATGGGGAGTAGAGATGGGTGGTGCGCATAACTTTACTTCCGGTTTCTTTATTCAACAAGCCTATCTCGATTTGCGCTATCACAAATTTGTATTAAGCATAGGCAGTAAGGAACGTGGCAGTGAGTTAAAGAATGATGCCCTCAGTACGGGCGGGCTTAGTTTGTCATCCAATGCCCGTCCTGTACCTCAGGTACGTATTTCTCTTCCCGAATTTATTCCGGTGCCGGGATGTCGTGACTGGCTTCATGTAAAAGGGCATTTGGCATATGGTCGCTTTACAGATGATTCTTTCCAGATAGATTATGTGCAAGGAAAGAATAAATATACCAAGAATACCCTTTATCATTCCAAGGCTCTGTTTTTGAAGTTAGAGAATGAAAAGATTCCGTTTAGCGTCACGGCCGGCATTGAAATGATGGCTCAGTTTGGAGGAGATTGTTATTATTCCAACGGAACGGTTAATCATACGCCGCGTAGGTTGAAAGACTTTTTTAGAGTATTGCTTCCCGGAAATGGAGACAATAGTGCTTCCTTAAGTGATCAGATCAATGTGCTGGGTAATCATTTGGGGAGTTATCATCTAGCACTTGAATATAGATTCCCTACCTGGAAAGTAAGAGGGTATTATGAACATCCTTTTGAAGACCATTCCGGTATGGAATTCGCTTATGGCATGTGGAAAGATTGTCTGGTAGGGCTGGAGCTTACTTTACCGTCCAACCGTGTAGCAGAATCACTGGTGGTAGAGTACCTGTATACAAAAGACCAATGCGGAGCGTTTCATTTTCTGAACTATAACCCTGGTGAGAATTGGGGCAAGAATTTTACGGGAGCGGATAATTATTATAACAACGGGCAGTATACCGGATGGGAGCATTGGGGTATGGGACTGGGAAATCCGTTGCTGACTTCGCCTTTATATAACGGTAACCATGATCTGACATTCCGCAACAACCGGGTGGAAGGCGTTCATATCGGATTGAACGGAGAGCCTTTACGGGGATTGCGGTATCGTATATTGTTTAGTGCTACCCGAAACTGGGGGACTTATGACCATCCGTTTGATGATATTGAAAATAATTGGAACGGTTTGGCGGAGTTATCTTACTCGCCGCAGAAGTGGAATGGGTGGACATTTACTTTGAGTGGAGCGGCCGATGCCGGAAGTCTGTTGGGACGGAGCACGGGCGCTATGTTGACTATTTGTAAAACGGGAGGGTTTAATTTATGATGAAAAATACATTAGGTTTAGTCGGGGCGCTGTGCGTTTTGCTGTTCGCTGCCTGTGACGGGAAAGATGGGTACGACAGTCGTCTGGATGGTATGTGGCAGATGGTGGATACTTCTATCTATTATAGTTTTCAGGTGAATGTGGTGAATGTGAAGAAGGTAAACGGTGGAAGCTATTTCGGGCATTACCGTTATGAGAACGATTCTATCTATATAACTATCCGTAATTCCACGAAACAGGCCGTGGAACCTTTGGGGCTGAAAGATACTATCCAAAACTTCGAGGTGGAGACATTGACTCATAAAAGATTGGTTCTTCGTTCGGAGGATACGAGGCTGACATTCCGTAAATACTGAGTTGTTGTTACAGAACTTGAACGGATTTTTATTTTTAGCAACATCGGACAAGTCGGTTCTCTTTCCGAAACGTATCTTTGCCATGTGAAACAAAACCATCAAAGAACATGGGACAAAAGAAAACGACGTTGGAAGAGTATCAGAAATGTGTGAATGCGGTGATAGATTATATTAACCAACATTTGGGAGAAGAGATAGATTTGAAATTGTTGGCCGGTATTTCTCATTTCTCTCCTTATTATTTTCATCGTATCATGAAAGCTTTTCTAGGTGAACCTATTGGCACGTTTATTGTCCGGACGCGGACAGAAGCGGCGGCCCGTTTGCTGCGCTATTCCGATTTACCGATAGCTGATATTGCCTATCGAATCGGGTATTCTTCTCCTTCATCTCTTTCTAAAGTGTTCAGGCAGTTTTATGGCGTTTCACCTTTAGAGTATAGAAACAATAAACATTTTGTAATTATGAAACCAGCAATGATTCGCCCTGAATTGGACTTGAAAGGGGAGGTGCGTCTTCTCCCGACCCGTAATGTTATTTACATCCGTTTGTTCGGAAATTATAAATTAAATGATTATTGCGGAACGTGGATGCGTTTGCTCCATTTCTCGCAAATGGAAGAATTATCTGTAAAAGAGACCGGACCGTTGTGTATTTATCATGATGACCCGAAAGTGACCCCTGAAGAGAAGTTGCGTACGGATGTCTGTATGCTCCTTGCTTATTCTGCCGTTCCAAAAGGAGATATCGGGTTTAAACAGATTCCGGCAGGACGGTATGCCATTTTTTTATATAAGGGGGCGTATGATAATTTGCAATCGGTGTATGATACCATTTACGGAAAATGTCTTCCCGAGATGGAATGTACTTTGCGTGATGAACCAAGTGCCGAACATTATTTAAATAACCCTGCTGATACGAAACCGGAAGATTTGCTTACGGAAATACTTATTCCGGTTGAATAAACAATTAAACAGCCGCAGAAAGAGGTAGTTAAATGAGAGACTTCCTTTTCTGCGGCATGTTCAGGATTGTTTCTTTTCGTACTGTTTATAGAGTATAAACTCTTTTCTTTTTATTGGATCGGTTCTTTATAGCCGGTTTCCCTTTGTAACCGATTCTTCCGCTACCTGATACATTGGCTTTTAGTGTTTGATGGGCATGACATTCTATATATCCTGATCCGTTAACAGAAGCTGAGGCATTCCAAGCTTGGAGCGAAGCGGTATGGATCGTTCCCGACCCACTGATAGAGTAGGCGCCTGTTTCCGTTTTTCCGGATAGTGTGATTGTTCCCGAGCCGGAAACTGCTGCTTTGGTACTGGTGCTTGTAATACTGTTAACGTTGATATTTCCGGAACCGGAAATACAGCATTCCAGATGTTTACAATGCAGTGTTTCTCCATTGACGTTGCCTGAACCGTTTATGGTTATTCGGAAATCGTCTGTGCGGATTCCTTTTGTCCATTCAACGTTTCCCGAGCCGTTCAATATAATGTCTTTCAAATTAGGAGATGAAATTCTGATGTCCAGTTTGTTGATAATCAATTGCATCTCCTTCTTGAAACCAATGCAAAGCGTTTCGTCTTTTACTTTGATATCCAGCAAGGGCAGTATATTATCCGAAGTATACACTTCTACTCTTGGAGCGCCGGATTGTTGAATATAATATATATTAGCATTGGCATTTATTTTTAGTTGGTCGAAACTATTATCAACTTTGATGTTCTTGGTTACACAGTTCTTGCTGCCTTTAACAAAGTTTGCATTTCCAGAGGCATTGAATATTTTTGAATAGCTTCCCATGCAGGATGTAAGGAGAACTGTGGCAATGAGGAATGTCAATGTTTTCATATTCTTGATGTTTATTAGAGGGTACGAATGAATTAAATATTTTCTTCTTGTTATATGACGTCTGTTTCATTTAAAATGTGACATGAGGAGGGCGTTTATTTACATTTTTTATACTTCTTCCCTTTCATTATTGTATTGCATAATCGGAATATTGTTAGGAAAATGAGCCGTTAAGTTAAATCTGTGTATTATTGAACATACAGGTCCGATTTTGAGATGGTATTGCCTGATTGTGAAGGAGAAACAGCGGGTAGAAGTAACTAATAATGTGGGTGCTCGTACTTAATAAAGTTATTCGGATAACTAATAATGTGGTGAAGCGTAATTAATAATGTGATGAAATGGATTTAATAAAATGCCGGGAGCGGCATCCGGTTTTGGTTTGTTTTGATAGGTTTCGGAGGAAAATTTTGCAAGCTGATGACACTGGTAATGTAACCTTATCACGTAGACAGCGCAACCTCGCAACGTAGACAGCTCTACGTTATGGAAGTTGCGAAATTATGTTAGAAACTGATAACGATAAAGTTATAGCGCTGATTAGCAGTATCCTACCTATGTATCTGTTTATACGAGCCGGATAAACTTATATACAGTTTTTTTATCTGCTTATGCGAACCTGAACAATAAGCTTTTTCTATTACTTTTCCTTTATTCTTTTAAAAAGCCGGTAAACTTCGCCAATCCAAAGAACAGATGAGGTGGCTATAAATATAATCCCCCATGTTTGCCAATCTAGCGGAGTGGTGCGGAATACATTGCCCCCGAACTGAACTATAATAAACTGGCCGATAAGAATCAGCAATGCCACGCCCGGAACGATATAACTATGGGCAAATCCTCTCAAAGCAGAATGGTTGGTTCCCAACACACGGGCGTTAAACAGGTTCCAGAACTGGAGCATCACAAATACGGTGAAGAAGATGGTCAGTTCCCGGATATGGAGTTCATTGTTATAGGCAAAGTAGCCGTATAGCCCTATCAGAACAAGGATAAAAGCAATACCGCTTCCGATGATGTTGCGATACATGGCTTTGGTGATGATGAAATCCGTGTTCTTTCTAGGTTTATCTTTCATTACGTCGACACTGGGCGGGATAGACGCCAAAGCCAGTGCAGCGAACGTATCCATAATCAGGTTTACCCAAAGCATCTGTGTTACTGTTAGAGGAATGGCTGTGCCGATGAAGCTGCCTACCAGTACGGTAAACATGGCTATCAGGTTAATCGTTAACTGGAAAACGATGAAGCGTTGGATATTCTTATAAAGGGAACGTCCCCACATTACGGCTGTACCGATACTGCGGAATGAATCATCGAGTAAGGTAATGTCGCTGGCTTCTTTTGCTACGGAAGTACCGGTTCCCATGCTTAATCCTACTTGTGCATGGTTAAGTGCAGGAGCATCGTTTGTACCGTCGCCGGTTACTGCCACAACAGCACCTTTCTTTTGCAGTAACTGTACCAGACGTTGTTTATCCATAGGACGGGCGCGCGACATAATCTTCAGGTCCATCACCCGATCAAGTGCCTCTTCATCGCTTAGAGCAGCAAATTCTACACCGGTTATACGGTTGTGTTCCGTATCTTCCGGTTTCCACAGTCCTATCTGCCGTGCAATTTCCGTAGCCGTTCCCGGAGTGTCTCCGGTAACGATCTTTACTTGTATACCGGCATTCTGGCATTGCGCTACGGCAGCCGGAACGTCAGGGCGTACGGGATCCGATATGGCAACGATTCCCATAAAAACAAAATCATTTGCTTCAGTTAGTTTCGAACAATCTTCGGAATCGTTCTCTTCTATCAGTTTATAGGCAAAACCCAACGTACGCATAGCCATGTTCTGATAAATCATCAGTTGCTGTTCAATATCGGCTTGTTTGTCGGCAAGAGGTTGGTTGCCCGCAACTGTAGATACGTGCGAGCATCTTTTTAGAATAATTTCGGGAGCGCCTTTTATATAAATTACCTTCTTTCCATCTACATTCGAGCGAACAAGGGTAGCCATAAACTTTCGTTCGGTAGAGAAAGGTAACTGATTAATGATTTTCGCTTCGTTTCGAAGTGCCAGATAGCTCTTCTGTAATTTATTCATCCAAAACAACAATGCTATTTCAGTGGGATTGCCTACTCCTTTCATTTCTCCTTCTTCCGTTTCTTCCAGAAAAGCGGTAGAATTGGTGGCAATACTTTCCGTAATGCGGTCGAATAGTTTGTCGGAGTCCGGTGTCTTCTCATTCAATCCGTAGAATTGGGTTTCGTAAACTTGCATACGGTTCTGTGTTAGCGTTCCGGTCTTATCTGTACAGATAACGGTTACGGCGCCCATTGTTTCACAAGCGTGCATTTTACGGACAAGGTTGTTGGTAGCCAGCATACGCCGCATGTTAAGTGCCAAACTTAGCGTAACGCTCATCGGTAATCCCTCTGGCACGGTTACTACGACTAATGTGACTGCTAGCATGAAGTATTTCAGTACGATTTGTGCAATTTCCAGATATTGGTGCCAATCCGTTACGGTATTATTCTGGAAATAGACATAAAGTTCGCGTGAAACGAATCCGATGAATGTAAGTCCGGCTACCGTGAAACCTATTTTACCAATTAAGTGAGCCAAGCGTTCCAGTTGGATGTTAAGTGGAGTTTTTTCTTCTGACTTTTCGGTAGCCTGGCGGGCTACTTTGCCAATCTCAGTGTTATCGCCAACTTGTTCCACTTCCATGATTCCATGTCCGTCAAGTACGGTTGTACCACGCATCACTTTGTCCGACGGATAAGTAGCTTCCGGGTCGAAATGCGCTTTATCGGTGGTCTTTTCTACCATCGGCTCGCCGGTGAGGTTCGATTCATTGATTTGCATGGATATTGCTTCGAGAAGTTTGCCGTCTGCCGGCACCTCTTCTCCGTTCTCAAGCATTACAATGTCCCCTACCACTACGTCCTTTCGGGGAATTTCGTGTACGGCACCGTTTCGAATCACCCTGACGGAAGTATCTTCGTTGGAAGCATTCAGTAAATCGAACTTCTTACCTGCATCATATTCGAAATAAAATCCGATACCGGTAGCTAGAAAGATTGCCAGAATAATACCGATAGTCTCGGCATATTCGTTCTCGATGAAAGAGATGATTAACGAAAAGAATGCGGCCAGCAATAAGATTTTGATAACAGGATCTTTGAACTTCTCAAGGTATAGTTTCCAGATAGAATCCCGTTTGGGAGGAGTCAGTAAATTGTTTCCGTGCACTCTTCTGCTTTCTTCAACTTGCTGTTCGTTTAAGCCTTCGTACTTAAAGTTATGTGTCGACATATTTACATTATTGTTTAGTAATGAGCGACAAAGTTAATAGAAACCGTTGGAGGACGCTGAATTGTTAAATGAATTAATGTATCTTTTGCTTATTGAAACATCTTTATGGTTATTTCTTTCTTTTTATTAATTTATTGGGATTCTCTCAGCAATATTTTTTGTAACATTTGTTTCAGACGTTTACGGTTGTCCGGTAATTTACGGACGCGCGCTGTCAGTAACTGGGAGTTGAACGGTTTCGATATGTAAGAATTTGTTCCGCTCTCAAATCCGCTGATACATTGTTCATCTAAAAGGCAGCTTCTCTATGGCGAATAACCGGAATATGGCAGGTTAGTATCTTAAATCATAAGAAACTTTTTCTTAACTCTTCAGGTACAGGCGGCATAGCTCCGTTTTGTGTACAAACATAAGCGGAAATCTTAACAGCCAATCGGTGTGCTTCTGTTATAGGCATTCCTTTCAGAATACCGGCGCAGAAGGCAGCAGTGAAAGAGTCTCCCGCACCCACTGTATCGGCTACTTCAACCTTTGGAGTATTTACGAAAGAGACTTCTCCCGGCGTAAATACATAACTTCCGTTTATTCCGCAAGTCAAAATCAGCATTTTCAGGTTATATTTAGCTAATAGAATCCAGCATTTATCTTGCAAATCAATTCCGGGGTAGCCGAACATACGGCTGATTGCTACCAATTCTTCATCGTTAATCTTCAGAATATTACATTTGCGGAATGAGTTACAGAGGACCTCTTTTGTATAGAAATCCTGACGCAGGTTAATATCGAATATCTTTAATTGTCCTTCTCCGTCAGGCATGGCGTCAAGAAAACGATTGATGGTTTCGCGAGAAACGATGTTGCGTTGTGCTAACGAACCGAAGCAAACTGCCCGTGTGTTTTTTGCCAGTTCTTCTAATTGCGGAGTAAAAGGAATATTGTCCCAGGCTACATTCTCTTTGATGTTGTAATGAGGAACCCCTACGTTATCGAGCTCTACTAATACAATCCCCGTAGGATAAGGTACTTCTTCTATCAGATAATTCAATTTCTTTTCGTTGAAGTTTTCCAGAATCTCAGCACCTAGTTTGTCGTTACCCACAGCACTCACTACGCGTCCTTCCCATCCTAATTGGGCTATATGATATGCAAAGTTGGCAGGTGCACCGCCTATTTTCTTTCCTTCGGGAAGCACGTCCCACAGCGCTTCCCCCATTCCTACTACTATATTATTCATGATATGCATAATTTAATGGTTGTTATTTTAATGTATTTTTCTTTCTTCATCTCCTTTTATCTCCCCGACCTTTTTTCTTTAATATTGCTGTTTCTTAATCTTTGATGTATAGAATATCAGATAAATAGCTCCGATTGTCATCACAGCCACTGCCCCCATTTGTCCTACAGCATCCGATGCAAATCCCATAATAAGCGGAAATATCGTACCTCCGAACAGTCCCATAATCATCAATCCCGAGACTTCGTTTTTCTTATGCGGCATATGCAGCAAAGCTTGCGAGAAGATAATGGGAAAAACATTGGAATTTCCGAAACCTATCAGGGCAATACATACATAAATAGGAATTTGCGTGTCAAAGATAAACAATCCGACCATAGCAACGGTAATCATCAGTGCACTGATTCCAAAAAAAACTTTACTCGACATTTTGCTGAGGATGAAAGCTCCGAGAAAAGAGCCCACCGTACGGAATATAAAATAGAGGCTCGTAGCGAAAGAGGCTTCAGCCAATCCCCAACCCAGACGCTCTATTAATATTTTCGGTGCTGTAGTGTTAGTACCTACATCGATGCCTACGTGGCAAATAATTCCCAAAAAGGAGAGTAAGATAAACGGTTCGCCCAGCAGTGCGAAACATTCTTTAAAAGTGGAAGCTTTCCCTTCAATTTTCTCTTCGGTAATAGGAGTGACGTAAAGGAACAATATGGCAGCTACGGCAATAACCATGTAAATAGGAAACAATATGCGCCAACTTAACCCAAAAGTGGGAATGCTTTGGGTGGCTCCCCACATAGCGATATACGGAGCGAGGAACGAGGCGATGGCTTTGACGAACTGTCCGAAAGTAAGACTGCTAGCTAACCTGTTACCGCTGATGATATTCGAAAGTAGCGGATTCAGAGAGGTTTGCATCAACGTGTTACCTATACCTAAAAGTGAAAATGAAATCAGCATTAAGGTATAACTGTCTCCGAATATCGGTAACAATAAGGAAAAGAAAGTAACTACTAAACTTAAAAGGACCGTTTTTTTACGTCCTATCTTGTTCATGAGCATTCCCGTAGGTACGGAGAATATTAGGAACCAGAAAAATACGAGCGATGGAAAAATATTTGCCTGCGAATCGCTCAGTCCAAGATCGGCCTTCACATAATTAGAGGCAATGCCTACCAGATCGACAAATCCCATGGCGAAAAAGCATAGCATCACCGGGATGAGTTTGATATATATGTTTTTAGTATCTTTCATGATGATAAATATTAAATTAATAATGTTTCGCAAGCTCCACTTTTAGGGTTTAAAAAGGAAAACCTCTTTGTTCCGAAGTGAAGATAGAGTTCGCGGCCGATAGTCCTAGCTTATCCTAGGTCTGACTTACAGGGCTTCAACTCTTGAAACCGTAGATTGGCGCCTTTGTCTTCTTCCTTTGCTTCCTTGAAGTTCTTGCTTGCGATACGTCGGTAAATTATTGTTTATTACAATCCTAAACGGTAAATGTTCAGTTTATCCAATTTTCTTTTGCTACCCTCGTTATAAAATTGTAGGATATTATCCTGTTCGTTCTGGAATATAAGGTTAGTCATGGTTACTTTTGTTCGATTATGGTATCGGCAAAGTTAAAAAGAAACTCGCTTTGTCGACTGAATTTTTTACTTCTCTAGGATGATTGCTATTTATAGAATATTTTTAATATCTGTTTGTTCCTCCTATAAACACTCGTACATCGATGTTGTGAAACTATCTTCTTGATAAAACATTTGGTTATCTCTTTAGAATGTTACTTTTGCCAAGAATTCTACAGTGAACGTTCGAAGGTCGCTGTCTGCATTCAAGTTTCGTTGTATTGGGGCGTATTCCTTCTCCATTAGGTCGGCGTTTGAAAGGTTACCTTTAGCACTGTCAGGCCCGAGATGTGGATGACTGTTTTAATCAGGGAGAGGAGTTTGTTAACCTTCCGGTGAAGGCCTCCGAAGGTTTCTTTATATCCTTTGAAATAATAGATATTCTTGATATTAGCATATGTTTTGCTGAAGTAATAGAAATTTGCGCATATTTTTAAATCTTGGGTAATGTCGCAACTTGGATTTAGTTCGATACAAACTTTTGGAATTGGGATGCTGTTTATAATAAGTGTAGACTGTTATTGTCCACTATAGATTGTCCGGATTACATTAATTCTAATTTGATTAAGTTTATTCTTCAGTATTGATATATATGGGAATCCATAAAATCAATATGATCTGTGTAATCCGGATAATCGCTAGTGATAAAAACAATACTCCTATATTTATATGTGATTTAAATATTTTCAGCAACCCATAGACTCCCGATAAAAATCGAGCATTTCGAATATTTCTTCCTTAGTTGCCGATTGATTGATGCGGATATCTCCGATACCTCCGAGCAGAGTGAAATTAATAATGCCTGCTTCGTTCTTCTTGTCGTGGGTCATGAATTCGTACAGACGTTCGTATTGTTTGCAGTCGAAAATAAAAACGCCGTAATTATCTTTAATAAATTGTATAGTTTGACGCAGCTTGTTTTTAGGGAAATTCGTTTTAATGCATGAGAAATAAAGCTCGCAGACTAATCCCCATGCTACGGCATATCCATGTAGACGCGGACGCTTCTGTTCCAATGCCAGACTTTCGAAAGCGTGACCTACAGTGTGACCCAAATTCAAAGCTTTACGGATTCCCTTCTCAAAAGGGTCTTGCTCTACAATATTCTCTTTAATCTGAACAGATTGCGCTACCAGAGTTTGCAACATTGTATAGTCCGGACGGTTGAAATCGAAATCCAGTAATTCCGCCCAATGCTTTTCGGTGCTGATAAGTCCATGTTTCAACATCTCTGCATAGCCGGAACAAAGATTTTCCTTATCTAAGGATTTTAAGAATTCCGTATCAATAATTACGCTTTGTGCCGGGGCAAATACGCCCACTTCGTTTTTCAGTCCATTGAAGTTGATACCTGTCTTTCCGCCCACCGATGCGTCGACCATGGCCAATAGGGTAGTAGGTATATTAATATAAGGTATACCCCTTTTAAAAGTAGAAGCGGCGAAACCGCCCAAGTCTGTAACCATACCTCCCCCTAAATTGATAAGAAGGGAATGCCGACTGGCTCCGCGGTCGCCTAATGCTTTCCATACCGAAGCCAGTGTTTCCAAGGTCTTATGTGTATCTCCTGCTCCGACGAGAATCGGTTCCACGCCTTTTAAAGATTCCACTCCTTGAACAAGAGGAAGGCAAAAACGGTAGGTGTTTTCATCGGTTAGAATGAATAATTTATCGAAATGAATTTGCTGAATGGCCTTAGTTAGGCTTGTTTCCGGATTTTCGGAGATGATAACTTCCTGTTTACTCATAGTTGTATGGTACTTAATATGGTGCAAAGGTATAATAAAAATTTGAGAAGTAATATTACGTAAGATAACATTCAGAGTCATTTGTCCAGTCTAAAGAGAGACAGCTTGTAAGATTCTAGTTATTTTGTGAGTCAAAGAGTTTTCTTTATTTTAATTTAAAAATCAGCAGTTATTAACTGCTTTTCTACTGTAACAGCGATGTGTTTTAGAAACAATTTCTTATCAATCTCTCTTTTTGATTGAATTGAAAAAGAGCCAGTTGTAATGGATGCTGTGTCGTTTTGTCTCGTTGGTTCGGAATTTAACGTTATTAAAGTATCTATACCCTTTTCTTTGTCGCTTATGTAAGTCGGGGTATTAATTTAGTTTCTTTGCTTTCTGAATGAAGTAGTAAATTTCTTAATCAGGCAATCTAATTATATTATTGTTCGATTGTTTACAGAAAAGCTTAATGATCCGTTGTAGGCAAAAGATTTTATTGAAATATTAAACCTTTATTCCGAAAACCTGTCAAAAAAACATTGAAAATAAATACAACCTTATAATTCTATGAAACGAAAACTCCTTTCTTTGCTAATGTTTGGACTGGGCATCAGTCTTATTCAAGCACAAGATGCGAAAGTAACTGTCTCCGGTACTGTGTGGGATGCAGAATTGAATACTCCGATTGAGCAAGCAACTATTCAGATACTCTCTATGCCCGATAGTACCTATGTAAATGGTAATGTTAGTTTGACAAACGGACGCTTCTCTTTGCCTGCCGTTAAACCAGGAAAATATCTATTAAAAGTTTCTTATGTAGGCTATAGTCCGAAGTGGAAGTCTTTACAACTTACAGCTTCTAAGCCACGTGTTAATATCGGTCGAATTTCCCTTTCCGATGATGCTATTCTGTTAAAGGAGGCAGTGATTACGGCTGAAGCTCCGCAGGTACAAGTAGTAGAAGATACGTTGGTTTATAATAGTTCGGCATACCGTGTGCCTGAAGGTTCTGCATTGGAAGAATTAGTGAAGAAACTACCTGGGGCAGAAGTAGACGATGACGGTAATATTACGGTCAATGGAAAAAGTATTAGTAAGATATTGGTAGATGGAAAGGAGTTTTTCGGAGATAAAAAAGATATGGCTTTGAAAAATCTGCCGGTCGATATGGTTGAGAAACTTAAAACATATGAGAAAAAATCTGATTTGGCCCGTATTACTGGAATAGATGATGGAAATGAAGAAACCGTGCTCGATTTATCGGTAAAGCAGGGAATGAAACAAGGCTGGTTTGGGAATGCCGATATAGCCGGTGGAACAAAAGACCGTTATTCTACCAAGTTGATGGTAAACCGTTTTACCGATAGTAGACAAATAGCAGCAATCGGCTCCATGAATAATACTGGTGACAAAGGCTTTGGCGGACGAGGTGGTTTTAGAGGAGGAGGTAATGGTTTGCGTACTAATAAAATGGGCGGATTTAATTTTGCTATGGTTACTCCTAAGATAGAGTTAGGAGGTAGTATAGATTATTCTTATAGTAATAATGATACGGAAAGTAAGAGTTCTTCGGAAACTTTTCTTGAAACCGGGAACTCTTTTTCCAACTCTTTAAGTAAAAGTCTGGGTAAATCGACAGGATGGAACGGTAACTTTCGTTTGGAATGGAAGCCCGATACTATGACGAACATTATTTTTCGTCCGCGTTTTTCATACAGTACATCGGATAGTCATTCCCAAAGTATGTCGGCTACTTTTAACGAAGATCCATATAAGGAAGGTATTACCGACCCACTAGAACAATTTGATGATGAGCGACTAAAAGATATTCGGGTAAACCATCAGATCCAGCTTTCTCAGAGTGAAGGAAATTCACATTCTTTTAACGGAGAATTGCAGATAAATCGTAGGTTGAATAATAAGGGGCGTAATATTACGTTCAGAGGAACCGCAGGATATTCTAAGAATGAGAATGAGCAGATATCACAGTCACGTATTGAATATTTTCAAGTAGAAGGTCGGAATCAGAATATAAACCGTTTCTCAACTACTCCTACTAAGAATTGGAATTATGTGGCGCAGATGACATATAGTGAACCGGTATTCAGAAATGCTTTCTTACAGTTCAGCTACAAATATCAATATAAATATTCGAAGAGCGATCGTTCTACTTATAATATAGGTGATTTTGAATTTCCTTTTTTGCCTAACGGATATGATGATGAGGCCAACTATGATCCTAACCAGAGTAAGTTTGCAGAATATAAGAATTACATTAATGATATTTCGGTAAATATGCGTTTCATACGTGAAAAATATCAATTGAACTTTGGTGTGACACTGATGCCACAAAAGTCGGAGATGAGTTATAAGAAGTCACAATTGGATACTTTGGTGACTCGTACGGTGACCAATTTTACACCGACAGTGGATTTTCGATACCGCTTTTCCAAGCAAACAAGATTACGTGTTAGCTACCGAGGAAGTACCGACCAACCGAGCATGACTGATTTGTTGGATATTACGGACGATTCAAATCCGTTGAATATTACTCAAGGTAATCCCGGTTTGAAACCTTCGTTTACCAATTCTTTGCGTATTTCCTTCGATACGTATAATGTCGACAGACAACAAGGAATTAATACTGGTCTGAATTTTAGTAACACGTTGAATAGTATTAGTAATATGGTGACTTATAATTCGGAAACCGGTGGACGTATCACCAAACCGGAAAATATTAATGGAAATTGGAACCTAGACGGACGTTTCGGGTTCTCTTCCGCATTGAAAAACAATAAAAAGTTTACCTATAATACACATACCAGCGCTAACTATAACAATATGGTGGCCTACTTATTGCAAGATCAGGTGACTATGAAGAATACAACACGTCGTTTACGTCTTGGCGAGCGTATAAGCGGAGGCTATCGTAACGATTGGTTTGATTTCGGACTGAACGGTTCATTGAATTACAGTCATGTACGCAGTTCTTTGCAGGAAAGCAGTAACATGGATACTTATGATTTCTCTTATGGTGCGGAATCGAATGTACAATTTCCCTGGAATATGTCTATATCTACAAGCATCTCCAATAGTTGCCGCCGTGGATATAGTGATGCGAATATGAATCGTGACGAGCTTATTTGGAATGCTCAGATATCTCAAAACTTTTTAAAAGGAAATGCGGCAACATTGACATTGCAGGTATTTGATATTCTTCATAACCAGAGTAATATCAGCCGTTCAATTTCGGCATCTCAGAGAAGAGATACGGAATACAACTCTATAAACAGCTACTGTATGTTGCACTTTGTTTATCGGTTGAATTTGTTTGGCGATAAAGAAACTCGGAGTAAGATGCGGGATATACAACGTCGGGGTGGCTTTCATGGATTTCCTTCCGGCGGCTTTGGCGGTGGTCGTAGAATGTAAACACAAAAACATTATATAAAGATGAAGGCTTTCAAAGCTTCTGCATATAAAGGCAGCAGGCGTTGAAAGCCTTTCGTTTAATAAATTCTGTTCCCCTCCCTTTTAATTGGGCACTATCCCCACTTTTGTATAAATAGAAAACTACAGGATTTGAATTTTATACTTGAATTCTGTATTCAAATAAGTAATAAATTGATTAAAAATCAATGCCCGCTTCCAAAAATAGATTGATCATTCTTTTTACTCATAAATGAAATGAGGCTTCCCTTAATACAATCCAACACCGAAAATGTTTTGTTTTGATTATAGGGGCTAAGTGAGACTTCTTTTAATACTTTATCTTTTTCAATTTCTTTATTTTTTTTCTCTTCCTTTTCTATCCTCAAAAAGCGATTCGTCTATACAAAATGGCGATTTGTCGATTTTTGTAAATGCGTTCTATTAAAATATTAAACCTTTGTTTTAATAAGCTATCAAAAAGACATTAAAAATAAATACAATCTTATAATTTTATGAAACGAATAATCCTTTCTTTATTCCTGTTTGGACAGGTTATTTGCCAAATTCAGGCACAGGATACAAAGGTCGCGGTTTCCGGTACTGTTTGGGATAACGAGACTAATTCAGCGATTGAACAGGCCACTATTCAAATATTATCTTTGCCGGATAGTACGTATATAAATGGTAATGTAAGCTTGGCTGACGGAAAATTTTCTTTACCCGCTGTGATTCCGGGAAAATATTTGCTGAAGGTGTCATATGTAGGCTATAGTCCGGTATGGCAAACTCTACAACTTACGGCAGGTCATCCCAAGATGGATGTCGGGCAGATAAAACTTTCAGCGGAAGGAATCTTGATGAAAGAAACGTTAGTAACCGCAGAACTTCCTCCTGTACAAATGGTGGAGGATACTGTAGTCTATAATAGTTCAGCCTATAGGGTACAGGAAGGAGCAGTATTGGAAGAACTAGTGAAAAAATTGCCGGGCGCAGAAGTGGATGATGATGGAAACATTTCTATTAACGGTAAAACGGTAAAGAAGATTTTGATGAAGGGCAAAGAGTTTTTCGGTGATAACAAAGATATTTCTATGAAAAACATTCCGGCTGATATGGTGGATAAAATTAAGGCTTATGAGAAAAAGTCGGATATGGCGCGTGTAACTGGGATAGATGATGGAGAAGAGGAAATGGTGCTTGATTTGACCGTGAAGAAAGGTATGGATAAAGGATGGTTTGGTAATGCTGACTTAGGCGGAGGTACAAAAAGCCGGTATTCAACAAAGTTTATGTTGAATCGTTTTGCGGATGGTCAGCAATATTCAGCTATCGGTTCTATGGGAAATACAGGCGATCCTGGATTCAGTCGTCGGGGAGGTGGAGCACGTGGAGGAGCCGGAGGCTTGCGCACAAATAAAATGGGAGGTTTTAATTTCGCCATGGATACCCAAAAGTTAGAGCTCGGTGGAAATATTAATTATAGTTATGGTAAGAATGATACGCAAAGTAAATCAGCTTCAGAAACATTTTTGGAAAGTGGTAATTCGTTTTCTAATTCGTTGAGTAAGAGCTTGAGTCGGTCAACCAAATTTAACGGAGAGTTCCGTTTGGAATGGAGACCGGATTCTATGACAAATATTATATTTCGTCCGCAATTCTCTTACAGCTCATCGAAAGCGGATTCCTATAGCGAATCGGCCACCTTTAATGAAGATCCTTATGTAGAAGGAATTACCGATCCGTTAGCACAGCTCGATGACGAACGGTTGAGAGATATTCGAGTTAACTCGCAAACGCGTTTGTCGCAAACGGATGGAAGTTCCAATACATTTAAAGGTACGTTACAAATAAATCGGAAATTGAATAATAGTGGGCGTAATGTCACGTTTCGCGGTTCGGTGAATTATTCGGATCAGAAGAATGAGCAAATATCACAATCTCGTATTGATTATTACCAGATTGAAGGACGTAATGAAGATATTAATCGTTATATTACTACTCCTACTAAGAATTGGAATTATATGGGACAGTTGACTTATAGCGAACCCATTATGAAGAATACATTTTTGCAATTCAGCTATAAGTATCAGTATAAATATTCTAAAAGTGATCGTTCTACCTATAATATCGGAGAGTTTGATTTTCCGTTTTTACCTGACGGATATAATGATGAGGCGAATTATGATGCAGACCAAAGCAAGTTTGCCGAATATAAAAACTACATAAATGATATCTCCGTTTTGTTACGCATCATTCGTCAAAAATACCAGTTAAGTGCCGGATTGACATTGATGCCTCAAAAGTCGGAAATGAGTTATCGAAAAGGTGACTTGGATACGTTAGTCAACAGATACGTAACAAATTTTACCCCTACTCTTGATTTTCGTTATCGTTTTTCAAAGCAGACCCAACTGCGTGTTAATTATCGTGGTACTACCGATCAACCGAGCATGACCGATTTGTTGGATGTGACCGATAATTCCGATCCGTTGAATATCTCAACCGGTAATCCGGGTTTGAAGCCTTCGTTTACTAATTCATTGCGTATCTCTTTCAATACATATAATATGGAACTTCAAAGAGGGATTATTTCCGATTTGAATTTTAATAATACATTGAACAGCATTAGTAACAAGGTGACGTATGATCCGGAAACCGGAGGGCGTATTACCCGCCCGGAAAATATCAATGGAAATTGGAATGTCAGGGCTTTATTTGGTTTGAATGCATCCTTAAAAAAGAATCAGAAGTATACGTATAGTACTTATACGAGTGCTAATTATAGCAATCAGGTTTCTTACTTTTCACAAGGAAGTAGCGAATCGGCAAAAAGTACGACTCGTTCCATGGTGTTGGGTGAGAGATTAAGTGGCGGTTATCGGGCTGATATGTTTGATTTCAATTTGAATGGTTCCATTAACTATAACCATTCGCGAAACTCGATGCAGGAAAATAGCAATCAGGATACTTATGATTTTTCTTACGGTTGCGATGCAAACCTGCGTTTTCCGTGGAATATGTCATTGTCGACGAGTCTCTCTAATAGTTGTCGTCGCGGATATAGCGATGCTTCTATGAACCGTGATGAATTGATATGGAATGCACAAATATCTCAAAGTTTCTTGAAAGGCAATGCAGCAACTGTTAGTTTTCAAGTTTTTGATATCCTTCATAATCAAAGTAATATCAGTCGAAGCATTACTTCATCAATGCGGAGAGATACGGAGTATAATTCGATAAACAGCTATTGTATGCTGCACTTTATTTATAAGCTGAATTTGTTCGGAGACAAAGACAGTCGTAGTAAGATACGGAATATGCATCGTCGTAGCGGAGGTCTTGGGGGACCTCCTCCGGACGGTTTTGAAGGCGGTCATGGCGGTATGGGTGGTTTTGGTGGTCGTAGAAGGTGATTGTTAAATAAAAGCTGAAGACTTAAATAGAGATAAATATTACTCAAAGGCTTGGTTGATAGTATCTCTACGGTCGTCATTAATGTATATATAGTTAATTAGCCGTCTCTTAAAAATATAGTATTCTTCGACTATTGATTAAATGGAATCGATATTTCTTTGAGAAATCTGCAAGATTTTGTATCTCCATACTTTAAATCTTGCAGATTTTATGATAAATGAAACTATTTTTGTAATATCTGGCGCATGTTTTGAAAGATGGAAAATAACGTATGGAGCGTTTTTTTTGGGGGGGGGTGAAATACTGATATATAAATTGTTCTTTTATTTAGAAAGTGATACTATTCCTGTGATATGAGCTATATCGTAAACGGAAGAAATTACCTGCGTTGAAGTGATATAAGGCTTTGTAAAACATGTGGAGAGGTATGGTGTATATAGACTTATAATTTAAAACAGACATCCGAAACACATTGTGTTTATGGGATGTCTGTTTTAAAGTAAATAACTAAAGTGTTTTATTTTTTAATGGAGTCAAACCAGTCTTTGGTAATGGAAACGCGTTCTTCCATCCATTCTACTACCGGATCTACAGCAATAATCATAGGTACTTCGCCTTTACCCGGGAATTGGATGATATGAACATTTTCGTTGCTGCCGCCTTTTACCTTAGCGAAAATATTGTTTGTTTCAGGATTCCAACCGGTAATCGTGTACTCTGTGTTCGGCTCCACATTCATCTGGCCTTTCATCTCTTCCAATAGGGTTTCACCTATGGTCAGACTGAAAGGAAGGGTACCTCCTAAATGGCGAATCACAGCCTTTTGCTTGTCGCTTATGTATTCCTCCTTAGTTACCACGCCATTAGCCGTTGTGATTTTCTTTACGCGTTCTCGTGTAACATCCACTACGATGTCATTGAAATCGAAATCATCTGTGGAGCCAAGGTCTTCTATCATATAACGTTTAGTTTTGATTTCTTTTACCTCATTATTAATAATTTCGATAGGTTGGGGTACATTCGGATTACCATATACTAAAAAGACAACATCGTTTAAATCCCAATCAGAACTTTTAAGGTCGGCGTCTTCACATCCGATAATCATTACTTCATTGTCTTTCTCAATGTTGCTGGGACGCGGACAATCTTGCAAAGCCAGCATCATGCCATTGAGAGAAGATTGCTTTGTATCGGTTTTTGCATAACCTGACATACCTTTAGTAACTTTTAAATAGAAATACATGGTTTCTCCCGCAATGTCTGTTAAGTCAAAAGTGTATTGGAGAGCTCGTACAGCATGTACACCTATTGTGTTTTCTTTTACATTTTCCCATTTATTCCCTTCTTTCTCTTTATATTGAATACCCTCAGACTTGGACCATATTTTAGTCTCTTTTTTGCCAACTACCATATAAAGTTCCCACTCCATGCCAGCTTGCCCCTGATAAATGGGGACGATTGTAAACGTGTTGTTGGGCACAGTCATCATAAAAGGAGTACCTAAGCTTTTATTGTTTTTTCCTTCTTTCAATTTGTTGTTAAGCCAATTTAAAGTTCCCTGTTCCACTTCATACCAATTTCCTTTGACTGGGTCATAATTGATGTTGGCCCGGGTAGCCTTGTATTGCGGATATACTGATGTGGCGTCCCATGAATAGTCTGCATCGAACTTACCGAAATTTTTGATGAACTTCGCCTCGTATTCTGCTTTCAATAGTCCTTCTTCCCTTGTGGGGTCGTACAAATTCTCGTTGCTGTTACATGCGGATAGAGTAAATATGCCTATCACACTGCCTACTATTAAACCTTTAACTTTTGTTTTCATAAATGTATGTATTATATTTGATTTATTTCGTCATTGATATTTTGAATAGATCATACACAATATGCCGACAATTGATTCGTCTTCTCATCCGGTAATATGATTTGTTAGCAAAGAACGGCAATAAAGTAATTTGATGTTAATACTCACGGCGCGTCTTTTATAATGTATGACGCATTTTTTAATGCGCAAAATGCATTATATGACGCATCTGGGGGGGGGTAAAATATTGATATATAAATAATTAATTTGTTTATAAAGTGATAGTCAAGTTGTAACGTTATTTGAGCCGTATGTAATAAGAATATGTAGTTTGCGTTCAGATATACAGAGAGAATATCCGAACATTTGACAACAAATCTCGTGAACTTTAATAGCATTCATTATGGACTTTGTACGTTGTCGTTCCTTAAAAATATAGTATCCTTCAACTATTAATTAAATGGAACAAATATTTCTTTGAGAGGTCTATAAGATTTTTTCTCTTCATACTTTAAATCTTGCAGATTTGGTGATGAATGAAATCATTTCGCATCTCTCATTATTTAGTTCGCCAGTTGGTAGAACTGGAATCATCCATTAGTGTGAATGTTCTATTGGTAGTTGCCGTATATAACTTCAGAAGAGCAATGAAAGCTCTTCTAGGTCTGATAGAAAAAATCAGCGAGAGCTTATTCTATGATAACATCTCGCCAAAATATGCTTTTTAAGGGACAACTAATTAGGTCTTTTTCTTTCTTTCGTTAAAAAAGAACTTTATTTGCAGAATATGAGGTAAATGTCTCTTGCAATCATTCCTTTTTCTTTTATTTTTGCACGCAAGTAAATACAAAGCGATGGATGGAAGTTTTTTATTGAATCATATCGTATCGGTTGTTTTCGTTTTTTTGTATCTGATTATGGTTACGGGGCTTGTGGTAATGCTGGTTCTGGATAATCGTAATCCGGTAAAGACGATGGCGTGGATGGTCGTGTTGCTCTTTTTGCCGATAATAGGTGTTGTTCTCTATTTCTTTTTTGGAAGAAGTACTCGTAAAGAACGGCTTATTAGTAAGAAAAGTGCCGATATGCTGGCTAAAAAGTCTTTGCATGGTTTCATCTCTCAATCTTCTTTCGAATTGCCCGACGAACATTTTTCGCTTATTCAATTGTTCCGAAAACTAAATCGTGCCCTTCCTTTTGAGGATAATTACAATGAGGTATATACAAATGGCTATACCATGTTGCATTCGCTGATTCGTGAAATAAGTCACGCCAAGCATCATATTCATCTTGAATTTTATATTTTTGAGAATGATTCCATCGGGCGTCTAGTACGCGATATTTTAATTGATAAAGTGCGGGAAGGGGTGGAAGTGCGTTTGCTATATGATGATGTAGGGTGTTGGCATGTATCCAATCGCTTTTTCGATCAAATGCGAACAGCCGGTATAGAAGTCAGAGGCTTTCTGAAGGTTCGTTTTCCTTTGTTTACCAGTAGAATAAATTATCGGAATCATCGCAAGATTGTGATTATTGATGGACAGGTAGGATTTATCGGAGGAATGAATATAGCTGAACGTTATTTGAAACCCAGAAAATACGGTGTATGGCGAGATACACATTTAATGATAAAGGGGCGTGCCGTGTATGGATTGCAAAGTAACTTTCTGATGGATTGGTTCTTTGTAACACGTTCGTTGATTACGGCTTCCAAATATTATCCGCCGATAGATGTGTGCGGTCAGGCTTTGATTCAGACAGTCACCTCCGAACCGATAGGAGAATGGAAAGCCATCATGCAGGGATTATTATTGGCGATAAGTAATGCCAAGCGTTATTTCTATGTCCAGACGCCTTACTTTCTGCCCACCGAACCTATTGCGGCAGCACTTCAGACAGCTGCATTGGCAGGAGTGGATGTACGTTTAATGATTCCCGAACATGCCGATTCTATTGTTACACATTTTGGCACTCTCTCCTATGTAGAGGATATGTTAAAAGCAGGAGTGAAGGTTTATTTTTATAAAAAAGGTTTCCTTCATTCCAAATTAATGGTGTCGGATGACACCATTTCTACGGTGGGGTCTACCAATATGGATTTCCGCAGTTTTGAACATAACTTTGAGATTAATTCCTTTATTTATGATATCGAAACAGCTTTGCTGATGAAAGAGATATTCTTGCAAGACCAAAGAGACAGTATACAAATGACTATGAAAGTTTGGTTGCGCCGTTCTTCCAAACAGAAAGCGAAAGAATCTATTGTTCGGCTTCTTTCTCCGTTGCTTTAAAAAAGGAGAAGTTTACGCTACCGTAAGCACGGTGCTCTATAAAATGCGGGTCATTCTCAAAATTATTTTTCTTACCATGTTCCAATACAAATAGTCCGTCTTCTTTCAAAAGTCGGTGTTCAAAAATAAGAGAAGGAATAGTTTCCAATCCTTTCAGTTCATAAGGCGGATCGGCAAAAATGAAATCGAACTGTTCGTTGCAACGGTCAATAAAACGGAAAACGTCTGCCCGTATAGGAATACATTTGTCTGTCTTCACTTCTTCCATAATCCGGTTGATGAAAGCATAGTGTTGTGGGTCTTTCTCTACCGAGACTACTTTTTCACATCCTCGCGATACTAGTTCAATGCTGATACTCCCTGTTCCGGCAAATAAATCGAGTGCTGATACATTTTCCTCAAAATCCATGTAATTAGACAGAACATTGAATAAGTTTTCTTTGGCAAAATCTGTCGTCGGCCGTGCTTTAAAGGTACGGGGCACATCGAATCTTCTTCTTTTATATATTCCGCTGATAACTCGCATAGGCTTAAATGTCACATAAATATGAAGTTTGTAAATCGAATGGTATCTCTTCAATCTTAGAAAATTCAGAACGGTTGAATTCTGCTGTCGGGTTGATAATATATACTTGCCGGAGATATTTCCGTAGATTTTGTATAAGTATCTCCTTTTCGGGAATGATTCCTGCCAGATGAAGTTCATCACGGTTTTGGTCATAATCCAATTGCTTCCATATATATAATAGGTAATATATATAATCGTTGGATTGCTTGCATGAGAACGTATTCAATAACAATAGTTTACCTCTATCGAAGCACAAAGTAGTCAGGTTACCGCGTTGCAGGTAAGCATATATCTTTTTACTGTTGCCCAGATAACTCTTTCCTGTAAAGTATTCAGTAAGCGGGCTGGCAATGGTATAAAATTTGGCTTCCGGAAATTGTTCTTTCAATAGCTGGTATACTGTTTTGTTCAAGGAATAAAGCATAACGATATTGGTTTTAGGCAATATGTTATAAAGGACGAGGTCATTACTTACTTTGGAATAATTCTGATAATAAAGTTCTTCCATCTGTTCTTCATCGAAAATTTCAAAAGGAACAGGCATATAATTTGTTTGCACTATATAAATGCGTGTCCGTTTATAAGGCAGTCTGAGGAAATCATTTTGTTGGAGCATTCCCTTTATATTAGCAGCCATTGATAAAGAACGTTCTATTTTATAAGGCATATAATAGAACGAATGGTCAAGTAACGGATTATACACAGAAAAAGAAAATCCATCCGTACTGAGACGGATGGATAAAGTATATTGTTCTGAATTATTAAAGTTGAAATTCTCAATCATTATTCCCAGTTACCTGCGTTGTTATTCGGAACCTCAATATCACCAACTTTCAAACCAGGGAATCTTTCCAATTTGGTTTGCATGTCAATCAAAGCGTCCAACTCTTGTTTGTTCAAACCGGTCAAGTAAGCGGTGTACGGAGTTTTAGCCTCGAACAAATAGAATTTAGCTCCGGATTTGGTGCTGTCTTCTTTAATGGCCATTTCAAATGTCGCTCCGTTTCCGAATGGAACATAGCGTAATGAGTCTGCGTTATAACCACGTCCATAAATCGTATCGACCATGGCTACCCAAATGGTATCGCGTTTAAAGTTCATCAATCCCGCAGCTTGCACTTCTTTCCAGTTGTTGGTACGTTTGGCTTTGCTAATCATAGCCATTGCTTTTTCTTCTGTCATACCGGCTTCCAGTTGGTCATCGCTGAGGACACCTTCTTTTTTAATGAAAGGAAGTTTTGCGGTTTTCACGAAAGTGATCAATGAATCAAAGCTGTCAGTGTAGCGTCCGCCGTGTAGACTCCGATACTCCACTTGGGCTTTACGGATGTCAATAAGTCGTGCTTTAATTTGTTCTTCTCTAGCATCTTTTTCCTTGTTGAACTGTATTGGTCCCATGATGCTTTCATAGCACAGATATAACAGACCAACCACACAAGCAGCTAAAATGATATTAAATACTGTTTTCATGATATAAATACGTTTTTTTTAGTTTATATTCGTACGGCAAAAATAAGTAAATAAATATAAATAGCGAGAAGTTACACGAACTTTTTCATATAGAAAAATGATAAATAATTATTTAGAGCGACAAATTAAGGAAAATTTTCATTTTCCACCTACTTCTGAGCAGGATAAAGCGATTCAGATGTTATCTGAGTTTCTTTTGTTTAATGCTTCCGGGGAGATATTTGTATTGAGAGGTTATGCCGGAACCGGTAAGACTTCATTAGTGGGGGCATTAGTAAAAACCTTGGATGCGTTGAAACAGAAATCGGTGTTGATGGCGCCGACCGGAAGAGCTGCAAAAGTTTTTTCACTTTATGCTGGGCATCCGGCTTTCACCATTCATAAGAAAATATACAGGCAGAAATCATTTTCTAATGAGTTGACAAACTTTTCTTTGAATGATAATCTTTATCAGCATACCTTATTTATAGTAGACGAGGCTTCGATGATAGCCAATGATGGATTGTCGGGTCCCGTGTTCGGTACGGGGCGTTTGCTCGATGACTTGATACAGTATGTTTATTCCGGTAACGGGTGTCGTTTGTTGTTGATGGGAGATACGGCCCAGCTTCCTCCGGTAGGCGAGGAGGAAAGCCCGGCTTTATCGGCCGTTGCATTACAAGGTTACGGCTTAAGCGTTAAGGAAATAAATTTGACTCAGGTGGTGAGGCAGCTGGGCGATTCGGGCATTTTGTGGAATGCTACAGTTTTGCGCAGTCTTATTTCATCGGACCAGGTAGATGAACTGCCTAAAATCAAGTTCTCTTGTTTTGCGGATATCCGCAATTTATCCGGAAATGAATTGATAGAAACTTTAGAAGAAGCTTATCGTCGGGACGGTATGGAAGAAACAATGGTTATCTGTCGTTCCAATAAACGTGCCAATTTATATAATAGCGGTATACGCAACCGAATTCTTTATCGGGAGGAGGAACTTTCTTCAGGAGATTTGTTGATGGTAGCTAAAAACAACTACTATTGGACGGAACAAAGCAAGGAAATTGATTTTATTGCTAACGGGGATATTGCCGTGGTGCGCCGGGTACGCCATACACGGGAACTGTATGGTTTTCGTTTTGCCGAAGTGTCATTGGTTTTTCCGGATTATGATAATTTCGAGTTAGAAGCTAATATTTTGCTGGATACGTTGCATACTGACTATCCCTCACTTTCCAAAGCAGATAACGATAGGTTATTTTATACTGTTTTGGAGGATTATGCGGATATTCCGCAGAAGAAAGAACGGATGAAGAAAATGAAAGCTGATCCTTATTACAATGCTTTGCAAGTGAAATACGCTTACGCTGTAACCTGCCATAAAGCGCAAGGCGGACAATGGAAATCAGTTTTTCTCGACCAAGGATATGTTACGGAAGATAATCTCACTCCCGATTATTTCCGCTGGCTTTATACAGCGTTTACCCGCGCTACGGAAACTTTATATCTGGTGAATTGGCCCAAAGAACAAGTGTGGAATGAGGAGTAAGTGCGAGAGAAGGGCTGTTTTTATTCCTGATAAACGGAAATCTCTTCTATCTTACTGCCTGGTTTGAAATCGTGTAGGAAAAACTTCGGCTCTTTCTCATTGACAAATACATCTTCGTATTTATTCAGTCCGGATGGGGTAAGGTATTTGCTTTTTAGTTCGATAGCGATGCAGCCGTCTAATACGGCGCCGTAATATTCCCCTTCAATTTGCCATTCCACGTCAGACAGATTTACTAAGTCCTCTAGAGGTGAGCCGGGATGTAACCCTTGTTCCGTTACGATGCGGGGAGAATACACGGTTATATAATGTACGCATCCTTCATCTTCCTGAACTATATTTATTTCCATCACTTTAACTTTACCTTGATAGAAAATATATTGGTCATGCGGCGGATCGGCTTGGAAGTCATTGGGATCTCCTCCGGAAATGAATTTCTTCTCTACCCTATTGTATAATCCTTCACACAGAGCCGGGATGTCTGTCTCCTTCATTCCCATCTGTATGCAGCCTACTCCTTGCCGGGTAAGCGTGAATGTCTTTTCCTGTGCATCTGCCATTGTGCACCACATCATTGATATTCCTATTAATAAGGTATAAGCCTTCATCTTTTAAATATGCTGGATTTGATATCGCAAAGCTACGAAATCTTTTTAATTGGAGTATGTTTTCTTTCTTTATTTGTGGAAGTAGGAGGCATATTCGTATAAAATGAATAATCTGAGCCGAAAGGATCTGAAAGGAATGGATCAAAAAGATATCAATACATCAATACGATTGATAGGAGTTTTGATCGTTGTCCAGTTTCTTCCAAATGTTGTGCTCTCACGAAATATAGGAACAACAGTTGACGGATTACGATATTTGGAATTTATAATAGAGTAGGTCAAGTGATGTATACTATGTATAAGGGTATTCGGTGAGAATTTTATAATTTTTATCGGACTATAAGAAACTAAATGAGATTTCAACTCTCTCCGGATGGAACTGTATGATAAAATATCCGTTCGATAATGAGTGAAATAGCATTAGCCGAAATGTTAATGAACAGACGCAAATTTGCTTTGAAAATTCACATTCTCTAACGTGAATGGTTGCGATGAAAACCATTCTTTCTGAGTTTGTCTTAAGAAAGGCTATTCTTCCGATACAATGCTTTTCAAGGAATTGAATGTGAATGAATGTAAAAAACGAGGAAGGGTAACACAGATTTCTTCTTAAGATGGTGCGGAACTTCTACTGAATGACTGCTGTTGCGCAGTAGAAGTTCGGTAGGAATGTAACAGAGGTTTTCGTCGTAATTCTACTGCGCGATGATTAAACTTCTACTGAATAATGAGGAAAAGTAAGCTTATGCGGTATTCATAAGGCAGATATTCTCTAGTTTCAATGCTTTAGTAGTTAACGAATGCAAAAGCATGCATATGGAACGTTTACCAGACATCAGGGGAAAAGGAGCGTTCATTTTGCCAGCCGATGTGCACTTTGGGAATATAAAGCTCCTAACCGTTTGAAAACCAGTATCTCCCTATCTAACCGAAAACCTTTGTCTTCCGACATCGCAGTGGCGTTTTGAAGCTTAATGGTAACTTATTAAGAACCAATGTCTTACTAAAACTATAAAAAAGAGTGGAGTAGGAGATGCGTTAATATATGTATTTCATTGTTAATGCACTTTGTTGTAATACAGAGGATTGTATGGATAGCGAGGGGAGAAATAATTAATCACCTCAGCCGGGGGAACTAACCGATAATGTAAAATAGTCCGATAGATAGAGATATAGTTACCAAGTCGGACTGACGTAGATACGGGTAATCAATGACGTACTTTGTTTGTGAAAGTGACGTACTTATGCTTGCAAATCTTGGTCCGGATGTTGCTTATTGCCTATTCCTGCGTAGCACTGTGTATGTTATTACGTAGAGCTCTGTACCTGGCGATGTAGGCGGCGATACTATCTGTAGCCGATGAGAGTTAAGATATTTATGGGATAAAGTAATTTTCTGCATGGAATAATTCGTTAACTTTGTCCCCATAGTCTTTTATCGAATAAAAATGAAAAACATATCTTGGTGTATACTGGCCGGATGGATGTTTCTTTCCTGTTCCGGCAAATTTTATGAACAAACTCAGAATGGAGTAACTGTCAGAGTGCAGCAGAAATCTCCGCAACAAGCGCGATACATACGCTTTCGGGTAATGGGAGATAAAATCATCCGGGTATCCGCGACTCCCGATAAACGTTTTGCCGATCCGGAAAGCTTAGTGATTCTTCCTTCCCGACAACAAACTCCGTTTTCGGTTTTCCGACAGGGCGATACGATAACTCTTTCCACAAAAGAGGTGACAGCTTCGGTAAAAGCTTCTACCGGTGAGGTGTGGTTTACCGATGAGAACGGAACTATGTTGCTGCAAGAAAATAAGGGAGGAGGAACATCGTTTATGCCGATAGAAGTGGACGGTACGAAGGGATATACCATCCGTCAGCTTTTTGAATCTCCCGAAGATGAATCGTTTTATGGGTTGGGGCAACATCAGTCGGATGAGTTTAACTATAAAGGAAAAAACGAAGAACTGTTTCAATATAATACCAAGGTTTCGGTTCCGTTTGTCGTATCTACCAAAAACTATGGTCTTTTGTTGGATAGCTATTCGTTGTGTCGTTTCGGAAATCCGCACGATTATTCCCAGTTGAACCGGTTGTTCAATTTATATAATAAGGTAGGGGAGAAAGGATCTCTTACCGGAACGTATGTGCCGAAGAAAGGCGCTACGTTGGTACGCGAAGAGGATTCTCTTTATTTTGAGAACCTGAAAACCATAAAGAATCTTCCGCAGAAGTTCCCTTTGGCCGGTTCGGAGGTGACCTACGAGGGGGAAATAGAACCTCTACAGACCGGTGAATACAAGTTTATTCTTTACTATGCAGGCTATGCAAAGGTATATATGGATAACAAGTTGGTTGTGCCCGAACGGTGGCGCACGGCATGGAATCCGAACAGTTATAAGTTCTCCGTAAATCTGGAAAAAGGGAAACCTGTTCCTTTAAAAGTGGAATGGCGGCCCGACGGAGGAGAATCGTACTGCGGATTGCGTGCATTGGCTCCTGTGCATCCGGCGGAACAAGGCAAACAGTCGTGGTGGAGTGAAATGACTCCTCAGCTCGATTACTATTTTATAGCAGGCGACACTCCGGATGAAGTAATCAGTGGCTATCGTACCCTTACAGGTAAATCGCCTGTCATGCCGAAATGGGCGATGGGGTTCTGGCAGAGCCGCGAACGCTATAAGACTTCTGAAGAAATAGTTGCTGCGCTGAAAGGTTTCCGGAACAGGCGGATTCCGATCGATAACATTGTACTCGATTGGAGCTATTGGCCTGAAGATGCTTGGGGAAGTCATGATTTCGACAAAACACGCTTTCCGGATCCGAAAGCGATGGTCGACTCGATACATGCCCTGAATGCTCATATGATGATTTCGGTATGGCCTAAATTTTATGTTGACACGGAACATTACAAAGCATTCGACCGGAACGGATGGATATATCGGCAAGCGGTGAAAGATAGTTTGCACGACTGGATAGGAAAGGGGTATCACTATTCTTTTTATGACGCTTACAGTGGCGAGGCCCGCAAACTGTTTTGGAAGCAAATGTACGAGAAGTTGTATCCGTTGGGGATAGATGCCTGGTGGATGGATGCAAGCGAGCCGAATGTGCGCGACTGTACCGACATGGATTATCGGAAAGCATTGTGCGGTCCCACTGCACTAGGCTCTTCCACCGAATATTTCAATGCTTACGCTTTGATGAATGCAGAAGCTATCTATAACGGGCAGCGGAATGTCGATCCGGATAAACGGGTATTTCTTTTAACCCGTTCAGGATTTGCCGGATTACAGCGCTATTCCACCGCTACATGGAGTGGGGACATTGGTACGCGTTGGGAAGACATGAAAGCGCAAATTTCCGCGGGACTGAACTTTGCCATGAGTGGTATTCCTTATTGGACAATGGATATCGGAGGTTTCTGCGTGGAGAACCGTTATGTGGCGGCACAGAAAGAATGGAACAAAAAGAAAACGGAGAATGAAGATTATAAGGAGTGGCGTGAGCTGAATACCCGCTGGTATCAGTTCGGAGCCTTTTGTCCACTTTATCGGGCTCATGGACAGTATCCTTTCCGGGAAATCTGGAACATTGCCCCGAAAGGACATCCGGCGTATGAATCGGTGGTTTATTATACACAACTGCGTTATCATCTGATGCCCTATATTTATTCTCTGGCGGGAATGACTTATTTCGCTGATTATACGATTATGCGTCCGTTGGTGATGGACTTTGCATCGGACACTGCCGTTCACGATATCGGAGACCAATATATGTTCGGACCGGCGTTGATGGTCTCTCCCGTATATCGTTATGGCGAACGTTCGCGGGAGATGTATTTCCCGAAAGCCGAGGGCTGGTATGACTTCTATACCGGTGCATACGTTTCCGGTGGAGAGAAGAAAACGGTGGATGCGCCTTACGGGCGGATTCCTTTACACGTACGGGCCGGAGCGATTATTCCCTTCGGAGAGGAAATGCAATATACCGACGAGAAACCGGCGGATCATATTCAGTTGTATGTATACCGGGGTGCTGACGGAGAATTTACTTTGTACGAAGATGATGGTATAAGCTATCATTATGAACGGGGACAGTATGTCACGATACCGTTTAGATATAGTGAAGCGGATGGAACGTTGACGATTGGCGAGCGTAAGGGAGAGTTTCCCGGAATGTTGAAAGAGCGTACTTTTACCGTAATACCTGTAAGTAAGGAGAAACCGCGGGGTTTCTGTCCGGAAGCGGGAGGCATCGTTGTGCAATACAACGGAACTCAACAGGTAATCCGTTTGTAGCGATAAAGAGAAAAATAACAAGTAAAACAATCATAAGATGAAAAGACATTTTATAGTAATCGGTTTGTTAGCGGTTTTAACTGCTAATGCGTCTCTTACGGCGCAAACTCCGGTTTATCTAGACGATATGCAGCCCATTGAGGCACGTGTGCGTGACGCTTTAAGCCGTATGACTTTGGAGGAAAAGGTGCGCATGAGCTATGCGCAAAGCAAATTCAGTTCTCCGGGTTGTCCCCGTCTCGGTATTCCTGAACTGTGGATGAGTGACGGCCCGCATGGCGTTCGGGCAGAGATAAACTGGAATGATTGGGGATATGCCAAATGGACGAACGATAGTTGTACGGCTTTTCCGGCCCTTACGTGTCTGGCCGCTACTTGGAATCCTCAACTGTCTGCCCGTTATGGAAAGGCAATAGGCGAGGAAGCCCGCTACCGTAAAAAGGATGTCCTGCTGGGCCCCGGCGTGAATATTTGCCGTACCCCGTTGAACGGGCGAAACTTTGAGTATATGGGTGAAGACCCTTATCTGGCATCGGTTATGTGCGTGCCTTATATTCAGGAAATACAAAAGAACGGAGTGGCAGCCTGTGTGAAACATTTCGCGTTGAACAATCAGGAGGTGTGGCGCGGACATATCGACGTGCATTTAAGCGATCGTGCTTTATATGAAATCTATTTGCCGGCATTCAAGGCTGCTGTAGAACAAGGCGGCGCATGGAGCATAATGGGAGCATATAATAAGGTAAGGGGAACTCACGCCACTCATAATAAATTGCTGAATAACGATATTCTGAAAGGTGAATGGAAGTTCGACGGTTGTGTGATTACCGACTGGGGAGCTGCGCATGATACGTATGAGGCAGCCATGTACGGACTGGATATAGAAATGGGTTCGCATACCAACGGATTGACTTCGGAATCGGCGTTTACGTATGACGATTATTATCTGGGCAAAGCCTATCTGCGCATGATAAAGGAAGGAAAAATACCGATGGAAACGGTAGATGAGAAAGCATCTCGGGTCTTACGGCTGATTTTCCGTACGGCTATGAACCGTCATAAACCTTATGGTTCGATGGCAACGGAAGAACATTATCAAGTGGCGCGTGAAGTGGCTTCGGAAGGTATCGTACTGCTAAAAAATAAAGAGGATAAGAACCGTAAGGCTTTACTTCCTCTTCTTCCGGGACAATACAAAAAGATTTTGGTAGTGGGCGATAATGCCACCCGTCGTCTCACGGTGGGCGGAGGATCTTCCGAATTAAAAGTCAAAGAAGAAATCTCTCCGTTAGAGGCTTTAAAAGCTGTGTATGGAAGTAGCATAGACTATGCGCAGGGATATACGGCCGGACGTCCCCGTTATGGAAAGGTAGACGCCGTTCCCAAAGCCAAGATGGATGCTTTGCGTAAGGAAGCAGTGAAAAAGGCTGCTGAGGCGGACTTGATTATTTATATAGGCGGACTGAATAAAAATCATGAACAGGACTGCGAAGCCGGCGACCGTATAACCTATGCCCTTCCTTTCGGGCAGAACGAATTGATAGAAGCTTTGCTGGAGGTAAATAAGAATCTGGTAATGGTGCTGACCAGCGGCAATGCGGTGGAAATGCCGTGGATAAAACAAGTGCCGGCTATCGTTCAATCATGGTATTTGGGTACGATGAACGGTCCGGCTTTAGTCGATGTGCTAAGCGGAAAAGTAAGTCCCAGCGGCAAACTTCCTTTCTCTTATCCGGTAAAACTCTCCGATTGTCCGGCCATTGCCATGGGAAAAATCAGTTATCCCGGCGACAGCGTTCGGCAAGAGTATAGAGAAGATATTCTGGTAGGTTACCGTTGGTACGATACCAAGAAAGTGAAGACTCTGTTTCCATTCGGTTATGGCATGAGCTACACTACTTTCGAATACGACAAACCCTCCGTATCTTCTAAAACGATGTCTGTGAACGATTCCATTGAAATCACCTTGAAAGTAAGGAATACAGGAAGCGTACCGGGTAAAGAGGTCGTACAGTTGTATATTGGCGATGAGAAGTGCAGCCTTCCCCGTCCGCTCAAGGAACTGAAAGGATTCCGGAAAGTGTCTTTGAATCCGGGCGAAGAGAAAGAAGTGAAATTCATCGTTACATCGGAAGCATTACGGTTCTTTGATGACAAACAGCATGCCTGGGTGGCAGAGCCGGGTAAGTTCAAAGCTTATATCGCTGCTTCGGCAGAAGATATCCGGGCTGTTGTTCCGTTTGTCCTTAAATAAGGTTGTGTACTTGATTCGCAGAAATACATAGCAAAGTGTTAATTTATAGACAAAGGTAACCATCTCTTAAATAAATCTGTATATTTGCAAGCCTTAGTGCTTTTGGAGAATACATACGGATCCGGAGTTGAAGAAGTTGTCACTTCGCTTGGGAGTTATAAAGGGGTAAACGGATACTCCGGTTTACGTAAACAGAAAAACGAAGGCATCCAAATACAATAGACTTTGACTCCTGAGCCTGCCAGGCAGGTTGATGACTTCTGCAACTACTTTTACTGCTGGTTTACATCATACATTATACAATATAAACAGTTGGAACATGGACAAAGAGCACGGTTTCCTTGATAAAATTAATCGCCGGGATATTTCTGCGTATAAGATATTGTACGAGGAGTATTACAATGCTTTGGTCATGTATTCTGTTAATTTTGTAGGACGTTTGAGCGTGGCGGAAGACATTGTACAGGAACTTTTTGTCTCAATCTGGGAGAAACAAATCGCCTTTCTATCGTTCACTTCGTTCCGGGTTTACTTGTATAATGCCGTCCGCAATGCTTCTATCGATTATTTGAAGCATCAGGATATTGAGGAACAATATGTTTGTTCTCTAACTGATACCTATCGAGAAGTGGTTGTGGAGCAGGATATTCAGGAAGAAGAAATACGCCGTTTGCTATATAAGGAAATTGACCGGTTGCCGGAAAAAATGCGTAAAATATTCCTGATGTATATGGAAGGGCGTAAGAACGAAGAAATTGCTTCCATATTGCAAATCTCTATCGAAACGGTAAAGACTCAGAAGAAAAGGGCTGTCAAACAAATCAGGTCCCGCTTAGGTTCCTTGTATTATTTTCTTTCCATTTTTAAAATGCTGCCTTAGGCGTTACAAGCAAAGAACTTTATTTAGTGATGATAAACTGTGGTATATTGTCAGGAAAGAGGCTCTCCAACAAGGCCATCCGGATGACGATGGCTCCATCTGTTCGCAATGCTTCGGGGGTTCCCATTCCGTAGGCCTATGGTATATTGTCCCGTAGGCCTGCGGTATAGGTATCCCGTAGGCCTGCGATATAGGTATCCCATAGGCCTACGGGACAACATGGTGTAGACCTGTGCAATAGCTGTCCGCATTGTGAGGCTGAGCTGTCTACGTTCGGACATTGCGCTGTCTGCGTTACGAGGTGGAACGGTCTATAACAATCTTCTGATATATAATTGGTTAATTACTTTTTATAGCCTTCTATATTTAATGGACATGCACATTCGAAATCAGGGTGCTACTTACCGCATTTCTACATAGTGCGGAGTGCGAAACTAAAAAATGCCCTCTCCTGTGATTTTTTTGCTTTCTTTGTCCCCCTTTTTGTTTTTTTAATCGTCTTAGATATATAAGTTAAAAAGAAATAAGGATATGACCCCACCTTTTAGTTATATAGAAAGCTTGATTGTGAAGAGTTTGTTCGGCACATTGTCGGAGGAGGAACATCGACAATTGGAACAGTGGAAGAATGAATCGCCCGAGCATTCGGCTCTATATGAAAAGATTGCCCAAGAGCAGAATTTAGTTGCTTTTTATCAGCAATATAAAGAAATCAATACCCAGAGAGCGTGGACGCAGTTTAAAAGAAGGGTGGATTCATCTTATCGCATGCGGCGGATGTTACGCTATGCCGCCTCCATCCTGTTGCCTTTATTAGTCATAGGAGGATTGACGTTGTATTTCTATGACGGCTCTTCCGGCTTGCATACGGCGGAAGTCATATATCCGGGTTTTTCTCAGGCTACATTGGTATCCGGTAATGGAGTGAAATTGATACTCGAAGATGATTCTTTGCAGCATATTCCCACTGGTAAAGGTTTGGTGGCTACCTTAAAGAAAGGAGAACTTTCTTATTTTCAGGAAGAAGAAAGTGTGGCCGATAAAGATACGGTTTTTCCGGATAACATTTTGCAGACTCGGGTGGGAAACGAGTTCCGCATAACCTTGGCCGATGGGACCCGTGTACACCTCAATTATAATACCATCTTAAAATATCCGGTAGTGTTCGGTAAGCGAGCGAGAGTAGTTTATCTGCAAGGAGAGGCGTTTTTCGATGTCGCTCCAGATAGTGACCGTCCTTTTTATGTGGTAACCGAAGGAATGAAAATAAAACAATATGGAACATCGTTCAATGTGAACGCCTACTCTCCCCACAATACGTCCGTTGTGTTGGTAAAAGGAAGCATCGGAGTAATATTGGATGATACTCAGAAGGAAGCGATGCTTAAACCCGGTCAGAAAGCGATGTTGGATAAAGACAGGGAAGATGTACGGATAGACGAAGTAAACGTAGAGAAATATACGGCTTGGAATGAAGGTTATTTCTATTTTGAAGATGAAAGCCTTGCAAGTATTATGCAAACCCTGTCCCATTGGTATAATGTGAAAGTGGAATTCCGCTCGTCGGAGCTGAAAACGTTGCATTTTACCGGAATACTCGATCGTTATAGTGTAATTAATCCTACCCTTCGTGCGATTAGCCGTACGGTAGATGTGAAAATGAAAATAGAGAGAAATACAATTATAATTTCCAATTAAACAAGTAATTAATTATGAAAGAGAAAAGAATTATTGGTCTTTTCCTTTGTTGTTGCCTATTGTTGCCGGGGCTTTTGTATGCCCAGTCGTCAAGAACAGTAACATTGGATTTGAAAGAAGCGCCTGTGAAAGTTTTCTTTGATGCTATCAGGAAGCAAACAGGCTTAAGTTTTGTGTACAATACAGAGCAAACCAAAGCAATGAAGCCCATTACGGTTTCGGCTGAGAATGAAACGGTGGAATCTGTCTTGAACAAGGTGTTTACCGGAACCGAATTTTCTTATCAGATTGAAGATAAGATTGTAACCATTGTGAAGAAAGAAAAAAGCGTGGGGAGGGGTAAAAGAATAAGTGGTAATGTAAAAGACCATTTAGATAGTCCCATGCCCGGCGTAAATGTAGTGTTACAGGGAACTACGGTTGGTTGTACCACAGACATTGACGGAAATTATACGCTAGATATTCCCTATGATGGAAAATTGGTATTCTCGTTTATGGGGATGGAACCGCAAACTATCCAGAGTAAAGGGAAAACAATCATTAATGTTGTATTGAAGGAAAATACCCAAATGATTGACGAGGTCATCGTGAACGGATATTTTACTAAAAACAAATCCAGCTTCACTGGTAATGCCGTAGTGGTGCAGAAAGATGAACTGGCAAAAGTCTCAACCAATAATATCATGCAGGCCTTGCAGGTGTTCGATCCCTCGTTCCGTCTGCAAGAAGATCTGGAAGCCGGCTCTAATCCGAACGTCGTTCCGCATATACGGGTTCGAGGCGACTCCGGTTTGGGAAGCGCGTTTACGGAAACCACGTTGAAAAACGATCCGAATATGCCGACCTTTATTATGGACGGATATGAGGTAACAGCCGAAAAAGTATACGACTTAAATATGGATAGGGTGGAGAGTATTACTATCCTGAAAGACGCTTCGGCTACTGCTATTTACGGTTCTCGTGCAGCCAACGGCGTGATTGTGATTACAACCAAAGCACCCGAGTCAGGTAAACTTAGGGTAACTTATAATTTTAACGGTATATTACAAACACCGGACTTAACCGATTATAATTTAATGAATGCGGCTGAAAAGCTGGAAACGGAACGTTTGGCAGGCCGCTATGACAATGATGATCCTTATTCCATACAATTGGCAGATATGGATTACGCTTTGCGCCTTAGCAATGTGGTCAGAGGAGTAGATACGTATTGGTTGTCTCAGCCGATTCAGACTATCTTGGGACATAAACATTCGCTTTATATAGAAGGAGGCGACGATAGTTTCCGTTACGGGGTGGATGTGAATTATCAGGATAATCCCGGTGTGATTAAAAAATCTTCTCGCGACCGTTACGGACTAGGATTTAAGCTACAGTATAATCATAAAAATAAGCTACTGTTCCGAAATGATATTTCCGTCAACAGGGTGAAGTCAAAAGAGTCTCCGTATGGTTCTTTCACCGATTATGCCAATACCAATCCTTATTGGCCGACGAAAGACGAGAATGGGAAATTGATAAAGCAGTATCAGCAATATCAGTCCTATTCGTATGTACTATTGAATCCGCTCTACGAAGCGCAATTGAACCACCGCGATGAAAAGGAATATTTGGAAGTAACCAATAACTTCGATTTCGATTGGTTCATTACAGATGCGTTACGTTTAAAAGGACGTGTTTCGTATACCTTGCGCAATGATCATAGTTATCGTTTTATCGACCCGCAGTCGAGCCGTTATAATTCGTATGCCTATGAAGAGGGAGACGGTGTAACGAATAAGGGTGAAGCTTATAATTATGACGAAAGAAGCCATAATTTGGATGCCAACTTATTGCTTACTTACAATCAGGTATTTGGAAAACATTATGTCAACGCGGCTATCGGAGGTAATATTCAAGAAGAGAAATATCAGAATACGAGTTTTAGCGTGCGGGGATTTCCTTCAGGCAATATGGATTATGTTTCTTTCGGTAAAGAGTTTGTAAATCAGTCTCCGGATGGAGCCGAAGGTGTTTCGCGTTTGTGCGGAGGCTTTTTGAATGTGAACTATACTTGGGATAATATCTATTTGTTAGACTTTTCCGGACGTTTGGACGGTTCATCTTCTTTCGGAAGCAATTCCCGTATTGCTCCGTTTTATTCTGTCGGTCTGGGGTGGAACATTCATAAAGAACCTTTCTATAAGATATCTGATGTGATGAACCATTTAAAGGTGACTTTTAATATGGGTGAAACAGGTAAGGCCTCTTTCTCTCCCTATGAAGCACAGAATATGTATACTTATTATAAAGGTAAATACTATGCAGGTGGTGTAGGGGCCATCGTTTCCGTATTGGGGAATGAAGATTTAAAGTGGGAGAAAACCCGTTCCGTGGATGTTAACCTGGAACTCGGTTTCTTGCAAGACCGGATTTCCGCCCGTGTCAGCTATTACAATAAACTGACCAATAACTTGCTTGCAGATATTACATTGCCTCAGTCAAACGGTTTCTCTTACTACAGAGATAATGTGGGAGAACTGGAGAACTCGGGATATGAAGTTATGTTAAGAGGCTTTCCTTTACGTTCCAAAGAATTGACGGTTTCTCTTTTCGGAAGCGTGGTACATAATAAGAATATTATTAAAAAGATATCCAATACCTTGAAAGCAAGGAATGAACAGGTCGATTATGAAGAAGATAATTATGAGCCCGAATACGGTAAGCGTTATGAAACGGCTAAGCCTCAGGCACAATATAAAGAGGGAGAGTCTACCACAACCATTTATGCCGTACGCTCTTTGGGAATCAATCCAATGAACGGTAAAGAAGTATATCTCGACCGATACGGTAACCCTACTTATACATGGAGCGCTGCCGATAAAGTAGCATGCGGCGATACGGAACCTACAGTATCCGGTTCTTTTGGAGCCAATGCCGATTGGAAAGGATTTAATTTGAATATGAGTTTCCTTTATCAGTATGGCGGACAGATTTACAATCAGACCTTAGTTGACAGGGTGGAAAATGCCGATTTGCGCTATAATGTAGACCGCCGAGTTTTGACGGACAGGTGGCAGAAACCGGGCGACATCGCTTCTTTTAAAGACATTAAAGATGATACGCGTACGGAAGTGACATCGCGTATGATACAGGATAATAATGTTCTTCAGTTCAAATCGTTGAGTTTATCCTATACGTTCCCTAAGAGCCTTACTCAGAAAATGATGATGGAACGTCTGAAACTGACCTTCCAAATAGAAGACTTATTCTATTGGTCGTCGGTAAAACGTGAAAGAGGTTTGGATTATCCATATTCACACTCATTTAATTTTGGATTACAAGTTCAGTTCTAATAAGTAGAGATTAATATGAAAAGAAAAATAGAAACAGCCTTATTGGGGCTATTGTTATTAACTTGCAGCGGTTGTAGCGATTGGTTAGACGTTACTCCCCAGGCTCAAGTCAATGCCGATAAACTCTTTGATACTCCCGAGGGATTTGAATCGGCTTTGTATGGAATCTATATATCGATGACGTCCACTGATACATATGGACAGAATGCGACTTATAATTTGATGGATGTTTTAGCCCAGTATTATAATGTTTATACCAATAGAAACCATGATCTTTACGAGGCTTCGGTTTATAATTATGAGAATGGCGCTATTAAGGATCTGATAGATGCCATGTGGTTACAGAATTACAATACGATTGCTAATTGTAATATATTATTAGAACGCTTGGCCCAAAAAGATGAATTATATTTTGCGGCCGGTCATTATAATTTGTTGAAAGGAGAAGCTTTAGGTATACGCGCCTATTTGCATTTCGATTTGTTGCGGGCTTTTGCGGTAAACTATTCCGTCAACCCTGATGGTATGGCTATTCCTTATGCCGAAAGTTTCACTAAGAAGATTCATCCGCAGTTGAAAGCTAAAGAAGTGGTAGAAAAGATTTTGGCGGATTTGAATGCGGCGAGAGAAGCTTTAAAATCGGTTGATCCCGTATTCGACGAGACTTTCAGAGATCAATATACGAATTATCATTATGCCCAACCCTATAAGAATGATATATTTATGTCGTATCGTGCTTATCGGATGAATTATTATGCCGTAACCGGTTTGATGGCGCGGGTATATTGTTATATAGGCGATAAGAACAATGCTTATAAATATGCTAAAGAAATTATAGATGCAGCCGATGACGGTGCTTTCTGGTTTGCATCCGAATATGATGTTTCCGCTTCGTTGAAGAATCGGGATATAGTTATGCAAAGCGAATTGCTGTTTGCGCTGAATTGTGTGGACATTCAGGATCTCTTTTATTCGTTAGATGCTTCCAATTATAAGAATCTTTCTTTATTGGAAGTTAATAATATATATACGGAATCGAGTGATTTCCGTCGTAGTTATTTAATAGGAGAAAGCTCGGTCAGCGGCAAGACGGTGAGTTATAAGTATGCCAAGATTGATTCGAGTAAAGGCGGCAAGATTCCTATGATCAGATTATCCGAAATGTATATGATTGCTGCCGAATCTTATTATTCTGTAGATAAGGATTTAGCTGCCGGATATTTAGGTAAGGTTCGCCGCATGCGCGGTATTTCGCCGGAAGTAAAATCGGATATGTATGAACATCTGATGGAAGAGATTATTTTGGAAGCTCGTAGGGAATTTGTTGGAGAGGGACAACTGTTTTATTTGTATAAACGGTTGAACCATCCGGTGATACGGAATAATGCAGAGATTGTATTGAGTACGGCACAATACTGTTTGCCGTTACCGGCTAACGAAGTAGAGTTTGGAGATAGAGAAGAAGAATATTTAAAATATTGAAGTGTATGAAGATAGTTAATATTATAATAGGATTGATTGGAACGGCTTTGTGTTGGACGGCTTGTTCCGAGGAGGATATAAATGGATATTCGGCTTGTTCTTATATCTATTTTAATAAAAGCATTAACGATAGTACGGTATTCTCTTTTGCTTATGAACCTGAACTTACGGTGGGTACGGTTTCTTTGAAGTTAAATACCATTTCCAAGTTGGAAAATTACGACAGAACTTTTGCTGTCAGATTTCTTCCGGAAGAGAGCACGGCACAAGAGGGAAGAGACTTTACTTATTCGACCAACGATTTGGTTGTAAAGGCGAATGATAGTATTGCCTATATGAAAATTGAATTAAAAAAGAACGACCATATAGCCGGGTCTTTTGTGAAAGCAGTCTTTGAGGTCGTTTCCAACGAGAACTTTGAACAAGGATTATTAAAGAACAGAAAGGCAAAAGTAATTATCTCCGATAAACTTTCCCAGCCTGCTTGGTGGGATAGATGGCACGAATCAAGTGGTTTGGGTATCTATAGCGATAAGAAATATGCGTTGTTTATTCAGGAGATAGGAATCTATGATCTGACATTGAAGGAAGATGGAGGAGAGATGGATTATTATACTATGCGCGGCTATGTACAGATGTTTAAATATTGGTTGTACGAACATCCGCAAAAAGAGGATGATGGTTCGGATATGACAGTACCTATTATCGGTTAAATTTAATGGTGAACAGATATGAAAAAAATAATAAATACGATAGCTTTATTGGGGCTTGTTTGGTTAACGGCTTGCTATGAAGATAAAGGGAATTATGACTATAGAGAACTTACCCAGGTGGAAATTTCGGGTATAAAAGATAACTATACTGTGTACGTAGATGAAACTTTCAATATTCCGGTGGAGGTATCTTATAAAAACGGGACTTTGAAAGATGTTTCGTATGAATGGCGGATTAATGGGAAGGTCATTTATACGGGAAAAGATTTGAATGTAGTGGTTGATTTTCCTGTAAAGCCGGGATTGTACGCTGATTTCTCAGTTATTGACAACGAAACGGGGCTTAAGACCATGAAGAAGTTTACAGTGAATGTGAGTACTCCTTATTATAATGGCTGGCTGATATTAAGTGATGAGGGCGATCATTCGGTGTTGTCTTATTTGCGGAACGATGGAACTTTGTTTGGTGATATTTATCAGGAGCTGAATGGCGAACAGTTAAATGGCGGAGCCTCCACTATAAAAGAGCATTGGACTCCTTGGGGAGAAGGTACCGGAGAAGTTTTTGTCGGTATTACAAAAGGACCGAACTATTCGGTTGATTTAGATGGAAATAGTTTAAAAAGAGTCGTATATAATAAGGATGAATTCTTAGGGGGAACACCGGAAAACTTTTTTCCGCAGAACATGGATTGTGTTTCGAATTGGGATTATATGATCAGCAATGGCAAATTATATACGCGGTATATTGATAGAAGTACGGATGCCCAATATCATGAGGGGTTATATGTAAACGGAGCTGTTCCGGGAGATTATTCGCTGTTGCCCATGACGATGCGTGGAAATATTATTATGTCAAATGATATCATTGCTTTTGATATGGTTAGTAAAAGTTATAAACTTCTGCGTGGCGGGCAAATGAGTAATTTCAATTATGTGAATGATCCGACTAAGGCGTTTATTCCATACAATATGGGAAAAACATTATTGAGCGGAGGTGCAACTTCTACGGAAAGTCCGCGCGACTACTTCATTACTTTTCTGAAAGGGGATGACGGTCAGTACTATGTGCAACGTTTCTATTTCTCTGGCTGGGGAGCTAAATCTTATTATTCTATTTCGGAAACTGTCTTTCCAAAGCCGGAATTAATTATGCCGGATACGAAGTGGGCTGTATGTATCGGTCGTCCGTATGTCTATTTTACATCGGGTAATAAGTTGTATTCCTATAACTATGATGATAAAGGAAACGCGGTAGTGAAAGAACTGAAAGGGACTAAGTTTGCCGGCAAAATAAAAGAAATTGCATTGTGCCTGACAGATTATCAGAAGTTGGCGGTCATCTCGGAGAATCCTTCTCAACCGGGTAAAAATGATTTTATCTTGTTAGATGTCTCGGTTATTGGGGATGGAGCGATCATTGAGGGAAGTAGTAAAGAAGCGGTGTTTGGTAATGTTGTCGATCTGGTTTATAAATTGGGTAGTCAATGGGATACTTATTAATTAAACTATAACTATGAAAAAACTGAATTTTATAATGGGAGCTTTGTTTGCCGTGACCTCATTATGGGGGCAAGGCTTCCATATTAGCATGCAAATAGAGAACATGCCGGATTGCGAAGTTCTGGTAAGCGAACGTATACCAAATCCGACTGTATTTTATATCGATTCTTTATCTTTTAAAAACGGTAAGGTCGAATATAATGGTTCGGTAGATTATCCGCGCTTGGTAAACTTTGTTTTCTGTGAAAGGAATGAAGATAAATTTTACGGTAGTTTCAGTATGTTTCTGGATAACTCCGGAGAAATAAAAATTTCGGGTAAGAGCTTGAAAGAAATACGTATTGAGGGGTGTAAGAGTCATGATGAATATTTGAAAATAAGCGATGATGGTAAAGACTTGTTTGCCGCCAACCGACGTTTGGGATATGAAAAAAGCAAAGCTTTCGGGCAGAAAGAAAAATATGATTCTCTCAATATTCACTCTCAACAAATATATAATCAATTGTTTGATTATATATTGAATCAACCCGGCTATGCGAATAGCCGGGTGATTCCCTATTTCATTTATGACTTGTATATAGGCAATACGGAGAAATTAGAGAAGGCATTGTCCAAGTTCTCTTCTTCATTAGATTCCAATCCTTATGTGAAGAGTTGTCGGGAAGAATTAGCCAGACAGAAAAAAGTGGCCATAGGGAATCCTGCTTATGATTTTTGTCTGAAAGACTTGGATGGAAATACATATCATTTATCGGATTATAAAGGTAAATATGTGTTGATGGAGTTCAGTGCCTCGTGGTGCGGATGGTGCAAGAAAGAAATTCCATACTTGAAGCAAGTGTATGAACAACACAAAACAGACCCACGTTTTGTTATGTTTACTGTCAATTTGGATAAAAGAAGAGATTTGTGGGAAAAAGATGTGAAAGATTTTAATTTGCCATGGAAGGTAATTTCCGATTTGAAAGCATTCGACGGACCTATAACTGAGGCGTACAATGTACATGGTATCCCGATGATATTCTTAATTAGTCCCGATGGTAAGATTATAGAGAAAGGCTTGCGGGGAGAGAATATGATTGAAACCGTAAAGAAGTATTTGTCTAAACCGGGTGATCGGTTTCATATACAAGGAGAAATGAAAGGCTTGCCGGAAGGATTGGTCCGCTTATATTCCACTTCGAACGTTTTGTTGGACAGTTGTTATATAAAAAACGGTAAGTATGAACTGAAAGGAAACCTTGAAAAAGCTCAGCAATGTTATCTCTTTTTTGAGATGAAACCGCAATATCAAAAGCCTTTCGCATCATTTGTCGGGTTTTATCTGCAACCGGGAGAATTGGAGATATATAGCGAGTTGGAGGATGTAAGGAAAACTTTGAAATTAACTAATTTCTTCATCAATGATGAGTTAAATACTCTCCGTGGAGAATTGAAAAAGTATACGGAATATAAAGAGACTCAAAGATTGAGTGATGAAATACAATCTGCTTTTACTGAATCGAATATGCCGGTAGTGCGAGATTTGTCGGCTAAGCGGGTAGAGTGCACGAAATCTCTGATTGAAAAGTTTTTGAATGATAGTCCTGCACGTAAACAGAGCGAAGCTGCAGTATATCTGGTGTGGGAACTGGTACAGTCATTTGAACCGGAAGAGATGGAAAATGTACTTCAACTTTTTGATTCTTCATTGAGTGATACCTTTTATATGACATCCATGAAGCAATTTATAGCTCGTGAAAAAGGGATAAAGATTGGTATGGATTTACCAAACTTTGTGGCACAGGATGAAACGGGTAAAGAAATTACTTTAAAAGATTTTAGAGGTAAATATCTGTTTCTTGAATTCAGCGCTTCATGGTGTGGTTGGTGCAAGAAGGAAATTCCGTTTATCCGGAAAGCTTATCATGCCATGAAAGATAAGAATGTAGCTTTTGTCACATTAATGATGGACGATAAGAAAGAAGCTTGGTTGAATGAAATTAAGAAATTCAATATAGAGTGGCTTACGTTATCTGATTTGAAAGGTATGAAGAAGAGTCCTATTACAAAGGCTTATAATTTGAATGGGGTCCCTGCTTCTTTTTTGGTTTCTCCAGAAGGCAAGATATTGGCGCGAGATCTTCGTGGAGACGAGGTGTTGTCTACCATTCAACGCTTTGTCGAAGGGAAAGCAACTCTCTGAAATAGTTACATTCGTAGAAACACTGTAAAGTGATATAAAGTCGCTTCAGTTCATTTAAAGGAAAACGAACGTTCGTTAGTCGATAAACGAACGTTCGTTTGGTTGTAAATGAACGTTCATTAGTTTAGATTGGAAAGATTCCGTGTATCCCTTGTTCTTGTGAGTAGGAAAAATAGTTGACATGCTACAATTGTTACAAAGGGATTACCCCGTTCTTTTATAGGTATAGCTGAATAAGATTTTCCCAGTTCTTAGGGATATTCAGGAAATACTATAAAATTAGCCAACTAATTCAAACTCAAAGTATTGCGAATTAGTTGGCTTTTTTGTATCTTTAGATAGGGACATTTACTGAATATCCCTTCTTATAAAAATGCAGATTAACACACATCGTTTTGATATATCAATTTAAGATGATGTGTATTAATCTGCGTTTTAGAGTTCGTTGATAAGAATATTATCGAACTATCTCTCTGTTGTATCGTTAGGATACCGATTATAATCCTGCCAGTTCAATGACCTTGTCTACGGCAGCCGAGAGCCCGTCGGTGTTCTTACCTCCGGCTGTTGCAAAGTGAGGCTGACCGCCGCCGCCGCCTTGAATCAGTTTGGCAGCTTCTTTTACCAATACTCCGGCTTTCAAACCTCCGGCAACTAAATTATCGCTAACCATGACGGTAAGCATGGGGCGGTCGTTTTCAACAGACCCGACTACAAACAGCATGTTCTCCACTATTTCTCCGCGTAACTGGAAAGCGATATTCTTTACTGAATTTGCGGGTAACGGAAGTACCGATTTAATGACGGTTATACCATGTATCTCTTTTGCCGAAGCTTTCAGCCGTTCTTTTACGGTGGCTTCTCTTTCTTTGGCAAACTCTTCTACCTGTTTCTTTAATCCTGTATTCTCTTCGATGTATTTTCGGATAGCAATTCTCAAATCCGGTGTGTTATTGAAAAGAGCTTTCAGGTCGTTCAATGTATCTTGAACTGTATCCATCATCTCTTCCACCTTGGCTCCGGTAATAGCTTCGATACGGCGTACTCCGGCAGCTACAGAACTTTCGGAAAGAATACGCATCATGCCGATTTTACCGGTTGCCGAAACGTGTGTTCCTCCACAGAATTCGATAGAGCTACCGAACTGTACAACACGCACTTCATCACCGTATTTTTCACCGAACAATGCGATGGCTCCTAATTCTTTTGCTTTCTCAATAGGAACGCAACGATGGTCTGTCAAAGGTATATTCTCGCGGATTTTAGCGTTAACAAGATGTTCCACTTCACGGAGTTGCTCGTCAGTTACTTTTTGGAAATGAGAGAAGTCGAAACGCAAAGAGTCGGGAGTTACCAAAGAACCTTTCTGTTCCACATGAGTTCCCAATACTTGTCTTAAAGCTTCGTCCAGTAAGTGAGTACAAGAGTGATTGGCGGCACAGGCTGCTCGTTTGTCCGTATCCACGCAAGCCATCATCGGAGCATCAAGATGTTCCGGCAGTTTCTTAGTTATATGGATAGGCAAATTGTTTTCTTTCCGAGTATCAATGATTTCAATAGTTTCGAACTCACTTACGATGACACCCGTATCACCTACCTGACCACCACTTTCGGCATAAAACGGAGTTTTATCGAGCACGAGTTGGAATAAGGTCTGGTTTTTTTGTTTAATCTGGCGGTAACGCAGAATAGACGTTTCGTATTCCGTGTAATCATAACCTACAAATTCCGTTTCACCCTCTTTCAGTGTAATCCAACAGTGACTCAACTCGACTTCTTTGCCGCAAAAAACAATGCAATAATGAAAATGGGTGAATATACTGCTCTCTTCAATCTACGTAATGGCTCTGACCAATTGAATGCCGCCGGTTCCTGGCTGGCAACCAAAGAGCAGATGCCATTCAACCGCTATGAATATTGCGTTGATTGCAAGCGATAAGAAAAAAGAACTTATGGTTCAGTTCTGCATTGCCTACGGCGGAATTCTGGAAAAACACCGTATCTGCGCCACCGCGACGACGGGCAAGATAGTTTCCGACGCGACGGGGCTTGAAGTTTACCGTTTTCTGCGCGGTTCGGTCGGCGGCGGGGAACAGATAGCCTCAAGAATCGCGTATAACGAGATAGACGCCCTTTTCTTTTTCAGGGACCCGATGGCGAATATAACGGCGGATTCCGAGGAATGGACTCTTCTCCGTCTTTGCGACATACACAATATCCCGCTTGCGACAAATATCGCGACGGCGGAAATACTTGTTCAGGCGATAGCCAGGGGAGACCTTGACTGGCGCGAGACTTACAATAAATCAAAACAGCTTTTTTGAGAAACGGAGACGAATATGCAGCAGATAAAAGCGCCGAGAGGAACAAGCGACGTTCTCGGCAGAGACAGTTATAAATGGCAGTACGTCGAAAACGCGGGCAGAGATACCGCGGAAGTCTTCGGCTTTAAGGAAGTCAGGTTCCCGACCTTTGAAGAGACCGAACTTTTCGACAGAGGAGTCGGAGACACCACCGATATCGTCCAGAAAGAGATGTATACCTTTAACGATAAGGGCGGCAGGTCGATAACCCTCCGTCCCGAAGGCACCGCGTCGGTCGTCCGCCAGACCTCCGAACACGGACTTTTCGGCGGACTTCTTCCGATAAAAGACTATTACATAATTTCCTGCTTCCGCTATGAAAAACCGCAGGCGGGACGTTTCAGGGAATTCCATCAGTTCGGCGTCGAGATGTTCGGTCCGAAAGACCCGTCGGCGGACGTCGAGATAATAAAACTTGCGGCGTCTTTCCTTGAAAAACTCGGAATAAAGGCGAACCTTACGATAAATTCGATAGGCTGTCCCGAATGTCGGGCGAAATTCCAGCAGTCGCTCCGTGAATATTTCGAAAAGCGAAAAGACGAACTCTGCGAGACCTGTAAGGACAGATTAACCCGCAACCCGATGCGTATTCTCGACTGCAAAAGCCCTGTCTGTAAGGATATCGCAAAGGGCGCGCCGCTTATAACCGATTATCTCTGCGACGACTGCAAGGGCAGGTTTGACGAGCTTCAGAACATTCTGAACGCCGCAGGCGCGGAGTACAAGGTCGACAGCGCGATCGTGCGCGGTCTTGATTATTACACCGGCACGGTTTTCGAATTCATTCAGGAAAATATCGGCGCGCAGTCCACAATCTGCGGAGGCGGCAGATACAACGGTCTTATCGAAGAGCTTGGCGGTCCGGCAACACCGGCGGTAGGCTTCGGTATGGGTATCACACGAGTCATCCTCGCAATGCAGCAGGAGGGTGTCGTTCCCGAGCTTTCACCCGCCGCAGACGTTTATATAGCGCCGCTCGGAAGCGACACGTCGGAGCTCGCGTTCAGGCTCACGGAACAGCTCCGTGCGCTCGGTGTGAGAGCGGACACCGACCTTATCGGCAGATCACTCAAGGCACAGATGAAATATGCGGACAAGCAGGGCGCAAGATACACGCTTGTCATCGGCGGCGACGAAGCGGCAAACGGTGTCGCAACGCTCAAAAGCATGACGGGCGGCGAAAACGTCACCGTTTTGCTCGACGCGCAAAAAATCAGAGACGCAATAAAATAGGGCGACGGGCTTTGGTGAACGAACTTCACCCGCGCCGCACTTGAAATATACCGCGACGGCTCACTGAGCCGTTTTTGCGGGTTTTTACGGTAAATTTTATTAAACGAGGTTTGTTATGGCTGAATTTCTCGGCAGCAGCAGGCGCACGCACTACTGCACTCAAATTAGCGAAAAAGACATAGGAAAAACCGTTTCGGTCGCGGGCTGGGCTCAGCGCCGCCGCGACCTCGGTTCACTCATATTCATCGACCTGCGTGACAGGAGCGGTATCGTTCAGCTCGCCTTCGACGACAGCACCGACAGGGCTGTTTTCGACAAGGCGTTCACCGTGAGAAGCGAATACGTTCTGTTTGCAACAGGCACGGTCCGTGAGCGTTCAAGCAAGAATCCCAACATCCCCACCGGAAACATTGAGATTTTCGTGACCGAGCTGAAGATCCTCGGCCTCAGCGAAACTCCCCCCTTCGACATCAACGACAACACCGGTGCGGGCGAGGACCTCAGACTCAAGTACCGCTATCTTGACCTGCGCCGTCCCTGTCTCATGAACAACATCATCTTCCGTCACAAGGTCGCAAAGATCACCCGCGACTACTTCGACGACAACGGCTTCATTGAGATAGAAACACCTATCCTCATAAAATCGACCCCCGAGGGCGCACGCGACTATCTCGTGCCGTCCAGACTGCACAAGGGAAGCTTTTACGCTCTGCCGCAGTCTCCTCAGCTTTACAAGCAGCTTTCAATGGTCGCGGGCTTTGACAGATATATGCAGATTGCGCGCTGCTTCCGTGACGAGGACCTGCGTGCCGACCGTCAGCCCGAATTCACTCAGATCGACGTTGAAATGAGCTTCGTTGATGTTGAGGACATTTACGCAATAGCCGAAGGCTATGTAAAACGCCTCTTCAAGGAAGCGCTTGACGTGGATATTCCCACTCCGCTCCCCAGATATACCTACAAGGAATGCATGGAGCGTTTCGGCAGCGACAAGCCCGACATGCGCTTCGGCATGGAGCTTATCGACATCACCGATGAGGTGAAAGACAGCGAATTTGCCGTGTTCAGAAACGCGGTCGAAGGCGGCGGCAGCGACGGGGTGGAGCTGGTGAGCAACTGATGAAAAACGAAGGAGAAAGACGCAGGATGAAAGCAAGAAAAGTGGCGTTTTTGGGCGTGTCGATCGCCCTTGCGCTGATCCTCTCGTTCGTCGAGAGCCAGATTCCGATGTTCGCCGCCGTACCCGGCATGAAGGTCGGCCTGCCGAATCTTGTCATGGTCTTTCTTCTGTATCGCGTCGGCTGGCGCGAGACGGTGATCGTCAGTCTCATCCGCGTCCTTCTGGTCTC
>ERZ825137.385-NODE-385-length-62678-cov-6.410823_pt1 | contig 62678 bp, 59 predicted proteins | sample MGYA00519873_ERZ825137 | MGnify/ENA primary metagenome ERZ825137 (study PRJEB31778, sample SAMEA3449190) | human gut metagenome | biome: human gut; feature: human-associated habitat; material: faeces | place: United Kingdom | collected 2010/2012 ...
TAGGTCTGCGGCTGCGCTACGCTCGCCGCGAGTGTTTTTTTGTTGGTGCTCTCTGCCCACGGCTCGCCGTAGGGATAGTAGCCGCGATGCTTCTCGATATGCCCCGCTGAGTCGGTTTCCATCACCACGGAACCTTGATAGTCGAGGTGGATGTAATGTACTCCGCCACTGCTGTCGAAGTAACCTCCGGGGAAGTAGGATATATAGCTGTTGAGGTTGATGTACTCGGTTGAAGTGGTGAAGATACGGTCCGCGGAATATACGGAACCGGTCGAATTCGCACGGAACGGGCTTGAACCGGGAGAAAATTTCTTTCGCTCGAGCAACTGCCCGTCGGCGGAGTAAGCGCATGTCGTATAATTGCTTCGGTTCTGAGTACTCATACGGGTTGGTAGTCCGAAATCGTTGTAGGAGATTTTTGTGATTCCGAATCCTGAGTCCGAGGCCATGAGTCCGGCGTCGTTCCAGGTGTACTGTGAGCCGGCGAGGGGGAAGCCTACGCGGCCGTAGAAGTCGGTGCCCTCTGCGGCGGAGGTGACGGACTGGAGTTGCGAGCTTCCGGAGGGATAGGAGAATGTGAGGTCATCGAGAAGACCATAAGTGGCCTCGCCGTAGAGGCGCCCCATGGCGTCGTACTTGCGGCTGACGCTTACGCCCGTGGAGCTGTCGGTCGTCTTTATGAGCCGCCCGAGGCCGTCGAAATGGCTGAGGCGCACGTGCTTGCTGTTGCCGCGGATGACGTCGGAGACTGTGACGCGGTTGTCGGCGTCCTGGCCGATGCGGTAGGACACGGCCTGAATCTCCGTGCCGTTGCGCCTGACAGAGATGAGGCGGTTGGCGCTGTCGTAGGCATAGTCGGCTGTGGTGCCGGACGGGGCTACGGTCTGCGTCAGCCCGACGAGCGGGCTGTAGACATATTTGCTTGCGAGCGCGAGGAGAATGGCGCGTGTTCTCATAGGTCGACGTATATTTTATAGTTCACATCGGGATTGCCCCTGAGCCGGACGGCGACGATGTAACGCCCGCGCGGACAGGAGGAGCGGGGAAGCTCAACCGTCGAGGCCTCTTCGGCCGGGAGGATATGCCGGACGGAGGAATAGATGTTGCCAGCGGCGTCCATCAGGCTGATGTCCAGTTCTGCGGAAAGCGGAGAGGTCGGGAAGTATATGCTTATGGAGCCCGGACCAACCTCTATGTTTGCGCCGCGGAGCACGCTCATAATCACGTCATCCCCCGGCTCAGTTTCAGTTCGTTTATCCTTTTCAGCGGCATCAGCGACGGATTGCCGGTCCACAAAAAGCCGTCGGGACAGGTTTTCTCCGGCCCCGGACTCAATCTGAACGGCCAGGGGAAGCGTGTCGCCCGGACAGAACCAGCGGTAGAGCGCGAAACGCTCGGGAACACCGACCGAATCGCCGCCGACGGCCTTAGTTACGGAAAAAACCTCCTCGAAAAGACGGACCCCGGAAACCGTATCGCCGAAATAGACAATCCGTCCCACCCCGACCAGGCGGCCGGAATGAAGCCCCCGCTCGGAGGAGGGCACATCGTAAACCATCCCCTCGGCTCGCAGACTGTCGCCGGCGTGAAAGCCCCCGGGAGCCATCGCCGGAATATTTCCGTCGGCAATCATACGCTCATGGCGCCCCTGATTGTATCCGCGGTAATAGACCGAGTCACCGGCAATCAGATAAGCCCGGCACCGCCCCGCGATGTCCTCGTACACAATATTCCGGACCCTTCGGGCGTATGCTTCCGCCCGCTCGTCGACTGGCGAGCAGGCGCTGAAATCCCAGACAGTGGAATTGACCGTATTTTCGTCTGACAGAGGAGTAAGCTCCAGCGAAAGAAAACGCCAGTCGCCGCGCAGACCCGATACATCCCGGGCGGTAACAGTGGCTAAAAGCACTGCTGATAAAACAATTGCAAGAACCGAAGGCAGGCGTTTCACAGGAGAGAAGATTGGATTCGCCTGCAAGATAGGGAATTATTTCAACATTTGCAAATTTTTATGGAAAAACATTGCAAATTTTTAAAAATCACAGTTCTGAGTAGCGCTTTTTGGCTTGGAGGTAGTATTTGAGGAGGATGTTGGGGCGGGAGGGGCTGGAGAGGAGGTCGGAGGAGGGGTGTGCGGTGTAGGCGCGGCGCATGCGGCGGAAGTCGCGGTGGGCGCGGAGGACGGCGCGGGCGTTGGGAAAGTCGAGTGTGGCCATGAACTTTGCCCAGGCGAGGGTGTCGAGAAGGCGGCGGCGGAATAGGCGGCGGCCGCGGGTGGCGTCCGGGAGGTTCTTGTGGAGCATCAGGAGGTTGTTCCTGAAGTTCAGATAGGTCTTGCGGGGATTTTCGGCCGGGAGGGAGCCGCCGCCGAGATGGCGGACCGTGGCGGCGGGGACGGCGGCGATGTCGTAGCCGGCGAGGCGGAGGCGCCAGCAGAGATCGATTTCCTCCATGTGGGCGAAAAATGCCTTGTCGAGGCCTCCGACGCGGAGGTACAGCTCGCGGCGGACGAAGAGACATGCGCCCGTCGCCCAGTCGACTTTGAGGGGTGTGTCGTACTGTCCGGAGTCGGTCTCGCAGGTGTCGAAGATGCGTCCGCGGCAGTAGGGGTAGCCGTTGCGGTCGATGAAGCCGCCGGCGGCTCCGGCGTACTCGAAGCGGGAGGGGTCGGTGTAGCTCAGGAGCTTGGGCTGGCAGGCGGCGACTTCGGGATGGGCGTCCATATATTCCTGAAGGGCCTCGATCCATCCGGGGTCGGGAGCGACGTCGCTGTTGAGGAGGACTACTGTGGGGTACTCCGAGGCGCGGGCTATCGCCACGTTGTAGCCTTCGGCAAAGCCGTAGTTCTCGGGGAATTCCCAGACTTCCACCTGCGGGAAGTCTCGGCGGAGGAGCTCGCGCGAGCCGTCGGTGGAGCCGTTGTCGGCGACGATTACGCGGGCGCGGTTTTCAGGTGTGGTTCGGAGGACTTCGGGGAGGTATTCGCGGAGGAGGCGCTCGCCGTTCCAGTTGAGTATGATTACAGCAGTTTTTTCCATCTTTTGTGTGTCCAGAGCCAAAGGCCCGGTCGGCGGAGGATAGTGGTTTCGAGCATGCGGACGTAGCGCTCCGTGATTTCGCCCGGCTCTTCGGAGGCGGCGGATGCGGAGACGGGGCGGCATGTGATGTGGTAGTGTCCGCGGGAAAGTTTCTCCATGTCCCAGTAAATCACGGCCATGTCGAGCTTGCGGGCGAGGGTTTCTGTGCCGGAGATGAAGGCGGTCTCGCGTCCGAGGAAGGCTGCGGGATGGGTGGGGTCGCCGTGGCTGGGCTTCTGGTCGCTCATGAAGCCCGTGACGGATGCCGTGCCTTCGCGGCGGAGGCGGATAAGGTCTCTGAGCACCTGCGACTTCGCGAAGCTTTCAGAGCCGAAGCGCGAGCGGATGCGGAGCATGAGGCTGTCGAAGTCCCTGTCGCGCAGTGGGCGGTAGACCTGTGCGCAGACCACGGAACGGCCCGCCGCGCGGGAGGGAAGCCGGAGAGTGACGGATGGGGCCCACTCCCAGTTGAAGCAGTGGGAGAAGTATATGAGCACGTCGCGGCCGGAGTCGAGGGCGCGGTCGATGTGTTCAAGGCCCTCGAAGGTCATGCGGCGCTCCATCTCCTCGTCCGTTATGTGGAGGAGCTTGACTGTTTCGACCACATAGTCCGTAAAATTGCGGTAAAAGTCCTTCTCGATGGCGCGGCGGTCCTTTTCGGCCATGTCGGGGAAGCATTTGGCAAGATTGTCGCGGACCACGCGTAGGCGGTACCGGGCGACGTGGCGCACCACGGGGGCTGCGAGGTCAGAAAAGACGTAGAGCGCGCCGAGGGGCATCCGCGCCGTGATGCCGAGGGCGCCGCGGAGGAGGCTGTGGGCTATGTCGTGGAGGCTTTTCATCGGCTGGGGCGGAGTCAGGAGACGATTGTGCCGGAGATGGTTTCGCCGTCGTCTTTCAGGGCGTCGAGGCGCACGTCGACGATGGTATTGTCGAGGCCCGGGGCGGCGTCGACTTCCACGCGGAGATAGTTGTCGGTGAAGCCGAGCATCTTTCCGGCCTTCGCGCGGTGCTCGAGGAGAACGGGGCGCACCGAGCCGAGGCAGGCGCGGGCGAATGCGGCGTGCTTTCCGGCGCTGAGGGCAATCATTTCGGCGGCGCGGCGGTGCTTTTCGTCCTGGGGGACGACCTCGGCGTCGAGTGCGAGGGCGCGGGTGCCTGGGCGCTCGGAGTAGGGGAAGACGTGGAGGTGGGTCACGCCGAGGCCGGCGATAAATTCCTTCGATGCCTCGAACTCGGCGCGGGTCTCGCCTCGCGCGCCGACCATGAGGTCCACGCCGATGAACGCGTCGGGCACGGCCTCGCGGATGCGGGCGATTTTGTCGCGGAAGAATGCCGTGTCGTAGTGCCGGCGCATGAGGGCGAGAACGGCGTCGGAGCCGCTCTGGAGGGGCACGTGGAAGTGGGGCATGAAGCGGAGCGAGCGGGCCGTGAAGTCTATGATTTCATCGGTGAGGAGGTTCGGCTCGATGGAGGAGATGCGGTAGCGCTCGATGCCCTCCACTTCGTCGAGGGCGCGGACGAGGTCGAAGAATGTGTCGGGCCGCCCCTTGCCGAAGTCGCCGATGTTCACGCCCGTGAGCACGATTTCCTTGCCGCCCTGAGCCGCGACGTTCTCGGCGAGGGCCACGAGCTCGGGAATCGTGGCAGAGCGGGAGCGGCCGCGCGCGATGGGGATGGTGCAGTAGGTACACCAGTAGTCGCATCCGTCCTGAACCTTGAGGAAGTAGCGGGTGCGGTCACCCCGGGAGCAGGAGGGCATGAACTCGCGGAGGGTCTTGGCCTCCGGGGCCACGGTGACGGCTCCTGTGCCGTCCCAGGTGTCGAGATAGCGCAGGAGCTCGAGCTTGCCGTTTGTGCCTGCCACTACGGCCACGCCTGGGAGCGAGGCGGCCTCGGCGGGCTTGAGCTGGGCGTAGCAGCCTGTGACGAGGATGGCGGCTCCGGGCCAGCGCTTGTGGAAGGAGCGGATGGCCCGCCGGCACTTGCGGTCGGCCTCCTCGGTGACGGAACAGGTGTTCACGACTACGATGTCCGGCTCTTCTCCGCGGCCGTCGGTGGTGCGTATGCCGCGGCTCTCGAAGAGCCGCTCGACCGTGGCGGTCTCGGCGAAGTTGAGTTTGCAGCCGAAGGTGTGGTAGAGGGCCTTGCGCGTTTCCTTTTCCATCAGAGTGTGTCAGGATTGAAGCGGTTGATGATTTCGGCTATTTCCCGTGCGTCGGCGGGAGTGGTGCAGGAGGATATGGGGAGGCTCACGACGCTCGCGGCGAGCTCTTCGGTCACGGGCAGCTCCGCGCCGTCGAAGCGCCCGCGGTAGCAGGGCTGGAGGTGGGGCGGCACGGCGTAGTGGATATCCGTGGCCACGCCTTCAGAGTCGAGGTAGGCGATGAATCTGTCGCGAAGGGCCTTGTCGCGCAGGCGGATGACGAACTGATGCCAGACGTGTGTGCCTCCCGTGGGCACATCCGGGAGGATGAGCGCGGGATTGTCGATACACTCGAGATACACGCCGGCCAGCTCCTGGCGGCGGCGGGATTCCTCGGCGAGATGCGGGAGCTTGGCGGTCAGGACGGCGGCCTGAACCGGGTCGAGGCGGCAGTTGAAGCCTTCGTAGATGTTGTGGTAGCGTCGGTCGCTGCCGTAGTTGGCGAGGGCGCGGACGGCGCGGGCGAGAGTCTCGTCGCGGGTGGTGACGGCTCCGGCGTCGCCGAGGGCGCCGATGTTCTTTGTGGGGTAGAAGCTGAAGGCCGCGGCATCGCCGAGGGCGCCTGTCGGGATTCCCCCGGGGCTGAGAGCGCCTATGGCCTGAGCGTTGTCTTCCACGACGATGAGTCCGGCTTTCCGGGCGATTTCCTCCATTTCGGCGTCCCAGGCGGGGCGTCCGTAGAGGTGGACGGTGAGTACCGCGCGTGTGCGGGGGGTGAGGGCCATGCGAAGGCCGTCGGCCGAGAGGTTCATCGTCGCGGGGTCCGGGTCGGCGAGGACCGGGACGAGTCCGGCGTCGGTGACGGCGAGGACGGAGGCGATGTAGGTGTTGGCCGGGACGATTACCTCGTCGCCGGGTCGCAGCCTGCCGAGCCCGATGTAAGCCCGGAAAATCAGGCGCAGGGCGTCGAGGCCGTTGCTGACTCCGACGGCAAAGGGCATCCCCGTGGCCTCGCGCAGCATTTCCTCGAGGCGTTCAACCTCTGGGCCGCCGACGTATCGTCCGGAAGCGAGCACGCGCGCCACTCCGGCCTCTATTTCAGGCATGAAGGGGGCGTTCACTTTTCCGAGGTCGAGGAATTCGTATCTTTTTTTCATCGTTTTTCGGCTGTAAGGGTAAGAAAATCGTCGTAGGAGCGGACGTAGTCCGCCTCGTCGTATTCGCCGGACGAGAGGACGAGGCATACCGCTCCGGATGAGAATCCGTTGATTTCGCGCCATATCCCCGGGGCTATCAGCAGCCCGCGGTCGGGGCGGTTGAGGTCGTGCTGGCGTTTCTCCCTGCCGTCGTCGAGTGTGACCGTGAAACTGCCTGACACGGCAATGAGAAATTCGTACTGCCCGTGGTGGCTGTGGCCTCCGCGGGAGGCCTGGGCCGGAATGTCATAGAGATAGTACACGCGGCGGACGTCGTAGCCCAGTGGAGAGTCCGGACCGTTCTGCACCACCGAGAGGGTGCCGTTCAGGTCGCCGGATTTGTCGAGGGTCACGATGCGGCAGTCCCCGACGGTCGACACGCTGTGCGGATTTTCGGTGTTCATGCTCCTTTGGTTTTCAGGTATTCGGAATAATCGCGGATGACGTTTCCGGGCTCGTAGGGACTCGAAGCGAGAACGAGCAGGACCGCATTTGTCGAGAGCTCGTCGATTTCGCGCCATGTCCCTCCGGGAATCACGAGGGCAGTGCCGGGCCGCGTCAGGCGGTATGAGCTTACGCCCCCGCGGCCGTCGTCGAGGGCCACGCGGCAGCTGCCGTTCAGGGCCACGAGCATTTCCTCGCATCCCGGGACGGCACGCCCCGGAATCATGTGCTCCCCGCGGATGTCGTAGACCCAGTAGACGCGCCGGATGCCGAAGGGCACTGCGCCCTTCGGACCTCCTTCCTGAAGGAAGGACAGGCAGCCTCGGGGGTCGGCGTTGACCGGAAGGGCCACGAGGCGTCCGGGGACAGCGGGAGTGTCAGCGTGCGAATCCTTCATCGGCAAGGGCTTTCAGGTATTGTCCGTAGTCGTTGGCGAGCATGGGGCGTGCGAGCTCCGAGAGTTGCTCGCGGGAGATGAAGCCGCGACGGTAGGCCACTTCCTCGATGGCTGCGACCTTGAGGCCCTGGCGCTTCTGGATGGCCTCGATGAAGGCCGAGGCCTCCATGAGGGAGTCGACCGTGCCCGTGTCGAGCCAGGCGAATCCGCGTCCGAAAGCCTGGACGTTCAGACGCCCGGCGGATAGGTAGCGCTCGTTCAGCGACGTGATTTCAAGCTCCCCGCGGGCCGAGGGGCGCACCCTGGCGGCCTCGTCGGCCACGCCGGAGGGGTAGAAGTAGAGGCCCGTGACGGCGAGGTTGCTCTCGGGGCGCTCGGGCTTCTCGACGATGCGCAGGGGGCGCCCCGTGGCGGGGTCGACGGTGACTACGCCGTAGCGGCGCGCGTCCGTAACCGGGTAGGCGAAGACCGTGGCGGTCCCCGATGTCTCGGCGTCGCGGAGGGCCCGGGAGAGCATCCCGGTGAAGCCCTGGCCGTAGAAGATGTTGTCGCCGAGCACGAGGCAGGCGGCGTCCGTGCCTATGAACTCGCGCCCTATAAGGAAGGCCTGGGCGAGGCCCTCGGGGCGAGGTTGCTCGGCGAAGCTCAGACGCAGTCCGAGAGCGGAGCCGTCGCCGAGGAGGCGCCGGAAGCCGGGTAGGTCGTCGGGCGTGCTGATTATGAGGATGTCGCGTATGCCGGCGAGCATGAGCACGGACAAGGGGTAGTAGATCATGGGCTTGTCGTAGACAGGCAGGAGCTGCTTCGACACGCCTATGGTCGTGGGATAGAGCCTTGTTCCGGAACCTCCGGCGAGAATCAGACCTTTCATCGGTTTGCGTACATTTTACGGTAATAGTCGCGGTAGTCGCCGTTGACGATTTTCTCGACCCACGCGCGGTTGTCAAGGTACCAGCGGACGGTCTCGCGGAGTCCTCCGCAGGAGATGTTTATCTCGGGGGCCCAGCCGGTGGCCTCAAGGAGACGGGACGGGTCGATGGCGTAGCGGGAGTCGTGCGCGGGACGGTCGGCCACGTAGGAGATGAGGCTTTCGTCAATTTCCCCGGGGGCGAGCCTGCTGAGCGCGCGGTAGCGGGGTTCGGAGGCTACGAGCTCGCGGACAATCGCGATAATCGCGCGGACAATGTCGATGTTCCGGCGCTCGTTGAGTCCTCCGATGTTGTAGACCTCTCCGGGCTTCCCGCGGGCGATGACGGCGTCGATGGCCCGGCAGTGGTCGTCGACGTGGAGCCAGTCGCGCACGTTGAGCCCCCGGCCGTAGACGGGCAGGGGTTTGCCCTCGAGGATGTTGTTTATCATCAGGGGGATGAGCTTCTCGGGGAACTGGCGGGGACCGTAGTTGTTGCTGCATCGGGTGATGACTACCGGGAGGCCGAAGGTGCGTGCGTAGGCCTGCGCGAAGAGGTCGGCGGACGCCTTCGAGGCGGAGTAGGGGGATGTCGGGTCGAGGGGCGTGCGCTCGGTGAAGCAGTCCTTGCCGTAGGTGACGTCCGCCGAGGCCGGACGGTCGGCGAAGGCCGGAAGGGTGTCGGCCAGGGGGCGCCCTTCGGGGAAGTCGACGGGAAGGTGGCCATAGACTTCGTCAGTGCTCACCTGGACGAAGCGGCGGAGCGAGGGTTCGAGGCCCTCGGCACGCTCGCCGTCCCGGACGAGGCGCGCGCACTCGAGGAGCGTCTGCGTGCCCAGAACGTTGGTGATTACGAAGGGCGTCGGGCCGTCGATGCTGCGGTCGACGTGGCTCTCGGCGGCGAAGTGGACGATGATCGTCGGGCGGAACTCGCGCATCAGGCCGAGCATGGCCTCCTTGTCGCAGATGTCGGCATGGACGAAGCGCACGGCCCCCGACTCGATCTGGGGGGCGATGTTCTCGAGGTTTCCGGCGTAGGTCAGGGCGTCGACTACGCTTATTTCCGGGGCGTCGGGGCGCCCGGCGAGCATACGCACATAGTTCGAGCCGATGAATCCGGCTCCTCCGGTGACAATGTATCGTTCTTTATCAGCCATATCGCGGGATATTTCAGCTATAGACTACAAAGGTACAAAAAAATCGTCAACCGCCAAACTTCATGCGAGGCAGTCGTCGAGGGCTTCGGTGATGGCCTTGCGGTCCATTCCGCGGCCTATGATGACGAGCTTTATCATCCTGTCGCCGTAGACGGGGTCCCAGTCCTCGCGCAGGCGGGCGTCGCGGCGGAGCATGTCGGTGATTTCCTCCTGCGGAGCGGTGGCGAACCAGTAGCCGGCCTCGCGCATGCTTTTCTGGACGCCGGCCTGCTCGAAGAGGTAGGACATGTCGCGGTTGTTGCTGAAGTAGACGAGTCCCTTCGAGCGGATTATGGATTTAGGCCAGCGTGAGGCGAGGAAATCGAATTTGTTGAGGTCGAAGGGCTGCCGGCGGTAGTAGACGAAGGTGCCGATGCCGTATTCCTCGGCCTCGCCTTCCTCGTGGTCATGGTCGTGATGGTGGTGATGATGCTCGTGCTCATGATGATGTTCATGCTCGTGTTCATGCTCGTGCTCATGATTGTGCTCGTGGGCCTCGTGGCCGAGGGCATGGGCCTCGTCTTCCTCGGCCTCGGAGACGGGGCGCTCTATTTCGCGGATCCATGTGGCGGAGGTGGCCACGTCCTCGAAGTCGAAGAGCCCGGTGTGGAGGATTTGGTCGAAGTCGATGTCGGCATAGTCGCACTCGATGATGCGGGCCTTGGGCTGGATGGCGCGGATGATGGCCTTGATGCGCTCGGCGTCGGCGGGTGTGACCTCGGAAATCTTGTTGAGGAGAATTATGTTGCAGAATTCAATCTGCTGGATGATGAGGTTCTCGATGTCGTCCTCGTCGAGGTCTTTGCGTTGGAGGGCTTCGCCGTCGGCGAACTCGCTCTTTAGGCGCAGGGCGTCGACTACCGTGACGATGCAGTCGAGCTCGGGCAGGGGGAGCCTGTGGGCCGGACCGGCCATCTGCGGCATGGCGCAGATGGTCTGGGCGATGGGCTCGGGCTCGCAGATGCCGCTGGCCTCGATGACGATGTAGTCGAACTTGCCGGTCTTGCAAATGTCTGCAAGCTGCTTGATGAGGTCGGTCTTGAGGGTGCAGCAGATGCAGCCGTTCTGGAGGGCCACGAGGTCGTCGGCGCCCTCGGCTCCGACGATTCCGCCCTTCTGGATGAGGGACGCGTCGATGTTGACTTCGCCGATGTCGTTGACGATTACCGCGAAGCGGATTCCGCGGCGGTTGGAGAGTATACGGTTGAGGAGGGTCGTTTTTCCGCTGCCGAGGTAGCCTGTGAGCAGAAGTACGGGAATATCTTTAACCATTGTTTTTTATTTTAACTGCGTGACGCGCACGCGTTTGTTCTTGAGCTTGAATGGTGCGACGGCGGCTATTGTTTCGCGGGCGCGCCCGGCGGGAACGGCCACGTAGGCCTGATGGTCCTTGAGCTCGATTGCTCCGAGCTCGCCCGGGCCGAGTCCGCCCTGCTTCATGAAGTAGCCGGCGATGTCGCCCTTGGAAATCTTGTCCTTTTTCCCGGCGTTGACGTGCAGGGTCTGCCATCTTGCGGCGGGAACGGCCGCGGGGACGGCCGGGAGCTCGATGGCGTCCGTGAGGTCGCTGTCGATGAAGTCGGGGGTGGCCTCCTCCGGGGAGAGGAGCACGTAGACGTCGCCTTCGGCGCCCATGCGGGCGGTGCGGCCGTTGCGGTGTGTCCACGTCTCGGGCTGGAGGGGGAGATGGTAGTGGACTATGGCGCGGACGCCCTCGACGTCGAGGCCGCGCGCGGCGAGGTCGGTAGCTACGAGAATCGGGGCCGAGCCGTTGTTGAACATCGCCACGGCCTTCTCCCTCTCGCCCTGCTCGAGGCCCCCGTGGTAGAGCGCCGCGGGATAGCCCTCGTGCCGCAGGAAGTTGTAGACGCGCTCGGCGCTCTCGCGGTGGTTGACGAAGACCATGGTCTTGGGGGCCTCCCCGTCGGTGCCTTGGGTGTCGGCGATGTAGCGGAGGAGGGCGTCGAGGCCCTCGAGCTTGTCTTTTTTGTCGGAGGCCACGCTGTGGACGCGGAGGGCCGGAGCCGGTGCGGCGCCCGCGTCGCGCGTGAAGTCGAGCACGCGGATGCCCTCGGCCGGGACGAAGTCGGGTAGCTTGGCGATGGGCGTGGCGGAGGTGAGGATGAGAGTGTCGAGGTTGGGCATGCGGCGTATGGCGCGGCTCATCTCGTCGCGGAAGCCGAGCTCGAGGCTCTTGTCGAATTCGTCGAGCACGAGGGTGCGGACGTCAAGGAGATTGAGGGTGCCGCGCCGCAGGTGGTCGACGAGGCGCCCGGGCGTCGCAACGACGATGTCGGGCACGGCGCCTTCGACCGAGCGGGTCTCCATGGCCATGTCGTGGCCGCCGTAGAAGGCCACGGTCTTGTAGTTGGCGCCGGCCACCGTGCGCACGATTTCGGCAATCTGGAGCACGAGCTCGCGCGACGGGGCCATAACCACGGCCTGCACGAAGCCCCCGGCGCGGCGCAGCGAGCGCAGAAGCGGGATGATGAAGGCCACGGTCTTCCCGGAGCCCGTAGGTGCGAGGAGCATGAGCTTGCCCGGCAGGGAAAATTCGCTCGTGGCGAGCTGCATGGGGTTCAGGGCTTCGATTCCGAGGCGGTGGAATATCTTTTCGTGGATTTCTGACAGTTTCATAGTATAAGAGGTCTTTTATGTCATATGAAAAGGCTCATGGCCCGGAGTGCCGGACGGCGCCCGATGAGGTATGCGAGTGCGCCGAGGCGGTTCTTGAGGCGGACGCGGCTGTTTTTCAGCGAGACGGGTGCGAGCTCGCGGATTACGCGCACGCAGCGTGCTTCGGCTTCGGGGTCGTCAAGGCCGTGCTTGTACATGAGCAGGAGGATGTTGAAGTGCGCGCTCATGCGGCGGTCGCGGGCGGCGGGAAGGAGTGAGGGGAGATTTTCGGCGACCCAGCTGACCATCCGGTCGGTGACGTCGAGGGCGTCGAGGCGCCGGGGGCCGAAGGTATGGATTATGCTCTCGGCGTGCTGGCGGTAGAAGTAGAGAGCTTCGGAGAGGAGCACGGCCTTTGCGGCCCGCGGCCACACGCGGTAGAAGATGTCGAGGTCCTCGTAGAGGATGCCCCCGGAGAATCGGATGTGCGGCGACTCCCAGAACGCGCGTGCGTAGAGTTTCCCGCAGGCCCCGTTGTCGATAAGCCGCTGGTACATCCCAGCTTCCGCTGCCTCGGCGCCGGAGAGAATTGTGAGGGCCTGGTTCCGGACGCACGGACCGTGCGTCCCTGCACTCAGGGGCGCTGCGTCCGCGAATGTTTCAAATGGAGCGAGGACGAGGTCGGCGCCGGTTTCGGCGGCGGTATCGGCGAGGGTCTGAAGGGCGTGGGGCGGGATGAGATCGTCGGCATCCATGAAGTAGACGTAGCGGCCTCCGGCGCGGTCGAGTCCGGCATTGCGGGCGTCGGAGAGCCCTCCGTTGGCCTTGTGGACTACCTTTACCCTTGCGTCGCGGGCCGCCGCGCGGTCGCAGATTGCCCCGGTGGAGTCTGTTGAGCCGTCGTCGACGAGAATCAGCTCCCAGTCGGTAAAAGTCTGGGCATAAACGGCTTCGAGAGCTTCCTCAAGGAAGCTCTCGGCGTTGTATGCGGGGATTATTACCGAAATGGTCGGGAGCATTTTCAATTGAATAATGAATCCGGAGAGACTTCCCCGAATGTCGGGACTGTGTCAAAATTCCGTTGAGTAGAAAATTCTTGAAATTTCCTTGCTTTAACCCGTTGAAATTGAGTAGGGACGCACCACTGGCGCGTCCGCCCCGAACCGGCGGATTTGAATTTTGACTCCCCCCTCGTCTTTGTCCGCCTTGATGCCGCGGACTGCGGAAAGGATCGGATTTTGACAGGACGTCTCTTACTTGTTCCCGAGGTTTTTCTCGATGATGGCGGCGAAATTCTCGTAGGGGAGAATTTTGGAAGTGCCTACGTAGACTTCCCTCGAGCCGTCAGGGCGGATGAAAAGCACGGTGGGGACGAGACCTTCGAGGCCGAAGTCCGGCATCATAGAGGGCACCGTGTCAATATCCACCGACACGAATGTGGCCTTGCCCTCAAAGTTCTTTGCGGCCTCGTCGAAAACGGGCTTGAACATGCGGCAGGGGCCGCACCATACGGCGTTGAAGTCGATGACCGTCAGGCGGTCCACTTTCTTGCCGGGGGTGTAGTAATCGCCTTCGGTGAGGTACACGACGCCGTCCTCGGAGGCTTCGGGGGAGACGGTCACGGCGTTGTCGTCGCCTGCGGCGGCTACGGCGTCGGCCTTCTCGGCGGTGGCGTCCTTCGAGCCGCATGAGCCCGCTGCTAGGGCCAGAACGGCGACGCCAAATAGCTGGAATATCTTTTTCATACAGGAGGTTTTAAGTCTGATGTATAACAACGAAGGCCGGTCGGAGGTTCGGCCGGCCTTCTGTGAGGGGTGAGCCTTTAGTTGAGGGCGGCGTTGGTCTTGTGGACGGCTTCGGCGCTCTTGTGGAAGAGTTCCTTCTCTTCGGCGTTGAGGTCGAATTCCACGATTTTCTCGATGCCGCCCTTGCCGAGGATGCAGGGCACGCCGATGCAGAGGTCCTTCTCGCCGTATTCGCCGTCGAGGAGGGCCGAGCACGAGATGAGCTTCTTCTGGTCGTGGAGCACGGCGGCAACTACCTGTGCTGCGGCTGCGCCGGGAGCGTACCAGGCCGAGGTGCCGAGGAGTTTCGTCAGCGTGGCGCCGCCCACCATGGTGTCGGCAGCAACCTTGTCGAGCTGCTCGGCGGGCAGGAGCGTGGAGGCGGGGATGCCGCGGTAGGCGGCGTAGCGCTTCAGCGGAATCATCGTCGTGTCGCCGTGGCCGCCGATTACGATGCCTTCAACCTCAGTGGCGTTGGCGCCGAGGGCGAGGCTGAGGAAGTACTTGAAGCGGGCGCTGTCGAGGGCGCCGCCCATGCCGATGATGCGGTTCTTGGGCAGACCCATTTCCTTGTGAAGGAGGTAGGTCATCGTGTCCATGGGGTTCGACACGCAGATGATGACGGCCTCGGGAGAGTGGGCGAGGATGCTGCTGGCTACGCTCTTCACGATGCCGGCGTTCACGCCGATGAGCTCTTCGCGGGTCATGCCGGGCTTGCGGGGGATACCGGAGGTGATGACCACTACGTCGGAGCCTTCGGTCTTGGCGTAGTCGTTGGTCACGCCCGTGAGGCGTGTGTTGATGCCCAGGATTGAGGCGGTCTGCATGATGTCCATGGCCTTGCCTTCGGCAACGCCTTCCTTAATGTCGAGGAGAACGACTTCGTCGGCCATCTGATTGGTGACCAGAACGTTTGCGCAGGTAGCGCCTACATTGCCGGCGCCTACAACAGTAACTTTTGACATAGCTCTTTATGCTTTATTGGTTGAATGTTATGATCGATTGTGCCGGAAGCGGTGAGGCTTCCTGTTTCGTGGTGCAAATATAAAGAAAAATTTCCGCAATTCCCCTATTTTTTCGCGAAAAAAATCCCGCCCCGTGAAAAGTAACAAAAAACACCCGCGCCGGGCGTCGGCGCGGGTGTCTGTGCATTGATATGGTCTCGGAGGCTTATTCCGAGCACTTGGCGTTGATGAACTCGCGGTTGAGGCGGGCAATGTTGCTCAGAGGGATGTTCTTGGGGCATTCGGCGGCGCAGGCACCGGTGTTGGTGCAGTTGCCGAAGCCGAGCTCGTCCATCTTCGCTACCATCGCGCGGGCGCGGCGCTTGCGCTCTACCTGACCCTGGGGCAGGAGGGCGAACTGGCTGACCTTCGCCGAAACGAAGAGCATTGCCGAGCCGTTCTTGCAGGCTGCCACGCAGGCGCCGCAGCCGATGCAGGTGGCGGAGTCCATCGCCATGTCGGCGACTTCCTTCGAGATGGGGAGGTTGTTGGCGTCCTGAGCGCCTCCGCAGTTGAACGACACGTAGCCGCCGGCCTGCTGGATTTTGTCGAAGGCGTTGCGGTCCACCATGAGGTCGCGGATGACGGGGAAGGCCGCCGAGCGCCAGGGCTCGATGGTGATGGTGTCGCCGTCCTTGAACTTGCGCATGTGGAGCTGGCAGGTGGTGATGCCCTGAACGGGGCCGTGGGGATGGCCGTTGATGTAGAGGGAGCACATGCCGCAGATGCCTTCACGGCAGTCGTTGTCGAAAACCACAGGCTCCTCGCCGCGCTCTACCAGCTGCTGGTTGAGCATGTCGAGCATTTCGAGGAAGGAGCTGCCGGTGCTGACGTTGTCGAGGTGGTAGTTGACGAACTGGCCTTTTTCCTTCGGACCACGCTGACGCCAGATTTTGAGATTTACGCTTATTGTATTTTCCATTTTGGTGCTTGGGGGGTTGAAGGATTAGGACTTGTAGTTACGGGTCTGAACCTGGATTGCCTCGTACTTCAGGGGCTCCTTCAGGAGGATGGGCTTCTCGTTGTCGCCGGTGTACTTCCAGCAGGAGACGTACATGTACTTGTCGTCGCGGCGGGCTGCCTCGCCGTCGGCTGTCTGGTACTCTTCGCGGAAGTGCGCGCCGCACGATTCGTTGCGGTTGAGGGCGTCGATGGCCATCATGCGCGCGATTTCGAGGAAGTCCTCGAGACGCAGGGCCTTTTCGAGCTCGGTGTTGAGGTCGTCGGCTCTGCCTACCACGCGGAGGTCGGTGTAGAATTCCTTCTTCACCTCTTCGATTTCGGAGATGGCCTTCACGAGGCTCTGGAGCGTGCGGCCCATGCCCACGAGATTCCACATCACGTGGCCGAGGCGCTTGTGGATTTCATCCGGGCTCTTCGTGCCCTTGATGTCCATAAGGCGCTGGATGCGTGCGCGGACGCCATCCTCGGCTTCCTTGAATTCGGGAGCGTCGGTGGAGAAGCGGGGCACCTTGATCTGGTCGCTGAGGTAGTTCTGCATCGTGTAGGGGAGCACGAAGTAGCCGTCGGCGAGGCCCTGCATGAGGGCGGAGGCGCCGAGGCGGTTTGCGCCGTGGTCCGAGAAGTTGCACTCGCCGATGGCGAAGAGGCCCTTGATCGAGGTCTGGAGTTCGTAGTCGACCCAGATGCCGCCCATCGTGTAGTGGGAGGCCGGGAAGATCATCATCGGGGTTTCGTAGGGGTTGTCGTCGGAAATCATCTGGTACATGTCGAAGAGGTTTCCGTAGCGGTCGCGGACAACGTCCTTGCCGAGGCGGTCGATGGCGTATTTGAAGTCGAGGTAGACGGCGTTGCCCGTACCTACGCCGTAGCCGGCGTCGCAGCGCTCCTTGGCGGCGCGGGATGCGATGTCGCGCGGGCAGAGGTTACCGAAGGCCGGGTAGCGGCGCTCCAGGTAGAAGTCGCGGTCCTCGTCGGGGATGTCGGTGGGCTTTTTCTTGCCTGCGCGGATGGCCTCGGCGTCCTCTTTCTTCTTGGGAACCCAGATGCGGCCGTCGTTGCGGAGCGATTCGCTCATGAGGGTGAGCTTGGACTGGTCTTCGCCGTGGACGGGGATACAGGTGGGGTGGATCTGAGTGAAAGCGAGGTTGGCGAGGTAGGCGCCCTTGCGGAAGGCCTGGATGGCGGCGGAGCCGTTGCAGCCCATGGCGTTGGTGCTCAGGAAGAAGGCGCGGCCGTAGCCGCCGGTGGCGAGCACAACGGCGTGTGCGGCGTAGCGCTCGATTTCGCCCGTCACGAGGTTGCGGACGATGATGCCGCGCGCGCGACCGTCGATGATGACGATGTCGAGCATCTCGCGGCGGTTGAAGGAGCGGACTGTGCCTTTCTGGATCTGGCGGTTCAGGGAGGAATAGGCGCCGAGGAGGAGCTGCTGGCCCGTCTGGCCCTTGGCGTAGAAGGTACGGCTCACCTGTGCGCCGCCGAAGGAGCGGTTGGCGAGGAGGCCGCCGTATTCACGCGCGAAGGGCACGCCCTGCTGCACGCACTGGTCGATGATGTTGTTCGACACTTCGGCCAGACGGTAGACGTTGGCCTCGCGGGAGCGGAAGTCGCCGCCCTTGACGGTGTCGTAGAAGAGACGGTATACGGAGTCGCCGTCGTTCTGATAGTTCTTCGCTGCGTTGATACCGCCCTGCGCGGCGATGGAGTGTGCGCGGCGCGGGCTGTCCTGGATGCAGAAGTTGTAGACGTTGAAGCCCATCTCGCCGAGAGTCGAGGCGGCGGAGGCGCCGGCGAGGCCCGTGCCCACGACGATGATGTCGAGGTTGCGCTTGTTCGCGGGGTTCACCAGATGCTGGTGGGCCTTGTAGTTGGTCCATTTCTCAGCGATAGGACCTTCAGGAATCTTGGAGTCGATCTGATACTCCGGCAGTGCGGCGGATTCGATGTCGGCGAAATCCTGCATGATGGGGGTAGAGTCAATCATACCCTCGAGGTTGAGTTCTTTTGCCATATCTCTGAGTGATTATTCGTTGGTGTTAGCGTTTTCCTGACCGGCGAGCTGTTTGGCGTAGCCGATCTGCTGTTCGAGCTGCTGGGCGAAGCGCGACATATTGTTCACGCTCTTGATGCTTACGCCAGGGCACTGCTTCTCGGCGTATTCCACGATTTTCTGCGCGTCCTCGAGGTAGGCCGGGGCCTGCTCCACGAAGAAGTTGATCTGAGCTTTCTGCATGGCCTGCATGTCGTTCTTGTCGACGGCGGCCATGGTCTTGGATGCGGCGGCCTCGAAGTCCTCCATGAGGGCGTCGGCGCGCTCGCCCCAGTATTCGCCGTACTGCTCGGTCAGGGCGTAGTTCGTCGTGTAGTAGTTCTTGTGGGCGAGAACCGTGAATACCACTGCCTGAGCCACGAAGAGAGCAACTACTATGGACGTCCACCAGCAGCCGATGGTCTTCAGGCGCGAAATCCAGATGTTGTTGTCCCAGCCGATGGTGTGGAACATCGACCAGAAGCCGTGGTTCATGTGGAACCAGAGGGCAGCGAAGCCGATGATGTACACTACGGGTGTCCACCACTGCTGGAAGGCGAGCTGGAGGAAGAGCGTGCCCATGGCGGGGGAGGCCGGTACGCCGGCTACCTCCGGAAGGACCGTAAGTTCATGGGAAACAAGCTCCTGAAGCTGCATCTTGGCCCAGAACTGGGTCATGTGCACTACGAGGAAGGCGAGGATGACGATGCCGAGGACGAGCATGTTCTTAGACGACCACTCCACCTGAGGCGGACGGCTGTTCACGAGGTAGCGGTCGGCGCCGCGGGCGCGTCGGTTCTGTACCGTCAGCCATACGGCGTAGAAGATGTGGATGATGAAGAGGGCTGCGAGGCCGATTGAGGCCACGAGGGCATACCAGTTGGCGCCGAGGAACTCACAAATCATATTGTAAGCCGTGGGCCAGAGGATAGCCACCGAGTTCATCAACACGTGAAAAGTTACGAATAGGACGAGGCAGACGCCCGTGAGGGCCATCACGAACTTACGTCCTATAGATGAGCTTGTTAACCACATAGGATGAATGTTTGAAGATTAATATTATTTGTAGTAGTTTTTTTCGTATGCTGTGGGCGTGCCGACGCGTCGGTACGCTTTGTCCTGCAAAATTAGCATATTTTAGCCAATTAAAGAAAAAAATCCGTATAAATTTTTCGCGAAGTGGCACCCTGTATGGGTGCCACGGGGGTAGGCAGGGGTTTTAACCCCTGTACATCAATCCATTCTACGGGGTATTTCCCTTCCTCCCGCCCCACAGCGCCCGTCTGTGGTCGCAGCTGCGGCGCAGGAAAAGCTGAGGTTCGATGCCCCGCTCCCGCAGCGCCGTCGTGTCCGACGGGCTGAGCAGAAGCACCGTCCTCCCGGGCGCTAAGGTGTCCAGCGCCTCCTCCGAGGGGAGTGCTCGCAGGCAGTCGCCGAGGTAGAAGTTGAGCGTGTACAGTCTTTCGCCCGGGCCGTGGCCCAGCGTGTAGATGATGCGGCCGCCTTCGGGGTTCATGGCCAGGATTTCAGGCGCGGCGTGGATGTCGCTCCGCGGGTTGAGCACCGAGGGCATCGCCGTGGAGAGGTAGAAGAAGTAGAGCGCGCAGGCCGCCAGAACGCTCCCGAGTGGCGTCCGCATCTTCTTTCTCAGTACCGACACGCCCACTCCCATAGGTACAAGCGCGAGCACCCACGCCCACGCGGGCGCGGCCTCGAGCGGAAAGCGCCCCGAAGCCGAGGCAGCAAGGAAAAGAGGCGGAACGGCCACGGCCAGGGCGCCGAGCCCCGTCGCGAGCCCGCGCATCAGCTTCTTCCCCTCGTAGCGCAGGGTCAGCACCGTAATGCCGTAGCAGGCAAAAGGATAGACCGGAAGCAGATAGACGCTCCGTTTGCTCTCCGGGATGCAGTAGAAGATGAAAATCACGCTTCCGGCGACTAAGGCCAGAAGCGCCCCGGGGCTGATGGTCTTGATTTTAGCCTTAAAGCCGCGCCACGGGCGGTAGAAGAGCGCTCCGAGAAGCAGGAGCGTCCACGGCAGGAGCCCCGCGGCCATCGTCATGAAGTTGTACCAGAAGGGCTTCACGTGCGAGTCGTAGCTCATCGTCCCTGTGAGGCGCCCGATGTTCTCCTCCCATGCCAGGCGGTAGAATTCCTCCCCGCCGAGCTCGTAAGCCTTTACATACCAGAGCGCCGGAACGGCCAGCGCCGCAAGCGCCAGCCCGAGCATCCCGAAGAATGCCGGCAGGAAGCGGTCGCCGCGCAGGAGGCGGTAGGCGCCCATGGCCGCGCAGGGCAGAAGAGCGCCGACAGGGCCCTTCGTGAGAGTGGCGCACGTCAGGAGCGCCCACGCCCCGGCGTAGCGGAGTGCTGTGGCGCGTCGTCCTCCGGGAAGTTCCCGGGCGTTGAACATCAGATAGATGGCGCCGACCATACACGCCGTAAGCACCATGTCGAGCCGGCAGGCCACCGATGCGCGGAACACTTCGAAGCACGTCACGCCCGCGAGGGCGAAAACCACTCCGAAGCGAGCCCCCCTGAGCCTTGACGCCCAGTAGTAGCCGCCCGTTCCGAGGGCTATCGACGCGAGCGCCGACGGCAGACGCGAGAGGTATTCCGTGACGATTCCGCCGTTGAACACGTAGGAGAGCACGGCGATGACCCAGGCCATGAACGGCGGCTTGTAGGGGATGTCGCCCCCGTAGTTCACGGGCAGAATCCAGTTCCCGCTCTCGAGGATGCTCACCGCCACGATAGCCTCGCGGGGCTCGCCCTTCGAGTTGAAGAGCGTCAGCCCCAGCCACGGCAGAAGAAGGAGGCAGAGGATTATGAACACGGCAGCGCCCCCGGCCTTGATATTAACTTGATTAGCAAACGGATGTAGGGACGCGCCATGGCGCGTCCGCTCCGCCGGATCATTTTTAGTTACCATCGCCTGGGCGGACGCGCCATGGCGCGTCCCTACTGAATTACTGTACCGTATACCCCGTATAAGTCATCGGCGAGAGCTTGTGCAGCTCGGCCTTCACCTCGGGGCTCACATTGAGCGTGTCTATGAAGGCCGCGATGCTCTCGGCCGTTACCGTCGAGTTCGTGCGCGTCAGGGCCTTCAGAGTCTCGTAGGGCTTCGGATAGCCTTCGCGGCGGAGGATGGTCTGGATGCCTTCGGCCACAACGTTCCACATCGCCGCAAGGTCGCGGTCGATGCTCTCGCGGTGCAGGATGAGCTTGTCGAGGCCCTTGCGCGTGGAGGCCACGGCGATAAGAGTGTGCGCCAGGGGAACGCCCACGTTGCGCAGGACCGTCGAGTCCGTCAGATCGCGCTGGAGACGCGACACGGGGAGCTTACCGGCAAGATGTGCCAGAACGGCGTTGGCTATGCCGAGGTTGCCCTCCGAGTTCTCGAAGTCGATGGGATTCACCTTGTGCGGCATCGCCGACGAGCCTACCTCGCCCTCCTTGATGCGCTGCTTGAAGTACTCCATGGAAATGTACATCCACATGTCCCGGTCGAGGTCGAGGATGATGGTGTTGATGCGCCGCAGAGCGTCGAACACCCCCGCGAGGTTGTCGTAGTTGGAAATCTGCGTCGTCCACTCCTCGCGCTGGATGCCGAGATCCTCAAGAAGGAAACGGTTGGCGAAACCGCGCCAGTTTATCTCCGGGAAGGCCGTCAGATGTGCGTTGAAATTGCCCGTGGCGCCTCCGAACTTGCCGCTGAACGGCACCGCCGCGAGGGCCTCGAGCTGCTTGCGCAGGCGGTAGGCGAACACCATGATTTCCTTCCCAAGGGTCGTCGGGCTCGCCGGTTGCCCGTGGGTCTTGGCAAGCATCGGGATATCGGCCCACTCCTTGGCCATCCCCTCGAGCACGGCCGCAAGGTCCTGGACAGCCGGGATGACTACGTTGCCTAATGCCTCTTTCACCGACATGGGCACAGCCGTGTTGTTGATATCCTGCGACGTCAGCCCGAAGTGGATGAATTCCTTATACTTGGCGAGCCCGAGGCGGTCGAATTCCTCCTTCAGGAAATATTCCACCGCCTTGACGTCGTGGTTCGTGACGCTTTCTATATCCTTGATTCTCTGAGCCTGCGCCGGAGTGAAGAAGCTTGGGTCGTAGAGGTTCGAGAGCGCGTCCTTCGCCTCCTGGGGCACGTCCGCGAGCTGGGGTAGGGGCAGGGCGCAGAGAGCGAGGAAGTATTTCACCTCCACTTCCACGCGGTAGCGGATGAGGGCATATTCCGAAAAATAATCAGCGAGGGCCCCGCACTTGCTGCGGTAGCGCCCGTCGACCGGAGAAATGGCTGTAAGCGTCGTAAGTTCCATATCTTTGAAAATTTTCCGCAAAGTTACAAATTTTCCGCGAGAAAACCTAAGCGAACTCAATTATCGAACTGTAGGGACGCACGGCCCGTGCGTCCTAACGCCCATCATGAAAAACCCCATTTGTTTACTCCATAATATATTGAATATGAGGTAGGGCCGCGTCATGGCGCGTCCGCCCGGCCCGTATCCGCAAAATGCCCGGAACGAATAGAGCGCAACAGCCCCTGGCTGTCCTTGCGGACGGTCCGGGGCTGTTACTCTTGCGGAGGGGGCGGACGCACGGGCCGTGCGTCCCTACAGTGGGGCCCTTAATCCTCCGGCGGGCATGGTCGCGGGCGGCGATTAAGCCTTGGCGGCGTCGAGGGAAGCCTTGCGGAATTCCTTCATCAGCTTCTCCAGCTCGAGGGATGCCTTGCGCGCACGGGTGCCGGCGGCCTTGTTGCCTTTTTCTACCTGGAGGGCAGCGTCGGCCTTGAAGGCCTCGAAGGCTGCGTTTACTTTTTCAATCAGTTCCTGCATTTGGATTTGAGATTAAAAGGGTTAGGGAAATAAATGATGGTTGGGGTATACAGTCGGGGTTGCGCGGGAGGGGAGCCCGGAGTCCTCAGGCTTCGGTGCTGTCCTCCTCGTCCTCGTCGTAGTAGATTGTGGTGTCTTCGATGCCCGCTTCCGCAAGGGCCGCGCGCCGCTCCCGGCAGGTGCCGCAGCGCCCGCACTGGTGCTCGCGCCCCTTGTAGCAGGAGTAGGTCTTCGAGTAGTCGATGCCGAGCCATTTCCCCCGCCGTGCGATGTCCGCCTTGCTCAGCAGCGTGTAGGGCGCCTCAAGCTCGATGTGCTCGTAGGTCCCCTCTGCTATTGCCGCACGCATGGCCTTCACGAAGGCCTCACGGCAGTCCGGGTAGAGCGCATGGTCGCCCGCGTGGTTCGCGATGAACACGGCCTTCAGCCCGTGGCTCTCCGCAAGGCCCGCAGCCGCCGCCAGCATGATACCGTTGCGGAAGGGCACGACTGTGCTCTTCATGTTGTCGAAGTCGTATTCCCCTGTCGGAACGGCCTCCGACCCCTCTAAGAGCGAGCTGTGGAATAGCTCGCCGATGAAGCCTAAGTCTATCACCACAAGCTCGATGCCGAGCCGCTCGCAGTGGTAGCGGGCGCATTCCAGCTCGCGCGCGTTGTGGTTCGAGCCGTAGGTGAAGTTCACCGCAAGCTCGATGCGCTCGGCGTACTCATAGAGCATCGTCACGGAGTCCATGCCTCCGGAGAGCACCATCAGGGAGTCTTTCTTCGCGTTCATTGTTGGGGAAAATTGGTGTTTTCTGGCTTATATCTTGTCTATGAAGCGGTTTATTCCTATGTTCAGGGCCTCGCGACGGCGCGCCTCGGCCAGCGAAGCATGCTCCGAGTCCCCGCGGTTCGCGAAGGGGTAGATCGCTATGCCCCCGCGCGGAGTGAACAGACCGACAACCTCGATATACTTCGGGTCCATCAGCTTCCACAGGTCCTCCATGATGATGTTCACGCAGTCCTCGTGGAAGTCCCCGTGGTTCCGGAAGGAGAAGAGGTAGAGCTTCAGGCTCTTGCTCTCAACCATGCGCGTGCGCGGGATATAGGAGATGAGAATCGTCGCGAAGTCAGGCTGCCCCGTCTTCGGGCAGAGCGACGTGAATTCCGGACACGTGAACGTCACCGTATACTCGTTCTCCGGATGCTTGTTCTCGAAGGTCTCGAGTATTTCCGGCGAGTACTCCGTCGGGTATTTGACCCCCGTGTTCCCCAAGAGTGTTACCCCTTTCAGTTCCTGTTCTTGACGTGACATGCTTTGTTCTGAAGCTTATTGACAACAAACGTACAAAAAAAATATTTACCTTGCAAACAAAACGCTAAAAATTGTATGAAAAACCGAAAATTTCTCCAAAATCGGCTAAAAAAAGCCCCGCGGGCCGGAAAATCGGCTCGCGGGGAAGGGGGGGGTACGGCTGTCGTGGCGCGCTCATGCGCCACGGGCCGTGAGTCTGCTCTTGATTAGAGGACAACCTTGGCAGCCTTGCCGCCCTTCACCTGGATGAAGAGGCCCTTTTCGGGGTTGGCAACGCGTACGCCCTGGAGGTTGTAGTAAACAGCGGGAGCGTCCTCTGCTACTTCAACGCCGGAGATACCAGCGCTCTTGGCGATGGTGATGGTCTCAGCTTCGAGGTCGAGGGTGATGGTAACGTCCTTGACAGCTTCCTTCATGCCCATGTTGGCATCGGTGCTTTCGTCGAAGAAGTAGGGGTTGGCGAGTTCCATCTGGTTGTTGCCGGTGGTCCACTTGGCGCTCCAGTCCATGTTGGCAATCTTGAATGCGTTGAGCTCAACAGCTTCTGTGCCTTCGCCTTCAACGCTGTAAGCGCCGATTTCGGCTACATTGAGGGTGTAAACGGTTTCGCTGACCTTGGTGAACTTGTAAGCAGCGTCAACACCATCGTTGAGCCAGTTGTTCATGGAGCCGCGGAGGTAAACGTCGCCGATTTTGCGAACGATGGCACCGCCTACGGTGAAGATACCGGTATTGGTGTCGACGGTGAACTTGTACTCACCGGCGGGGATGTTCCAGCTGTCGGGGTTACCGGCGATGGCCATGGGGTTTGCGCCTACTTCAGCGGTACCACCTGCGGCGGGAGTGTAACGGCCTGCGTTCCAGGTGTCCCAGTCTTCGGTCTCGAGAAGAACGGGGTTGAATGCGAACCAGCTCTGAGCGAGGACCTTGATGCTTACTTCGAATACGCCTTCACCGGTCTTTTCCATGGGAATACCGTTGACGGGCGACCAGTCTGTACTGGGATTGCCGAGAACAGCGTTGGCGGGAACTTCAGCCTTTTCAGAGCTGCAGAGGTCGCCGATGAGGTACATGGTGGTGGGCAGGGGGCTGGGAGCATCCCAGGCCATGGCGGCTACTGTGGTGGCAGCGGCAGCGAGGAGGGTGTAAAATTTCTTCATACGATGATGAGAGATTTAAGGGGGTTGATTGATTTGGTTGATTATAATTAGACTTTGCTAACTTTCTTTGGAACGGTTTAAGGCTTTTTTCCTTTAATCATGGCAAAGTTATGCCAAATTTTCCAAACCACAAAATTTTTCACAGAAAAAAAGACTGTATAGAAAAAAGAAACCCACCGCATGGGAAGAAAGCGCCCCGCGTCCGGAGGGCAGTTGTGTGGAATCCCCTCAAAAGAGCAGCCGGGCCTCGCCTTTGGCTATTGCTTCCGCAAGGGCGTTCAGTTCCAAGGCCCGAGCCCGAGTCAGAGGCTGACGCCGGGTCCGGTACTCAAGAGGCGCTAAAATTGCCGCCCTCCCTTCGAAGCAGAGGTCGAAAAAGACCCCGGGTGGCTTGTATAGCGGGGCGAAGCCATTGTCGGCAAGCAATATGAGCCGGCCTCCATTCTCTATGGCGTAGCCCATCACATCCCTCTCCTTCGGGCTGATAAAGGGCGATGCCAGGACTCCTCCGCCCCTTATCGCCTCCAGCCATCGCCGTTTGCGCCCGGTGAGCTCCTCGGGCGTGTACTTGCTCGAAACCCGCACCGCCTCTATCGCCGGCGATTCAAGAAGAAAAACATTGCCCACAACCTCGAATTCCGCCTCGCCGATGCGGACGCGGTAGCGGGTAGCAACCCGGTCAGGGTGCCGTTTTTTCATCAGACAGCGCCGTGGATTGTCCTGAATATAGGCCTTCAGGCGTGCTGCCGTACCCTCGGCAAAAACAATACGGTCGTGATACTCCGCCTCAAGAAGCGGACTTCCCCATTGCTCGTTCACAGCCTTGACAAAGGCCCATAGGTACACTCCGACGGGCTCCGGAAGCGTCTCCTTCACGAACAGAAGAAAATGGACATGGTCGGGCATTATCACATATTTCCAGTTCTGAAGCGAAGGGTGGAAATGGTCGATAAGGGCAATGTGCGAGGCCACAGTCTTACCCGCTTCCGAAGGTTCGGCGGTGACGAGCCCCGTGGGCCACTCCTGTATGCGCGACAGCTCCGGAGCCTCAGGGCAACGGCGGAAGGTCAGCATGTAGATTTGGCGCGACCGGTAGTCGTGCCAGAAGGCCCGTTTCTGCATGGCTTTGTCGGGAGGTGTCGGCATGGAGCAAAGGTAGCGGTTTTTTCCGGAACCTCCAAACGGACACTCCACACAACCGCCCTCCGGCAACAAAAACATCCCCCGGAATCCTCTACTTTTTTCCCCCTGCGTTTGCCTTTTCTCTCCTATTTTAGTATATTTGTATTCAGATATGAAGAATTCTCCGCGTATTGGCATCTCCGACAACCCGAAATCGGCCTTTGAAGCCGCTGTAGAGGCCTTTGTCAGCTCCCGTCGGCTCCTTCGCAAGGGGCCCGGAGCGGCGCCTGTGGTAGTCGGCCTGAGCGGCGGAGCCGACTCCGTGGCACTACTTTTTTCCCTCCACGCCCTCGGCTACGACGTCCGCGCCGCCCACTGCAATTTCCACCTCCGTGGAGCAGAGTCCGCTCGCGACATGCGCCACGTCCAGGACCTCTGCCGCGCCCTCGGCGTCGACCTCTACGTGAAGGATTTCGACGTCCCGGCCCGGCAGCGCGCCACCGGCGAGAGCACCGAAATGGCCTGTCGCTCCCTCCGCTACGAGTGGTTCGCCTCCCTCCTTGACCGCGAGTACGCCCAGGCTCTCGCCGTCGGCCACCATCGCGAGGATCAGGCCGAGACCGTGCTCCTCAACCTCCTCCGCGGCACAGGCCCCGCAGGTCTCGCCGGAATGAAGCCCCGTAACTCCGCCGCAATCGGAGGACTCACCGTCGTCCGCCCGCTCCTCGAGCGCTCGCGCGCGGAAATAGAAGAGTACCTGCGCGCGTGCGGAGTCGCCTGGGTCACCGACAGCTCAAACCTCGCCGACGACTTCCTCCGCAACCGCATCCGCCACAGCCTCCTCCCCCTCCTCGAGGAAATCCGCCCCGGGGCCCTCGACGGCATCGTCCGCACCGCCGCGCAGACCGCCGAGGCCATGGAGTTCTATCAGAACCGCCTCCGCGCCCTCGCCGCCGACTGCATGGAGGCCTCCCGCCTCGACCTCGCCGCCCTCTCCGCGGCCGCAGGCTCCTCCGCCCCCATGGCCCTCTTCGAGCTCCTGCGCCCCATGGGCTTCGGCATGACCCACGCACGAAATATCCTCGACGCCTTCGGAGCCGGGGCCTCCGGCCTCGTTTTCCAGGCCCCCGCCTGGCGCGCCGAGCTCTCCCGCGGTGTCCTCGAGCTAATCCCCGAAGGCGCCCAGAACCGCCGGGCAGCCGCAGAGGAGCCCGTGCGCGTCGACCTCCGCCGCGACGTCGCCGCCCCCCTGCGCATCGCCGTCACCTACCGCCCCGTCTCGGATTTCGCCGCCGAGCTCGCCGCCGGGCCCCTCTCCCCGAAGGTGGCCTTCATCGACGCCGACGCCGCCGGCTCCGGCCTATGGGAACTCCGACACTGGCGCAACGGCGACCGCATGCGCCCCTACGGCCTCGCAGGCTCGAAGCTCGTCAGCGACATCTTCGCCGCCGCAAGGCTCGACGCCCGGCGCAAACGAGAGGCATGGCTCCTCACCTGCGACGGCGAAATCGTCTGGATTCCGGGCATCCGCTGCTCCGCACTCCACACCGTCGGCCCCGGAACGCGCCGATACCTCCGTCTCGAAATCGATTAATCATCAATACCATAAATAAAACGCAAAAAACCGAAATGAACCTCAAAACCACACTCCTTGCCGGAGCCCTCGGCCTCGCTTCCGCGGCCTCCGCGCAGACCGTTGTCGAGACCGACGCCTACTCCTGGCGCGGCGACACGATGTTCCAGGCCGACTTCTGGGCCACGGCTCCCGCGCCCGACCACATCGTCAGCACCTATGCCGCCCAGCCTGGCTACTTCATGCCCATTTCCAAGGAATGGAAACTCAAGAACGACATCTCCTCCTATCCCCGCCTCTCGACGCCCAACCGCCTCCACGAGGCAATCTACAACATGGGCCTCGACGAGATGGTAAACGCCGTCGAGCCCGACACAACCCTCCGTACAGGCAAGGAATGGGCCGGTGTATGGACCCGCGACGTCAGCTACTCCATTCTCCTCTCAATGGCATACCTCCAGCCCGAAGCCTCCAGAATCTCACTCATGAAGAAGGTCGACTCTCTCGGCCGCATCATCCAGGACACCGGCAGCGGCGGCGCCTGGCCCGTCAGCTCCGACCGCGAAATCTGGGCCCTCGCAGCCTACGAGCTCTACAAAGTCACCGGCGACCGCGCATGGCTTGAATACATCTACCCCGTAATCAAGCGCTCCCTCGACGACGACGCCAAGACCGTCCACACCGACGGCGGCCTCGTCAAGGGCGAGACCTCCTTCATCGACTGGCGCGAGCAGAGCCATCCCAAGTGGATGCAGACCGCCGACATCTACGCCTCCGAGGCCCTCGCCACCAGCATCGTCCACGCTCAGGCCCTCCGCATCCTCTCCGAGCTCGAGAAGGAGTTCGGCCCGAAGAAGGGCAATCAGTCCGCCGAATACCTCGCCGAGGCCGAGCGCATCGAACGGGCCGTCAACTCGCAGCTCTGGATGCCCGACAAGGGCTACTACGCAATGTACACCTACGGCGTGAACGAGCCCATCGTCAACCCCCGCGCCGAGACCCTCGGCGAATCCCTCGCCATCCTCTACGACGTGGCCGACGCCGACCGGGCCCGCACAATCACCGCCTCCAACCCCGTCACGCCCTTCGGCGCAGCTATCTTCTTCCCGCAGATAGCCGACATGCCCGCTTATCATAACAACGCCCTCTGGCCCTGGGTCGGCGCATACTGGGCCATCGCCAACGCCAAGGCCCGCAACGAGCAGGGTACCCTCGAGGCCATAGGCTCGGTCTTCCGCCCCGCCGCACTCTTCGCCACGAACAAGGAGAACTTTGTCCTCGACAACGGCGACATCGCCACCGAGCTCAATTCCTCCAACATGCTCTGGTGCCTCGCAGGAAACCTCGCCATTACCCATAAAATCCTCTTCGGCATCCGGTTCGAGAAGGACGGTCTGGCCTTCGCGCCCTTCGTGCCCAAGGCCCTCGCCGCTGAGCGCACTCTCGACGGCTTCAAGTACCGCAAGGCCACGCTCAACATCACCGTCAAAGGCTACGGCTCCGAAATACGCAGCTTCACCGTCAACGGCAAGGAGACAAAGCCCTTCATCCCCGCCGACGCAAAGGGCGTGAAGAACATCGTCATCACCATGGCCGACAATGACGTCGCTCCCGTCGGCGTGAACCACACCCCCAACGTCAAGGCACCCCTCACCCCCATCGCCCGCCTCGAAGGAACAACCCTCGTCTGGAACCCCATCGAGTACATCGGCGAGTACATAATCGTCAGGGACGGCGAGCGCGTCGCCCGCACGCATTCCACAACCTGGGACGCCTCCACTCCCGGCGAGTACCAGGTAATCGGCGTCAGCGCCGACGGCGTCGAAGGCTTCGCCTCCCAGCCCATGAGCACCCTCCCCAAGCTCATGATCGAGAGCCCCGCCGAAACTGCCGCCATGACCTCCTCCGAAATCAGCTACAGCCCCAAGGGCGCCGTCACGGGCTACACCGGCAAGGGCTTCGTTGAACTCGACAAGACCACCGCGCCCCTCGCCCTCAGCTTCGACGCTCCCGCTGACGGAACATACTACATCTCCGTCCGTTACGCCAACGGCAACGGTCCCGTCAACACTGAGAACAAGTGCGCAATCCGCACAGCCTCCGTCGACGGCCAAAAAGCCGGCGTAATCGTAATGCCTACCCGAGGCGTCGCAAACTGGAGCGACTGGGGCTACTCCAACACCCTCAAGGTGCAGCTCACAAAAGGCCCCCACACCATCGCCCTCGACTTCCGCCCCGAGAACAACAACATGAACATCAACACCAACCACGCCCTCCTCGACGCGGTAAAGGTAGAATACAAGGCGAAATAATGGCCGATAGGCCCCGCAAAAAAATCCCGCGCCCCAACCGGAGCGCGGGATTTTTGTATAATATCCATAACTCATTGAAAATTATGTATGTGTGGTGCCGCAAATCCTCGCAATGTAGGGACGCACGGCTCGTGCGTCCTTTTGCAAGGCATTGGGCCTTAGCTGGTTATTAGGACGATTGCGATAATTGATTTGGCAGGCATCAGCAGCATCCGCCGCCGCAGCAACCGCTTTCAGAGCTTTCGCCCCCGCAGCATCCGCCCCCGCAGCCTCCGCCGCAACCGTGGCTCGGCTGAAGCTCCTCGGGCGTCGCGTCGCGCACCACCGTCACCTCGCCCTTCAGGCGCACATTGTCCTTCGCGAGCGGATGGTTGAAGTCCACGACCACCGAATCAGGCTTGACCTCCTGAACGAGACCATCGATGCGGTAGCCGTCCGCCGTCATCATCGGCGCGAGAGCCCCGGGGTAGAAGGCCTCTTCGTCGAACTTGCCGTCCACCATGAAGATATCCTTCGGAAGCGTAACAACCTCCTCCGGGTCGTAGGGGCCGAAGCCCTCCTCCGGTGTGGCCGTCACGTCGAACTTGTCGCCGGCCTTCAGGCCCTCGAGAGCCTTCTCCAGCGCCGGTACGAAGCCGCACGTTACACCGAAGATTGCCTTCTCGGGGTCCTCCGCCGTCATCTCGTGCAGGGCTTCCTCGCTCCCGTCGGGATTCACCCGCGAGAGCGTGTATGTCATCTCAAAATATTTTCCGGGTTTGATCTGTTCCATGTCCTTTGTGTGTTTTTATGAGTTATTTGATTTCGGGAACCCGCAGGCGCTCGCCCGCGTCCTCCACTATCGAGCGGAAGTAGCGCTCGTTGTATCCGCCGAATTCCGGCTGTACGGGCATACCCGTCTCCGAGCGCTTGAAGCTTCCGTCCTCGTTCTGTTTCTTGATGTTGCCGTCGAGGAACTTCACAAGGAGGTATTCCCCCAGCGCGCGGTAGTCCTTCGTCGCCTTGTCGGTCCAGCTCAGAGTCACCTCGCGCAACCGGGCCTGCGCCTCGGGGTAGGGGAGCGAGGCTATTTCGGCCTGCGAGGTATCCACGGCCTCGCCGATGGCCTTCTCCAGGCCTCCCTGTACGCGCCGGATGTCGGGAATCATCTGGCTGTAGCGGTTGTAGGCCTGGTTGGCCACGAAGTTGTTCACCCAGAACATCGAGTCCCACGAGAGGGTCAGAAGGTCGGCCGTCTTGCCGTCGAGAGCCGGCGGAATGGTGTCCGTAGAATTGAAAACTGGCACGTACACGCAAGTGTTCGCGTCGTCGACCCCGAACCAGAGGATCCCCTTCATCGCCTCAGGGCGCTCAGCGCTCATCGACGACACGAAGGAGAAGCCCGTCTGCTGTGTGGCTATCGCCCGCTCGTGGGTGTATTCCACCGAGTCGACCGTGAAGCCCATCGGGCGCCAGCGGTACGGCACGTCGAAGGGGCCCGCGCCTATGTCCTGCGTCATGTCGAAGGGCGTCCCCTCGAAGTGGTCGCGCATCATCTCCTTCAGGTCGGACGACGTCAGCTCCTTCGAGGGCTTGACCCAGAGAGGCATCGGCTCGCCTTTGCCTTCGAGAATCCAGGGCAGATAGGCCTCCATCGTCCCCTCGGGCGTGAAGCGCCGGAAGTAGCTCCACACGCGTGCGTCGCATCCGCGGAGTGCTCCCGCGTCTGTCACGGCATAGGCCCGCGAGAAGTCGAAGTCCTCGTCCTTGCCCGTGAAGTAGCCCTGCGCCCGCGCGAAGTCAATCACATCCGGACTGTACAGCGTCTCCGGGTCGTTCTGAGGGAAGCGGTGGATGCGCGCGTGGTTGGCGTGGCCCGAGATGTGCCCGTCGGGCACGCGGCGCGCCACCCACACGGCTCCGGAATCGGTTTTGCCCTTGCCGATGAGTTCCATAACCCACACCTCCTGAGGGTCGGCTATTGAGAAGCTCTCGCCTTCTGAGGCGTAGCCGTGCTCCTTCACAAGGGAAGTCATCACATCGATAGCCTCGCGTGCCGTCTTCGCCCGCTGGAGGGTGATGTAGATCAGCGAGCCGTAGTCTATCAGGCCCGAGCCCGCGAGCTCGGGGCGGCCGCCCCAGGTGCTCTCGGCTATCGTCAGGCCGTGCTCGTTCATGTTGCCGATGGTGGCGTAGGTGTGGGACACTTCCGGAATTTCCCCGAGATGCTTGCCCGTGTCCCATTCCACGACAGGGCGCATCGCCCCGGCGGGATGGTCGGCGGCTGCCTGACGGTAAAGCTCGCCGTAGAGCGTGTGCGAGTCCGCGGCGTAAGTGATGAGCGTGCCCTCGCCGGGGGCCGTGGCCCCGCGGGCGGCGATGAGGCTGGTGCAGCCCCATGCGTCGGCTGCCCCCATGAGCCCGAGGCCCAGTGCGAGCCCCGGTACGGTGAGAAGATTGGTTTTCATATAATAAGGTAACGCAAATTGCCTGCTTTTATTTTACGCGCGCGAGTGTGCTTTTATTATTTGACGCAGGCATTTGCTATGAATTCCGCTATGTTGCGGTCCGTGCAGTTCACGTAGTTCCCGAGGTTCTCTCCGTACTTCTCGAAGTCCTTGATTGACCGGCGTGCAACCCCGGAGCGTTCCGCGGCAACCACCACCGCCGGCGCCACCTTCTGCAGAAGTCGGTGGTCGAAGGGCTTCGGAAGGATGTACTCACGCCCGAACTCGAGCTTCTCGCCCGGGTAGAGCTCCCGCACGTCCTCCGGCACCTCTTCGCGGGCCAGCTCCGCGATGGCGTGCGCCGCTGCGAGCTTCATCTGGTCGTTGATTACGTCCGCACGGCTGTCAAGTGCTCCGCGGAAGATGTAGGGGAAGCCCAGTACGTTGTTGATCTGGTTGGGATAGTCCGACCGCCCTGTGGCATAGATGAGGTCCGGACGGGCCTCCAGAGCTGCCTCGCGTGCGATTTCCGGATTCGGGTTCGCCAGAGCGAAGACTATCGGCTTGTCAGCCATCGCGCGCAGCATCTCGGGCGTCACAACATCCGCCACCGATAGCCCTAAGAAGGCGTCAGCCCCCTTCAGTGCGTCAGCAAGGGTGTGCAGCCCGTTGTCAAGCGTCGCGAACTCCGCCTTTTCAGGGTTCAGGTCCTTGCGAGCCTCGGAGATGACTCCCTTGCTGTCGCACATCACGATGTTCGACTTCCTGAGTCCGAGGGCAAGCAGTAGCTTCGTGCAGGCTATCGCCGCAGCCCCCGCGCCGTTCACCACAAGACGCAGGTCCTCGAATTCCTTGTCCTGAAGATGGCAGGCGTTGATCATCGCCGCCGCAACGATTGTGGCCGTCCCGTGCTGGTCGTCGTGCATCACAGGGATGCCGCACGTCCCCACGAGGCTCTGCTCGATTTCGAAGCATTCCGGAGCCTTGATGTCCTCCAGATTGATGCCGCCGAAGCTCGGGGCTATCGCCCTCACTATCTCGATGACCTTCTTCGGGTCCGTCTCGTCGATTTCGATGTCCGTGGCGTCTATCCCCGCGAATATCTTGAACAGCAGGGCCTTGCCCTCCATCACGGGCTTGGCCGCCGAAGCTCCGATGTTTCCGAGCCCAAGAACGGCTGTACCGTTCGATATCACGGCCACCGTGTTTCCGCGGTTCGTGTAAAGCCACTGGTCCTCGGGATTCTCGTGGATGGCGAGGCACGGATATGCCACTCCCGGAGAGTAGGCCAGAGCCAGATCCTCCGGCGTCGAGAACGGCTTCGTCGGTACCGATTCCATTTTTCCGGGACGGGGAACCCGGTGGTAGCGCAGCGCTGCCGCACGCGCTTTATCTTCTTTGTTTTCTGCCATGTTCTATGTGTTTTTGTCCTGTTCTTGTTCTATAAGTGAAAAACGTTCTGCGTTCCCTATTGGTTTAATCGGAGAAATTGCACGCAAAAGTATGAAAAAATTTGCATATATGGAAAATTTGTCGTTACTTTGCACTCTGAAAAAGTGGAGCATCACCGGAAAGCCCTCGAGAAGATGCACTCGGGGGTGATATGAGAAGTGTGGTGCACCGCCATTTTGATGTAAAAGATTAAAACGAACGATAAACCATTAACCAGCCATGTCAAAGATTTGTCAAATCACCGGCAAAAAGGCTATGGTCGGCAATAATGTTTCACACTCGAAACGCCGCACCAAGCGTAAATTCAACGTCAACCTCTTCAACAAGAAGTTCTACTGGCCCGAGCAGGGCATCTGGATCTGCCTCACTATCAGCGCCGCAGGTCTCCGTACCATCAACAAGCTCGGCCTCAATGCCGCTATGATTCAGGCTGCCGAAAAGGGATTCCTCTCCGAGAAGGACATCAAGTTCCTTGGTTTCTGATCTTTTAACTCACCTCACTTCACACTTTAACTATGGCAAAGAAAGCAAAGGGCAATCGCGTGCAGGTGATCCTCGAATGCACTGAGCACAAGGCTTCCGGTATGCCCGGAACATCCCGATACATCACCACCAAGAACCGCAAGAACACTACCGAGCGTCTTGAACTCAAAAAGTACAACCCCATCCTCAAACGTGTAACCGTTCACAAGGAAATTAAATAATACCTCTTTTACGATATGGCAAAGAAAACCGTTGCATCGCTCCAGAAGGGTGAAGGCCGCACCTATTCAAAGGTCATCAAGATGGTCAAGAGCCCCAAGACAGGCGCTTACATCTTCAAGGAAGAGATGGTCCCCAATGACGCCGTCAAAGACGCACTGAAGTAATAAAACCCATACATACATCTCAGCGAGGCCGCACCCCAAAAAGGCGCGGCCTCGTTGCTTAATATATTATATAAGTCTTATACCCTCCGCGAAGCGCCACGCGCCTGACGGCGGCCCTCAGCCGAGCTTGTCGGCCCATTCGTGCATCTTGTCGCCTATGCTGTCCAGCACGTCTGCGGCCTTGTCCTTAGCCTTGTTCAGGGCCGATTCCGGATTCTTCTTCTGCTCGTCGATTTTGCTCTGGATGGCGTCCGCTGCCTGATTCAGCTTGTCCTGTGCCTGATTTGCCACATTAGCGGCCTTGGCCTTGACGTCAGCCACCGTGCTCTCAGCGCGGTCCTTCACCGACTGGGTCTCCGCCTCTGCGGCATAGCCTGCGGCCTGCGCCGACACCTGCGCGGCGGCTTTCGATACCTCGGCGGCTGCCTTCGCAGCCGCTGCGTTTACTGTTGCGTTTGTCTTGGGGTCCATAGTATTCTTTTTTTAGGGTTTCGGTATATTAAACGCTCCGGCCGCCCCCTTTGTTGACGGATTATCCTCTTTTTCTTTCCTTGTTTGAATAAAAATTGCTAATTTTGCATCAAAGATTCCGATTTGTTATTCATTTCCAATTACGTCGAACAATTTATGTCTTCGAAAGTACAATTTTCAAGCAAAATAGGTCTCGTCGCGGCCACGGTCGGCTCGGCCATAGGCCTCGGAAACGTATGGCGTTTCCCCGCCGAGACCCAGGCTAACGGTGGCGCAGCCTTCCTCCTCCTCTATATCGCTTGCGTCCTCCTCCTCGGCATCCCCGTAATGCTCGCCGAATTCTCCGTCGGCCGCGCCGGTCGCTCCGACGCCATCGGCTCCTTCCGACGCCTCTCCCCCGGAAAGCCCTGGTGGCTCCTCGGTGCCCTCGCTGTCCTCGCCTCCTATCTCATAACAGTCTTCTATATGGTCGTCGAAGGATGGACCCTCGAATATCTCTGGGAGGGTCTCTTCGGCTCCCTGTACGATTTCTCAGGCACCCCCGGAGCCACGGAGGCCGTCTTCGACTCCCGGATGGAAGCCCTCACCCACACCCCTCTCAAGCCCGCACTCTTCACCGCCGCCGTAATCCTCATCAACACCGGCGTCCTCCTCGGCGGAGTCCAGAAAGGCATCGAGCGCCTCTCCAACGTCCTCATGCCCCTCCTCTTCGTCATCCTTCTCATCCTCTGCGTGGTATCCCTCACCCTCCCGGGCGCCGGCGAGGGCCTCCGCTTCTTCCTCGAGCCCGACTTCTCCAAACTCTCCCCCGACGTCTTCGTCAACGCCCTCGGCCAGGCATTCTTCTCCCTCAGCCTCGGAATGGGCATCCTCATCACCTACGCCTCATACTACCCCGCCACCACAAGGCTCCCCCGCACAGCCCTAATCGTATCCCTCCTGAGTCTCCTCGTGGCCGTACTCATGGGCATGATAATCTTCCCGGCCGTCAAGACCTTCGGCCTCGACCGCAACATCCTCGAAGGCGCCACCCTCGTGTTCGTCACGCTCCCCGAAGTCTTCTCGCGCCTCCCCTTCCCGCAGCTCTGGAGCACCCTCTTCTTCGCACTCCTCCTCGTCGCCGCACTCACCTCCACAGTCTCCCTCTCCGAAGTCGCCGTGGCAACCCTTCAGGACCGCCTCGGATGGTCACGCCGCCGCGCCGTCCTCTCGGCCCTCCTCCCCCTCCTCGTCCTATCAGGCCTCTGCGCCCTATCATTCAGCACATTCTCCGGCTGCACCGTCGACGGCTACAACTTCTTCGGACTCCTCGACAACATCACCACCAACTACATGTTGCCCTTCGTCGCCATCGGCACAAGCCTCTACGTCGGATGGTGCATGCCCGCCTTCCGCGACGAGCTCTCCAACTACGGCTCCATGCGCTCGCACGTCACCGGCGTCACCCGCCTCATCCTCCGCTTCCTCGCCCCGGCCCTTATCCTCCTTATATTCATCTATAGATTCATCTGACTATGGGAAACACATCCCGACTCAGCCGTGCCCACACCCTCGCGTGGATATGCCTCGGCATGGCCCTCGCCCTCCTCGCCATCGGAGCATACATCGCAGTCCTCCGCTCCTCATCCCCCGCCGCCCACCGGCAGATGGACTCCGCCCTCATCGAACAGGCCGAACTAACCCTCCGCGCCGACACCATCCTCGTCACCGGCACCGACACCATGCGCCTCGCCAAACCGAAAAAGCCCAAAAAGCCCTCAGAGACCCCGCGCGAGCGCCGCCTCCCCGCCACCCGCGACTTCCTCAACGACGCCGTCCCCGCAAAATAACCGCCTGAAAGCGCAATCCCCGCCCTCCCCGCGTCAATTATACGGATGGAGGTTCATTGCCGCGTCAATCATGCGGAGGCCGGTTGCGTGAAATCCCCGTCCCCCCGCGTCCGGAGGGCAGTTGTGTGGCTCTCACTTCTCCGGATTCTGCCGCAGGTATTCGTCGCAGGTCAGCTCCAGCTCTTTGTACCACTCCTCCCCGAAGCGCCGGATCAGCGGCGCCTTCAGAAACTTATAGGCCCGTACCCCCTTGGCGCGCCCCAGCACCTCCGCGCAGCGGCATATCTTCCAGCGGTGAAGGTTCACCGCCGTGAACCCGTCGTACTCCTTCAGACGCACCGGGTAGAGATGGCAGCTGATAGGCTTGTAGAAATCCGTCTTGCCCTCCCGGTAAGCCTTCTCGATGGCACACATGCACATCCCCCCCGGCCCGTAGGTCGTGAACACACAGTTGCGCCCCTCGACTATCTGCGTCACCAGGTCCCCCTCCTCGTCTACATAGCTCACACCGTTTTCCTCTATTTCCCTCAGCGCCGAGGGCAGGAGATAAGGCTTGACTACAGGAAGGATTTCCCGCAGCTTGCGGTCCTCCTCTTCGGTGATGGGGGCACCGGCGTCGCCGTCGATGCAGCATTGCCCCAGGCAGCTGTCGAGGTCGCAGAGAAAGAAGCGCTCGGCAAGGTCGAGGCTCACGAGGGTGTCTTGTATCTGAAGCATGATTGTGGAATTGTCAATGGTCCGACACGGCGGCGCCCACACCGATCAGACGGTCGTAGCGCTCCCCGCGGCGGCGGTGATATACTTTGATGAGATATTCGTTCACGGTCTGCCACTTGTCGCCCTCGATGCGCGAGGTCGACCCCGACCGGTCGCCGGGTCTGGCCGTGAGGTACTGATAGTTGTAGGCCCCCTGTTTCAGAAGCAGCGCACGCTCGTAGCGCCCGGTCTCCGGGCTCCGGTACATCCGCGACCCCTCGTCGAAGCGCCTCTGCACCATATCCCCGTCCAGGAAAACGGCTGTGCCCTCCGGAAGGTCGGGGGTGTCCAGCGCGAAGTGCACCACCACGTAGTCCGCCTCCGTGTCCGGCTCGTCGCTGTTGTATTCCCGGATGCGGAAGCGCCCGTGCTGCGTCTGGTCGTAGAGATATCCCTCCTCCGCCCGCGATGCGTCAGGGTAGAGCTCGAAGTGATAGTACGGCTCCGCATACTCTATGCGCTCCACGCCCATCGTCGGATACTGCGTGTTCACCACCTCGAACCGGCGGTATTCGTTCCCCGCCTTGAAAATCAGCTCCGGACGGTGCTCGTACACCGCGAGCTTCCCCTGCATCCGCAGGGGCTGACGAACAGCCGTCTCGTTGTCCAGACGCCCGTTTTGGCTCACTGCCACGAACAGCTCGTTGTAAGGGTCCTCGACGTAGGCGCGGTCCGTGTCCACACTGAAACTCACCTGCTGCCACTCCCGGCGGAAGCCCTTGTCCGTCGAGGCCGTGACGTCTGCCCCCACCACCGGAGCCGTGTTCTCGCACATGCTGAAACGCACCTGTGCAATCGGCGCCTCAGGGTCGTTCTCCGGGTAGATTTTCAGAAGGTAGTTCCCCGAAATCAGAGGCTGCATCTGCTCGTTGGGGATGGCAAGGCGGTAATTCACATAGTGCTGCGTCGTCCCGCGCGAATATTCATAGTCCTCGACTGTCCCCTCGTTGAAGCCCTCGATGAATTCCGAGCTCACCAGCCCCGACGGACGCCACTGCGCCGTGCAGTGCTCGAGGCTGTAGCGGAAAAACTCGCGGTCCTCCTCCAGACGGTCGAAACTCACAACCAGCCTGTCAGGCGTACCCATGAAAATTATCGGCGGCGCGAAAGGATTGCTCTCCATCTCCGCACGCAGCGTCTTGGTCCGCGAGTCGAATACTCCCGTCATCGTGTCGACAGGCTTCTCCCCCCTGGCCGTCAGGACCAGAAGCACCATAAGAGCTGTCAGGACCCTTCTCATGGCAGCCATTGAATCGGGGTGCGCCCGTGCGCCTCCAGCCATGCGTTGGCCTGAGAGAAATGATGGTTTCCGAAAAAGCCCCGGTGAGCCGACAGCGGAGAAGGGTGGGGCGACGTGAGCACGAGGTGCTTGGAGCGGTCGATGAATTCACCCTTCCGTATGGCATACGAACCCCAGAGAAGGAACACAACCCCCTCCGTCCGCTCGTTGATGGCGCGCACAACCGCGTCTGTGAATCTCTCCCAGCCCTGCCCCTGATGCGACCCCGCACGGTGCTCGTCCACCGTCAGCGTCGCGTTCAGCAGAAGCACACCCTGACGCGCCCAGCGCTCAAGATTCCCCGTCGCAGGCATCTCCCCGGGGCGCCCCATGTCCGAGGCCACCTCCTTGAAAATATTCACCAGCGACGGAGGCATCGCCTGACCGTCGGCCACAGAGAAGCAGAGCCCGTTGGCCTGACCCGGTCCGTGGTAGGGGTCCTGTCCAAGAATCACAACCTTCACCTCGTCCAGCGGACAGGCGTCGAAAGCCGCGAAAATCCGGCCCGGACGCGGCCACACCGGGCCGCGACGGTAAGCATCCTTTACAAATCCTGTAAGTTGCTCGAAATAAGGCGCATCCCATTCCTCGGCAAGTGCCGCGCGCCATGTGGGGTCAATCTGTACGTTCATTTTTTTGCAAATCTACGAAAAATTGCGTAAATTTGCATTGTCAAAGCCCCGAAAAGCCCCGACATACATATTTTCGCCTCTGTAGTTCAACGAATAGAATAAAGGATTCCGGTTCCTTAGATCAGGGTTTGATTCCCTGCGGAGGTACAACCCTAAAAATCGGGCCCGCAAACAAGCAGGCCCGATTTTTTTTCATCTCCCTCCGGGGTGCCCGTCAGTGATCCGGAGGGAGGTTCAGTGCCGCGTCCAAATCCCTGTCCCCCCCCTTTTTTCTGCGCTTTTTTGGGAAATTTTTGTCAAGTCCGATTATTATCGTTAATTTTGCATAATTATTGCAATTCAATCTCCACGCATATGAACGATTACTACGAAGTGGACTTCCGCCTCGCGCCTCCCTCGACCGACGCCTGCGACCTCCTGGCCGACGAACTCGGCGCGGTCGGATTCGAGACCTTCGAGCCCGCACCCGACGGCGCATCCATGAAGGCTTTCGTCCCTGCCGCCCTTTTCTCCGAAGCCGCTGTCAGCGAGGCCGTCGCCTCCCTGCCGATTCCCGTCGTCATCGACTTCTCCGCCGAGTTTGTCGAGGGCCGCGACTGGAATGCCGAGTGGGAGAAAAACTACTTCAAGCCCATTCTCATCGGTTCCCGCGTGGCAATCCACAGCAGTTTCCATTCCGACGTCCCCCCCGCCGAATACGACATCGTAATCGACCCCAAAATGGCCTTCGGCACCGGCCACCATGCCACGACAACCCTTATGGTCCGCGGCATCCTCGAAGCCGACCTGACCGGCAAGTTCATTGTCGACATGGGCACAGGCACCGGCATTCTCGCCATCCTCTGCGCCATGCGCGGCGCCGCACGCGTAACCGCCGTCGAAATCGACGGATTCGCCATAGTCAACACCCGCGAGAACCTGACCCTCAACGGCGTGGACGCCCGCATCGAGGCCGTCCACGGCGACGTCTCTGCCCTCTCCGCGCTCCCCGACGCCTCTCAGGATCTCTTCCTCGCAAACATCAACCGCAACGTCATAACCGCCGACATCGCCGCCTACGCCCGGACCCTCCGCCCCGGCGGCGCGATGCTCCTCAGCGGCTTCTATACAGCCGACATCCCCTGTGTGGCCGCCGCCGCCGAGCCCTGCGGCCTGTCGGTGGTCTCCCACGCCGAGCTCGACTCCTGGGCATGCCTCCGCCTCACCAAAAAACAGTGAAAATGAAATCCTTCCGTCTTCTCTCCATCGCTTTCGCCCTTGCCCTCGCCGGAGCCATGGACTCCGCGGCTCAAGACACGCTCCCCCGGGCCACTTTCGTGGCCGACAGCGCCGCCATGGCCGCCGCACAGCAGGAGAGAATCATCATCGACAACCATCCCCGCGGCCGCTTCCGCTGGGGAGCCGACGTCGGAACAACCATCGACATGACCGGCCAGGGGGTCTCCAGCTATGACATCTCCATATCACTCGGCTTCACCCGGAAGTGGATTAACTTCCTCGGATTCGGCGCAAAGGCTTGCTTCGCTGTCGGCAATTCAGCCCGCGCATATCCCCTCTTTCTGAATTTCAGAACCAATTTCAAGAACCGGCCCTCCGTCGTCTTCTGGGACGCCAAGGGCGGTGTCGCCCTCAACTATCCCGGCGACAACCGCTCCCACATCGGGGCTTACGTAGCGACAGGCGTCGGTTTCTACCTCGCGCGGAGCGCCACTTTCAGCTCCCATATCCTCGTGGGCTACACCTTCCGCCAGCAGGACCCCGCATGGACCCCCGCCGATGCCGATTCTCCACTGAAAGACCTCCATATGGCCACCTTCAAAATCGGCGTGATGTTCTGACCTCCTAATCCCTCAATTCGACAAGCAATATTTTCCAGATAAATTTCCAAAACCGTTTTTTTTAGGATAAGATGAAAAAATCAGTCATCGCCGGCGCCCTTGCCCTCGCAGTGCTTCTCTGCGGCGCACCCGTCGCCCTAGCTAAAATCAATCTCGGAAAAGCCGCCTCCGGCATTGGAAAAATGGCTCAGGCCGTCACTCTCACCGACGCCCAGATGGCCGGGTACGCACGCGAGTCCGTCGACTGGATGGATACCCACAACAAAGTCTCCGACGCCGACAGCGAATACACCAAGCGCCTCAACCGCCTCACCGCCGGGCTCACCCAAGCCGACGGCATACCCTTGAATTTCAAGGTCTACGAAGTAATCGACGTCAACGCATTCGCCTGCCCCGACGGCAGCGTCCGCGTGTTCTCCTCCCTTATGGACATCATGAGCGACGACGAGCTTCTTGGCGTTATCGGCCATGAAATCGGCCACGTGGCAAAACACCACTCCAAGAAGGCTTTCAAGGAAGAACTCATGGCCGACGCTCTCAAGGACGGCATGGCCGCCGCCGGTGGTGTGGCCGCCGCCCTCTCCGAATCCCAGCTCACAACCCTCGGTCAGGCACTCGCCGGCGCTAAGTACTCACAGAAGCAGGAGAACGAAGCCGACGACTTCGGCTACGACTTCCTCAAGTCCAACGGCAATAACCCCTGGGGCATGGTCATGGCCTTCGAGAAGCTCGACAGCATGAGCGGCTCCTCCAAGTCGAGCATGATCGACCGCATGTTCTCCACACATCCCCAGACCGTCGACCGCATCGCGCGCATGACCAAGCGCTGCGAGAAGGACAATATCGCACGGTCCTGATTTCAGGACGCCTATGCCTGCCCCCGCCTTCCGTCCCTTCGCGGCCTTCTGCATCGCCGCCCTGCTTGCGGCCCTCCCGGCGCGGCCTTTCCCGCCCCGCGATTTCGACTGCGGGTACGAGTGGCGGGGAATTGATTTCCTCTCCGACAAGCCCTTCTCCCGTCCGGTGGAGATTGTTCCCGGCGCCGACTCCGGGCGCGGCCTCCTTCCCCTCGAGATTTATATCGGAAACTACGTCGTCTCGGCCACCTTCTCCATTGCCGACCGGACCGTGGCTATTCCCGCCGGGCAGTTCCTCTGCTACGACCCCACGGCCCGTATGGACGTCTTCTTCTACCACGGCCGCTGGGATTCGGGTGTGAACATCCCCCTTTCCGCCGACGCCGTTTTCTCTCCCGGCGAAGCCGGTTTCCTCCTCCCGCCGGACGAGACCATCGTCATCGGCAACGATTCCCGGGGCCTCCTCATGTGCGGACGCGAAAATATCCTCGCACCGCTTTCCGGCATTACCGCACCGGTAGCGGCCCCGCTCGGAGAAGCCCGTTTTTTCTCCCTCGACGGCAGGGCGCTCTCCGGCACGCCACGCCTCCCCGGAATCTACGTCCGCGTCTGCGGCTCCGACCGGAGCCTTCTGATTGTTAAATGACTTTTTGATTCTATATATCATCATGCGTAAAATTCTTTCTCTCACAATGATGTCCGCCGCTGTATTCGCGGCTCAGGCATTCGGGACGTCCGTCGAGCCTCTGGCCGACGCCTCGGCTTTCACGCCCGCCCCTCTCTCCCACGCTTCCGGCGCAGTCCGCAAGGCCTCTTCCGTTCCCGCCGGCCAGTGGAATGAACTCGGCGTCGGACGCTGGTCCGACGACCTTTTTTCCTTCTACCAGATTGTCGCTCCCGGCGACTCCTGGGACGTCCTCGTCGAGCAAAGCGCCGCCTCCCCGGCATGGTACCGTCTTCTCCCTTACGGCCCCGACAGCAATGTGGCCAAGATGCTCGAGGACGATGACTCCCGGAACTACGTCTACATCAACACCACTGACCCCGAAAAGGTCTATATCCCTGATTTCAAGGCTTACGGCAAGTGGCTCTTCTCCCAGCACGTCGACGAGAACGGCTGGTGGGACGAAACCGAGTACGGCACCCTCAAGGACGGCATAATCACCTTCCCCGCAAACTGTTTCGGCGTCCGCATCCCCGAGAGCGGCGAACCCTGGGACCGCGTCAACACCTCCGGCAAGACCCGCCTCGTCCTTCCCGGCTACAGCGCCGCGGACTTTACGCTGAAGATGGAGTGCCCCTTCTGTGCCGACGAGGAAGGCCACGTCCGCATACGCTTCACCGTCGGCGAGGACATCGCCGTCGTAAAATATGCTCTCCTTCAGGGCGAATACTTCGCCGAAGGCAATGAGAACGCAATCATCGTCCAGGGCTCCGACCTCAAGGGCAACGCCCTCCGAGCCACGCCCAAAACCAACGCCATGTTCACCCTCGTAGCCGTCGGGCTCGGCCACGACGAATCCGTCGTAGCCGCCAACCAGTGCTCCTTCTTTGGCCCGGGCAACCTCGACCCCGACACCTGGCGCCCCGCCGGAGAGGCTTCAATGGTCGAGAGCTTCTTCTGCCCCATCTATTCCAACCTCACCGCCGAACAGCTCGTCGTGCCCTATGAGGAAAGCGTGGAGCATCCCGGACGCATCCGCCTCGTCGACCCATATTCCGTCCATGGCTTCAATCCGGCCCTCGCGCATTCCCACCCCCACTACCTCTACATCGACGCCCAGGCCTCTTCCGCAGTATATGTCGAGCCTTCGGCAATCGGCGTGGACTTCGGCGGCGGCGAAAGCGCACTCTGGAGCTGGGCCGGCCGATATGTGGAATACGGCAAGGCGTCCGACGCCTTCAACGAAGGCCTCTTCGGCTCTCGCTCCGGAAATGTCATAACCATGCCCGACAATGCCCTTCTCGTTGCCGAGAAGAACTATGCCGGAGGCGCCTTCGGCACCACAGGCAAGGACTTCCGCATCTCCCTGCGCCCCTCCACCTCAGGCATCGAAGGTGTCGACGCATCCGATGAGACCGCCGAAGCCCGCTACTACCGCCTCGACGGCACCGAGCTCCCCGAGGCTCCGACAGCCCCGGGCCTCTACATCCGCAAATCCCCCTCCAAAGCCGAGAAATTCATAGTAAGATAAGCCTCATCCCGGCCTGTCTCAAAAATAGAAGGAGGAGAAAATTCCCGGAATTTTCTCCTCCTTCTATTATATTGTAAACCGGGCCGAATTTGAATTTTGACACGCCCTCTAATTTATTGTGAACCAGTAGGAACGTGCCATGGCACAATGTCACTAACTTAAGACATATTGGTTCATAGTAATACCCGCTGACTATGTTTTATGACGGAAAGCACCCTGTAGGGGTGTCACAGGGTTAGGCAGGGGGTTACAAACCCCTGCACATCAATTCAATCCTACATCAATCCCACCCCTTCTCCGCCGCGCCCTTTGGGCGCGGCGGAGAAGGGGTGGGGGGTGGGCCGTCCCCGAGCCCGGGGTTCCAACCCCGGGCTAACTCCGTTAAACCCCTACGGGGTTCCAGGATTAAGTTAGTGACAATGCTCCATGGCACCTCTGACCCGAACCGCCGAATTTGAATTTTGGCCTCCCGTATCCGGAGAGCGGTTGCGTGCCCCCTCCGCTCAGTACCTGTACTTCGTCATCCGCGCAGCCCGGGCCGGGCCGAAGAAGCTCGCGAAGGCACGGATGCGGTTGTAGAACACCGTCCGGCGGCTGAAAAGGGTCTTCATACGGTATTTCCTGACCCCTTTCCAGCATTCCGCCGCTAAGTCCGGCTCGCCGTTTGCCCGCGCCAGGAGGAAGATGTTGTAGCAGATGAAGAACATCCGGTCCTCCGCCGCCCGGCGAAGACGCGGATTGTCCTTACTCTCCTCGAGGATGCGCTCCACCACCGGGAAGCAGTCCCGGCGCTCCGGGCTCCATATCCTCAGGAAGCCGTCGGGGTGCGCCCGGTAGAAATACAGCCGCGTGCGCAGATGGGCCACTCCCCGCGAGTGGGTGTAGACAAGATGGCTCATCGCTATATCCTCGTAGCGCAGACCGACAGGGAAACGGATGTCGTTCTCGGTGAAGAGCCGCCGATCGAAAAGCTTGCCGCAGATCGAGCAGTCGAGCGTGCGCCGGTAGAGGTGCAGCTCAGCGGCCTCCTCGGGGAGGAAGTAGTGGTACGGGCACGCACTTTCGTCTATGTGGTCGAACACGACCGATTCCGTGGCCCGGATAGGCGTCGAGATGATGTCCGCTCCGGTCTTGAGGGCGACGTTCACCATCAGCCCCAGTGCCTGCGGATGGAGCTCGTCGTCGGCGTCCACGAAGAGAACGTAGTCGCCCGTCGCGCGCTCAAGCCCCGTGTTTCGTGCCGCCGACACTCCCGCGTGCGGAATATGGACGGTCGTCGCGCGGCTGTCCGTCGCCGTGTAGGCGTCCGCCCGCGCTCCGCTGTCGTCCGGCGACCCGTCGTCGACAACTATAAGCTCCAGATTTTCGTGGCTTTGCTCCAGAACGCTCGAGATGCAGCGCTTGAGCCACCGCCCCGCCTTGTACACCGGGACGATTACCGAAACTTTTCTGTCTCTTCCTGGCATGATATATTGGCTTGGATTTGTTGCTTACTTTACTGTCACCACACCCGAGGGGGCGGATTCGATGTTTGTGCGCGAAAGTGCCGTCACCACATAGGCGCCCGGTCCCGGGAGTTCGTAGAAGGTCTTCGGCGTCACCGTCCGTATGGCCCCGGCGCCCGATATGTCGGCCTCCCTGGCGCTGTCGAAGCGGTAGACCACATATCTCACTGCGTCCTCCGCCACTCCCCGCTTCTCCTCTCCGCTCCAGCGCAGGGTGCCGCGGTCGTTCCGCACGTGCTTCACCTTCGCCGGAGCCTTGCCCGACAGGCGCGGATAGGCCGGCACGAGGGCCGGAGTGCCGTGGCGTCCGGGCGAGGCCAGAGCGTCCGCCACGCCACCCGAATTTGCCGTCACCGAGTAGGCCGGCCACCAGCAGAGGCCCTTCACCTTCGCTCCGGAGGTCATCATCGCGAGTTTCGGGTCGAGCTCCGACGCTTCCATCGTGCGTTCCACGTCCTGACCGATATAGAGGTCGCAGCCTTCCGGCGTGGCCGCGTCCCACCAGGGCATGAGAACCCTGTAAGGCGCCGCCTTGTGGTCCAGGGGCCAGTAAATCTGTGGCATGAGGTAGTCAATCCAGCCTTTTTCAGCCCACAGAAGCACGTCGGCGTACAGTGAGTCGTAGTTTTCGAGCCCGTTGGTGGCGCTTCCCCGCGGGTCACTCGTCTTGTTGCGCCAGATGCCGAAGGGGCTGATGCCGAAGCGCACCCAGGGCTTCACGGCCCGGATGGTGTCGTGAACCTCTTCTATGAGCAGGTCCACGTTTCGCCGCCGCCAGTCTCCGCGGCTCAGGCCTTTGCCGTATTTGCGGTATGAGGCATCGTCGCCGAACTCGGCCTTGCGCACGGGGTAGGGGTAGAAATAATCGTCGAAATGAATGCCGTCCACGTCGTAGCGCCGCACGATGTCGCCGGTGATGCGGGCGATGAACTCGCGGTTTTCCGGGCGTCCGGGGTCGAAATAGAGCTTGCCGTCGGCGTATTTGATGAAGCGCCCCGGCTCACGCAGGGCAAGGTGCCCGGCGGGCAGTTTCTCCGTTTTGGACGTCGTCACGCGGTAGGGGTTGAGCCATGCGTGCAGCTCCATCCCCCGCTTGTGGGCCTCCTCGACCATGAATTCCAGAGGGTCCCACATCGGCGACGGCGCCTTTCCGGCCGTCCCCGTCAGGAAGCGGCTCCAGGGCTCCAGCTTGCTCGCATAGAAGGCGTCCGCCGAGGGGCGCACCTGAAAAATCACGGCGTTCACGCCCGCGGCCTTGAGCTTGTCGAGCTGTCCGCGGAGGTAGGCCTTGTTCTCGGCTGTCGTCTGCGAGGCATACTGTCCCTGATAGACGGTGTGCATCCACGCCCCGCGGAATTCGCGCTTGGGGCTGTCTGCATGTGCCGCGAGAGCCGCCGCAAGGACTGTTATTATGAGGAGGAGAGTTTTTTTCATTGGTTTTCAGAGCGATTTGAATAGGTTCAGAAATTGCCGGGCATAGGCCTCTGGGTCGAAGGCACGCACGATGAAGTCCTTCGTTGCGCCGCGCATCGCTTCGAGCACTTCGGGCTTGGCCCTCAGCGAGCGGATGGCCTCGGCAAGCGCTCCTGCCGAGCCGGGAGGGACGAGGAGACCCGTCTCGCCCGGGGAGATAAGGTCCCGCGCTCCGGGGATGTCCGAGACTATGCACGGCACCCCGCAGGCCTGGGCCTCGCGAAGGGTCCGCGGCGATGCGTCGCGCGTGCTCGGCAGGATGTAGAGCGTGGCCGGAGGCATATAGCGCGTGGCGTCGGGCGTCGTGGCTATGAAGTCCGCGGGCAGTCTCCGCGCGAAGTCCCGGTCGGCCTCCTCGGCGTCGCCCACAACCGTCAGGTGGTAGCCCTCCTCGTCGTGCGCGAGGATTTCGAGGGCTTCGAGCAGCGTCCGCAGTCCCTTGTGGGGACGGCCTTTCGACACGCCCACGTACAGGAGCTCGAAGCCGTCCGCGCTGTAGCCTTGAGCCGTGAGGGGCCGCGCTATGGCGTCGGCAACCCATTCGGGAGCAAAGGGCTTCGTGGCAACCGACAGCTTCCTGCCCGGCACTTTCCGCGAGAGGGCCTCGCGGATGTCGGCCGTCTCGCAGACGATGTGGGCTACGCGCGGATTGAGCAGTGCCAGCCAGTTCGTGGGGTCCGAGCGGCGCACCCGGGCCTGAGTGCCCCGGTAGCCGATGTTGCGCACCCCGGTGCCGATAGTTGCCCAGAGCATCGTGGCGAGCCCCGAGGTACTCGGCGAGAATGTGAGGTCCGCGCCCTCGCGGAGGATTATGTTGCGGTAGGCCCTGGCGGCCCGGAAATCGGCCTTCGACCGTATTTCAGGCGCTTCGGTCTCCTCGCCCGGGCCGGCCGTGATTACGCGCAGCTCCCCCTTCGGGAGCTCGCTGACGCGGCGAAGCATATCGCGGGTGATGGCGTCGAGGCCGTGGGAGGGTACGAGGAGCGTTTTCATATCTCTTATGGTCAGATGCTTGTCAGACCGCAGGCGCGGAGGCGCGTGAGGATGTCGACGAGGAGCTCGCCCCTGCGCTCGAGGGGCCTGAGGGGTTCGCCGTGCAGCGGCGGAAGGGCATCAAGTACGCCTCCCTCGGCGCATTGGCGGTAAAGTTCGTCCATGCCGCGGTCGGCAATCGGCGCGCCGCCGTCTTCGAGGTAGCGCGCGTAGGCCGCCGTGAACAGCCCGAGGCCGTAGCGGGCGCAGACGTCGAGGTGCTCGGCGCAGCCCGGAGCCGGACAGGCGTCCGCAAGGCTGATCAGAAGCATGGCCAGAGTCTGTACCGAGCGCAGGTAAAGCCCTTCGAAGCGCGAGGTGTCGGCCTTGGCGATGTCCGTCGAAAGGAGGCCGAAGAGCAGCGTCGTCACGGCCTCGGAGAGCTGTTCAGTCGCCGCAAGGGCCTCCACGTGAACCTGTACGGCCGTAAGGAAGTCCACCACCGGGCCGTCAACGGCCTTCCCGGCGTTGTGCGCCAGCTGCCACTCGCGGTCGTATTTCGCCACGAGCTCGCCGCTCCGGGCCGCGAGCTCCTCGGGGCTGCCGGCGCTCCGCAGTTCCTCAAGGGCCTGCGTCAGTTCCGCCGAGGGCAGGAGTATGTTCTTCGTGTCAGTCATTTTATTCCACTTCGTGGAGGAGATGGCCCATGCGCGTCTTCTTCGTGTGCATGTAGCGGAGGTTGTAGGGGTTGGGGGTGACTTCTATGGGCACGTTCTCGACAACTTCGAGGCCGTAGCCCTCGAGGCCGATGCGCTTCACGGGGTTGTTGGTCATAAGGCGCATCTTTCGGATGCCCAGGAGGTTGAGAATCTGCGCGCCCACGCCGTAGTCGCGGTCGTCGGCGCCGTGGCCGAGGTGGAGGTTGGCCTCTACGGTGTCGAGACCCTCTTCCTGGAGCTTGTAGGCGCGGATTTTGTCCATCAGGCCGATGCCGCGGCCTTCCTGGCTGAGGTACACGAGCGCGCCGCGGCCCTCGGCCTCGATCATCTGGAGCGACTTGTGGAGCTGTTCGCCGCAGTCGCAGCGCAGGGAGCCGAAGATGTCGCCCGTGGCGCAGGAGGAGTGTACGCGCACGAGCACCGGCTCCTCGCCCGAGATGTCGCCTTTGATGAGCGCTATGTGTTCGAGGCCGTTGCTCTTCTGGCGGAAGGGGATGAGGCGGAAATGGCCGTAGGCCGTGGGCATATCCACTTCAACGCCTACCTCTACAAGTGTTTCGGACGCAAGGCGGTAGGCTATGAGGTCGCGGATGCTGATAAGCTTCATCCCCCATTCGTCGGCGCGCTTGCGGAGCTCGGGGAGGCGTGCCATGGTGCCGTCGTCGCTCATGATTTCCATCAGCGCCGCCGCAGGCTGGAGTCCCGCGAGGCGCGCGAGGTCTACGGCGGCCTCCGTGTGGCCGCTGCGCCGCAGTACGCCCTGGTCCTGGGCGTAGAGGGGATTGATGTGACCCGGGCGCCCGAAGGTGGCCGCCGTTGATTCCGGGTCGGCGAGGGCTCGGATTGTGGCGCAGCGGTCCTCGGAGCTCACGCCTGTGCTACAGCCCTCGAGTTTGTCGACGGTCACGGTAAACGGCGTCCCGAGCACCGACGTGTTGTCCTCCACCTGGTGCGGGAGTTCGAGCTCCCGGCAGCGCGAGATGGTCAGCGGGGCGCAGAGCACGCCGCGGGCGTTCTTCAGCATGAAGTTCACCTGTTCGGGGGTGATTTTCTCGGCGGCGACGATGAGGTCGCCTTCGTTCTCGCGGTCTTCGTCGTCGACCACTATCACCATCTTGCCGTCCCGGAAGTCGGCGATGGCTTCTTCTATTGAATCAAGCTTTATCATATGCTGTAGAGTCAGGGTTTTCTGTGTTGTAGAGGTCTGTGAGCCGCCGTGTGGTCTCGGCTATGGCGTCGAGTGTCCGCACGCGCGGCGTGAAGGGATACTGGTTCAGGAGGCCGATCACGCGGCGGTCGTCGGAGTTCGAGAGATATTCCACGAGCTCGTTGAGGGGCTCCCGGAGCCGCGCGGTCCAGCGTCCGCCCCGGAGCCGCCGCAGGGGGCGCGGAAGCGCGGCGATGTGCCGCCGGGCGTCCTCCGTCAGGGCCGAGAACTCTCCGAGCAGCCTGAGGGCCTCCGCGGGCTCGGTCTCTTCCATGCGCATTTCCTTGACGGCCAGGGCGCGGGGAGTCTCCTTGCCCGCGAGACGCCGGAAGAAGGCGTTGTAGGCGTCGAAGTTGAACACCGCCGAGTCGCCCACGGCTTTGTAGGTGAAGAACACGCCAAGGGGCAGAAGCACCGCCGAGCTCAGCCAGATTCCCTCCCAGACGGCGATTTTGCCGTCGCGCGCCATCTTGTAGCCCGTGTTGTCGATGATGTAGTAGACGATGAAGAGGAGCACCGAGATGACCAGCGGCGTCCCCAGACCGCCTTTCTTGATTATCGCCCCTAAGGGCGCGCCTATGAAGAAGAAGATGAGGCAGGCGAAGGACAGCGTGAACTTCTTCTGCATCTCTATGTCGTGGCGGCGCATGAGCTTCTCCTGCTCGGCGAAGGCCATGGCGCGGTATTCGTACTCCTGCTTCGAGCGTTTCACCTTGGCGAGGGCCTGCGTGATGTAGTTCTTGGCCATCGAGGGCGTCGGAGCGTTGAAAATCGAGTCGAGGTCGGCGGGAGTGATGGTCCGCTTGACGGGCTCTTCAGTCACTTCTTCGGGGATTTTCGCCGGGAAGCCCATCACCTGCGCCGCCCGGAGCTCCTGGCCGTAGCTGCGGCCCACGGAGTCAATCTGACGCCCGATGGAGTCTATCGACCGGCGCAGCTGGCTCACGTTCTGGCCTATATACTGCGAGCGCAGTCCTCCCTCGTCCATGCGGTTGAAGTTCATGTCGAAGGGAAAATATATCTCCTTGTCGGTGAAGGCCTCGCGCCGGAAGGGCAGATAGCGCGCCGAGGTCACGCCCATGGAGTTGTCGCGCATGTTCTCGAACATCTCCCCGGAGTGCAGATGCAGATAGAGGCGCGTGCGGTCCTCCGTGAAGTTGAAGCGCCCGGAGTCCGCCAGAATCACACGCGAGTTGTCGATGCCCTTGCTCAGGTCGTAGATAATCATGCCGTAGAGCATTCCCGTCTCCTTGTTCTTGCTCTCGACGTAGAGGTTCATGTTAGGTATCTGGTCGTAGAAGGAGCGCTCGGGGATTTCGACCTCGGGACTTTTCTGGCGCACGGAGAAGAGGATGGTCCACATCTTCGTCTGCGCCACGGGCAGAACGTTGTTCTGGAAGAAGAAGGCCCCCACGGCGATGAAGCCCATCAGAATGATGAGCGGACGCATGATGCGGAAGAGCGAGATGCCCGCCGCCTTCATGGCCGTGAGCTCGAATTTCTCGCCTAAGTTGCCGAAAACCATCAGCGACGCAAGAAGCACCGCCAGCGGCAGCGCCATGGGCACCATCGACAGCGCCGCGTAGAAGAACAGCTCGGCTATCACGCTGATGTCGAGCCCCTTGCCTACGAGGTCGTCGATCGACCGCCAGAGAAACTGCATCAGCACGATGAACAGGCAGATAAAAAACGTCATCGTCAACAGCGGCAGGAAGCGCTGAAGCATGAAGGTGTAGAGACGTTTTATCCTGAAACTTTCGAGCATATGCCTTGGGGGTAGGGGAGGTGGAATTTTTACGCTTATTCCGGCTTCTGCTGGGCCTTCGGGCGCCGCCGGAAGTTCCGGCGTCCGTGGCGCGCCTTGGCCTGAGTCTCGGCCCCGGCATGGCTTTCGGCCTTGGCTTGGTTTTCGGCCTTGTCCTGGGTCTCGGTCTTTGACCGGCTCTCGCCTTTGGCCGGGGTGGCGTTTTCTGCCGCCGTAGCGCTCTCGGGTTTGTTATTAGGCTTTTCCGGGGCGTTTGCGGCGGCGGGGGCTGTGGCCGTGGGCCTGTCGCCTTTCCGGCGCCCGCGGCCTCCGGCGGCCTTTTCGCCCTTCCTGCGGTCGCGTCCGCCCTTGTCGGGACGGGCGGAGGAGTAGGAGGCGCCCCCCTGGAGTTCGGCGGGGAGCTCGCCCTTGCGCACGGCGTAGCCTAAGAAGCGCTCGATGTCCTTGAATTTCCGGCGGTCGCGCTCGCCCACCAGCGTGATGGCAGTGCCGTCGGCGTTGGCGCGCGCCGTGCGCCCTATGCGGTGAACGTAGTCCTCCGCGTCGTGCGGCACATCGTAGTTCACCACCATCGATATGTCGTCTATGTCGATTCCGCGCGCCACTATATCCGTGGCCACGAGTATGTCTATCCGCCCGTTGCGGAAGCCGTGCATCACCTCGTCGCGCTGCTCCTGGTCGAGGTCCGAGTGCATCTCCCCGACGTTCAGTTTCATCCGCCGGAGGCTCCGGCTAAGCTCCTTCACCTTCAGCTTCGACGAGGCGAAGACGATGACCCTCTTTGAGTTGACGCTCTCGAAGAGATGGCAGAGAAGAGGAGTCTTCGACGCCTCCGGAACGATGTAGGCGCTCTGGTCTATCTTCTCAGTGGGCTTCGACACGGCGATTTTGATTTCCACCGGATTGTCAAGCACCGAGGCCGCAAGTTTCTGGATTTTAGCCGGCATCGTCGCCGAGAACATCATCGTCCGCCGCCCCTCCTTCGGAAGGTGCGAGGCGATGGTCATGATGTCGTCGTGGAATCCCATGTCGAGCATACGGTCTGCCTCGTCGAGAATGAAGAACTCAACCTCCGAAAGGTCCACATAGCCCATCTGCAGATGCGCCAGAAGGCGCCCGGGGGTGGCGATGATTACCTCCACGCCGTTTTTCAGCGCCCGCTGCTGCTGCGCGAAGCCCGCGCCGTCAGTGCCTCCGTAGATGGCCAAGGAGCTGATGGGCAGGAAGTAGGAAAAGCCCTCGAGGGCCGTGTCGATCTGGATGGCGAGTTCGCGCGTTGGGGTCATAACCACGCATTTCACCTTCTCCGAAGGCTCGCGCTGCCCGAGCTCGTTGATTACCGGCAGCAGGAACGCCGCAGTCTTGCCCGTGCCCGTCTGGGCTACGGCTATAAGGTCCCGGCCCGCGAGAGCCGCGGGAATGGCCTGCTCCTGGATGGGAGTGCATTCCCGGAAGTTCATATCGTAGAGAGCGTCGAGGACGTCGTCTGTCAGGTCAAGTTCTTCGAAAGTCATCCTGAATAGTGCGTTTGCATTCCACCGCGCCACGGGCGCGGTGCCATAAATAAGTGCAAAAATACAAAAATCCCACCGTAAATACAAATCCGTGACAAACCAATAGCAACCCGATCCGCGAACTTTTCCCGCTTGATGCTTGTATTTGTAATACAAATATATTAACTTTGCAGTATAAAACATTACGATATGGATGTAGCACTTACCAAAAAGAACCAGAGTTTCCGACTCTCGGTCGATCTTATCGACCGTCTTCGTCAACTCGCTAAGCTTCAGAACAGAAGCCTCAATAATTTTGTCGAGACCCTGCTGTTGGACGCTGCTTACAGCGAACCGAACGAAACCACCCTACGGGCAAAGGAAGAAGTCAGAAGCGGCGCCCTGCGGAATACGGCTCCCGTTGATCTTTCGTCCGTCGAAGCAATGGAACGCTCTATGGGCTTATGAAAACACTTCTTCCGACCACGCAGTATAAGAAGGATTACAAGCGTTTTCGCAATAATCCGGTTAAAATTCAGAAACTGATGGTGGTTCTGAAGATGTTGCAGGCAGAAATTCCTCTTCCGCCGGAATATTCCCCGCATATGCTTACCGGTAATTTCGCCGGATATATGGAATGCCTCATAGAGGGGGATTTTCTTTTGATTTGGTATGATTACGAAGCGGATCAGATAGATTTGGTCCGCCTTGGATCTCACTCGGAATTATTCAGCCGATAACGTTATCTTTATACTCAAAAGTGGGTATTGCGGGGGTGGAGGATATGATGTAACTTTGCATGCCGGAATCTGGTCCGTCGGATTCGCTAACGTATTGACTTTCTTATGAGCGGAATTCACAAGTACAAGCCCCACCACACGATGCGGCAGCTTATCAGGGACAACAACTACCTGCTGATGGCCATTAGCAGGTTCAATATAGCTTTCGGCTTCGGTGAGAGCACCGTCGAGGACGCCTGCCGGGCCAACGGCGTCGACCCTTCGACCTTCCTCGCCGTCTGCAACCTCCTGAGCGGCAACGACTACAGCGGCTTCGACATCTCCCTCCCCCCGATGATGGACTATCTCAAGCGCGCCCACTCCACTTTTCTCGATTATTCCCTCCTGCAGTTGCGCCAGAAGCTCATCGGGGCGATAAATTACTCCTCTTCCGACGAGGTCGAGTTCCAGCTCATAAAGTTCTTCGACGACTACGTAGGCGAAGTCCACAGGCACATGGCATATGAAAACGACGTGATTTTCGCATATGTCGACGCCCTCATGGCCGGACGCATCGACGAGAGCTTCAACATCGCCGACTTTTCCGAGTCGCACGGCCACATGGCCACGAAGCTCCAGGATCTGAAGGATGTGTTCATCTACCACTACAAGCAGAAGGACAATGCGAAGATGAGCAGTGTGCTGTTCGACATCATCGTGCTCGAGCGCGACTTCATGTCGCACTTCGAGGCTGAGCGCTGCCTCTTCGTGCCCGCCGTCGAGAAGCTCGAGAACAGTCTCCGCTCTCAGCTCGAGGACCGCGCCGACGCCGGAACGGACCCCGGGAGCGACGAGGAGGATTCGCAGACGGCCTCCCTCTCGCCCCGCGAGAAGGAAATAATCGTCGCCGTGGCAAAGGGATGGGCCAACAAGGAGATTGCCGACCGCCTCTGTCTGTCGGTGAACACAGTCACGACCCACCGCCGCAACATCTGCGCCAAGCTCGGCATCCATTCAGCCGCCGGCCTGACAATCTTCGCCATCCTCCACCACCTCGTAAACCTCGAGGAAGTCCGCCCCGAGGCGTGACTTCCTGAGAAAAAGGGGGTTCAAAACATTGCGCAAATCCACGCGATGTATTGCAAATCCCCGCAATTCGATAATTGAATTCGCAATTAGCATTGCGATAATTGATTTCGCAGTTCTGCAGTTTCTTTACATGTACGAGTCCTTGAACCCCAGGAAGTAAAGCACTCCGTCGAGGCCTATTGTCGAGATTGACTGCTCGGCCGTGGCCTTGACCTTCGGCTTGGCGTGGAAGGCTATGCCCAGACCCGCTGTGGCGAGCATCGGCAGGTCGTTGGCGCCGTCGCCCACGGCGATTGTCTGCGCGATGTCGATTTTCTCCACCTGCGCCAGGATGCGCAGAAGCTCGGCCTTGCGCCGCCCGTCGACAACCTCGCCGACGTAGCGGCCCGTCAGCTTGCCGTCAGGGCCGACCTCCAGCTCGTTGGCGTACACATAGTCGAAGCCGTAGCGCTCCTTGAGGTAGTTGCCGAAGTAGGTGAATCCGCCCGAGAGGATGGCCGTCTTGTAGCCCGTGCGGTGCAGCTGGGTCATCATACGCTCGAGGCCCTCGGTGATGGGCAGATGCTCGGCGATGTCATGCATCACACTGACGTCAAGCCCCTTCAGCAGGGCCACGCGCTCCGTGAAGCTCTCGATGAAGTCGATTTCGCCGCGCATGGCCCGCTCGGTGATGGCCTTCACCTTGTCGCCCACGCCAGCGCGCATGGCCAGCTCGTCGATGACCTCCGTCTCGATGAGCGTCGAGTCCATGTCGAAGCACACCAGACGCCGGCAGCGCCGGAACACGTTGTCCTCCTGGAGCGAGATATCGAACTCGTCCTCGGCGGCGATTTTCATGAAGCGGTCCTGCATGGCCTGCTTGTCGCGCGGATTGCCGCGCACGGAGAACTCCACGCACGACTTCGATTTCGGGTCCTCGTTCTCGCGGAGGGGGATGCGGCCCGTCAGACGCTTTATCGAGTCGATGTTGAGCCCCTGAAGGGCGATTTCGTCCGTCACCAGCGCGATGTGGCGCGCCGTGAGCTTGCGCCCGAGGATGGTGATTACCCAGCGCTGCTTGCCCTGACGGCTCACCCACTCCTCGTAGGCCGCGATGCTGATGGGCGTGAAGCGGATCTGCACGTCCATCTCGTAGGCCTTGAACAGCAGGTCCTTCATGATTTCGCCGCTAACGGTCGAGTCCGTGCGGAAGAGGATTCCAAGCGAGAGGGAATGGTGGATGTCGGCCTGGCCGATGTCCAGAATCTGGGCGTTGTACCGCGAGAGGATGTCCGTCAGCGCGGAGGTCACGCCGGGGCGGTCGACGCCCGTTATGCTGATGAGTATGAGTTCTATGTCGTTCATTTCTGCTGTGTCCTGTTTTTAGAGCATCGGGGGCACTCCCCGCCGCCCGCTCCGGCGCGCCGCCCCGGGCAGTCGGGGCTGTCGCAGCACGAGCATCCGCGGTGCTTCGGGAAGAAGACTATCTTCACGAACCCGGCCACGGCCCCGGCCACGATGATCAGCACCGCAATCAGTTGCCAGTCCATTTTTTCGAGTTTATTTTCTTTGCGAGTTTTCCCGGGGTGAGGTCCTCGGGATATTCCGTGAACGGGAGGAGGAAGCGGCAGCCCGAGGCATAGGCGCTGCATCCGAAGGCCGTGCGGCCTTTCACGACGTGGCCCTTCCCGCAGAGCGGGCAGACAATCTGCTCGTACTTGCGTATGGCCGGGGCGCGCTTGGCCTTGGGCTTCCCGGCGCCTTCGCCGGCGCCCCCGGAGGCCTCCTTGCTTTCCGCCGGTGCCGAGGCGCCCGTCCGGATGTGGCGGTTCGAGTTGTCGCTCAGCACGGTTATCACAATCTGCCCCATCATCTCGGAGAGCTCGCGGATGAAGGTCGCCGGCGAGTAGTCCCCGCGCTCGATTCTCCGGAGCTTGTTCTCCCATATTCCCGTCAGTTTGGCACTTTTGAGCAGTTCCTCGTGGATTGTGGCGATGAGGTCGGTCCCGGCCTGCGTCGGCGCTATGCTCTTGCGCTCGCGGCGGATGTAGCGGCGCTTGAAGAGGGTCTCGATGATGGCCGCGCGGGTCGAGGGGCGCCCGATTCCGTTCTCCTTCATGGCGTCGCGGAGCTCCTCGTCGTCGATGTTGCGCCCGGCGGTCTCCATGGCCCGCAGGAGCGAGCCCTCGGTATAGGGCTTCGGGGGCTGGCTCGTCTTCTTGGCCAGCGAGGGGGTGTGCGGCCCCGACTCGCCCACGCTGAAGTCCGGGAGGATGCGGTCGGAGCTGTCCTCGCCGCCCTCGGCTTCCCCGGGCTTGGCCTCCTTGTCCTTGTCTTTGTCGAAGAGCACGCGCCAGCCCGGCTTGTCGATGACCTTGCCCGTGGCCTTGAACTCGAGGTCGAGCACTCGGCCCAGCACCGTGGTCTGCATGAACTCGCAGTCGGGGTAGAAGGCGGCTATGAAGCGCATGGCGATGAGGTGGTAGAGCTTCTTCTCCTCCGGGGAGAGCCCCGAGGGGTATTCCCCGGTCGGGATGATGGCGTGGTGGTCGGTCACCTTGGCGTTGTCGAACACCTTCTTGCTCTTAGGGATTTTTCCGGCGAGCACCGGGGCCGTCAGCGAGGCGTAGGGCGTCATCTTGCCGAGGATTTCGGGCACCTTGGGGTAGATGTCCTCGCTGAGGTAGGTGGTGTCGACGCGAGGATAGGTCGTGAGTTTCTTTTCGTAGAGGCTCTGTATGAGTTTCAGGGTCAGGTCGGCGCTCCAGCCCCAGCGCTTGTTGCTCTCCACCTGGAGCGAGGTCAGGTCGAAGAGCCTCGGAGGCGCCTCGCGGCCCTTTTTCTTCGTCACGTCCGTCACGGTGAAGGACTCCGGGGCGATGCGGGCCGCGGCCTCCTGCCCGGCCTCCTCCGTGGCGAAGCGCTCACCCGTGTAGGTGAAGAGGGCCTCGCGGTAGAGGGTCCTGAGCTCCCAGGAGTCTTTGGGCACGAAGGTGTCGATTTCCTGCTGGCGCCGGACGATGAGGGCGAGGGTGGGGGTCTGCACGCGGCCTATCGACAGGACGTCGCCCCTTCCGCCCGAGTATTTCAGGGTGTAGAGGCGGGTGGCGTTCATGCCTAATATCCAGTCGCCTATGGCGCGAGAGAGGCCCGCGTAGTAGAGGCGGTCGTAGTCCGATTCCGGCCGCAGGTTCCGGAAGCCCTCGGCGAGGGCCTCGTCGGTCAGCGACGACACCCAGAGGCGCTTCACCGGGCACGTCACGCCGGCCTTCTTCATCACCCAGCGCTGAATCACCTCGCCCTCCTGGCCGGCATCGCCGCAGTTGATGATTTCCTCGGCCTGCCCGAAGAGCTGCTCGATCACGCGGAACTGTCGCTTGTAGCCCTCGTCCTCGATGAGCTTGATGTCGAACTTCCGGGGGATCATCGGCAGCACGCCGAGGCTCCACGGCTTCCAGTTCGGATAATAGTCGTGGGGCTCGTAGAGGGTGCAGAGGTGGCCTATCGTCCAGGTAACGGCATAGCCGTTGCCCTCGTAGTAGCCGTCGCGGCGCGTGTCAGCACCGAGTATGTGGGCTATCGACTGGGCCACACTGTGTTTCTCGCAGACGCAGACCTTCATTCGGCAATCAACGTATTTTCTTGGCTTCCTGCCAGAGCTCCTCCATCTCGGCGAGGCTCATATCCTTGAGGGTCTTGCCCTTGGCCTTGGTGCCTTCCTCGATGTGGTTGAAACGGGCGATGAACTTGCGGTTGGTGCGCTCTAGGGCGTTCTCGGGGTTCACCTTGTAGAGGCGCGCGGCGTTGATGACGCTGAAAAGCAGGTCGCCGAACTCGGCCTCGATGTCCCCGGCCTCGCCCCGGGAGATAGCCTCGGAGACTTCTCCGATTTCTTCCTGCACCTTGGCCCAGACGTCCTCGGGCTTCTCCCAGTCGAAGCCGGCGTTGGCGGCCTTTTCCTGCACGCGGAAGGCCTTGACGAGCGCCGGGAGCGCGCGGGGTACGCCCGCAAGTATCGACCGGTTGCCGTCCTTTTCCTTGAGCTTGATCTGCTCCCAGTTCTGCTCGACCTTGTGGGCGTCGTTGTGGACGTCGACGTCGCCGAACACGTGCGGATGCCTGAAAATCAGCTTGCGGTCGAGGGCGTCCGCCACGTCGGCGATGTCGAAGGCGCCCTTCTCGTCGCCTATGCGCGAGTAGAAGAGCACGTGCAGGAGCACGTCGCCGAGTTCCTTGCGGATTTCCTCGTCATTGCCCTCGAGGAGGGCCTGGGCAAGCTCGTAGGTCTCCTCGATGGTGTTCGGACGCAGGCTTTCGTTGGTCTGCTTGGCGTCCCAGGGGCAGTGTACGCGCAGGATGTCGAGTGTGTCGAGGATGCGGCCCAGGGCCGCGAGCTGTTCCTCGCGCGTGTGGCGCGGGGTGTAGGAGTATGTGATTTCGGGTTTGTTCATTTTTTCTTCAGTTTGGTGCCTGATGTGCCTTTGTAGTTCTCTATGCCGCTCTGGAGCCATTCGAGGAAGGCGTCGATGCTTTCGTCGTAGGCCCTCGGGGCCTCCAAGGGGCGTCCGTGGTTGTCCAAGAGCACGTAGTAGGGCTGGGAGTTGATGCCGAACTTCCGGCGCTGGAGATAGCTCCATTTGTCGCCCACGGTCCGCAGCGTCACGGTCTGTCCCGCTTCCTCGACTTTCACCGGTTCGGGAAGAGGCGTCTTGTCGTCGACCATCAGCTTTATCATCACGTAGTTGTCCTCAATCATCGTGCGGACTCCGGGGGTGTCGAACACCGCACCCTCCATCTTCCGGCAGTTCACGCAGGCGTAGCCCGAGAAGTCCAGAAGCACGGGCAGCTGCTTTTCGGCGGCCACGGCCATGCCTTCCTCGTAGTTGTCGTATTCGTGGAACTCGCCGCCGTAGAGGTTGAAGTCCTGGGTGTAGAGCGGCGGCGCGAAGGCGCTGATGCCTTTGAGCGGAGCGCCCCACATGCCCGGCAGGAGGTACACCGCGAAGCTCAGCGACCCCACGGCGAGGAAGAAGCGGAAGATGCCCGTGCGCTGCGGGCCGCCTTCAGGCTCGTCGTGCGGGAAGTGGATTTTGCCGAGCAGATACATGCCGAGCAGCACGAAGAGCACAATCCACAGGGCCAGGAATATTTCGCGGTCCAGGAGGCCCCAGCCGTAGGCTAAGTCGGCCACGGAGAGGAACTTGAGCGAGAGAATGAGCTCGATGAAGCCGAGCACTACCTTCACCGTGTTCAGCCACGAGCCCGAGCGAGGCAGCTCCTTGACCATCGAGGGGAAGAAGGCAAAGAGCCCGAAGGGGAGCGCAAGCCCGAGGGCGAAGCCGCCCATGCCGAGCAGCGGGCCCATCAGCTTGCCCTCCGAGAAGGCCTCGACGAGCAGGGTGCCGATGATGGGGCCTGTGCATGAGAAGCTTACCAGCACGAGGGTGAAGGCCATGAAGAAGATGCTCACGAAGCCTGTGGTCTTTTCGGCGCGGGCGTCCATGGCGTTGCTCCACTTGGCCGGGAGCGTGATTTCAAAGGCTCCGAGGAAGGAGAGCGCGAAGACCACGAGAATGAGGAAGAACACCACGTTGAAGGCGGCGCTCGTGGCTATCTCGTTCAGCTTGCCCGGGCCGAAAATCAGTGTTATGACGATGCCGAGGAGAAGGAATATCACGATGATGCACAGCGCGTAGGCAACGGCGTCGGCTATCGACCGCCTCCGGCTCTTCTTGCCCTTGAGGAAGAAGCTCATCGTCATGGGTATCATGGGCCAGACGCAGGGCGTCAGAAGCGCCACAAGGCCCCCGAGGAAGCCGAAGATGAAAATCAGCCAGTACGACTGCGAGGCCGAGTGGCTCTCTGTCTCGACCGGCGACCACCACTCTTCTATTGTCTCCGCGGAGACCTTGCCGCCGCCCGTCGAGGGAATGCGAACTGTGTTTGCGGCTTTGTCGGTCTCGGCCGTGCTGTCTGCGGCGGCCGGTGCGGCTACCTGGCCGAAGGGCAGGGAAAATTCCCATGTGGCCGGAGGCGTGCACGACTTGTCGTTGCAGCTCATGTAGCGCACGTGGCCCTTGACGGTCAGGCCCTTGACGCCCGAGTCGAGGCGCACGCGGCGCGTGAGCGTGAACGAGCCCGAGAGCCACGGGAGGTTGAGCTGCATCAGCTCGTCGAAGTGGAGCTGGGGCACCTGCGAGCACTCCGCGGGTGTCTCCGGGTCGACGACCGTCAGCCCCGGCTGTGGCTCGATTGTGAGCGTCGTGGGGTCCGGCACCGCGGCCTTTTCGTCGTATTCGGGCATTACAGTGCCGTAAACGTGCCAGCCGTCTTCGGTCTGGGCTGTAACGCGCACCAGAGCCTCGCGGTCCGAAACCTTCACCAGCGTCGCAGACCAGGCAACGTGGTTGCCCAACGGAGCGGCCCCGGCCTTTCCCGCGATGGCGAGAAGCAGGAGGGCCGCGATGGCGAATATCCTGGATATGTGTATTCTCTTCATATGCTTATTTCTTGAATGCCGGTACGCGGGCGGTGATTGTCTCGGTCTTCGGGGGGCGGCAGTTCTTGTTGTCGCAGCTCATGTAGGTGATTTTCACGCTCACTTTGGCCTTGTCCGCCGGACCTTTCAGACGGAACTGCCGCCGGAGCTCGAAGGTTTTGTTCCACTGCGGAATCTTCATCCCGAACAGGGGGTCGTCAACGGCCTCGGCCGCCGGAACGGCCGTGAGCTTGCCTTTCATCTCTAAGCCCTCCGAGCCGGAGAAGTCCACGCTCGTGGCCTTAGGACCCCCTTCCGGGACTTCGAGGCCGTAGACGTGCGTGCCCTCGGCCACGAGGGCACGGAGGGTGACGGTTCCTTCTGTCGGTGAGCTCATTTTTACGAATGTGCGCCAGCGTACCGGCGCCTGTGTCTGCGCCGTGGTCGCGAAAACGGCCCCGACAACGGCAAGCACCAGCGCCACAAGGCGGAGTGTCGATATTTTCAGTTTCATAGATACTATGCGTTTGTGTTTAATATGCAAAGTTACAAAAAATCTCTGGAAAAGACGAATAAAAAGGGACAAATGTCTTCGTAATGCCTGTCAA